>FUFK010038453.1_pt1 | contig 66554 bp, 67 predicted proteins | sample 1021851 | NCBI WGS metagenome assembly FUFK01 (sample SAMEA51879418, study PRJEB19060) | metagenome | reverse complement strand
GAAGTCGTAACAAGGTAGCCGTACCGGAAGGTGCGGCTGGATCACCTCCTTTCTAAGGAGCATCGCGATGCCGAAAGGTGTCACGAGCCCGCTTCGATCGATTGAATCGAAGGGGATGCTCATGGGTGGAACATTGACATAAGGCGAAACACTCGACCTCCACGTATCAGTACTGCTGGCTTGCCAGCGTGGAACGCACGTGGATTGCAGGTGAATCGCCGCAACACGCTGTTGGGTCCTGAAGGCACGGTCTTCCGTTCCTTCGGGACCTCACCTCTGCGAACTGCCGGAGCATTTCGGTAAGCGCAGGCTCGGTGGGGTCACCGCCCGAACCTTGAGAACTGCATAGTGGACGCGAGCATCCTTAGTAATTCGCAAGAATTATTAAGTAGTGATTTCTGTGGCAAGTTACTAAGGGCGCACGGTGGATGCCTTGGCATCAGGAGCCGATGAAGGACGTAGGAGGCTGCGATAAGCCTCGGGGAGCTGCCAACCGAGCTGTGATCCGGGGATGTCCGAATGGGGAAACCCGGCTGGGGTCATGCCCAGTCGCCCGTGCCTGAACACATAGGGCACGTGGTGGGAACGTGGGGAAGTGAAACATCTCAGTACCCACAGGAAGAGAAAACAATTGTGTATTCCGTTAGTAGTGGCGAGCGAACGCGGAAGAGGCCAAACCACAGTGGCGTAATAGACGCCAGTCGTTGCCGCTGTGGGGTTGTGGGATCACCAAGTCGATTCTGGCGAATCGACAAAGAGTCAGAAATGTTCTGCGTAGTCGAAGGCCATGCGAAAGGGCCGGCACAGAAGGTAATACCCCTGTAGACGAAACGTAGGGCACTCTTTGGTGATATCCCAAGTAGCACGGGGCCCGAGAAATCCCGTGTGAATCCGGCGGGACCACCCGCTAAGCCTAAATACTTCCTGGTGACCGATAGCGGACCAGTACCGTGAGGGAAAGGTGAAAAGTACCCCGGGAGGGGAGTGAAATAGTGCCTGAAACCGTGTGCCTACAAGCCGTTGGAGCCCGGAAGATCTTCGGATCAGGGTGACAGCGTGCCTTTTGAAGAATGAGCCTGCGAGTTAGTGATATGTGGCGAGGTTAACCCGTGAGGGGCAGCCGTAGCGAAAGCGAGTTCGAATAGAGCGAATCAGTCGCATGTTCTAGACCCGAAGCGGAGTGATCTACCCATGGCCAGGTTGAAGCGAAGGTAAGACTTCGTGGAGGACCGAACCCACCAATGTTGAAAAATTGGGGGATGAGCTGTGGGTAGGGGTGAAAGGCCAATCAAACTCCGTGATAGCTGGTTCTCCCCGAAATGCATTTAGGTGCAGCGTCACGTGTTTCTTGTCGGAGGTAGAGCACTGGATGGGCTAGGGGGCCTACAAGCTTACTGAACTCAACCAAACTCCGAATGCCGATAAGTGAGAGCGTGGCAGTGAGACTGTGGGGGATAAGCTTCATAGTCGAGAGGGAAACAGCCCAGACCACCAACTAAGGCCCCTAAGCGTGTGCTAAGTGGGAAAGGATGTGGAGTTGCATAGACAACCAGGAGGTTGGCTTAGAAGCAGCCACCCTTAAAAGAGTGCGTAATAGCCCACTGGTCAAGTGATTCCGCGCCGACAATGTAACGGGGCTCAAGCACATCGCCGAAGTTGTGGCATTCACACCGATAACCCGGCCGTAAGGTCCAGGTGTGTGGATGGGTAGGGGAGCGTCGTGTGGCGAGCGAAGCGGCGGGGAGACCCAGCCGTGGACGCCACACGAGTGAGAATGCAGGCATGAGTAGCGAAAGACGGGTGAGAAACCCGTCCGCCGGATGACCAAGGGTTCCAGGGCCAGGCTAATCCGCCCTGGGTAAGTCGGGACCTAAGACGAGGCCGACAGGCGTAGTCGATGGACAACGGGTTGATATTCCCGTACCGGTTTACACGCGACCATGACGAGCCCAGTGATGCTAAGCCCACAAAGTCGAGGAACTCTTCGGAGGGAATCGGTGGAGTGCGCGAACCGAACTGATAGTAGTCAAGCAATGGGGTGACGCAGGAAGGTAGCTCAACCGCGGCGATGGTAGACCGCGGCCAAGGTTGTAGGGCGAGATGTAGGCAAATCCGCATCTCATGTGCCTGAGAACTGACGGGGAGCCGACTTAGGCGAAGTGAGTGATCCTATGCTGCCGAGAAAAGCCTCTAGCGAGTGTGTAAGCCGCCCGTACCCCAAACCGACACAGGTGGTCAGGTAGAGAATACCGAGGCGATCGAGTGAACTGTGGTTAAGGAACTCGGCAAATTGCCCCCGTAACTTCGGGAGAAGGGGGGCCGCGGCTGGTGATGGGACTTGCTCCCTGAGCTGGCTANGGCCGCAGAGACCAGGTGGAAGCGACTGTTTACTAAAAACACAGGTCCATGCAAAGTCGCAAGACGACGTATATGGACTGACGCCTGCCCGGTGCTGGAACGTTAAGGGGACCAGTTAGTTCTTCGGAGCGAAGCTGAGAACTTAAGCGCCAGTAAACGGCGGTGGTAACTATAACCATCCTAAGGTAGCGAAATTCCTTGTCGGGTAAGTTCCGACCTGCACGAATGGCGTAACGACTTCCACGCTGTCTCAACCGCAGACTCGGCGAAATTGCACTACGAGTAAAGATGCTCGTTACGCGTGGCAGGACGGAAAGACCCCGGGACCTTTACTACAGCTTGGTATTGGTGGTCGGTTCGATTTGTGTAGCATAGGTGGGAGACTTGGAAGCCCGGACGCCAGTTCGGGTGGAGTCATCGTTGAAATACCACTCTGATCGTATTGGCTGTCTAACCTCGATCCGTGATCCGGATTAGGGACAGTGCCTGGTGGGTAGTTTAACTGGGGCGGTTGCCTCCCAAAGAGTAACGGAGGCGCTCAAAGGTTCCCTCAGCCTGGTTGGCAATCAGGTGTCGAGTGTAAGTGCACAAGGGAGCTTGACTGTGAGACTGACAGGTCGAGCAGGGACGAAAGTCGGAACTAGTGATCCGGCGCCGGCATGTGGAAGCGGCGTCGCTCAACGGATAAAAGGTACCCCGGGGATAACAGGCTGATCTTGCCCAAGAGTCCATATCGACGGCATGGTTTGGCACCTCGATGTCGGCTCGTCGCATCCTGGGGCTGGAGTCGGTCCCAAGGGTTGGGCTGTTCGCCCATTAAAGCGGCACGCGAGCTGGGTTTAGAACGTCGTGAGACAGTTCGGTCCCTATCCGCCACGCGCGTAAGAGTCTTGAGGAGATCTGTCCCTAGTACGAGAGGACCGGGACGGACGAACCTCTGGTGTGCCAGTTGTCCTGCCAAGGGCACGGCTGGTTAGCTACGTTCGGAAGGGATAACCGCTGAAAGCATCTAAGCGGGAAGCCCACTCCAAGATGAGGGCTCTCACTGGTTTACCAGGTAAGGACCCCAGCTAGACGACTGGGTTGATAGGCCGGATGTGGAAGCACAGCAATGTGTGGAGCTGACCGGTACTAATAGTCCGAGGACTTGCTTACTTCACACACTCGCGTCCACTGTGCGGTTCCCGAGATTCGGTCGGGAAACCACCACATCTCAATAGAGTTTCGGCGGTCATGGCGAAGGGGAAACGCCCGGCTCCATTCCGAACCCGGAAGCTAAGCCCTTCTGCGCCGATGGTACTGCGAGGGGGACCTCGTGGGAGAGTAGGACGCCGCCGGACATTTTTCACAAAGGCCACCTTCGGGTGGCCTTTGTTTGTTCCGCATACGTTTGTAGGAGGCTAGGACGGTGACGAACGGATCAGGCGCGAGCCAACAGCCTCCAGCGCGGGGTCCGGGCAATCGGCGACGTCAGCCACAACACCGGGACAAGCGACATCACGACAAGCGAAGTCACCGTGATCAGCGCGGTGATCGCGGTCCGCAGGAACCCAGCCAGCCGCGCGGGCCCCGCATTCCCGAGGGGGTCGATCCCGCCGAGCTCGATCCGTCGGTGATCAACGAGTTGCGCACCTTGCCGGAAGACATGCGCGACCGTGTCGGTTGCCTTCTTGTGGCCGCCGAGTGGGCGCTAGAAGATGATGAGCCCGAGTCGGCTCTGGGGTTCACCAAGGAGGCCAAACGTCTGGCGGGTCGCGTGGCGTGCGTCCGAGAAGCCCACGGAATCACGTCGTATCGCAAGGCACGTTACGCGGACGCGTTGTCCGAGTTCCGAGCCGTGCGACGGATGACCGGCGACGACTCCTTCATTCCGATGATGGCTGATTGTGAGCGGGGGCTCGGTCGCCCCGAGCGAGCGCTCGAGGTACTGAAAGGCTTTCGACCCTCGGACCCGGCACTGAAGATTGAAGCGATCATTGTCGGTGCCGGTGCCCGCGGAGATGCGGGTCAGCATGAAGCGGCCTTGGTGATGCTAGACGTTCCGGAGTTGGTGAACGGCCCGGACACTGCGGAGCGACTGCGACTTCGCTACGCCTACGCGGCAACGCTCGAGGCGCTCGGGCGACACGAGGAGGCCGACCAGTGGTTCGCCACGGTGGCGCGGGAAGACGTGGACCAACTCACCGACGCACACACGCGAACCACGGCGTGAACCCCACGAACGGGCGGTCCGGGCCCGATCGGTAGCAATCGGTAAGGAACGGGTCCAGGGTTACGTCGAGGCCGTGCTCTTCTCGAGCCATCTCCAGATGCCGGACACTTGAGCCTGCGTACTCGAGAGCTCCTCGAACTTGGCAACGCGCTCGTGATCTGAGTAGAAGTCGTGATGCCGCTCTCGATCCTTTTCGTGGACCATCGCCACGGCGTGCTCCAAGTCGAGCCCTGCGTGATACGCCTGCGACACCTGCTCCACCCAGTAGTGCAGTTCCGCCTCGGATTCTTCGAAGACGCGATCGATGTCGGTGACTGGGCCGAAATGACTGAAGAGCAGCCGGGTGGGAGAAGCATCGTGCATCCGGTGCAGAGACGACAGCGCAAGGTCAAGGTCGAAATCCGGCGGGGGTGTTGCCGGTCGGATCTCCTCGGTATCCGGCACGAAGACGCCGGCAGCATCGCCCGTGTAGAGGTCTCCGGTCTGAGAATCAACGAGGGCCACGTGGTGAGACGCGTGTCCCGGGTTGTGAAAGGACTCTAAGCGACGACCGTCACCGAGATCGACCTCTCCGGTGTCGCTCAATGTCGTCAAACGCTCCGCGGGTGTGGCGATCAGCGGACCGAAGAGCCGGTCCATGTCGGGGCCGAAGACCCGCATGGCGCTGGCCACGAGTTTGGTGGGGTCGGCCAGATGGCGCGCACCGCGCTCGTGCACGACGACCTGGGCCTGGGGGAAGGCGGCGGCGATGTCACCCACGCCACCGGCATGGTCCAGATGGATATGCGTCACCACGACCGTCGCGAGATCGTTGGCACTCACTCCAAGTTCGGCTAGGGCGGACACGACCGTCGGCGCGGACAGGGCCGTCCCGGTCTCCACCAGGCACGGGCGGGACCCGCGGATGAGGTAACTCGCGGTGATGCCGGTGTGCCCTGCCATCTGAGTGTCGATCGAGTACACGTCATCGCCGAGGTCGGAAATGATTGGTGCCGGGGTGTGATCGTCCACATCGCCATTGTGGCGGGACACTCGGTCGGTTGTCGGCAACACCGGCCGAATTCCAGGCCGCGACCACGAGGTAGTTGCTGGTAGCCGTGTTGGTTCATCGAGTCGGTGGGTAGATCGACATGCGACCATTCGGTGGTGGACGTCGGCCCCTCGCACACAGGAGCACCGGAAGGGGACATCTATGAGTGGTTCCACCGCGCGAAGCGTCTGTTGTCCGAGGGCAACCCTGACGCCGCCGTAGTCCTCCTCGAGCGGGTGCAACGCACCGACGCGACGCCGGCGGTCGCCGAGACGCTGGGTCGGGCGTTGTTCGAAGCACGTCGCTACGACGAAGCCATTGAAGTACTGACCGAGCTCGTCGAGCAATCACCGAACGACGATTACGCGCACTACGCTCTCGGCATGGCCCTGTGGCGCCGACAACAATTCCCCTCCGCCCGCGATCACCTGTCGATGGCATTCGTCATGCGGCCCGATCGTGCGGAGTACGGGCAGGCGCTCGGTCAAGTCAAAGCGACGTTGCGGGCACGATCCGAAGCGGGGTTGCCTCTCATCGGACCTATCTCCGCCGCCGACGGGGCGAACCCGCTGGATGATCCCGGGTCGCCCGGGTCGCCCGGGTCGGTGTAGGCATGACCGTACCGGGCACCTTCATTGACGCTTTCGACGGCTTCATCGTCGATGCCGACGGTGTCCTGTATCGCGGATCCGCGCCCGTGCCGTACGCCATCGACGCGATGACCGAAGTGGCGCAGTCTCGGCCATGGTGCGTCGTGACGAACAACGCCGCGAACGCACCCGGGGTCGTCGCGGAGAAACTTCGTGGTCTGGGCCTGGTTGCCGACGATGACAACGTGGTGACCTCTCCGCAGGGCGCCGCCGTATTCCTCACCCAGCACGACATCGCTGCATCGGCCCACGTCTTCGTCGTGGGTGGAGCGGGGATCGACCACGCTTTGCTCGAGGCGGGGTTTGTCCCCGTTCGTGAACCAGACCCCAGTGCGGTGGCCGTCGTTCAAGGCTTGGGCATGGAGGTGTGTTGGAGTGACCTCGCCAACGCCGGGTACGTGATCCAATCCGGAGCGCTCTGGGTGGCCACGAACCCGGATACGAGCCTGCCGACCGAGCGGGGGCTGGCGCCGGGAAACGGGGCACTCGTTGCCGCGCTGAGTGCCACCCTCGGTCGACAACCCGACGCCGTTACGGGAAAGCCAGAACCGTTGCTCTTCGAGGTAGCGGCCCAGCGATTGGGGGCGGGCACGCCGCTCGTTATCGGTGATCGCGTCGATACCGATATTCGCGGGGCGAATCGAGCGGGCATGGAGTCCGTGTTGGTTCTCACCGGAGTGGTGCAGGCGCGAGACCTCTCAACGTTGGTGTCGGTCGACCCAGAGTTTCGACCCACGTACCTCGCGGCGGATCTTCGGGCCCTGGCCGACAGCGTGGACGGTGCCCGCATCGCCGACACCGAGGCGTCGGGTGGCGGGGCTCTGGGGGAGGTGCGGCGGCTGCTGGCTCGGAGTTGGGCAGGTATCGAGCCGCTGTCAGAGAGTGATCCGGCGCTGGTCAGTGCGTGCAGCGCGCTTGCCGAGGACCTGCGTCACCCGTAACTGTTTCACCAGGGAACGATCGATGCCACGGACGGGCGTTGCTGGCGCACTAGGGTGGAGCGCGAGGAGGCGGCAATGGTGATGGATGCGTTGAAGGGCTACGTGCAATTAGCCACCGGTTTGACCGAGGTGACCGCGGCGAAGGCGCGCGATGCGGCGTCGGCGTTGGTCAACCAGGGCATGCAATGGACCGGTAAGTCCTCCGATGCCATGGAGTCGGTGCAGGACATCGCCGATGATCTCCTGGTGACATCGCAGCAAAACCGCGAAGCGCTCATGGAGATGATCCGCACCGAGGTGGATCGGGCGGTCGGCCGTCTGGGTTTCGTCCGCGAAGACGAACTCGCCGCACTGCGGGCTCGCGTGGAGCGTTTGGAGAGCGGAGCCGACGCACCTTCGACCGCGTCTGATGCACCGTCCGCCGGCGGGGACGAGACGCCCGCGCCAGCGCCGAAGGTGAAGAAGAAAGTGGTCCCTGAATGACGTCGGGTGAGTGGGATCCGGCTCCTAATCAAGACGGCTTCGGTGAAAGTATCTCGAGCGAGGCTGTTTCGGGCGATGACGTTTCGATCGACGACGTTCTCGTCGTCGACGAGGTAGTGGCGCCGGAGGTAACGCCGTCTCCCGATGCAGTGCTCCCGGTCTGGGAGCCCACCGGCAACGCCGACGTCGACGGTGCACTCGATCCCCTGCATGCNCTCGCCGACACCGATGTGACACAGCACGTGGGTGTCTTCGAAGAAGTAGAGAGCGCNCTGCGGGCAACGCTCAACGGCTTGGTAGCCGAGGACGAGGCGTCCGGGTAGGAGTCCGTCATGACCCGACGTCGGTTAGACGCCGAGTTAGTGCGCCGAGGTCTCGTGTCCTCTCGCGAGCAAGGCCGTGCCGCGATCGAAGGGGGCCGGGTCAGCGTCTCGGGAGTTACCGCAACGAAAGCCGCGACCCAGGTGGACGACGCAGCCCCGATCGAACTGGTCGCCGAACCCGGGTCGGACTTTGTCTCCCGAGGCGCCCACAAGTTGATCGGAGGCCTGGACGCGTTAGGTCTCGACGTCAGGGATGCGAATGCGCTGGACGCCGGAGCCTCGACCGGTGGCTTCACCCAGGTTCTCCTCCAGCGGGGTGCTCGCCACGTGATCGCCGTCGATGTCGGGTACGGGCAGTTGGCGTGGTCGTTGCGATCTGACGATCGGGTCACGGTCCTCGAGCGCACGAACGTTCGACACCTCGACGCCTCGCGTGATGAGTTGCCCTACCTGCCGGATCTCGTGGTGGCTGACCTGTCGTTCATTTCGCTCACCGCCGTCCTGCCGGCTCTGGTCACTGTGGCCGCACCCGCGGCGAACCTCGTCCTGATGGTCAAGCCGCAGTTCGAGGTGGGCAAGGAACGAGTTGGCTCGGGAGTGGTGACCAGCCCGGACCTTCGACGCGAGGCAGTGGCCCGCGTGGTCACGGCCGCCCAGGCCGAGAAACTGGCGATCTTCGGGGTGGCCGCGAGTCCGCTTCCGGGCCCCAAAGGAAATGTCGAGTACTTCCTGTGGATGGGCAAGGTCGGCGGTGACGCGGCCGAGCCGAGCGAGCATGATGGCGCTATGGAGCGCGAGGATCGAGTCTCAGCCGGCCTGTCGACCGGGTTGTCTGCTGGCTTGCCCGCGGGCTTGTCAGCAGCCGAGATTGAGTCGGCGATCGCCCGGGCAGTGCAGGAGGGTCCGCAATGACGGCATCCGCGCCGGTGCGCGTCTTCGTGGTGGTCAACACGGCGAACGCCGACGCACGCCCCGTGGCCCGCTCGGTCGTCGAGGCGCTCGTCGAGTCCGGTGCCCACATCAGCGGCGTGACGGAGGACATCGAGGCACTCGACATGACGTCCACCGCGGGGATTGAACTACTTGCGTCGGATCTGGCTGCCGATCCCTCCGGGGGTCGGGTGGGGGCCGATGTGGTCGTGGTCTTTGGCGGGGACGGAACCATCCTGCGGGCCGCAGAACTCGCGGAACCCGGAACACCATTGCTGGGGGTCAATCTCGGCCATGTCGGTTTTCTCGCCGAGGCGGAACCCGAGGACGTCACGTTCGTCGTTGAGTCGTTGATCGAACGCCGGTGGTCCGTCGAGGAGCGCACGCGATTGAACGTGTCGGTTCTTCGCGATGGCACCCGTGTCGGGGGAACGTGGGCGGTGAACGAGGTGAGCCTGGAGAAGGGCACTCGGGAGCGCATGATCAACGTCTTGGTCGAAGTTGATGGTCGACCGTTATCCCGGTGGGGGTGCGACGGTGTTGTGTGCGCGACACCCACGGGATCCACCGCGTACGCGTTCTCCGCGGGTGGGCCGGTGGTGTGGCCGGAGGTTGCCGCTCTTCTCGTGGTGCCCCTGAGCGCCCATGCACTCTTCGCGCGGCCGCTGGTGGTGTCCCCGAGCAGTTCCATCGTCCTCGATCTCGAGCCGGAGTCGCAGGCCGTCTTGTGGGCCGACGGACGCCGGACCATCGATGTTCTTCCCGGTGATCGGCTCGTCGTCTCCGCCGATGAGCAACCGGTGCGCTTCGCCCGCCTGGCACCGGCCCCCTTCACCGATCGTCTGGTGGCGAAGTTCGATCTGCCGGTCGACGGTTGGCGTGGGCGTCAGCGCCCGTGAGCAGTAGCGAATGATCGAACAGCTGCGCATCCAGGGCATCGGGGTCATCGCCGATGCCCAGGTAGACCTCGGTCCCGGGTTGACGGTGATCACCGGTGAGACCGGGGCCGGCAAGACGATGATCCTGTCGGGTATCGAACTGCTGCGCGGCGCCCGAGCGGAGTCAGGACAGTTGCGGGAATCCGGCGAGCAGGCCGAAGTCGACGCCGTCGTGACAGTTGATGAGGAACGTCAGCAGCTGCTCGGTGACGTGCTCGAGGACCTCGGTGTCCACATCGAAGACGACGCCCTTATCGCTCGTCGCACAGTGTCGGGAAACGGCAGGTCGCGGGCGCATCTCTCGGGTCGTCCGGTGCCCGTCTCCGCCCTGACGCAGGTGTGGTCTGTTCTTGTCTCGGTGCACGGACAGGCTGATCAGGCGCGTCTGCGACAGGCCGCTGCGCAGCGTGACCTTGTGGATCGGTTCGGCGGCGTCCGGGTGCGCGAGGCCCTCACGACGTACCAAGCGGTGTGGCAGGAGTGGAAAGACGTCGAACAAGAGCTGTCACAGCTGCGGGCGTCGTTGTCGGAAAGTGAAAGGACATCGACCCTGCTTCGCTTGGGGATCGCGGAAATCGACGAGGTGGCGCCAGAACGCGGCGAGGACGATGCGTTAAACGCGGAGGCGGCGGTGCTGGAGCACGCCGGCGGGCTTCGTGACGCTGCCGTCAGCGCGCGCAGCCTGCTGAGTGGTCAGGGAGAAGACGTCGACACCTCGTCGGTGATCAGCATGATCTCCCGCGCCGGGGAGCACCTCGCGTTGATGGCCGACGTCGACGATCGCCTCCGCGAGCTCGGGGTGCGCCTGTCGCACGCAGCCACCGAGATCGCCGACATCGATGCCGAACTCAGCGATTACCGGCGCAACCTGGACGCGGATCCGGCGCGTCAGGCCTGGGTGGAGGAGAGGCGGTCTCGACTCAAGGCCCTGTGTAAGTCCTATGGCGCGACGGTGGAGGACGTGTTGCAGTGGCGAGCCGAGGCAGAAGCCCGGGTGAACGCCGTCGACGGTGGGTCGCATCGCGTCGAGGAACTCGCCGGGCACGAGGAACTCCTCGCCGAGCAGGCGCGGGAAGCGGCAGACGCTCTGTCCCAGTGCCGTCGGGACGCCGCCGCTACGATGGCTGGCCGCGTCGAAACAGAACTGCACGATCTCGCGATGCCACAAGCCCGCATCCATGCAGAGGTGTCCACCGATGTTGCCGATCTGCACCCGCACGGCGCAGACGACGTGCGCATCGTGCTCGCTCCGCACCCGGGAGCCGATCCACGCCCCATCGGCAAGGGTGCCTCAGGTGGTGAACTGTCGCGCTTGGCGCTCGCGTTCGAAGTTGCTCTGGCCGACAACGCCCCGACGCCCACGATGATCTTCGACGAGGTCGACGCGGGAGTGGGCGGCGCGGTTGCGGTCGAAGTGGGTCGGCGACTAGCGCGCCTGGCGGCGTCCACGCAGGTGGTCGTGGTGACCCATCTTCCGCAAGTCGCGGCGTTTGCCGATCATCATCTTGTGGTGGAGAAGGGCTCGAACGGTGCCGTGACAGCGGCGAGTGTGCGCGGCGTCGACGGCGACGAGCGGGTCGCCGAGCTGGTCCGGATGCTGAGCGGACTCGAGGGGTCGTCCACCGGCGCGGCGCACGCACAAGAACTGCTGGAGGTAGCCAAACGCGAGCGGGAGGGCGGCGCGCCGCGAGGTGTGGCAGCGCCGACGTAACGGGCGCGGTAGTCTGGTCTTCCGTGGATATGCCCCGTTCCTCCTCCTCGGAAACCAAACATCTCTTCGTCACCGGTGGTGTGGCGTCATCGCTGGGCAAAGGGCTGACGGCGTCGTCGCTGGGAAATCTCCTGAAAGCGCGCGGTCTGCGCGTCACGATGCAAAAGCTTGATCCCTATCTCAACGTCGATCCCGGGACCATGAACCCGTTCCAGCACGGAGAGGTTTTCGTCACCGACGACGGTTCGGAAACAGACCTGGACATCGGGCACTACGAACGCTTCTTGGATACCGACCTGCTGGGATCGGCGAACGTCACCACGGGTCAGGTGTACTCCACCGTCATCGCGAAGGAACGTCGCGGCGAGTACCTCGGCGACACCGTGCAGGTGATTCCGCACATCACGAACGAGATCAAAGCACGGATTCGCCGGATGGCCGGATCGGACGTGGACGTCGTCATCACCGAGGTCGGGGGCACCGTCGGAGATATCGAGTCGTTGCCGTTCCTCGAGGCGGTTCGGCAGATCCGTCACGAGGTGGGTCGTGACAATGTCTTCTTCCTGCACGTGTCCTTGCTGCCCTACATCGGTCCGTCGGGGGAGTTGAAGACGAAGCCGACGCAGCATTCGGTCGCGTCCTTGCGAAATATCGGCATCCAGCCCGATGCGATTGTCCTGCGGGCGGATCGTCCGGTTCCGACGAGCATCAAGCGGAAGATCTCGATGATGTGCGACGTCGACGCCGAAGCGGTGGTGGCCGCCGTTGACGCCCCGAGCATTTACGACATCCCGAAGGTTCTGCACAGTGAAGGCCTCGACGCATACGTGGTGCGCCGCCTCGATCTGCCGTTCCGCGATGTGGACTGGACGGGTTGGGATGACCTGCTGGGCCGCGTGCACAACCCGTCGAGTGAAGTCACGATCGGTTTGGTCGGCAAATACATCGATTTGCCGGACGCGTACCTGTCCGTCACCGAAGCCATTCGCGCGGGCGGCTTCCAGAACGATTGCAGAGTGCACCTGCGGTGGGTGTCCAGCGACGAGTGTGCGACGCCCGAGGGTGCAGCGCGCAACCTGGCCGACCTCGATGGCATCTGCGTTCCCGGCGGTTTCGGGGTGCGGGGCATCGAAGGCAAACTCGGGGCACTTACCTACGCCCGAGAGAACGGTGTGCCGACCTTGGGATTGTGCTTGGGTCTGCAGTGCATGGTGATCGAATTCGCCCGCACCATGGCGGGTCTCGAGGGAGCGAACTCCTTGGAGTTCGACGAGTCCACACCCCACCCGGTCGTCTCCACGCTGGCCGATCAGCGTGATGTGGTCTCGGGTGATCGCGACATGGGCGGAACGATGCGACTGGGCTTGTATCCGGCGAAGTTGCTGGCGGGAAGTCAAGCGGAGGCTGCCTACGGTCAACCGTACGTTGATGAAAGGCACCGCCACCGGTACGAGGTCGCGAACTCCTACCGCCCCGCTTTGGAAGAAGCCGGCCTGGTCTTCTCCGGTACGTCACCTGATGGGCGCTTGGTCGAGTACGTCGAGTTACCCGCGGACACGCACCCCTTCTACGTCGGCACCCAGGCCCACCCGGAGTTTCGTTCTCGCCCGACCCGGGCGCACCCGTTGTTCGCCGCCTTGATCGAGGCCGCAAAAGTGCGCCATAAGGGTGCATCGGTGTCGGCCGAGGATCATTCGCAAGCACCGGTGTCGTAACCCACGATGCCACCGGAAGGTCTTCCTCGACCCGAGGAGATGTGGTCGGGCGATGTCGCCGATGCGTCGGATGATTCGCATCCCATCAGCGAGCGCACCGAGGAGTTCGAGGGTCGCGTGTGGTCCGTTGTCCGTGACCGTGTCGGGTTCGGTCACCACGAGGCGACGCGCGACGTCATCATCCATCCGGGGGCGGTCGCGGTCATCGCGATCGACGATGAAGATCGGATTCTGCTGATTCGTCAGTATCGCCATCCCGTCGCCATGTACATGTTCGAGCCACCGGCGGGCCTGCTCGACACGGCGGGGGAGTTGCCGCTGGAGACAGCCAAGCGCGAACTAGCCGAGGAGGCAGGCGTGCGGGCGTCGCAGTGGAACGTCCTGGTGGACCTGTTCAACTCACCGGGCGGCTCCAGTGAAGCGATCCGGGTCTTCCTCGCCCGCGGCCTGGAATCCCTGCCGGCCGGTCGCCCGCACACGGGAGAAGCCGAGGAGGCGCACCTGCCGCAAGCGTGGGTCCCCTTGGCCGAGGCGGTGGACCTGGTGCTGCACGGCCGGGTGGGCAGTCCGTCTGCGGTGGCGGGGATCTTGGCCCTCGCGGCGCTTCCCAGCCGAGACGAGGGGGACCTCCGGCCGGCGAATGATCCGTGGGGTGCCCGTGCCTGGCTTGAGGCCAATTCCCGGGTTCGCCGGGTCTAATCTGATCCTGGACGACAAGGGGCAGGGGCGGTGTGGCCGGCCCTGACGCATAAGGAGGCGGCATGCGTATCGGTGTTCCCACGGAGGTGAAGAACAACGAATTCCGGGTCGCCATCACCCCGGCGGGTGCGATGGAACTCACCCGGCATGGTCACGACGTCCTCGTGCAGTCCGGTGCCGGCCTGGGGTCCTCGATATCCGACGCGGAGTACGTCGCCGCCGGCGCTCAGTTACGTGACACGGCCGACGAGGTCTGGGGCGACGCCGAGATGGTGTTGAAGGTTAAGGAGCCCGTCGCCGAGGAGTACCACCGGATCCGCGCCGGGCAGGTGGTGTTCACCTACCTGCATTTGGCGGCCTCGCGCGAGTGCGCCGACGCGATATTGCGCGCCGGCGCCACCGCGATCGCGTACGAGACGGTCGAATTGCCCGACGGGAGTCTTCCGCTGTTGGCGCCGATGAGTGAGGTGGCCGGACGACTGGCACCTCAGGTCGGCTCGCACGCTCTGATGCGCGCCCACGGTGGGCGTGGAGTGCTGATGGGTGGCGTCTCGGGTGTGTACGCCGCGAAAGTGGTCGTGATCGGTGCGGGTGTGTCGGGAATGAACGCCGCCGCGATAGCGCTCGGCATGCAGGCCGAGATTCTGCTGCTGGACAAGAACATCGCGCGACTGCGGCAGATGGATGCCATCTACCAGGGGCACATGCAAACCGTGGCGTCTAACGCTTTCGAGATCGAGCGCGCCGTGCTTGACGCAGACATGGTGATCGGGGCCGTACTGGTTCCGGGCGCGAAGGCGCCGACGCTGGTCTCGAACGAGTTGGTCTCGCGCATGAAGCCTGGATCTGTGCTCGTCAACATTGCCATCGACCAGGGCGGGTGCTTTGAGGACTCTCGCCCGACCACGCACGACGACCCGACGTACCGGGTACACGATTCGGTCTTCTACTGCGTCGCGAACATGCCGGGTGCCGTTCCGCACACCTCCACCTATGCGCTCACCAACGTGACCCTCCCGTACGCCGTCGCACTCGCCGACAAAGGCTGGAGGCAGGCCCTGGCCGATGACGCAGCCCTCGCGCTTGGGCTGAATGTGCACGAAGGTTCCTTGACGTACGAAGCAGTGGCCGAGGCCTTCGACCTTCCGTACGTTCCGGTAGCCGAGGTGCTGGCCTAGTCTGCGGCGACCCCTATGACGGCAATCTCTGTTGATGACGCCATCGCCGGGTACATCGACCACGTGAGCGTGGAACGGGGACTGTCCGCGAATACCGTCGCNGCGTACAAGCGTGACTTGGCTCGCTACTCACGCTGGTGTCGGTCCATCGAGATCGCCCTCGTCGAGGAGGTCGACTCTCACGACGTCGCGCGATTCGCGGCGTCCCTACGAAACCCGAACGCCAACGGCGTGGCCGAGGAGTCGACCCTCAGCGCCTCGAGCGCCGCTCGGGTGGTCGTCGCGGTGCGTTCCTTCCACAAGTTCGCGGTCCTCGAGGGATGGTCCCCGTGGGATCCCGCAGCCGAGGTGGCACCGCCCTCCATCCCTCGNCGCTTACCTAAAGCCCTTCCCTACGCGAGCATCGAAGCNATGATCGACGCCACGCAGGACCCGGCCACCGCCGTCGGGTCGAGGGATCGCGCACTGTTGGAGGTTCTGTACGGGACCGGGACGCGAATATCCGAAGTGGTCGGCCTGGACGTGGACGACGTGGACCTCGACGCCAGCACCGTTGTCGTCACGGGCAAGGGCAGTAGGCAGCGACGCTTGCCGTTCGGTGAGGCCGCCCTCGCCTCCCTCGAGGCCTACCTGACCCGAGGCCGGCCGGCCCTGGCCGCCGCCGGTTCTGCCAAGCGCCAACCGGGCGCGGCGTTGTTTCTCGGCGTGCGGGGAGCCCGGATGTCCCGCCAGGCGGCCTGGGGGGTGGTTCGGGCGAGTGCGCAGGCCGCGGGGATCACCGATGAGGTGGGCCCCCACACGCTGCGTCACTCCTACGCCACCCACCTAATGGAGGGTGGGGCCGACGTCCGGGTGGTGCAGGAGCTCCTCGGTCACGCGTCGGTGACCACGACCCAGATTTACACGCTGGTGACGGCCGACTCGCTGCGCGAGGTGTACGCCGCCAGCCACCCTCGCGCGCAGTAGGCTCACGGCGAGATGGAAGGACGTCGATGACTGACGATCAGGAACCTTCGACCACCGTTGGCTCCGGTGGCGAGCCCCCGGCGCCGGATCCGGTCACCTCGCACGGCCCGGCGCGCGTTATCTCGATGGTGAACCAAAAGGGCGGGGTGGGGAAGACCACCTCGACGGTGAGCCTGGGTGCGGCACTGGCTGGCTATGGACGCCGGGTACTTCTCGTCGACTTCGACCCGCAGGGTGCGCTCTCGGTCGCCCTGGGCTACAACCCGAACGAGATGGAATTGACCGTCTACAACCTGTTGACCGACCCCAATTGCCATCTCGGTGATGTGCTCGTGCAAACCGACGTCGCAGGCATGGACCTCGTACCCAGCAACATTGACCTGTCGGCGGCTGAGATCCAACTGGTGTCGGAAGTGGGCCGGGAGAACGCCCTCCAGCGAGCGTTGGAGCCGGTGGTGGCCGACTACGACATCGTGCTGATCGACTGCCAGCCGTCGTTGGGTCTGTTGACCATCAACGCTTTGACGGCTAGTAGCGACGTCATTATCCCGATGGAGACCGAGTACTTCGCTCTGCGCGGCGTTGCCTTGCTGCAGGACACCATCAGCAAGGTGATGGGTCGATTGAATCCGGACCTGCGCATTCTCGGCGTGCTCGCCACGATGTATGACCCGCGGACGTTGCACAGCCGCGAGGTGCTGGAGACCGTCACCAAAGCCTTCGGGGATCACGTGTTCAGCACCGTTATTCATCGCACGGTGANGTTCCCAGACGCTGCTGTCGCGGGTGAGCCGATCACGTCCTTCGCGTCGAGTAGTTCCGGTGCCGAGGCGTACCGTCGACTGGCGAGGGAAGTCCTCGCCCGGTGACGATCTCCACGGACAATCCCGGGGAGTCGGTCGCGCTTGCAGATGCCGATCCTGGCGCGCCCTCACCCGCGGGCGGTTTCTCTCTGAAAGTCGGGGACTTCGAAGGCCCCTTCGACCTCTTGCTGTCGCTGATCGCGAAACACAAGCTCGAGGTCACCGAACTGGCACTGCACGAGGTAACCGACGAGTTCATCGCCTACATCAAGGCCAAGGGTTCTGATTGGGATCTGGACGAAGCGTCGAGTTTTCTGGTGGTCGCGGCGACGCTGTTGGATCTGAAGGCGGCGCGACTGCTCCCCAGCGGGGAAGTCGAGGACGAGGAGGATCTCGCCCTTCTGGAAGCTCGAGACCTTCTGTTCGCGCGCCTGCTTCAGTACCGCGCATACAAGCAGGTGGCCGGCCTGCTGGCCGATCAGATGGACAACGCCAGCAAGCGCATCCCTCGCAGCGTCACCCTCGAACCGCAGTTCGCGGCGTTGCTTCCGGAAGTCTTGATCGGCTTGGGAGCCGAACAGTTCGCGGCGATGGCGGCCCTGGCCATGGCGCCCAAGGAGGCGGAGCACGTAGGCCTGGGGCATCTGCACGTACCCAAGGTGAGCGTGCGGGAGCAGGCTGCCGTGATCGTGTATCGGCTTCGGCGCTCACGAACGTCCACGTTCCGTGCTCTAGTGGCCGACGCCGACTCGCTGCTGGTTGTGGTGGGGCGTTTCCTCGCCCTTTTGGAGTTGTATCGAGAGCACGTCGTGCTGTTCGATCAAGTCGCGCCGTTGGGAGACCTGACGATCCGGTGGGTCGGCTCCGAAGAAGGTGACGTGGATGTCACCGACGACTTCGACGTCGAGCGAGATGTTGATCAGCAGCAACAAGAAGCTTCCCGAACGCAGGACGGGCCAGAAAGGAACGATCGGTGACTCAGGACGCAGACATGGACGGCGCGAACGCGGTCGACACGGACACGGTCGACACGGACACGGCCGACACGGACACAGACAGTGACGCCCTGGGTGCCCCGTCGCTTCGAGCGGCGGTAGAAGCGCTCCTGATGCTCGCCGACGAGCCCATGTCCATCATGACCCTTGCCGAAGCCACCAAAACCCCGGTGGAGGCCGTCGAGGTGACGGTGCGTGAACTATCCGAGGAGTACGCCGATCAAGGGCGCGGTTTCGACCTGCGCGAGGTGGCCGGAGGATGGCGCTACTACACCCGGGCCGAGTGCAGCCCACTCGTGGAACGGTGGGTTCTGGATGGTCAGCAAGCCCGATTGACCCAGGCGAGCCTGGAAACCTTGGCGGTGATCGCCTACCAACAGCCGGTGTCTCGAGGGAAGGTGAGCGCGGTTCGCGGTGTCAACGTCGACGGTGTCATCAAGACCTTGACCACGCGAGGCCTGATCGAGGAAACGGGACAAGAAGGCGAGTCCGGCGCCATCTTGTACCGAACCACGTCCTACTTCTTGGAACGTCTGGGCATTTCATCTCTGGAGGAGCTTCCGCCGCTCGCCGAGCACCTTCCCGACCTCGGTGACCTTGGGGAGGTCTTGGATTCCGTCGGTGGCTAAGTCTCCGGACGCGGTTCCATCGGAAGCCGTTCCATCAGAAGGAGTCCGCCTTCAGAAGGTCTTGGCGCAGGCGGGTATCGCGAGTCGGCGGGCCGCCGAGGCGATGATCGTCGAAGGTCGGGTGAGGGTCGACAACCTGGTGGTGACCGAGTTGGGTACGCGCGTAGATCCGGCCACCGCCGTGGTCCACGTGGACGGTGAGCGCGTGCCTACGGCTCCGGGACTCGTGGTCGTCGCGATGAACAAGCCTCGCGGTGTGGTGACGGCGATGTCCGATGATCGAGGACGCCCCTGCGTGGGTGACATGGTCGCCGATCGTCCGGAACGACTGTTCCATGTCGGCCGACTCGATGCAGAAACTGAGGGCCTACTGCTGTTGACCAACGATGGTGAGTTGACCAACCGACTGATGCATCCGAGCCACGAGGTGGCGAAGACCTACCGGGCCCGCATCGACGGTGCCATCAGTAAACAGGCGATGCGCGCGCTCAGCACGGGGATCGACCTCGATGATGGCCCCATCGCATGCGACAGCGCTCGCGTGATTCAGCGATTGGACGACCGAAGCTTGGTGGAGGTGACGCTGCACTCGGGCAGGAACCGCATCGTTCGACGGATGTTCGACGCGGTGGGCTACCCGGTTCTGGATCTCGTGCGCACCTCGATCGGCCCGATCTCGTTGGGCAACCTCAAGCCCGGCCAGGTGGACGAAGTTCGTGGCGCTCAACTGCGATCCCTCTACACGGCCGTCGGGCTGTGACGGTATCGACTCGATTTCCCCGCGATCGGTACCCTCGGGACCCATGAACACCCCTCGCATGAGCGGTATCCGTGGAGCCACGTGCCTGGAGCGCGATGACGCCGCCGAGATGTCCGACGCGGTGGGGGAGTTACTCGGCCGCATGTTGGAGACCAACAACGTTGCCGTGAAGGACGTGGTGAGCGTCATCTTGACCAGCACACCCGACCTGACCAGCGCTTTCCCTGCCGCCGGTGCCCGCGCTTTCGGCCTGGTGGACACACCGCTGATGTGTGCGCAGGAAATGGACGTGGCGGGGGCTCTCGAGCGAGTCATCCGCATCCTCGTGCACGCCGAGACAACGACGCCGCGGGATCAGATCCAGCACGTGTATCTGCGTGGCGCGGAAGTACTGCGCCAAGATCTTCAACCATGAGTGAGGAAGCGATCGAGAACGCGGCCGTCGACGGGCCGGTGCTCGTTATCGGCACCGGCTTGATCGGCACCTCCATCGCGCTGGCGTTGAGCAGAGCGGGAATCGACGTCGCCCTCGAAGACGCCGACGCATCTGCCCTGCAAGAAGCCGTGTACCGAGGCGCCGGATCGGTGCTCACCGATCACGAACCTTCGATTGTCGTCGTCGCGGTGCCGCCGACGGTCGCCGCGAGTCAGATGGCGGACGCATCGCGCCGCTTTGGCACCGCCACCATCACCGACACGACGTCGGTCAAGGGCCACATCCTGGACGAGGCGATCCGTCTCGGGGCGGACCACCAGCGGCTCGTGGGTGGCCATCCGATGGCCGGCCGGGAGATCTCCGGCCCATCGGCGGCGCGAGCGGACTTGTTCGATGATCGCTTGTGGATCATGACCCCGACCGGACACGAGGGTGAGGAGCACCTCGCCCGCACGCGGCGCCTGATCACCACCTGCGGCGCGGCGGTGGAGGTCATGGACCCCGCGGAGCACGACATGGCGGTCGCCGTCGTCTCGCACGCCCCTCAGGTCCTGGCATCGGCGATGGCGTCGCTGCTGACGCGCGAACCGGCCGAGCGAATCAAGATCGCCGGCCAGGGCTTAGCGGACACCACGCGGATCGCCGCCTCCGACACAGACTTATGGATGCAGATTCTCGAAGCGAACGCCGGCCCGGTGTCCGGAGTGCTGAGCAGCCTGGTCGAGCAGATCGACCGCGCCGTGTCGTCCCTGGCTCCCGAGGCCGAGACTGCGGGCCTTGAGGACGTCCTGGATCAAGGAAACCTCGGACATTCCCGCTTGCCGGGAAAGCACGGAGCAGCAGCGACGCGCTACGCGGTTGTGCCGGTCATGGTCAAAGACGAGCCCGGGGAGTTGGCCCGCTTGTTCGTCGCAGCGGGAGATCTCGAGGTGAACTTGGAAGACGTTCGCATCGAGCACGTCCTGGGTCGCCCGAGTGGCCTCGTGGATCTCTTTGTTCAGCCGGCCGTGCGTGACGTGCTCGTGGAGGGCTTGGAGCGGGCCAGGTTCGACGTCCGAACGTAGAGAGGTGTCAGCCCGCGTACGCTTGCCAGTCGTGGCCCCTACTCTGGTGATCGCTATCGACGGCCCGGCTGGTTCCGGCAAGTCATCGGTCAGTCAAGCCGTCGCCTCGCGCCTCGGCCTCGCCTACCTGGACACCGGTGCGATGTACCGCGCCGCCACCTGGGCCGTCCTGGACAGGGGAATTGACCCAGACGACACCGATGCCGTCGCCGCCCTGATGACCGCGGATGCGGCGCCCGCTATCGAGTCCGGGACCGACCCCGCCGCGCCGTTCATTCGCGTGGACGGGGTGGATGTTGCGGAGGCGATTCGAGGCGAATTGGTTACCAGCGCGGTAAGCGCGGTGAGCGCCGTGGGGGCTGTCCGGCAGGGCATGGTTGATCTGCAGCGCGAGCACGCCCATGCCAGCAGCGGCATCGTGGTGGAGGGTCGAGACATCGGATCGGTGGTGTTGCCGCAGGCCGACATCAAAGTGTTCTTAACCGCCAACCCCAGCGTCCGCGCGCAACGTCGCGCCGCTGAGGTCAACGTGGAGGATGCGGGATTGGTGTCGGCGACCGAGGACGCACTACGCGCCCGGGACGCGAAAGACACCACACGAGCCATTTCCCCGCTGGCGCCAGCCGAGGGATCCATCGAGATCGACACGACCAATCTGACATTCGACGACGTCGTCGATGCGGTCATCTCCCTGGTGCGGGACGCACCAGAAGGCCGGTGAGCGATGCCTGCCGCTCTCGCCGCGCATGCCCGCAACCTGGTGGGTCCTCTGCTTCGATCGACCTATCGGATCTCCACGATCAACGCCGATGCGATCCCACCGCGCGGACCGGTGCTGATCCTGTGTGACTGGAACAACATCGCCGCCCCGTCGGTGATCAAAGCTGCTGCCCCGCGGCCGGTGCACGTGTGGGCCGATGGTCCAGCCGCGGTGCCCGGACCGTTGCTGTCGGTCACCGGTGATTTGGCGATGCCGGTGAGGAAGGTCGGCGTCGAGATCGTGGACCGTGCGATCACCCTGGTGGGATCGGGAGAAGCGGTGTGCGCGATCGGGGTGGAAGACCTGGGGTATGTCTTGGCGCGCAGCCAAGCTCCGGTGGTTCCCGTGCACGTTGCAGCCCCAGAAACGAAACGCCCCACCGATCCGCCGGCCCGCAAATCGCCGATCGTGTTGACCATGGGGGAACTGCGCGCGTTCCCGCAGCACTTAAGGACCGATCGAGTGTCGCGCACGAGCGCCCGAGCGGCGGGGGAGTGGGCTCGCCAAATACTGGTGGACTCCCGGGAGTCGTCGTGAGCAGTGACTACCCGCCGTCGGTGGGAAGCGAGGAGTTCAGCGACGACTCCGTCTCGATGTGGCAGGTCGATGAAGCCTCGATGACGTCGACCGACGCCGGCGAGGATGCGGTATTGGCTGAGGCCGCCCAGGCGGCCGCGCGTGCGGAGTTCGGAGATATCGACACTGAGTTGTCGGACATGGAGCGAGTGGCTGGCTCCGCCCAACTTCCCACCCTCGCCATCCTTGGTCGACCCAATGTCGGGAAATCCACCCTGGTCAATCGAATCCTCGGTCGACGTGAGGCAGTTGTCGAGGACGTCCCGGGAGTGACTAGGGATCGGGTCTCCTACGACGCCGAATGGAACGGCAAGCACTTCCTGGTGATGGACACCGGCGGGTGGGACACGCGCGCACGCGGCTTGGGTGCGCAGATCGCGGCGCAAGCCAAGCGCGCACTCACTGAAGCGGACGCCGTCGCGTTCGTTCTCGACGCGACCGTCGGAGCGACCGATGCGGACACCGAAGTCGCGCGCGTCCTGCAGCGGGCAGACATTCCGGTGTTGGTGGTGGCGAACAAGGCTGACGACGCGGACACCGAACTGGCGGCCGCATCGCTGTGGTCCCTGGGGTTGGGCGAGCCTTTCCCCACGTCCGCTCTGCACGGTCGTCGCGCCGGAGACCTGCTGGACGTTCTGGTCACCATGCTCCCCGAGACCGGGAAGGGGATTGGCCGCGACGGCGGCCCTCGTCGGGTTGCACTGCTCGGGCGTCCCAATGTCGGCAAGTCGTCACTGTTGAACAAGTTGGCCGGTGGCGAGCGAGTGGTCGTCGATGACGTCGCGGGGACGACGGTCGACCCGGTTGATGAGCTCGTCGACATCAAGGGAACGTGGTGGTGGTTCGTCGACACCGCCGGTGTCCGCCGCAAAGCCAAGCAGTCCGCCGGGCACGAGTACTACGCAACCCTGCGCACTCAGTCCGCTCTCGAACGCTCCGAGGTCGCGATCGTCTTGATCGATGCCGCCGAACCGGTCAGCGAACAGGACGTTCGGATTCTGTCGATGGCGATCGACGCTGGCCGAGCGGTCGTCCTGGCCTTCAACAAGTGGGATCTGGTCGATGAAGATCGACGCCGATACCTTGATCGAGAAATCGATCGCGACCTGGCGATGGTCGCGTGGGCACCGCGGGTGAACGTCTCGGCATTGACCGGTCGCCACATGGACAAGCTCACGGCCGCGTTGGACGATGCTCTGGCCGGATGGGAAACACGAGTGTCCACGGGCAGGCTGAACAAGTTCTTCGCCGACCTCACGGCCGCCCACCCCCACCCGGTACGCGGCGGAAAGCAGCCGCGGATCTTGTTCGGCACGCAGGTGGGTGCCGGCCCGCCATCCTTCGCGTTGTTCACGACGGGGTTCCTCGAGGCCGGGTATCGGCGCTTCATCGAGCGCCGACTACGGGAGGAGTTCGGTTTTACCGGCAGTCCGATCCGCATCATGATGCGGGTACGGGAAAAGCGACGACGCTGAGGCTACGCCTGGTCCTTTCGCGGCCTAGCTCTCCTCAACGATCTCGACCAGCGTGTACTGCAGGCTTGAGGAATCCGCTGGCGGATTCTCCACCTCGGTGATGGATACGTCAATCACGTACGACGTCCCCTCTTGATAGTCGAAACCTTCGATCGTGTCGTAGAACAACTGGTAGTCGCCGTCCTCGGACTTGGCGACCTGCAAGCACATCATCGGAGCCACGCCTTCACACTCCACTCGCTCGGGCCCGATCCACAAACGCGTGTTGTCGGTGGGTTCGCTGCACCCGGTCAGTGCCACGCCGAGAGCCACACTGGCGAGCGTGAGACGAACACCACCGGTCATGAGCGCAGCATAGGAGCCGGCCATGGCGGTCTCNNNGGCGACAAACACACAGAAAATTCCAGGAAACGTACCGAAGGTCCCCCTGCGCGAGGGCTATCGCTGCCACACTTTCATCACAGTAAGCCCTCTACCTACGGGAGATGCATCATGAAGTTCTTCAATGCCCGCGTGTGGATCATCATCTTCGGCGTCATGGGTCTCCTAGGCGGAACCTTGAACGCCATCGCCGCGGAAAGCGTCGCCCAGGATGCGTGGGGAGGTCTCAACGGTCAGGCGCTCGATGTAGCTATCGCCGTGGAAGTTGCCTGGGGTTCAATCCTGGCCGTGTGGGGAGCGTCGGTCATTGTTATCGCCTTGAGTCTCCAGCACCCGCGTGGACGTGCGCGATTCGGTGCGATCACGGTTGTCGCGGTGTTCTTCAGTCAAGTCGTCGCGGTTGGAGCGTTGAGCAACCTGGGCTACGGCGAAGGCGGAGGCCCCGGATTCGCGATCGCCGTACCGTTGATCATCGCCATCATCACCCTCATTTCCTGTATTCGAGATTGGAACGCCACCACCGCATCGACTCCGGAGCCTGCTGCGTAACCTCTCGTCGCTATCGCCAGGCGCCTGCGCCACGCGCTTCGCGAGTCGGTGGGAGACGTGCCTGTGTGTGCGTGCCGTTGAAGGCTTATGCCCGACGGCACGCGAGGTGGCTGGCCTGTAACGTTCTCCTGCCCCGTGGAAATGGGGCGGCGGGCTGTGGCGCAGCTTGGTAGCGCACTTGACTGGGGGTCAAGGGGTCGCAGGTTCAAATCCTGTCAGCCCGACTCAAGTTCCCTCCTAGATCGGGGGTCGAGTCAGTCGGAGTCGACTGACTCGATCCAGTATCTGATCCACTACGGCATACTCGGAGTGTGCGGAGGTTCTTGATCGGTGCTCTCGGGTTGGCTGCGGCTGTGTTCGGCTGGGTCAGCGGCGGCGGAGCGTGATCTACACGGCTCGGGGTCGACGACTGTGCCACTCATTCTCGAGGACACGTCACGCGATCGACAGGTGACATTCACGAACGAGTCAACGTGCATTTACCTGAGGCAGCGATGTTCATGATTCCCTCACACCTGAGGCCCACACCCCCATCCGTCCCTATGTCATTACGGGTGGGGGTCTCCTCTGACTCACACAGCCCGGGGTCGGCGACACCCCAAGACCCGACGGCCGCTCCGACCCTTCGCTAGGGATCTCGGGATCTCGGGAGCTAAGGATGCGGTGGACTTCGCCAGCCCACACGGAGACTGGCTCGGACTCGAATAATTCCCTTTCACCTGTCCATGAAGCAGAAATGTCAAGCGAACGTTGCGTGTTGGCTGAAGCCTGCTATTTTTTTAGCGCGAGCAATCATGCTTGCCTTGAAAAGTGAGGCATATCGTGAACGAAAAAGATCTCATTGAGCTCTGGAACGACAAGAGACGTCAAATTATTTCTGCCCAAATGCCCTCGGTCATTGCTCTTGCCGTAATCACCGTCATGGCGATGCTGGGTTATTTTGACAGCGAATACAACTACGGCATCTCCTTTGCGGCGCTCTTTTTGGTGTCAGTCGGCGCGCTGAGCATCTTGAACCAGTTAGCAGTCATCCGAGAAGGACAAATGATCGTTAAAGACTTGCAGGCTGTGGATAACCCCAGCGCGCTGGCGACAAGGATTGCTGCCAGCGGTTCGTACCTGGTTTACACGCGCGCCCTGATGATCGTTTTTAGCCTGGCATTGCTTTTGGTCTTGGTGCTCCTCATTCTCTAGTCAAACTGCAACACGCGTGAACGCAGTCTGGAAGTCCTGGAGGGTGCGGTCAAGTCGAGGCTGAATGATGGTCAAGTTCACCATCATCTGGCTCGACAAAGAGTCAGGGGAAGGTGGGAAGTACACGTGCAGAGTGAAGGCGCGGCACTTCCTTCCCATATTTTGCAGTGGTCGTCGGCACCCCAAGACCCGACGGCTGTTCCGATACTTTCAGGAATCCACGCGCGTCCCGACGGCATGCAATCGTCACCTTGACGAGGAACTCCGGTCGGACGAGTTTCTCAAAAGTGCAGTGCGTACAGGGTTGTGCTCGCTAGTCTCGGTTCACCGGCCACGTAGCGATAGGAAGTGGAAAGCATGGATGTCAAGACTCAGTACTGGCTCAACGAAAACCGCAACACCGTTCTCCAGTTCATCACGTGGATCTTTGCGCTGGTCTTGTGGGGACCGGGAATCCCGCTCGCTTTCGGAGCTATGGGTAGTAATTCCGACATGGCAGTCGGACTTGCCGTGGTCACGTCGGCAACGGCTCTCGGCTTTTTGATTGTTGGCACGTCGGTCGTTACCGCCTACAAGAACATCACGGCTGACATTCCAGAGGAAGCTCTCGGTTTAGCGTTTGCCCAAGCGGAGAAGAAGAATCCTTTCGGGTTCTTCCTCGCTGTCACGATTCTCTTGCCCGTGGCAATCTTGGTAGGGCACTTTCTGATTCTCTTCTAAGGAGTGTGCCGAGGCCGGTTGTATCGACCGTGATGCCTCTCACCCCGNTGGCACAGAGGAGTGCGGCATGGGGGGGGAGGGGGTTCGACCCTCTCCAAGGTGCAGGCAGGCGATAGATCTCTTGAGGCCGCAAGAGCCGGTTCCCGCTCACGTAGGCTCTCTTCGGAGAAGAAGCGCGAGTAGGTGTCAATTTTGGGTTTGGAAGGGGTCATCATGAGATGTCGGGCGGCATGTGGGAGTGCGTTCGGACTTTCTTTGGTACTGATTTTGACCTCTGGAGGCGTGAGTCATGCCTCCCCACAGCCTTCGTTGAAGTTTCGTTCATGTGCGGAACTCGGGGAAAGGTTTCCTCATGGTGTCGCAAAATCGGTGAAGTCTGCGCGCGAGGCTACATCAAGAGGTTTCCATCGCCCGACAGTCGCCAAAAAGGTGTTCAAGAGGCATCGGAAGAGTCTTGGACCCGTGCAATTTGGTGCTCTCTGTTTGCAGGAGCGGCGGGAATCTGTCCCCGCACCGGATGCACCTATGCAAATCAATCACCCTGTCGCAGATCTCACCGCGATTTGGGGAGTCCAGCCCTTCGTGGAACCATCAAATGCAGCGGGGCTTCAGCGCCACAACGGACTTGACTACTTTCTCAAAGCGCAATCGGTGCCCGTCGTTGCGTCTAGTGATGGACGGTTGATGATGGCGGAGGTCTTTATTCGACCGCAAGACGGCAATGGGCAACTGAATATTGCGTGGATCATGCCTACGGGCGAGGTCACTTCTTACAGCCTGGAGCCGTCCGCAGGCCCTGCGGATTCAGCAAAGGCTGCCGAGCAGGTCACGTTGGCCAGGCGCATGCTNGACGAGTTAACGGTCAGCATCGGTGACACCATCCAAAGTGGACAAAGACTCACAACGCTTTACGCCCAAGATGATTGGGCGCATGTTCACTGGTCCATCAAGACGTCCAATGGCATGCTCGAAGAATTCGTTTGCCCGGCAACGTACCTGTCTGCGAAATCGCAGCAAGAGTTGGAGCCGCTGGTGGCTGCCTGGGAGAGAAGGATTCACAAAGGGCAAAAGGATCCGGGTCTCTGTCAATAAGTCGCGTCTTCATGCAGTGCTTGACGTTGGCCTACAGAGGTCAGCCCGTGCGCAGGAACCGTTGGGGTGAGGGTCTCAAGTCTAGGCGTTGACATCTCGCTTACTGACAGTTCTTGAGTGCAATACTCGGCCGGCAATCGCTCCAATCGCGACGAGCGCAACGCTGACCCAGAACAGCACCCAGTTCCCGACGATGATCGCTGCTGTGCCACTGGTGAATGCGATGGTGATGATGATGACCGCTGTCCATGCTGCAGGAGTCGAGCCGTGCGAATCGTCCTCGGTTGCAATCTCGGAAGACTGCTGAAGATTGAACGAGGAGCCGGGGTTCGACGACCACGGCCCGACCATTGGGGGAGTAAATCCTGCGACCCAACGGATGAACGCCGTCGCGGCCGCCACATTGGCCAGAACGAACAGCCTTACGACCTTCATGACACTGATGGTCGCCAGGATGATGGTGGCAATCGCATCCCAGGCCGCACCGAGCACTCCGCGTGAGCCACGGGCCGGTGTGGACCGGGTGGCGCGCTGAGGGGCGGTCGATGAGCTGGAATTCGACGATCCGGGCCTGAGTGTGCGGGGAGAAAGCCGGGTGAGCCAGCGAAGAAGTGCCATGACGGCCGCCACATTCGCCAGGACGAAGACTTTGACGGCGGTCACGGACTAAACGTATCGCGGCGAGCCGTGACTTAGCGGTGATGAGCTCGTTCGCGCCCGCACAACGATCTGTTTCTCCCAACGTGGCTAACGCACGGTCGTGCGAAGAAGAAGAGATGTCGTACCGAGCACTAGTCGGTGACTTGGCTGTTCACTGAAGTTGGGGCGGCATCCAGGAACACAGTCGGCTGGCTAATGGTGCCGGCGGGTGGCACTTGTCCCGGTAAGGGTGTGGCGGTGAAGGTGATGGCGCCTGCGTTGGGGGTGACGGATCCGTCGCTTCGCGCGCTCATCCCGATGCGTGGGTCGCTCAGCGTGATAGCGACCCCCACTCCATCGGCCGTGACAGCGGCGTTGGGTGGGTCACCGTCGAACTCGCTTTCCCACTAGTTGAGGAACACGGTGGTGTCCCAGGCTTGAGCTGTGCGCTCGGGCCGGTCGGTGAAGGTCAACGTCACCGGGTCTACATCGGTCAGGGTGAGCGTGTAGTTGCCGTTGGTTGCCTCGGCGAACTCGGCTTGCTCGGCCTTCATGACCATGAGTCACTCGCCCTGCGCGGCGTTGTTTCGCTCTGCGAGGACGGCAGTGCCGACGAGAAGAACGGTAAGAATAAGCACGCCGATTCCGGCGAGGAGGGACGTTCGTTCCCGGGTCACCGTTACAGCGTAAGTGCTCCATTGGCTTGCGCTGTCATGAGCGGTCACGTGCGGTGGCGTGAAACTGTCAGCTCAGTAGCCTGCGGCCATGCATCGCACACTTGGTGTGGCTCTCTCGCTGTGCTTAGCCTTCTTAGCGGGGTTCGTGAGTGGCTCGGCTGCTCACGCAGGTGAACGGGTCCGTTTTGATCAGTGCTCCGAACTCCAGGCCCGTTTTCCCTCGGGGGTTGCGAAGTCCGCTGCGGCGGCCCGGTCAGCGGTGGCCCTCGGGTATGAGCGCCCAGCAGTGCGCAACAAGATCTTTCGCAAGAACAGAAAGGCCCTCGGGCCGCCCACAGCGGGAAGTCTGTGCTTGACCAAAATTGAAGTGAAGGAATTCGCTTTTCAATACAACCTTGACTCGAGCCTGCCAGCCGACTGGGTCACGGAATTCAACACGATCATGAACAACCTTAGTTCGGTTCTACCCATCTCCGAGCGGATCCACTCCGTACCCAACGTCACCATGCCGTTCCAGATTTTCGCGTGGAATTCGGCGGTCCCGAACCCGTTCCCACAGATCCCCGGTGCCGGTGGCGCATCGATCAGCGGGAGTGATTCACTCGGGCTGCACATGATCCTCGAGATTCCGGAAAGCGAGTTCACCAACAACTATCTGCATCGGTACTCGGTCATCGCCCACGAGTACCTCCACATCTACCAAATCGGCCTCTCCGACGACATCATGGAGCCGACGTGGATGATCGAAGGCGGCGCCAAGGTCGTCGAGGAGTTGTATACGCAGCAGTACTACGGGCAGAGCGAATTCGACAGCGGCCTGTTCCCGGTGAGCGCGACCGTCCTGAGTAACCCCGCGGCCTTCGAGAAATACGACCGAGATGGTGGCTTGGTGGGCAGTTCCGCGGACATCAACTACAACAGCTCCGCCTTCATGGTGCTCGCCCTCGTCGACATGTTGAAGCGGCGCGGGATATCCGAGGCACGCGCCTTCGAGATGGTGCTCGACGATTTCGTCGCCGAGCTACCCGATCACGCGAACTGGCGCGATGCCTTCCAGGTCGTCTTCTCCATCAATGTCCAAGACTTCTACAACTCTCTGGGAAGCGGGCCGTACCCATCAACAGGGGCGAGTGATGATTGGTACGAAGGACCGGCAATAGATGTAGGTGCAGTGCTCCCGAGCAAGTCACTGACGCTGAACGCCATCTTCGCGACGCCTTAGGCGCATCCGCGCTGGTCGGGCGCTGTCAGGCACCACACTCATCAATAATGGTGGTCATTAGGGCGCCAAATAACGCAGGATCTATCTGGGCTTCCTCAAGCCACGTTTCCTTCATCAACGAGTAGTAGCCGTCTGGATCCGTGGCCAGGCCGGCGCAGATTTGTTCTCTCGTCTTTTCAGGCTGGCTAAACCACAAAACTTCGGCCTCAGGGATGTTGTCCATGATGTCTGTCGGATCGACTTGCGGTTCGGATTCGCTATTGCGCCCGACGAGCCAGACTGTTATCGCGACGATCGCAACGAGAATCACCACTGACGAAACAATGATGCGCTTCCGTTTACCGTGGATTCGAGCCACAGGCAAAGCCTATGCGGCTCGCGTGGAATGCGGTGGGGTGCCGAAATAGAGACTGGGCTGCCGAGCAGCGGGCAAGCGGTCGTTCAGTGTCTGGTAACCAAAAATTTACATATTTGGGCGCCGCCACCGTGGTCCGNGGACAAGGATACANTCCTAACACTTAACCCCGTTGGGAGATGATCCTATGTCAGACGTCAAGGCACTCACGCAATCCTTGTACGGCCAAATGTCCGAGGGCGGAGATATCGACGCGATCGTCGACGCTCACTTCACCGAAGACTTTGTCGAGCACGAAGAGATTCCCGGCCTCGACGCTACTGGCCGAGACATCCCCAAGGTCATGTTCCGCATGATGCGTGGAGCAATGCCCGACATGCGCGCCGAGATCGAGCTCCTTATTGCGGAAGGCGACATGGTCATGGCGTACGGAGCCTTTGTCGGGACACATGAGGGCGAGTTCATGGGTATACCTGGTTCGGGCCAGGGGGTGCGGCTTCCCTTCGCGGACATTCTGGAGTGGCGGGACGGAAAAATAGCCGGACACTGGGGCGTTGCGGACATGTCTTCAATGTTTGCCGGCGGCGCGTAAGGCGTCATCCGGCTGAGTTCCGGTGGGGTGGCCGAGAGGCGAGGCGGCGGACTGCAAATCCGTTTACAGAGGTTCGAATCCTCTCCCCACCTCTTTTCGTGATGCCAGGACAGCTGACATGAGCTGAGCCGTGCGACCTGTGGCATTGTTCGGCCTATGGATCGGGGATCAATGGCCGGGCTCATCGTCGGTGGCGCCATCGTCTTCATCACCATCGTGCTGGCTGGCGTGCTCGTGGCTCGCGGATAACCGTAAACACAGGGCCGGCTGCTTACACGCGGCACATACTCGTCTCAGGGGTTAGCCTCGTGCCATGATTAAGTGGATCGGAGACTCCTTTGAGTGGTTCGCCGAGCGTGTGCCTCACATCCCGCGACCGTTCAACCAGTTGTGGGAAGCCCTCGGACGAACTGACCCGCAAGCCCCACTGGATGATGTGGACAAGGGCGGAGAGGACGACGCGCCCGGCAGCTCCCACTAGCGCGCCGCGAACTGGCAATACTTGGGTCTTTTAGCGGCACATCGCCGAGAGGTCATGCAACGTTCATTCAAAACATCTGCGCAACAGGCGTGGATCCGTCTAAGGTGACGGCTATGACAAACATTGAGGTCAAAAGTTTCGACAGTGCTGACATCAACAACGTGCTTCCCAACGACCTAGGCGAAGCCGCGGTGGTGGAGTTCGGCGACGTGAAGGTGACGCGTATGCGCATCAAGCCAGGGTGGCGTTGGTCAGAACACATCAAGCCGATGGTCGGAACCGACTCCTGTCAGGTTCGCCACCTGGGTGTGTTGACGAAAGGGAGTGTTCGCGTCATTCACGACGACGGCACGGAAAGTACGTATGGAGCCGGAGACGCCTACTCGATTACGCCTGGACATGACGCGTGGGTCGAGGGCGACGAGACGGTCGAAGGTTTCGAATTCGCTGGGACCTGGGCCGACAAACTCTGATCCGCGGCGGCGCACCGCCGCATCCGCGCTCGGTAGAGCGCGGAGGTTTCACACCTTCGTTACCCAGATTTCACACGATCTAGCGGACAGNGCCGCTGCTGTTCGGAAGACTGGCGTCACGCCGGTCGTGCACGACGCGCGCCCACCAGTAGAGGAGTCCTTATGTTTTGTGTCATCAGCCAGTGGACAGCAACCGAAGACTTGAGTGATGAGCTCGAAGCGACCGTCCAGAGCGCCTTCGTTCCCGGCATCATGGCGTTGGGTGCGGTCAGCGTGCACTTCGTGGAGACCGACGAACGATCCATGCAGGTCGTCACGGTGTATCCCGATGAGGAGACGGCCAACATTGCCCGCGAGAAGCAAGAGGCGATTCGCGCCCAGGCGGTCAACCAGATGCCCGTGCAGTACGTGGGCGAGGTTCGCGGGCGAGTCTTCGCGAACGGCTGAGCAGGCGCCCGTTCGGCGACGATTCGCTCGGGTCCAGGGAGAGTCGAAAGCGTCCATGGGCAGGTCTGCGGTGCGGTAGCGTCCCCTTGAGTATCGAGGAGTAGCGAGAGCACGGAGGTGAGGGACTAGTCATGGGTTTGAACTCGCTTGACCACTACAACATCGAAACGACGCTCCCCGAGGAGACCATCGCGTTCTACTGCGATGCACTCGGGTGCACGAATTCACCAGAGTTGAGGCCCGACCTTCCCTTTCCCGGCACCTGGTTGACTCTCAGCGGGCACGCCGCGATTCACGTGAACTTCGTCGACAATGATCGAGCCGGTCTGACCGGCTCGATCGACCATGTGGCCTTCGACGGCAGTGACTTCGATGGCATGTGCGAGAAGCTGACGTCGTTAGGCATCGAGTTCGAAACGGCGCAAACGCCGGAGATCAGCCTGCAGCAGATCTACGTGCTCGACCCGAATCAGGTGAAGGTCGAGATCAATATTCGCGGAGAGATCTAGGCCTGCGAGGCAGGCGAGGCTTTGGCCTAGCGCCGTGCGCCTCCGGTTGCGGATGTGTAGAGCGCACCGAAGGCGAGCGTGGGCACCAGCCATCCGACGAGAAAGACCCAGATTTGCGGTGAGAACTGGTAGGCGATGATGCCGAAGGTGCCTAAGCCGCTGACGATCCCACCAATCAAGGCGAATCTTTTCATGTCAAATCATTGTCCTCGCGTCGTGTGTGGTGCCAAGCCTGTCAGATGACCGCTTGTTGACAGTAGGGCACGTCAGCGCTCCTGGTGGTTTGTCTCCGACAGCGCCGCGTGCACACGAACTTCCGGGCCGGCGGGTGTGGAGAAGATCGCGATGGGGATGTCGAGGGCCTCTGCGTGCCGATCGGACAGAAGATCGATGGCCTCATTCAGCGCGGGAGGCCGCAGGTAGCCGACCACGTGACCGTCCACGTGGAGCTCGATGTCGGCAATCGCCTTCATCCGGGGATCGATCACCGGATGGGCCCGGGATACGACGAAATGCGGGGACTGCTCACCGGTGAAATCCAGCGCGGTGAACGAGTCCGCCAATCGCGATTGACCCACGGTCAAGATCGAATAGTCGGCCGGGTCTGAGGTGAGTTCCCCGATGGGCACCGACTCCAGACGCGGACGGCGTCGACGGCGGAAGGGCCACATGGCGATCCTCTCCGGCGGCGGCGACAGTCGCCGGCACTCTAACGGCCCGCCGCGCACAGGGCAGGGGCAGAACGCCCGCGTCGGGCCGGAGCGCTCATCGCCGTGACCCCCAATGCAGCCCCTTCTTTATGTCGCATTTGTGTCCCAGAAAAGTGGGATACTTGTCACACGCCAAATGTCCGAAATGACGGGAATCGCCACAGGTGCCCGCGGAGCGATCGTGGTCGACTGCTTGTCGCACTCACAGCACTCGTGCCGACCACCCACGTCAGCGCGATGGGCTGCGTCCACCACCCCGGACGACGTGAGATTCGTCGCCGGCGGGCGCGCGCCCAGGGGAGTTGCGCCAGTTGGAACGAGAACCGGCGCAGCGTGGACCTGCGCTGTGACCCCGGCGCCCCGCGACCGGGCCGAGCAAGAAGGTCATGTGACCACAGCGCCACACCGTTGGACCCGTCGAACAACCGCACTGATGACGGCCCTGACCGCCATCCTCTTCGTCCCCGCACTCGTTGCCGGCGCCAACGCCGTCGGCCGCGTGCCCGTCCCATCCGCTCTCCCGGTGACGGCTCAGGCGCCCAGCCACTTCGCCCACGTTGCCCGTCAGCGCGTCGGGGCTCGCGACTCGATGACCGGCTCCGCGCGAGCCGCTTCGGTCACCTACCAGCGAGCCCGCGTCTGGAAGGCCATGCTCCGCTTCACCACCCACTCGAAAGCGACGAGTGACATGCGGGGAGTGGAGCCGAGCCTGTATCGCGGTCGGTTCTTCGATGCATCTAAGGAAAGCATCCGGCGATGCATCGTCAAGCGGGAGAGCGAAGGTCAGTACGACGTCCGCGGCGGCGGTGGTAACCGTTACTTCGGTGCCTACCAAATGTCCGACGCCCTCGCCGACGGCGCCACCCACATGATGCTGAAGGAACACAAGAAGATCCTCGGCACGAAAACGGCCCGCTCCCTGATGAAGCAGTTGAGGGCCATGCCACCGAACGCATGGCCGCGCTACTGGCAGGACGCCGCCTTCAGCACCGTCTACAACTGGGAGTCACCCGGTTCGGGCGCACGCCACTGGGCCGGCGGTCGCTGGCACTGCTGAGCCCGTCAGCGCCCAATAGGCTCCCACCCGTGTCGTCGCCGAAAGGTCTCATCGATCGCCGACCGCACCTCGATGTCGAGCACATTCTGGGAGACCTCACCCCACCTCCACACTTCCGCGACGCCAGTTTCGACACGTACGTCCCCGGGGACCCGACCCAGGAGGCCGCACTCACGGCCCTGCGTTCCTTCGCCGGCCGCGTCGACGCTCCCCGCTCAACGCGGCGAGGGCTGTTCCGTCGTTCGTCGGCGTCCGCCGGTCGCGCCGGGGTCTACCTCGACGGAGGGTTCGGCGTGGGGAAAACCCACCTGCTTGCGTCGCTGTGGAAAAGCGTCGAAGGGCCGAAGACTTACGGGACCTTCGTGGAATACACCAACCTCGTCGGCTTGTTGGGCTTTCGACGAGCGGTCGAGGTGTTGAAGAACAATCGCCTCGTCTGTATCGACGAGTTCGAACTCGATGATCCGGGGGACACCGTGTTGATGTCGACCCTGCTCGGCGAGCTCGTTGACTCCGGCGTGTATCTCGCGGCGACCTCCAACACGCTTCCCGAGAAACTCGGCGAAGGACGCTTCGCCGCCGAAGACTTCCTGCGCGAGATCCAGGGATTGTCCGCGCACTTCGACGTACTGCGCATCGATGGTGAGGACTATCGACACCGGGGCGCACCCCAAGCACCCGAACCCTGCACCGACGAACAGGTGCGCGGTGCCGCCGAGCACACCGAAGGCGCCACCCTGGACCACTTCCTGGACCTGATCAGGTTCCTGCCCGAGGTGCACCCGTCGCAATACGGGGCCCTCGTCGATGGCATTCCCCTGGTGGGCCTGGAGGAGGTCCGCACCCTGAACGACCAAGCCCAAGCGTTGCGGCTGGTCGTGCTGGTCGATCGGCTGTATGACCGAGACGTGCCGGTCGTCGCGAGCGGCGTACCGCTCGACGCACTGTTCTCGACACAGCTGCTGACCAGCGGGTATCGAAAGAAGTACTACCGCGCGATCTCACGCATCGTGGCACTGGCGCGGCAGGGCCGCGAGCGCATTACCTAGTGGTTCAATGACAGCGTGGAAATAGACAGCATCCTGTCCGGACTCGGCGCCGGAATCGTCATTGGATTGATCGCGCGCATCATCGTTCCCAGCATGCAGCCCATCGGTTGCCTCATGACGATCCTCATCGGCGTTGTCGGCGGCGCGGCTGGAGGGCTCATCGGCTCCGCAGCGAACTGGGGTTTCTGGCTGACGTTCGCAACGCAGATCGTGATCGCCGCGATTCTGGTGGCGATCGTCGCGGCCTTGTTCCGTAAAAGCGACTCCACGCCCTAGAGCCGGCAGCCCCTCCCAGCCGACCCTCTACGGTCATCTCATGATCACTGTCAACCGTCAGATCACGCTCGCTCAGCGCCCCGAAGGACAACTCGCCGAATCGTGCTTTTCTCGAAGCGATGACAATCCGGCGCCCACCCCCGGTGCGGGCGAGGCGCTGGGCAAGGTTGAGTGGCTGTCCATTGATCCGACCATCCGGATATGGATGGGCATGGATACCTACCTACCGGCTATCAAAATCGGCGCCCCCATCAGAAGCGCTGGCCTGGTGCGCGTCGTGAAATCGGACAACCCCGCACTTCCCGTCGGAACACTGGTGTTCGCCACTCCGGGCTGGCAGGAGTACGCCATCGTCACCGAGCGCGATCAAGTGGTTCCCGACGGTGTCCACCCGACGGCAGCACTGAGCATCTTCGGAATCACCGGCATCACCGCCTACTTCGGTCTACTCGACATCGGGCGACCAACGGCGGGGGAGACGGTGGTTGTGTCCGGGGCTGCGGGATCGACGGGGTCGATCGCCGGTCAAATCGCGAAGATCAAAGGCTGCCGGGTCGTCGGCATCGCTGGGTCAGACGAGAAGTGCTCCTGGTTGACCGATGAGCTCGGCTTCGACGCCGCCATCAACTATCGATCAGAGAATGTTGCGGCGAAACTTCGGGAAACCTGCCCCGACGGAATCGACGTCTACTTTGACAACGNCGGCGGTGACATTCTGGAAGCGGCCATCGGCCACCTTGCCCTGCGGGGCCGTGTCGTGATGTGCGGAGCCATCAGTCGATACAACGATTCGGCGCCGTCACCGGGCCCGCGTAACCTCTCGGCGCTTATCTCCAAACGCGGTCGAATGGAGGGGTTCATCGTTCTCGACTATCTGAAGCGATCCGGTGAGGCCATTCAACATCTCGCAACCTGGCTTGCCGAAGGACGATTGACCTACTCCGTCGACGTCATGGAGGGCCTGGACTCAGCGCCGGACGCCCTCATGAAACTCTTCGACGGCGGCAACACCGGCAAAATGATGGTGCGCTTGTAGCTCGCTACGACGAGCGGATGAGTACCTCGTCGAACACCTCCGGGCCGTCATCGCTCATCGGGAAATATGTGCCAACGAATTCAGCGATGGCCGCAGCGTCGGAGTCGGCGTCGATCGACGCGGCAAAAGAGAGCATGCCTTCCTCGATGTGACCGAAATCCTTCACTGCGTACGAGCCATGGACGGTCCACACGACCCACCGGCCTGCACCAACCTTGACCAGGCCCTCCACAACGTAGGTACTCATGATCCGAGTGTCCTAGTTTCCTAGGGTCCCGTGTCAACCTCCGACATCGCGGAAAGGTGACGGTCCGCGGATCACGAGACGCCGTCCGTAGGAGCTTGTCGCCACAATGGTGGAGAGATGTCGGTTCGGTGAGAGGTCGTCTCATGCAGTGCGCCAGGAGCGACTCGTGGTGGGCGATACTGGAATCGAACCAGTGACCTCTTCCGTGTCAAGGAAGCGCGCTAGCCCCTGCGCCAATCGCCCTCGGGGTCCTTCGTTCGAGCATTCAGTTGTCAGCGAGGTGGAGACGGGATTCGAACCCGTGTACGCGGCTTTGCAGGCCGCTGCCTCGCCTCTCGGCCACTCCACCATGAGGCCAGCTGCCGCTGCCCTCTGCGAGCGGACGACGGGATTCGAACCCGCGACCCTCACCTTGGCAAGGTGATGCGCTACCAGCTGCGCTACGTCCGCATTCCCCTTTGGGAGAGCCAAACCTTAGCCGACACACCCACCCTGGTCACGCTAGGCCTAGGCGAGAAGAGTCCACTCACGGCAGGATGAGTCCGTGCGAAGCGGAGCAGTCGCCCACCTCGGAGGCTTGTGGGCGTGGGACCCCATCGAGGTGACATCCGACCTGCGCGCCCTCGACTCCGGAGGTCGTTGGGGCGTCGTCCTCCCATACGCCGGGGCGCCCGTCCTGGTCCGCTTCTCCCAATGGTCGATCACGCCACCGGAGGCCGACATCGGCACCTGGACGGGGGTGCCGACGGATCGATGGGAATCGAGTCTGTCGCAGGAGCAATACATCGCCGGCGTGCGCCGGATTCACGAACACATCGCCAGCGGTGAGGTGTATCAGGTGAACCTGTGCAGGGTGCTCGAAGCCGACATCGCACCCAACGACGACATCGTCGCGCTCCACCATGCGCTCGCTGTGGGAAATCCTGCGCCGTACGCCTCCATGATCTCGGTGCCTGATGTTGATCTGCACGTTGCTTGCGCCAGTCCGGAATTGTTCCTTCGACGTGAAGGCAACATCCTGAGCAGCGGGCCGATCAAGGGAACGGCCGCCTCGTCGGGTTTGCTGCTCGACAAGGATCTGGCCGAGAACGTGATGATCGTCGACCTTGTCAGAAACGACCTTTCTCGCGTGGCGCGCACCGGGAGTGTTCGGGTTCCCGATCTACTCCGGATAGAAGAGCACCCCGGCCTTGTCCACCTTGTGTCCGATGTGCAGTGTGGCCTGGCGGAGGAAACACAGTGGAGCGACATCGTCGACGCAACGTTCCCGCCGGGGTCGGTGACCGGAGCGCCCAAGTCATCAGCCCTTCGAATCATCGACGAATGCGAAACCGCCCCCCGAGATTTTTACTGCGGAGCCGTGGGTTGGATCGACGCCGACCGCCAAGCGGCCGAACTAGCCGTGGCCATTCGAACGTTCTGGATCCGAGACGACGTCCTACGGTTCGGAACCGGCGCCGGCATCACCTGGGGTTCTGACCCGCACGGGGAGTGGCAGGAAACCGAACTCAAGGCCAGGAACTTGTGTGACATCGCATCACGCCCCGTGCCCGCCCACCGCGGCGTCCCGATGCTGCGATCGGTGACGGGATAGTCGCGTGAGCGTTCAGCTGTGAGCGTCTGGATCGCTGCCGGTGGGGACGGCGCCCTCGTCGAGCCCGACGATGCCCGCGTGTCGGCCTTCGATCACGGAGTGACGGTCGGTGACGGCGTCTTCGAAACGATCAAGGTGGTGGACGGGANGCCACTAGCGCTTACGCGACACCTGCATCGACTGTCACGCTCCTGTGATGTTCTGGNNCTCGCCACCCCCGACAACTCGTCCCTGACAGACGCGGTGTCGTCGGTCATCTCGTCCCAACCGGAGGCGGCGCGATTGGGACGTTTGCGCATCACGGTGACCGCGGGACTGGGGCCATTGGGGAGTGATCGTGGAGCGGGGGAGGGCACAACAATCGTCGCCCTNGCTCCGATGGATCCGTGGCCAGCGACCACGACTGCGATCGTTGTGCCGTGGGTTCGCAACGAGCGCTCCGCCGTGGTCGGAGCAAAGACAACCTCGTACGCAGAGAACGTGGTGGCACTGAGGTGGGCCCATGAACGCGGCTTCTCCGAAGGCCTGTTCATGAACTCGGCCGAAAACCTCAGCGAGGGAACAGGGACCAANGTGTTCGTCGTCATCGACGGCCAGGTCGTCACGCCGGGCCTCGACAGTGGGTGCTTGGCGGGAATCACCCGCGAGCTCATTCTCGAATGGGGCATGGCGGTCGAGGGTGAACTCCCCCCGAGAGCTCTTGAGAATGCTGACGAGGTCTTCCTGACCTCCAGCACCCGTGACATCCACCCCGTCCTGAGCCTCGGTGACCGTCGGTGGGAAACGGCCGGAGAGGTCAGCAGGGCGCTGTCGGCCCAGTACGTGCGCCGTATCACGCAGGATGTGGATCCGTAGACGATCGTCGCCTCCTGGGCCGCCGTCCCTGCGGTAGCATCCTGGGGCTCCGGGCGATTGGCTCAGTGGTAGAGCGCTCGCTTCACACGCGAGAGGTCACTGGTTCGAACCCAGTATCGCCCACTATTGCGGATGCTAGATCGCGCCGGATCTTCGTGCGGCCGCCTCGCACGGATGGCTGCAGCGGCACCAGGGGACAGACGGATGGGCGCAGGTCGTAGCTGAGTCACCTTTTGATAACGAGAAGCTAGGTGCCNCTTCCTCGGCAGCGCTGAGTGCGGCATTCTGGGGGTAATGTGCTGTTTGATGAAAATGTGACGCCAGCGGCCGCAGAGAAAGTGGAGTCAAGTGGACCTCGTGACGTGCGTTGGGTGCGGGACCCGCGTCCCCGCGAATGCCATGCGCGCTGTCGCCGATAGCGACAGTCGCGAGGTGCAGTGGTTGCAGTGTCCTCATTGCGGGACCCAGAACCAAGTTATTCGAGTGATGAATGTGATGAATCCGAAAGCGACCGCCTAGCCCGACATCCAACTTCGTCGACACCCTGTCCGGCCTACCGTTGCGGTGACGAGGATCGCGACGCGGCGTCGGTCCTCACTGATCGCGCCAGACCACCTACTTGCGGCACGAGAGCATCGACCTGTGCTGATCGCGTAGCCATCTCTCGACTAGACGAGCCCCCCAACAACCCGGTCGTACAGGAAGACGAGGGCCGCGCCAAGACACAAGAGGGCCACCCACAACAATTTGCGACGAAACTGCTTGGTATGGATCTTGAGATTTCGGACCATGCGGCTCTGGCCCCCCGTTGGCGGTATTTTCGGAGATGTGTGTCAAGAAGACACGGTAGGGGTTGCAGAAGTCGCCCGAGGACGGTGGCACGAATTATCGCGTCAGTGCAAATTCTCCGGAAATAGCAGGAGCAGCACAACGGTCGTCACCGTTGCCGCAGCGACATACACCCGCTGACCCCAGCGACTGTTGAAAAGGAAAGAGCGCCGTTGCATGGGAAAGAAATTAGCCGTCAGGTCTGACATTGACTGGCGAGTAGGGGGAAACGCCGCCGAACCCCAGATGCCTGGGCTGTCGCTGATTAGTCAATGTTCCAGGCGGCTACCATGAGCGGGCGTTCCGCTGGCCCAAAAAGGCTTCTTTATCTCCAACTGCACCGAGGGAGGTTGCGGTGTCCTCGACCGCGCTCGATGCTTTAGGCGCAGACCGGAACGTGGTTGCGGCGAGGATAAATGGGCGACTAATGGACCTTGCTACTCCGATAGCCGAGGCCGATGACGTCGAACCGGTATTGATCGATAGTGAAGAAGGGCTGTACATCCTGCGGCACTCAGCCGCACACGTGGCAGCGCAGGCGGTGCAGAAACTCTTTCCGGACGCCAAGCTCGGCATCGGGCCGCCCATCACCGATGGCTTCTATTACGAGTTCGACGTGCCGGAACCGTTTACACCCGAGGACCTCAAGGCCATCGAGAAAGAGGCCATCGCCATTGCGAAATCTGGCCAAGAGTTCCGGCGTCGAGTCGTCACGGAGGATCAGGCCGTTGCCGAACTCGCGAACGAGCCCTACAAGTTGCGATTGATTGGAAGCGACGGCGGCGCAGAGGTCATGGAAGTTGGTGGCCTCGAACTGACCGTGTACGACAACGTGGACCGAAAGACCGGTGAAGTGTGTTGGAGCGACCTGTGTCGCGGTCCACACGTGCCCAACACGTCGTACATCCCGCCGAACGCGATCAAAATCATGCGGTCGTCTGCGTCCTATTGGCTCGGCGATCAAGCGAACGAGTCACTGCAACGGCTGTATGGCACCGCCTGGCCGTCAAAGGATGCGCTCAAGGCGTACCTGACGTTCCTCGAAGAAGCCGAAAGGCGAGACCATCGCCGACTCGGAGCCGAACTCGACCTGTTCTCCTTCCCCGAGGACATCGGCTCNGGNCTTGCCGTCTTCCACCCCAAAGGNGGNGTCGTGCGTCGCGTCATGGAGGACTACTCGCGCACCCGGCACGAAGAGGCCGGCTATGAGTTCGTGAACTCCCCACACATCACCAAGAGTCAACTGTTCGAAAAGTCCGGCCATCTCGACTGGTACGCCGAAGCCATGTATCCGCCGATGCACCTCGACGCTGTTGTCGATGCGGAAGGCCAGATGCGGCGTCAGGGTGCCGACTACTACCTCAAGCCCATGAACTGCCCGATGCACAATCTCATCTTCAGTGCGCGCGGGCGTTCCTATCGTGAGCTTCCGCTTCGGATGTTCGAATTCGGAACCGTCTACCGATACGAGAAGTCGGGAGTCGTTCAAGGGCTCACTCGCGCTCGCGGCTTCACCCAAGATGACGCCCACATCTATTGCACCCACGAGCAGATGCCCGGCGAGCTCGACAGCCTGCTGACCTTCGTGCTGAACCTGCTGCGCGACTACGGGCTTGAAGACTTCTACCTCGAGTTGTCCACCCGCAACCCGGAAAAGTCCGTCGGCAGTGAAGACGAGTGGAATCAGGCAACCCAGGCCCTTCGCGAAGCAGCCACCAAACAGAATCTCGAATTGATCCTCGACGAGGGAGGTGCCGCGTTCTACGGCCCCAAGATTTCGGTGCAAGCGAAGGACGCGATCGGTCGAACCTGGCAGATGAGCACCATCCAGGTGGACTTCCAACTGCCGCAGCGCTTCGATTTGGAGTATCAGGGTTCTGATGGCACTAAGCAGCGCCCCGTAATGATCCATCGGGCCCTCTTCGGATCTATCGAACGATTCTTCGCTGTCCTCCTCGAGCACTATGCGGGAGCGTTCCCCCCGTGGCTCGCTCCTGTTCAGGTGATCGGTATCCCCATCACCGATGATCACGTCAACTACCTCGAGGACGTCGCTGCCACGTTGCGCCAGCGGGGTGTTCGCGTGGAGGTCGACACATCCGATGATCGAATGCAAAAGAAGATCCGCAACGCGCAACGGGCCAAGACTCCCTACATGCTGATCGCAGGCGACGATGACGTCGCCGCTGGGGCCGTTTCCTTCCGATACCGGGACGGCACACAGAACAACGGCGTCGCGATCGATGCGGCCGTCGANGAAATCGTCACCGCCATCAACGAGCGCGTTCAGGTGTGACATGTCCGACGAATGGGAGCGGATCTACACGCCACACCGCATGGTGTATCTGCGGGGAGGAAAGAAACCGAAAACCACCGACGCCGGCGATGACTGCCCCTTCTGCGTAGCGCCAGAGCTAGCGCCGGACGAGGGTCTGGTGTTCGCCCGAGGGCAGGAGGTCTTCGGTGTGTTGAACCTTTACCCGTACAACTCCGGTCACGTCATGATCTGCCCGTACCGGCACGTCGCCGACTATCCAGACCTCACCCCATCCGAAGTGGCCGAACTCGGGGCCTTCACCCAACGATCGATGCGGATCCTGCGTCAGGTCGCCACCGCCCAGGGGTTCAACCTCGGGATGAACCAGGGGGCNCTGTCGGGAGCCGGGATCGCCGGCCACCTGCACCAGCATGTGATCCCGCGATGGGGAGGCGATACGAACTTCATGCCCATCATTGGTCAAACCAAAGTCATTCCCCAGGTGTTGGAAGAGACGCGAAACCTGCTGGGCCAGGCGTGGGACGACGGGGTCGGTATCGCCCCGGGGGGCAGCGCCTAATGCTCAACAACCCGGCCGCCCGCAAGGTCGCTGCTGTCATCATCGATCCGCCCGCCAAACTCCTGGTGCGAATGAAGGTGAGCCCGGACGCGGTCACCTTGACCGGCACCATCGGTGGTTCGCTCAGCATGTTGATTTTGATCCCGCAGGGAGAGTTCATCTGGGCCTTCGTCCTGGGAGTCTTCTTCGGCATGAGCGACCTGCTCGACGGGACCATGGCGCGGATGACCGGAAAGAGCGGCCCGTGGGGGAACTTCCTGGACGCAACCCTCGATCGGATCACCGACGGTGCGGTCTTCGCGGCTTTGGTGCTGTGGGGAATGAATCAAGACAACTACTGGATCGTGGGCGGCGCGTTGCTGGCGCTGGTCAGCGGACAGGTCGTCTCCTACGCGAAGGCCCGGGCTGAAGCCGTCGGCGCCACGGCGAATGTTGGTATCGCCGAACGGGCAGAGCGACTCATCTTGACCGGCATCGCGGTGCTGCTCACCGGCTTCGGTGTGCCGTACGTGCTGGCGATCGCGTTGTGGATCATCGGTATTGCCGGTGTGGTCACCGTCTTCCAGCGAATGATCGAAGTGCGCCGGCAGTTGCGCTCGGCTACCTAAGCGTCATGGCACCCCTTCCCGACAGCGCCTCCGATGCGCTCACCACGTGGATCTACGACATCGGCTGGAAGATCGCGCGCACGCTGCCCGAGCCCGCGGCCAACGCGACGTTCCGCCAGATCGCCGATGCTCTGTGGTTTCGCCGGGCGGGGGGAGTGAATCAACTCGAACGCAATCTGCGGCGCGTCCATCCGGACGCCAGCGAGGCCGATATTCGAGACCTGAGCCGCGCAGGCATGCGCAGTTACATGCGCTACTGGTGTGAGGCCTTCCGTCTGCCGACGTGGTCAAGGGAACGCATCACCGAGACCTTTGTCCTCGGCCGCCAAGAAATCCTTGACACCGCCTTAGAAACTGGTGGGGCGCTGGTAATCCCCGGACACATGGCCAATTGGGATCACGCTGGCGCGTGGGTGGCGGCAACCTACGGCTCGGTGACGTCGGTGGCCGAGCGGGTCAAGCCGGAAAAGCTGTTTGACGCGTTTATGGCCTACCGCACCAAACTGGGTATGGATATCTTTCCCACCGGACACCCGAACGTCCTCGACGAACTGGCCAGCAAACTCCAGCAGGGAAAGGTCGTTGCGCTGGTAGGGGATCGAGATATCAGTCGACGCGGAGTGCACGTGGACTTCTTCGGTGAGCCTGCGTCGTTTCCCGTCGGACCGGCCACCCTCGCCCTCGCGACGGGTGTTCCCTTACACCCGGTGACCATGTGGTTCGACGGCGACATCTGCCGGGGCTACCTGCACGATCGAGTGGAGGTCCCCATGGAGGGCGAACATGATGAGCGGGTACGGGCGATCACGCAGCAGCTCGCCCACGGCTGGGAAGCGGGAATAGTTAAGCACAGTGCCGATTGGCACATGCTCCAAAAGGTGTGGGTCTCGGACCTGACACCCCGGAGGGAGGCACCGTGAGTCTGCGCGTCGGTCTGGTGTGCCCCTACGCATGGGATGTCCCCGGTGGAGTGCGATCGCACGTCGCCGATCTGGCGGTCACCTTGCGCGGACGCGGACACTCGGTAAGTGTGCTCGCGCCGGTAGAAGAGGAATCGGTTCTTCCCGACTGGGTGACCGACGGGGGTCGACCGGTTGCTGTGCCATACAACGGTTCCGTCGCGCGCATGAGTTTCGGAGTGAAGGCCACCCGTCGCGTGCGGGCCTGGATTCGAGAGGGCGACTTCGACATCGTCCACATCCATGAGCCCCTCGCGCCNAGCCTCTCCCTACTCACCTGCTGGTCGGCACGAGGGCCACTGGTTGCCACGTGGCATTCCTCGCACGATCGATCGCGGGTCCTGTCGGCCGGGTACTACGTCGCGCAAACAGCCATGGAGAAGCTTCGCGGCAGCATCGCCGTGAGCGCAGAGGCCCGACGGACACTCGTTGGGCATGTGGGCGGTGACGCAGTACTCATCCCCAACGGCGTGCGCGTCAAGGATTTCGCGCCGGAAAGCCACAATCGGCAACGACGTCGCGAACTGTTGTTCCTGGGCCGAATCGAGGAGCCGCGCAAAGGACTGTCGGTATTGGTCGACGCCCTACCCGCGATCCTGCAGCAGGTACCCGATCTCGTCGTCAACGTCGCCGGCCCCGGCGACATCGAGGATGTGCGCAAGGAATTGCCGGCGGAGGTCACCTCGTCCGTTCGCTTCCTCGGTGCGGTGACCGACGAAAGAAAGCAGGAACTCCTTCGCGAAGTGCAGGTGTATGTCGCCCCGCATACCGGCGGCGAATCCTTCGGCATTGTTCTGGTGGAAGCGATGGCTGCTGGTTCGTGCGTTGTCGCCTCCGACATACCTGCCTTCCGACACGTGCTAGAAGACGGCAAGTCCGGACGACTGTTCACGGCCAGGGACCCGAGTGCTCTCGCCGACGCCGTCTTATCCGTGCTCGCCGATGACGCTGCGCGGCGGGCGTTGGTCTCCCGCGGATTTGCACGCGCGGCGCAATACGACTGGGACACCGTCATCGACGACGTGCTTGCCGTCTACGAGAGTGTGCGGGTGGACGGCGAAAAGGTTCGTGAAGATCTGCGGGGACAGGCATTGGGAAGGTTCGCCGTGCGTCCCTCCTTTGCGCGCAGCCGACGCAACGGGGAGGACTCATGAGTTGGTGGTGGGTCGTCGCGGCCGTGGTCGCGATCGCACTGTTCGGTCTGTACTTGTCGATGACAGCGGGACGACTAGATGCTCTGCATAAGCGGATCGACACGTCGCGACTGTCGCTAGATGCCCAACTGCTCCGACGATCCTCGGTTGCTCTCGAACTCGCCACGAGCGGTGTTCTCGACCCGGCCGGAGCGATAGTCGTCGCCGAGGCTGCACGGGATGCGCGTACGGCCGCCGACGAAGACAGTTCGGGGACCGACCGCGCCGACGCAGAAACCGCTCTTACCCAGGCACTGTCCGTCACCTTGGACGCAGAGGAGGTGGCCGAGGTTCGCAGCGCGCCGGGTGGCAGTGAACTGCTCGCGGAATTGGCCGCCTCGGCCCAACGGGTGCAACTGTCCCGCCGATTCCTCAACGATGCGGTTCGTGCCTGCGCCCAATTGCGCCGCCAACGCCTGGTCACGACCTTCCGGCTGGCCGGCCATACCGAGTGGCCCTACCCGGTGGAGTTCGATGACACCGTTCCCTCGGCCCTGGCGGCTCCCTCCTCGTAGCCGCCACCGGATGCGTGCCACCGGATGCAGTCCTCCGCCGCGGCTCTACGATGGAGGCCTACCACGTGACAAGTGAGGTCTAGGTGAACGAGCAAGTAGGTACCGACCGCGTCAAGCGCGGCATGGCGGAGATGCTCAAGGGCGGCGTCATCATGGATGTCGTCGACGCCGAGCAAGCGAAGATCGCCGAGGACGCGGGGGCCGTGGCGGTGATGGCCCTCGAGCGCGTACCCGCTGATATTCGTGCGCAAGGTGGCGTGGCTCGCATGTCCGATCCGGAAATGATCACCGGCATTATGGAAGCCGTTTCGATCCCGGTGATGGCGAAAGCGCGCATCGGCCACTTCGGGGAGGCCCAGGTACTGCAGAGTCTCGGCGTCGACTACATCGACGAGTCCGAAGTACTTACCCCCGCCGACTACGCCAACCACATCGACAAGTCCGGCTTCACGGTGCCCTTCGTATGCGGTGCCACGAACCTCGGGGAAGCGCTGCGCCGTATCACCGAGGGCGCCGCGATGATCCGATCCAAAGGTGAGGCCGGAACCGGTGACGTCTCTAACGCGGTGACCCACATGCGCAAGATCCTCGGAGAGATCCGACGGCTGCGCTCGATGGCCGAGGACGAGCTCTTCGTCGCCGCCAAGGAACTTCAAGCCCCGTACGACCTTGTGGTCGAGGTGGCACGAGACGGCAAGTTGCCCGTGGTGCTCTTCACCGCCGGCGGTATCGCCACGCCCGCGGACGCCGCGATGATGATGCAGTTGGGTGCAGACGGCGTGTTCGTCGGTTCGGGAATCTTCAAGAGCGGCGACCCGAAGTCCCGGGCTGAGGCGATCGTCTCGGCCACGCGCAACTTCGACAAGCCAGAGATGGTGGCGGACGCGTCGCGAGGTCTCGGTGAAGCGATGGTCGGATTGAACGTCGCCGATATTCCCGTTCATCACCGCCTCGAAGACCGCGGCTGGTGACCAGCACCCCGACTATCGGGGTGCTCGCGCTTCAAGGTGACGTGCGTGAGCACGTCTCGGCATTGGAACGCGCCGGTGCGCGGGCGCGCACCGTTCGACAGCAAGACGACATCGCCGTGTGTGACGCGCTGGTAATCCCCGGCGGGGAATCCACGACAATGTCTCGGCTGGCCTCGATCGAAGGATGGTTCGAGCCGCTACGAGTTGCGCGGGCCGCGGGAATGCCGATGTTCGGAACATGCGCGGGCATGATCATGCTCGCGGACACTGTCCTCGACGCGCGCGGAGATCAGGAAACCGTGGGTGGTTTGGACGTTGTCGTTCGCCGCAACGCCTTCGGCCGACAGGTTGACTCCTTCGAGGCCGATCTGAGCGTGCCTGCCTTCGGTGACGAGCTCTTCCCGGCCGTCTTCATTCGCGCCCCCTGGGTGGAGAGCGTCGGATCGAGCGTCGAAATCCTGGCGGAGATCACCGAGGGCACGCGCGCAGGTACCATCGTTGCTGTCCGGCACGCAGGTCTGTTGGCGACCAGTTTCCACCCGGAATTGGGACCCGACGTTCGGTTCCATCGAATGTTCGTGGAAATCGTCCAAGGGTCACGGTGAGCCGGGTGCGGTCGGAGCCAGCCCACCAAGGGCTTCCGCGCACAAGGCGCCGGCGAGGTGCCGGTCGAGCAGGCGAGCGAGTTGTCGGGAAGGATTTCGCATGAGCGGTCACTCCAAGTGGGCGACGACCAAACACAAGAAGGCCGTCATCGACGCCAAGCGCGGCAAATTGTTCGCCAAGCTGATCAAAAACATCGAGGTGGCCGCCCGCCAAGGCGGGGGAGACCCCGCCGGCAATCCGACTCTTTTCGATGCCATTCAAAAGGCCCGCAAATCGTCAGTGCCCTTGGACAACATTGAGCGTGCGGTCAAGCGTGGATCGGGTGCGGAAGGTGGCGGAGCCGACTGGCAAACGATCATGTATGAGGGGTACGGCCCCAACGGTGTCGCCGTCCTGATCGAGTGCTTGACCGACAACCGCAACCGCGCGGCGGGTGAGGTGCGCGTGGCCATGACCCGCAACGGAGGTTCGATGGCCGATCCGGGATCCGTCGCCTACATGTTCAACCGCAAAGGCGTCGTCATCGTCCCGAAGAGCGACGGGCTCACCGAAGACGATCTCCTGCTGGCGGTTCTCGAAGCTGGCGCAGAGGAAGTGAACGACCTGGGAGAGTCCTTCGAGGTGGTCAGCGAAGCCACCGACGTTGTCACGGTTCGCACCGCACTGCAGGACAGCGACATTGATTACGACTCCGCGGAAGCGACGTTTCTTCCATCGGTGACCGTTCCGCTCGACGAGGACGGAGCCACCAAGGTCTTTCGGTTGATCGAAGCGCTGGAAGACAGCGATGACGTTCAAAATGTGTACGCGAACTTCGACGTCAGCGACGACGTGATGGAGAAGGTGGGCTAACGCGTGTCCGAACACGAGTCGGGCAAAGTTGGATCGCAACTGCGCGGTTGGGACGCGGCCACCTTTCGGACTGCATCCGGTGATCCCCGGCTACGCAGCACGGTTCTCGCGTTGACCGTGCTGGAACGGGCACCGGATTGGGAGAGGCTGCGGGCTCGACTCGAGCGTCTGACGCACTTCGTTCCCACACTGCGAATGCGGCCGCTGTACGGCATCTTCGGAATGTCTGCTCCGCGGTTGGCGCTCGATCCGGATTTCGACGTCGATGTGCACGTCCACCGGTACTCACTGCCCGAGGGGAGCGGCTGGAACGANTTGCTCAGCGACGCCCGGAGAATGTCGCTGACCGACTTTGATCGCAATCGTCCGCTGTGGGAAGCGGTCCTGATTGATGGGCTACCCAACGAAGAAGCCGCCTTCATCATGAAACTGCATCATTCGATCGCGGATGGTCAGGCCACCGTGATCATGGCGCTGTCCTTATTCGAACTCGGACCTGACCCGAACCCCGAGGACCCACCGACACCCGAGGTGCCCGACGGCGAAGACGTCGGCACCCTAGATATCGCCAGGGCCAACCTTGAAGACAACCTCCAGCGGATCAAGGGCAGCGCCGAGGGCTTGCTGCGCGCCGGTGGACAAATGATGCGCCAAGCGATCAACGACCCCACCGGCTCACTCGACACGATGCGCTCGACCGTCGACTCGATCACCCGAGCCGTCGCCGTGCCCGACGCAGCGCTGAGTCCGGTGTGGTCTGAGCGAGGAACGACGTACCACTTCGGAGCGTTCGAGTTTCCCTTCGACGGGTTGAAACAGGCCGCGAAGTCACGGGGGTTCAGCGTGAACGACGCTTTCATGGCTGCCGTCGCTTACGCCCTCAACCGGTACCACGAGCGGCACGGCTACGAAGTGCCCCAGGTGCGAGTGAACGTCCCGATCAGTCTGCGCGGCGACGCGGGTGATCGCAGCGCGCAAGCATCCAATGCAGTGTCCATCGCGCGATTGGAGATGCCGGTTGCCGGCTTGAGCATCGATGAGTTGATGGCCGCAGCGCATNAACTCGTGGACGCCTGGCGCGGCGCCCCCGCAACGCGCATGGCCGATCCACTCGCGGATGTGAGCTGGTTCGTACCGGTACCAGTGCTCGCGCAGGCGGCGCGAGCGTCGGACCTCACCACCAGCAACGTTCCCGGGCCGCCGATTCCTCTGTACCTCGCCGGCGCGAAGATGGTCGCGGCGTTCCCCCTCGTGGCCACGATCGGAGCTGCGGTGAACGTGACGATGGTGACCTACGACGGTGCAGCGTGCATCGGTGTCTCGACCGATGATCGGTCGTTAACCGACCCCGCCGAGTTGATCGACGACCTGCGATGGGGATTCGAACAGGTCACCGGGGAAGGCGTCGAACCTGCTGATCGTTACGCGGCGCGTCAGCCGAAGGGTGACACACCCGCGGACTAGCGTGTGATGGTTCAGGCGAGGAGGCCACCGTGACGCATGCGACCCGAGTTCTCGGGGTGGATCCCGGACTCACGCGGTGCGGAGTGGCCGTAATCAAAGGCAGCGCAGGGCAGAAGGTCTCGCTGCTGCACATCGGCGTTTTCCGCACGGATCCCGGGGATTCCATCGAGCAGCGCCTGATCGCCATCGAACGCGATATTGAGGGCCTCGTCGACGAGATGGAGCCCGACGTGGTTGCCGTGGAGCGAGTGTTCAGTCAGCACAACGTGCGGACGGCCATGGCCACCGCCCAGGCCGCAGCGGTCGCCCTTCTCGTCGCGGCCCGCCGAGGACTCCCGGTGGCCATGCACACGCCCACCGAAGTTAAAGCGGCCGTCACCGGTAACGGTCGCGCCGACAAAGCGCAGGTGACCGCCATGGTGACTCGGGTCCTGCGACTGGACACACCACCGAAGCCGGCCGATGCGGCGGATGCTGCCGCGATTGCTATTTGTCATGCCTGGCGTGGAGCCGCCACACAGCGCCTCGAGCGTGCCCGCCGCGAGATGGCATCCCAGCGTTCCTCAGGGACTTCTACACAACAAGCAGCGGCAGCGCGTCAATGATCGATCGGGTTCGGGGCGCGGTCGTTGCGTGCGGCGCGGATTACCTCAGCGTTGATCTGGGTGCGGTTGCTGTACGGGTCACGACGCCACCAACGGTCGCTGCCGAAGCGACCGTGGGGCGAGAGGTCGACCTGCACACCGCCCTCGTTGTGCGAGAGGACTCCTGGACGCTGTTCGGGTTCGCCGACGCCGAGCAATGTCGCATGTTCGAGCAGGTGCAAACGGTCAGTGGAATCGGACCGCGGATAGCTCTCGGTTTGGTGAGCGTCCTCGGCGCTGACGATCTTCGGCGTGCGATCGACGCAGAAGACCTCGCCGCCTTGACGCAGGTTCCCGGTATCGGGAAGAAGGGTGCGCAGCGCATCGTTCTGGAGCTCAAAGACAAAATCGATCCGCCCAGCATCGGTCGCTCGGCAGCGCCGTCAGATGAGGGATGGCGCACCGCAGTGGCGGCGGGTCTGACGTCCCTTGGATGGAGTGCCAAGGAAGCGGATGCGGCCGTCGACGGTCTCGCGGGCCGCCTCGATGAGGTCACCGACGCGCGATCACCCGACATCGGAGTGCTGCTCAAAGAAGCACTGCGGAGTTTGGACCGATCGTGACCGTCCTCGATCCGACACCGGACGACGACGATTCGATCGTCGAGGGTGCTCTTCGTCCGACGACGCTGACCGATTTCGTCGGCCAGGACCGGGTGAAGAACCAACTCGGGCTGGTCTTGGAAGCCGCTCGTCGACGTTCGGGTGTCTGTGACCACGTATTGCTCAGCGGGCCACCGGGCCTGGGTAAGACCACCCTTGCAGCGATCATCGCCGCGGAACTCGACGCACCCATGCGGATGACTTCCGGGCCGGCGCTGCAGCACGCCGGCGACGTGGCGGCCGTGTTGTCCAGCCTGCAGCCCGGGGAGGTGTTGTTTATCGACGAAGTTCACCGAACAGCGCGAGCCTCCCAGGAAATGCTGTATGTGGCGATGGAGGACTTTCGTGTGGACGTCGTCGTCGGCAAGGGCCCGGGCGCGACGGCCATTCCTTTGGACATCGAGCCCTTCACCCTTGTCGGAGCAACGACGCGGGCGGGACTGTTGCCTGGGCCGCTGCGAGATCGATTCGGCTTCACCGCTCACCTCGACTTCTACGAGGTCGCCGATCTCGAACGCATCGTGCACCGCAGCGCGGGGCTGCTCGACGTCGACGTTACGGACGAGGGCAGCGCGGAAATCGCCGGCAGGTGCCGCGGCACCCCGAGGATCGCCAACCGCCTGCTGCGCAGGGTCCGGGATTGGGCCCAGGTGCACGGGGATGGAGTCGTCGACCTGGACGCAGCGCGGGCTGCCTTGGAGTTGTATGAGGTGGACGTGGTCGGCCTGGATCGGATCGATCGCGCTGTTCTTGAGGCGATCGTGGACCGCTTCGGCGGCGGTCCGGTGGGATTGAGCACCCTGGCCGTGGCGGTCGGGGAGGAACCCGAAACGATCGAAACTGTGGCCGAGCCGTTTCTGGTGCGCCTCGGTTTGCTGATGCGCACCCCGCGCGGGCGGGTGGCCACCGTTGCCGGGTGGCAGCACGTCGGTCGCTCGGCCCCGACAGATGCCCCCGGGTCCGGCCAAGGGGTGTTGCCCTGGAGCGCCGACGACGGCGTGGACGGCGACAGCGACGGAGGCGATCCTTAGGCCATCGCCGACGTCGCGAGAGCCTCTGGGTACCCTCGTCTCCGCCGGAGATTCCGGCCCTGTGTTTCGCAGAATGCCCCTCAGGAGCGCACCGTGGACATCGTCGCCTTAGCGCCCATCGTTCTACTCGTCGTCGCCTTCTACTTCCTTCTCATCCGGCCGCAAAAGCAACGGCAGCGCCAACAGGCCGAGATGGTGTCCGCACTGGCGCCGGGAGCCCAGGTGATGACAACTGCTGGGATGATGGGAACGGTCGCGGTCGTCGCGGAGGACGAGTTGAGTCTGGAAATCTCACCCGGGGTGTTCGTGCGAATGGTCCCGGCGGCCGTCGCCAAGGTGATCGAGCCAGCCCCCAGTGTCGAGTCGGCGCCGGAGGCAGACGAAGCGCCGTAGCGCTGCGCGATAGACGACACCCTGCGGGCTGAAAGCCCGTTCGCATACAAGGAGACCTGTGGCACCACCTGCAACATCGAAGCCAGGGCGATCGCTGATCGCCCTGATCGTCTTGCTCATCGGTGGCGTCGTCTGGGCCTTTTGGCCCGGCACCGACTCCTCGGTCCGCCTCGGCCTCGACCTTCAAGGCGGCACCCAGGTGATCCTGGTGCCACAGCCCGTCGTCGAAGGAACCGAGATCACCGACGAGCAACTCGCACAGACGGTGGAAATCATTCGTGCGCGCGTCGATGGCCTCGGCGTCGCCGAGGCCGAAGTGACCACCCAAGGTTCGGGAAATTCGGCGGCGATCGTCGTCTCAGTCCCGGGTCTGGGACAAGACCGGGTCGTCGAGCTTGTCCAACGAACCGCCTTGTTGAACTTCCGGCCGGTGTGGAATGTGCTCAGTCCGTTCCCGATCGATCCGGCGGACGCCGATGCTGCTGACGGTGACGCTGCTGACGGTGATGCCGCCGACGGTGATGCCGCGGAGTCCGAGGAGTCTGCTGACGATTCTGCGAGCGACGGCGGGGCTCAGAGTGCGGAGATCGTGCAAGCACCCGATTACAGCCCTGAGTTCCAAGCCGAGGTCGACGCCCTGGATTGCCTCGACTCGGTCAACCTGGCCGGTGGCACACCCGATGACCCGACCGAATGGCTCGGTGCTTGCGATCAATCCGGCGGACAGAAGTACGTTATGGAACCGGCGTTTATCGAAGGTGTGAGCGTGACCGACGCCAACGCCCAGCTGACGCAACAGGGCATCGGGTGGGTTGTGACCTTGGAGTTCGACTCCGAAGGAGCCGGTGCGCTTGCCGAGGCGTCCACCGAACTCAGTGCGCTGCCAGAGTGCGGTTCTGGGGCCACCCCCTGTAACGCGTTCGCGATCGTTCTTGACGGCGTGGTGGTGTCGGCCCCGCGGTTCAACGAGCCCATTCTCGGAGGGCAAGCGCAGATCGAAGGTGACTTCAACGTCGAGGAAGCACGCGACCTGGCGAACGTCCTGAAATACGGTGCGCTGCCGGTGACCCTCGACGTCGTCGACATCACGTCGGTGTCCGCGACCGTGGGTGGCGATCAACTGCGGGCCGGAATCATCGCAGGCCTCATCGGTTTGGCCCTGGTGAGCATCTACCTCCTGTTGTACTACCGGGTGCTCGGCCTGGTTGCCGTCGCCTCCCTCGCCGTGGCAGGCGGCCTGCTCTACCTGTTTGTGGTGATCTTCTCCAAGACCATCGGACTCACCCTGACCCTGGCCGGCGTCGCCGGCGCGATCGTGGCCGTCGGAATCACCGCGGACTCCTTCATCGTGTATTTCGAACGCATGCGCGACGAACTTCGCGACGGACGATCCCTACGGCAGGCCTGCGACAGCGGATGGGTGCGCGCCCGCCGCACCCTGTTGGCCGCGGACTTCGTCACGCTGCTCGCCGCCGTGGTGTTGTACTTCCTGTCCATCGGCAGCGTCCGCGGATTCGCCTTCATCCTGGGCCTGACGACGGTCATCGACCTGATCATCGCCTTCTGGTTCACCCATCCCGTGGTGGTTTTGATGGGACGTAGGAAGTTCATGCAGGGCGGATCCAAGTGGTCGGGGCTGGACCCCGAACGCCTCGGTGGCCACAGCGCCCTCGACACGCTCGCCGGACAATCACGACGCAAGCGCCGTGACGACTACCAGAACTCAACAGCCGATGAGACCGCCGGCGACGCAGCCGGTGATACAGCCGGCGACACAGCCGGCGACACAACGGAGGTGCGGTCATGAGCAGCATCACCAACATCGGTCAACGGCTCTACCGCGGTGAGGTGTCCTACGACTTCGTCGGTCGGTGGAAGCGGTGGTACATCTTCTCGGCGATCATCCTGCTCGTCGCAGTGGCTTCGCTCGCCTTCCGAGGGCTGAATCTCGGAATCGAGTTCCGCGGTGGTGCCGACTTCGCGATCCCCAACGCCACCTGCTCGGTGAGTGAGGCGCGAGAGGTAGCCGAGGCTGAGACCGGCGGGCAAACGATCGTGACGGTCGCCAGTTCAGGCACCATGCGAGTCCAGACGATTCCGTTGACCAGTGCAGAGTCCATCGAGTTGTCCGAGTCCCTCGGCGACGCCTGCGGTGTCGCGGCATCGGAGATCACCGTTCAGGTCGTTGGGCCGACGTGGGGGGCGGAGATATCGTCCAAGGCCCTCCAGGGGCTCGTCATCTTCTTGGTGTTGGTCACGATCTTCCTGAGCATCTACTTCGAATGGCGAATGGCCATCGGTGCACTCGTCGCCTTGGCTCATGACCTTGTCATCACGGTGGGCATCTATGCGCTCTTCGGGCTCGAAGTGACACCGGCGACCGCTATCGGTGTGCTGACGATCCTGGCCTACTCGCTCTACGACACCGTCGTCGTGTACGACAAGGTGAAGGAGAACACGCGAGGCATCGCTGGGCAGTCGGTTATGACCTACGACGAAGCCGCGAACCTGGCGGTAAACCAGACGGTCGTTCGATCTATCAATACCTCGCTGACATCCCTACTGCCCGTCCTCGCCATCATCATCGTCGGCGCCGGACTGCTCGGCGCCGGCACGTTGCTCGACCTCGCTGTCGCCCTGGCTGTTGGCATGGCGGCGGGAACGTACTCCTCGATCTTCATCGCCACGCCGGTCCTCGCCCAGCTCAAGCGGCAGCAGCCGGAAATGAAGGCCCTCGCGGCTCGCGTTCAGGCCCGCCGCAAGCAAGCGGCGAAGGCTGGCGTCAAGGGCCAGGACAGCGCCGGAGATAGCGCTGGGGATAGTGCCGCAGATGGCTCCGATGCAGCAGCAGGCTCCGCCACCACGGCATCGCCCGCATCACCCGAGGAACTTCGGGAACTCGCACGCGTGCAATCCGGCGAGCGACACCAACCCAAGCGCAAGAGCCGACGCAAACGACGCTAGTTCCCCCGCGCGTACACTGGTATTCCGCGGCGAGGGGAGGTGGACATGGCGAAGAACATTCCCGCCACTACCGAGCCCGAGGTTGTCCGCGGATCGCAGGTAAGTGACTCCGGCGGCTTTCGTGGACGATTTGCCAGGCTCGCCGGTCCCCGTTACGCCCACCCGGAACTTGAACCCGTCATCAAGACGCTGCGTCGATACCACCCGAAGGCCGATACGCGGACCCTCGAACGCGCCTATGAGATGGCGGAGTACCTGCACCGAGATCAAAAGCGCCGGTCGGGGGAGCCGTACATCACCCACCCGGTAGCGGTCGCGTCCATCCTGGCGGATCTGGGAATGCCGGCCTCGACACTGTCGGCCGCACTGCTGCACGACACTGTCGAGGACTGCGGGTACTCACTCGATGCACTCCGCGAAGACTTCGGGGACGAGATCGCCTTGTTAGTGGACGGCGTGACCAAACTCGATAAGGTCACCTACGGAGAAGCCTCCGCAGCGGAAACCGTGCGGAAGATGGTCGTCGCGATGGCCCGTGATATTCGCGTGCTGGTCATCAAGCTCACCGACCGTCTCCATAACATGCGCACCCTCCGCTGGCTCCCAGAGGAAAAGCAGCAGAAGAAAGCCAAGGAAACTCTGGAAATTTATGCGCCACTGGCGCACCGGCTCGGCATGAACGCCATCAAGTGGGAACTCGAGGACCTGTCTTTCGCCACGCTGTATCCGAAGATGTACGAGGAGATCGTGCGCCTGGTTGGGGAGCGGGCACCTTCCCGCGACAAGTACCTGACAGAAGTAATCAGCGATATCGAAGCCCAACTGAAAACGAGCCGCATCAAGGCCTCGGTCACCGGCCGTCCGAAGCACTACTACTCGGTGTATCAAAAGATGATCGTGCGCGGTCGCGACTTCAACGACATCTATGACTTGGTCGGGGTCCGCATTCTTGTCGACAGCATTCGCGAGTGCTACGCGGTCCTGGGAACGATCCACGCTCAGTGGAGCCCTGTGCCGGGTCGCTTCAAGGACTTCATCGCCATGCCGAAGTTCAATATGTATCAGTCGCTGCACACGACCGTCATCGGGCCGGAAGGCAAAGTGGTGGAAGTGCAGATTCGCACCCACGATATGGACCAATCGGCCGAGCTCGGCGTCGCCGCACACTGGATGTATAAGCAGGGCGAGTCGGACAAGGCCGGACCGGACGAGTTCGCATGGTTACGTCAACTGCTGGATTGGCAGCGCGAAACCTCCGACCCCGGAGAGTTCATGGACTCGCTGCGCTACGACCTGGGAACAGTGGAGGTGTACGTCTTTACGCCAAAGGGCGATGTGATGGCGCTTCCGGCGGGCGCGACGCCGGTCGATTTCGCCTACTCCGTCCACACCGAGATTGGGCACCGGTGCGTCGGCGCGCGAGTGAACGGAAAGCTGGTGCCGCTGGAGTCGGAACTATCCAGCGGCGACGTCGTGGAGATCTTCACCTCCAAGGCTGAAGGTGCCGGGCCCAGTCGCGACTGGCTTGGTTTCGTGGCATCCGCGCGGGCCAAAACCAAGATCAAGGCGTGGTTCTCCAAGGAGCGCCGCGAGGAAGCGATCGATAACGGCAAAGATCAGATCGCACGAGCGATGCGCAAGAAGGGCTTGCCGCTACAGAGATTGATGACCAATCAAGCGCTGTCGACGATCGCCGTTGATCTCAATCAAGCGGATGTTTCTGCGCTGTACGCATCGGTTGGCGAAGGCCGCATCGCCGCTTCGACCATCGTCCAACGGCTGATCGATGCTGCCGGCGGCGTGGACGGGGCCGACGATGATGCCGCCGAGGCGGTGACCCCGACGCCGGGGCGACGAGAGAGTGCCTCGCGAGACGTGGGAGTCGTCGTCAAGGGGGTCGACGATCTCTGGGTCAAGCTTGCGCGCTGCTGCACCCCGGTCCCGGGCGATGCCATGATGGGTTTTGTCACGCGAGCGTCGGGTGTTTCGGTGCATCGCGAAAATTGCGTCAACGTGCCGAGCCTGCGACAAAGCCCCGAGCGTGAAGTGGACGTGGAGTGGGCGCCGACACCATCCAGCGTCTTCCTTGTGAACATCCAGGTCGAGGCGCTCGACCGTTCTCGGTTGCTCGCCGACATCACGCGCGCCCTGTCGGATACGCACGTGAACATTCTGAGCGCGTCGGTCACCACGACGCGGGACAGGATCGCGATCTCGAGGTTCACCTTCGAGATGGCCGACCCGAAACATCTCGGATCTGTTTTGAAGACGGTGCGGACCGTCGAGGGTGTTTACGACGCGTACCGGGTCTAGGCCGGGCACAGGTGTGGCGGGCACCTGACCGACGAGGACGTGTGGGGCTAGGCCGGTGTGTCGCTACTGGGCGATTCGTTGGGCTGCCTCGAGCAGTGCCCGGGTGCTCTCGATGGACTGCTCCAGTTTTCGCACTGCTCGCTCATCGCCGGCGGCGCGGGCTTGCTCGAGATCGGCTTCCTGCTTGGCCAGTGCATCCGTGAAAGCGTTCGCAGTGGACTCTGCCCGGGCTCGCTTATCGGGATCGTCGCGGTCCCAGGCGCTCGACTCCGCCTTACGCACCGCATCCTCCACCTTCTTGAGCCGAGACTCCAATCGCGAACGATCGCTGCGCGGCAGGTCACCGGCCTTGTCCCACTGCTCTTGGATGGAGCGAAGTTGACGCTTGGCCTGGGGGAGGCCTGTCGATCCGTCCAGCGGAAGCAGCGCCTCCGCCTTGACGACTAGTGCTTCCTTANCTTCGACATTCGGTGCAAGTTCGGCATCTTTCGCGGCGTCAGCGGCCTTCATCGCGGAATAGAACGAATCCTGCGCAGCCTTGAACTTCTTCCACAGTTTGTCCTCGTCCGAGCGCGATCCCCGCGGCGCTCGCTTCCACTGGTCCATCAATGAGCGGAAAGCGCGCGTGGTCGGCCCCCAATCCGTTGAGTCTGCCAATGCCTCGGCCTTTGTGATCAGTTCACGCTTGGCCGCAACGGCTTCTTTGCGTTGTGAGTCGAGTTGCGCGAAGTGCGCACGGCGCCGCTTATCGAAGCTCGCACGTGCAGAACTAAGACGCTTCCACAGGTCCTGTTCCAGGGAGCGATCAGAACGGGGGAGCGCCTTCCACTCCTCAACCATCGCGGAGTATCGCTCGGATGTTGACTTCCAGGAGGTGGAATCCGATAGCGCTTCGGCTTCGGTCACCAGTGCCTCGCGCGCCGCCTTGGTCTCCCCGCGTACTCGCTCGCGGTGCGCCGCCTGCCGTACTACGGCCGACTCCAGTTCGGCTTCCGCTGCATCGACCTTGGCGGACAGAGCGGCCACGTCTCCCACGTACGAACGTTCCTCCAGGCCCTGGCGAACGCGGGCGATAGCGGCCCGCGCCTGATCGGGCTTGGCGCGGCCGTCGGCCAGTCGCGTCGCGACGAGATCGATTTCCACGACGAGGTCGTCGTATTTGCGAGCGAAGAACGCCAGCCCTTCGTCAGGGGTGCCAGCGGCGTACTGTCCCACGGCCACTTCGCCGTCCGGTGCCAGCAGGTAGATCGTCCCGTCGGCCTCGGCCCGCCCGAAGGCCATGCTCGGGCTCGGAGCGTCCGCAACTGCGGTGGTCGGGGCATCTGCGGTTGGCCGCGTCGGTCCCGTGGGGCGACGCAGGGCGGCCGGGGTAGGAACGGGCGACTGCGCGCCCGTCGTGCCCTCGTCGTCAGTCGTCACGTCCACGTATCCCTCTAGATCCCTCTCGCACTGCCCTCGCCTGGTCCACTCGACGGCCCTATCGCCGCGGACAGCCTGTCGTCGACAGTCTTCCGCCGGCAGTCTGTCACCGACAGTCTGTCACTGAGGAGGGAAACTGTTACTAGGCCGTCCCAACTGTTGCCGTTTCGATAACAATCGGTTGGGCGGGGAGGCCGTCTCCACCGCCGCCGGCCACGCCTGCCTCCGCAAGAGCGCGCACGATGTCCAGGCCGTCGGTGACCTGCCCCCAGATCGTGTAGCCCGAGGGGAGGGTGGTGTCCTCGTACACCAGGAAGAACTGCGAGCCGCCCGTGCCCGGTCCGGCATTCGCCATGGCAACTGTCCCTGCCGGATAGTTGGCCTCACCCTCCGCCGGCAGGTTTTCGTCGGGAATTTGATAGCCCGGCCCACCGGTGCCGTTGCCCGCCGGATCGCCGCATTGCAGAACGAAGATGCCGGCCGTGGTCAGTCGGTGACAGGCGGTTCCGTCGAAGAACCCCTCATTGGCAAGGAAGGACATTGAGGCGACCGTCGCGGGTGCATCGTCAGCGAACAGGTCGATAGAGATATCTCCGCAGTTGGTGGTCAAGGTGAGAGTGCCGCCTGCTGCTGTTGCGGCGTCGGGCGGGGAATCGAACGTGAGGTCATCGGCACGCGTCGGGGCTGGCTCGGCGCAGATATCCACGATGGCAGCCCCCGCTTCGATCTCCTCGATCAGCTCCTCGGCCACCTCGTCGATCTCGGACGCGGTGGACTCGGGTTCGTTCCCTCGATCGATGAGGGTGAAGATCGCCCATCCGCCGCCGGCGATGACCAAGGCACCGACAACGACGATGGCCACCACCCTTTGGCGCACCCGTGCCGTGTCCTCGCGTTCGGCGCGTCGGGCTTGCTGCCGCTCGAACTTCGCACGCGCGAGTTGGCGTTGTCGTCGGTTAGAGGAGGTCATGTCCGTCCCGAAAGTCGATGTCGGTGAGTGCTCATTCGATGTTCGGCGTCCGAGTGTAGAGGTGAAGACACAGGCCGCGACGAGGCTAGGCTGACCTTGCTGGTCGGGGCCCCAGCCGGAGGAACGTCCGGAGGGTCGTCCCAGAACACCCGCACCCCGCACGACGCTGCACATCTCGCTCAGGAGGAGCCTTGTTCATTACCGGCTTCCCTGCTGGATCGTGGGCCACGAACTGTTATGTCGTGGCGACGGGTCCGGGCGAGCCGTGCGTGGTCATCGACCCCGGCCAGGAGTCGATCGACGGCGTGCACGAGATCATCGCCGAGCACCGCCTAGCGCCCGCCGCCGTCCTGCTCACGCACGGACACATGGATCACATTTGGAGTGTTGCGCCGCTGGCTCGTGAGTTTGAGATTCCAGCGCTGATCCACGCGGACGACCGTTATCGACTGGCCGACCCCGCCGGCAGCAGCATGGCGGCGGCCCGTGAACAACTCCTGGCGATGACGAAGAACTCCCTGGAGTTGACCGAACCAGACGATGTCCAACTGCTCCCACCGGGGCGAGATGCCGAGATTGAACTCGTGGGCATCCGGTTTGCCGTCCGACATGCCCCGGGGCACACCGAGGGGTCGGCGGTGTTTCAGGCCGAGCGCGGTGACGACGTCGATGTNCTNTTCTCCGGTGACGTGCTCTTCCAAGGGTCGATCGGTCGGACCGATCTCCCCGGCGGGAGTCCCGACCAGATGAACGAGAGCCTGCGCGACGTTATCTGGCCCATGGCCGACGAGATCGTGGTTTTGCCCGGTCACGGACCCCACACCACGATCGGGCAGGAGCGCGCGTCGAACCCGTTCCTGCAAGCCGCTGGTTCTGGACGCGATGCGCACGCCCCGAACAGAGGGTGGTGAGCGTGGCCGAATTTCAGGCACCCAAAGGAGTACCGGAGTATTTCCCGCCGCGATCGTCGGCGTTTCTCGCGGTGCGGGAGGCGTTGGCGCATCCTGCGCGATGCGCCGGCTATGGATACATCGAATTGCCGGTGTTCGAAGACACGTCGCTGTTCGTTCGGGGTGTAGGCGAAAGCACGGACGTGGTCAGCAAGGAGATGTACACCTTTCTCGATCGCGGAGGGCGGTCCTTGTCGCTGCGGCCAGAGGGGACGGCGGGAGTCATGCGGTCGATCGTCGAGAACCGACTCGACAAGGGTGCATTGCCGGTCAAGCTCTGGTACGCCGGGCCGTTTTTTCGCGCCGAGCGACCTCAGCATGGCCGCTACCGGCAACTACAGCAGGTCGGACTTGAGGCGGTGGGGAGCGATGACCCTGCGTTGGACGCGGAAGTCATCGCCGTTGCGGACGAGGGGTACCGACGCCTGGGCCTGAACGCGTATCGCCTGGACCTCACGAGCCTGGGGTGCGCTGAGTGTCGTCCGGCGTATCGAGAACAACTGATGGCGTTCCTTGAGCGGTGCGATCTGGACGCCGCGACGCGCGAGCGTGCGGGGAGCAACCCGCTGCGGGTTCTGGACGACAAGCGGGAGTCCGTCCAAGCGCAGTTGGTCGACGTGCCGGTAATGGTGGACGCGCTATGCGAGGCATGCAGCACGCACTACGACGCGGTCCGAGAGTTTCTGCGTGATGCGTCCGTGGATTGGACCGAGGCACCGCGCCTGGTGCGGGGACTCGACTACTACACCCGAACGACGTTTGAGTTCACCCACGAGATGCTCGGCGCCCAGTCGGGAATCGGCGGCGGCGGTCGATACGACGGCTTGATGGAATCTCTCGGCGGCGCGCCGCTGTCGGGGATCGGGTTCGGCCTGGGCACCGATCGCACACTGCTGGCGTGCGAGGTGGAGGGCCTCGACGTGGCCGCCGACGGGCTTGTTGACGTATTCGTCGTACCGATCGGCCCGGCGGCCCGGCGCGTGGCCGTGGGAGTGGCGACGCAATTGCGTGGTGCCGGGATTCGGGTGGACATGGCCTACGGTGATCGCGGGCTCAAGGGTTCGATGAAGGCCGCCGATCGATCGGGGGCGCCGCTGGTGGTCGTCATCGGAGATGATGAGGTGCAATCGGCGAGCGCTCAAGTCAAGAACATGGCCGACGGGGCCCAAGAGTCTGTCACCTTGCAGTCATTGATAGCCGACGTGGGAGCTCGTTTGTCACAGAAGGGAACGTTGTGATCAGAACCGACGACGCCGGCGATATCCGCGAGACCGACGCTGGTCGCATCGTCACCCTTGCCGGATGGATTGCGTCACGGCGTGACCATGGCGGGGTCGCGTTCTTGGACCTGCGTGACGCGTCTGGTCGTGCCCAGGTCGTGGTGCGTGAGTCCGCAGTCGCGCACCCGCTTCGCGATGAGTTCTGCATCCAGGTGACCGGCGAGGTGGCTATCCGGCCTGAAGGAAACGAGAATCCGGAACTGCCGACGGGTGCCGTGGAAGTCATCTCGCACGATCTGGTCGTCCTGTCGACGAGCGCCCCGCTGCCGTTTCCTATTGATAATCGAGTCACCATCAGTGATGAAGTCAGGCTCAAGCACCGCTACCTCGATCTGCGCCGGACCAAACCGAGTGACGCGATTCGTATGCGTTCGCGCATCAATCAGGTGGCCCGCACGGTGCTCCTGGATCGTGACTTCGTGGAGGTTGAAACCCCCACGCTGACCCGATCCACCCCCGAGGGAGCGCGAGACTTCCTCGTGCCCGTGCGCCTGCAGCCCGGCCACTGGTACGCGCTCCCGCAATCTCCCCAGTTGTTCAAGCAGCTGCTCATGGTCGGAGGAATCGAGCGGTATTTCCAGATTGCTCGGTGTTACCGCGATGAAGATTTTCGCGCCGACCGCCAACCGGAATTCACTCAACTCGACATCGAGATGAGTTTCGTCGAACAACAGGACGTCATTGATGTCGGGGAAGCTGTCGTGCGCGCCCTGTGGTCCGAGGTCGGCGGATACGACATCGCGGAGATTCCCCGCATGACGTACGCCGATGCCATGAGCCGATTCGGAACCGACAAACCAGATCTGCGTTTCGATCTCGAACTCGTCGAACTCACCGAGTATTTCGCCCACACGCCGTTTCGGGTCTTCCAGGCCGATTACGTTGGCTGCGTCGTCATGCCGGGTGGAGCCGACCAGCCTCGTCGTCAATTCGACGCGTGGCAGGAATGGGCCAAGCAGCGCGGCGCCAAAGGTTTGGCCTATGTCACCGTCGGCGACGACGGCAACCTCGGCGGGCCGGTGGCCAAGAACCTGAGCGACGGGGAACGAGACGGCCTCGTTGCCGCTGCCGGGGCTTCCGTTGGAGATGCCATCTTCTTCGCGGCGGGTCGCGCCAGCGAGGCTCGAGCATTGCTGGGAGCCGCACGGGTGGAGATCGCAGATCGGTTGTCCTTGATCGACACCAGCCAGTGGTCCTTCGTCTGGGTCGTCGACGCACCCATGTTCGAGCAGGTGCAAGCAGACGATGGAACGTGGGTATGGACGGCGGTGCACCACCCGTTCACATCCCCGAATGCCGAGTGCATCGAGACGTTTGACTCGCAGCCGGGCGAGGCCCTCGCCTGGGCGTATGACCTGGTGTGCAACGGCAATGAAATCGGTGGCGGAAGTATTCGTATTCACAACGCGGATGTGCAGCGACGCGTGTTCGACGTGCTCGGCCTCGGGGAGGAAGAAGCCCGGGAGAAGTTCGGCTTCCTGCTGGATGCTTTCGCGTACGGACCGCCACCCCACGGAGGCATCGCCTTCGGCTGGGATCGCATTTGCATGTTGCTCGCCGATGCCGATTCGCTTCGCGACGTCATCGCATTCCCCAAGACCGGTGGCGGTCACGATCCGCTCACCCGAGCACCGACGCCGATCACGGCGGAACAGCGCTCCGAAGCCGGTATCGATGTGGACCCCGAGCTAGCTGAGGCGTCACCAGCCGGTGACGCGTAGGCGGCGACAGCCATGACGCTGTTCGACGATCGGGATCGTGCTGATCGGCCGGGTGCACCACTCGCCGTCCGCATGCGACCGCGCACCGTCGACGAGGTGGTCGGCCAAGAAGCGGCATTGGCGGAAGGGTCGCCACTGCGTTCACTGGTGACCGGGGGAGTCCGTGGAGCTGTGTCCGTCGTGCTGTGGGGGCCTCCGGGAACGGGAAAAACCACCCTCGCGACCTTGGTCTCGCGCGAGTCCGGACGGGTGTTCACCGAACTGTCTGCGGTGACCGCGGGCGTCAAGGATGTGCGGGCGGTTATCGACGACGCTCAAGAGCGACTGCGGCTGCACGACCTCGGCACGGTTCTCTTCGTCGACGAGGTGCACCGTTTCAGCAAGAGCCAACAAGACGCCCTGTTGCCAGCTGTCGAGAACGGATGGGTCACGCTCATCGCCGCGACCACCGAGAACCCCAGCTTCTCGGTGATCGCGCCCTTGCTGTCTCGAAGCATCGTGGTGACGTTGCAACCGTTGACCGATGNGGGCCTCGAGACNGTTATTCGACGAGCGATCTNGCACGAACGAGGCTTNGNCGACGAAGTTTCGGTCACCGANGAGGCGATCGCNTANCTNGTTCGNNTCAGTGCCGGCGATGCCCGGCGCGGCCTCACCGCGCTCGACGCGGCATGTGCCGCGGCTGTCGGCCCCGACGCGAGCATCGATCTGGCTGCGGTGGAAGCCGCCGTCCAACACGCGGCCGTCCGGTACGACAAGGACGGCGATCAGCACTACGACGTCGTCAGCGCGTTCATCAAGAGCGTGCGCGGCAGCGATCCTGATGCTGCCCTGCATTACCTCGCCCGCATGCTCGAAGCCGGTGAGGATCCACGCTTTATCGCACGCCGGCTGATGATTCTGGCGAGCGAAGACGTCGGATTGGCCGACCCGACCGTGCTGGTGACAACAACAGCCGCCGCGCAGTCGGTGGCGATGATTGGAATGCCGGAAGCCCGAATAGTCCTGGCCCACGCGACCGTTCACGCGGCGCTCGCGCCCAAGTCCAACGCGGTCTACCGCGGAATCGAGTCCGCGATAGCCGACGTGAAGAACGCGAATATCGGCACGGTCCCGGCGCACCTACGGGACGCTCACTACCCGCAGGCGGCATCGCTGGGGCACGGCAACGACTACGTCTATCCCCACGATGTCCCCGGAGGTGTCGCCGAGGCGCAGTACCTGCCGCCGGAGTTGCGTGGAGCCCGGTACTACGAACCGACCGACCACGGAGCCGAGGCGAAGTGGGGGGAGATCGCTCGGCGCCTTCACCAGCGTCGGGAGGGTGGATCGGTCGACGCATAGGCTGTGTCACGTGCGACGACTTGTATGGACCGCGATCGGTGCAGCCGGAGGCATTTGGGCCTACCGCAAGAGCAGCGAGTGGCTCGACCAGGCTCGTGATCAGGGCGTGGCGCTCACCATTCAGCAGGCGGCGCTCAACACGACCCAGGCGGCGCATCGGCTCTCCGCTGTGATCGCCGACCGGGGGCAGCAATCAAACCGCGGGCAGCAATCAAGCCGGGGGCAACAATCAAGCCGGGGGCAACAATCAGACCGCGGGCAACAATCAGGTCGGTCGGATGGCATCGATCCCGGAGGCCGCAG
>FUFK010038557.1_pt1 | contig 66620 bp, 70 predicted proteins | sample 1021851 | NCBI WGS metagenome assembly FUFK01 (sample SAMEA51879418, study PRJEB19060) | metagenome | reverse complement strand
ACTTCAAGTTTTATGGGATATCCATTAGCGTATTACATGTGTGCGCAAGGTTCCATCATTGCATTTGTGGTCCTAATTTTTTGGTTTGCAAATAGACAGGAAAAAATCGATGAAGAGTTTGGTTTTACCGAAAAGGAGGATGATTAATGTTTAAAGGCAATTTTATTGACAACCTACCAAAAATTTACGGGACATATACTGGGGGCTTCATTGTATTCATCATATTGATGGCGATAGCGGAGCAAGCAGGTATGACCGCTAAAACAATTGGTATTTTGTTTGTCGCCTTTACAGTTTGTATATATGCCTTGATTGGGTATTTATCTAGAACTGTTCAGGTCGATGCTTATTATGTTGCTGGAAGACAGGTGCCAACAGTATTTAACGGAATGGCAACTGCAGCTGACTGGATGTCAGGTGCATCATTCGTTGCAATGGCTGGTGGTATTTACTTTGGTGGTTATACTTATATGGCTTTCTTAGTCGGATGGACTGGGGGATACGTTTTAGTATCATCACTTTTAGCACCATACTTAAGAAAATTTGGATGTTATACTGTGCCAGATTTCATTGGAACAAGATATGGCGGAAACTTCGCAAGGTTCTGTGCCGTAGTTGTTTTAACATTGGCATCTTTCACTTATGTAACAGCTCAAATTAACGCAACAGGAACAATCGCATCAAGAGCACTAAGTATTCCATTTGAATTAGGAGTTTGGGTTGGACTAGTAAGTATTTTACTTTGTTCAATGCTAGGCGGAATGAGAGCGGTAACTTGGACACAGGTTGCACAATACATAGTATTGATTATTGCTTATCTAATTCCAGTATTCTGGATTAGTAACAAATCTGGATTTGGTTTCTTTCCACACTTTATGTTAGGTGAGGAAGTGGCTAGATTAGGTGATCTTGAAGCTCAATTTGGATTAGTCAAAAATGCTGCTGCAGACGTCAAAGCTGCAGGTGTGCCAGGTGGTCTAAAATCTATCGCTGTATCACACGCAGGTGTGCCAGAAGGTGGAATGGCTGCATGGAAGTTTATTTCATTAGCACTATGTATGATGGTAGGAACAGCTTCTTTACCACACATTTTAATGAGATACTTCACTACTCCAAGTGTTAAAGCTGCAAGAAAATCAGTGGCATGGTCACTATTCTTTATTGCATTGCTTTATACTTCAGCGCCAATGCTTGCAACATTATCCAAAATCTCACTAATAGATCCAAACTTACCAACAGGTATTATTGGAAAACCAATTGCTGAAATTATGCAAATTGAGTGGGTAAATGCTTGGATTAATGTAAAACAAGCCTTCATAGCAGACTTTAACGGAGATGGTATTCTTCAGTTAAATGAATGGTTTATGAGAGGTGACGTAGTTGTACTAGCAACTCCTGAAGTTGCTGGATTACCATACGTAATCTCTGGACTAGTTGCTGCAGGAGGAATGGCTGCTGCGATGTCAACTGCTGATGGTCTAATTCTTGCTATCGCAAACGCTTTATCACATGATATCTATTACAAAATCATTGATCCAAAAGCGGATGTAAGAAAAAGATTGTTAGTTGCTAGAGCACTTCTAATAGTTATTGGTGCCGCTGGAGCATACATTGCATCGATGAGGATCACTAGTATCCTTGGTGCAGTTGCTTGGGCATTTGACTTTGCAATGTCAGGATTGTTCTTCCCATTAATACTTGGTGTATGGTGGAAGAGAGCAACAAGACAAGGAGCAATAGCAGGTATGATAGCAGGTCTTGCATCAGGAACAGCTTATCTAATTTATGTGTATCCTAAGTTTATGGGTAATGCACCTTGGTTAGGTATTGACCATTTACGTTTCGGTATAATCGGTGCATCGGTCTGTTTAGTTGTAATGGTTGTTGTAAGTTTAATGACTGAAGAGCCAGACAAAGCTACACAGCAAATGGTAGACGAAGTTCGTGTTCCATCAGGTAAGACAATACTTGGTAAGCAACACTAAATTAAACTTTTTTGGGGGCGATATTCGCCCCCATCTTTTCAAAAAATGCCAATATATATTTTAGTAATTGATTATATTCTAGGTATAATCATGTGGACATTAATAGGAAGATCCGCGATGAATATTTTCCAAAAAGAAGACTCAGAATTTTTTTTCATGAAAGTTTTTGTAAAATATACAAATCCAATAATCAAAATTTTTAAATTCATAACTCCAAGTTTTATAATTGGACCCCTAGTGCCTTTGTATGTTGCGTGGTTCTTTTATATGTTTAGATTTTACTTAATGCCTTATTTGATGGGTTATTCAGTCATGGGAATGTTATCATTTCCATTGGAAAGTGAAATAGCTGCAGAAATTTATAAAATATTTGGTAAATAATAATTCAAATATAATTAAAAATTGATACTACTAGTTTTTAATTATTAATGAAAAAAATACAAATTTCACCATCAATACTTTCGGCAGATTTTAGCCAATTAGGTGAGGAAATCAAAAGGTTGGAAAATAGTGGTGCAGATCTGATTCATGTAGATGTAATGGATGGACATTTTGTTCCTAATATAACAATTGGACCTCCGGTAATCAAAACATTAAGAAACTACACAAATTTGCCTTTTGATGTTCATTTAATGATTTCGCCAGTTCATAAATATATTAAAAGTTTTGCAGAAGCAGGATCTGATATAATAACAATTCACCCTGAAGCAACTGATAATTTAATTGATTCAATATATTTAATAAAGCAGTTAAAAAAAAAAGTAGGTATTTCTTTAAATCCAAATACAGAAATAAATATCATAGAAAAACATTTAAAAGAAATTGATTTGGTTTTGATTATGAGTGTATATCCAGGCTTTGGTGGCCAAAAATTTATACCAGAAGTCATTGAAAAAATTAAAAAACTTTATCAAATAAAAAAAAATAACAACTTAAAATTTGATATAGAAGTTGATGGTGGAATAAATTTCTCTAATTCAAAAGAGGTTATATTAGCGGGGGCAAATATATTAGTCTCGGGAACAACAATATTTAAAGAAAATAATGGCAATATTAAAAAAAATATAGAAACCTTAAGATCAATGTAAGATGTATTTTAAAAATTCTTTAATTTTAATAAATGAATTTTATAAATCATCCAAAAACCAGATAAGAAAATTATACTTAAAATCAAACTTTTATAATCGTAAAATTTCAAAAATTGAGATAAGCGGTATTACATATAGGCCCAGTCTAAGTATTCTCAGTTGCTTGGTGAAATATGAGAAAAAGAAGATAAAAATTGAAGAATTAGAGAAAGATAATATTTGGGAGAATAAATTATTAAGTGGTAAAAATTTAAATAAACTTAATAATTTTTATTGGTTATTTAGCATTGATTTGAAATCTTCTCCAAATATCACTCAGTCAATAATTATTAAATGGATTGAGAAAAACCAAAATTATAATTCATTAACATGGCAGATTGATATTTTATCAAAGAGAATAATATCTTGGATAGCAAACTCTAAATTAACATATGATCAAAGTGACATTAAGTATAAAACTAAATTTAATTTTTCTCTGAATAAACAAATTAATCATTTAATTAATGAAATAAGTAAATCTCAATCTGTCGATGATAAATTATTAGGTTGTACTGCGGTTATAATTACGGGATTATCATACGAAAATGAAAAATTTTTAAAGTATGGTTTAGAATTATTAAGGAATATTATTAATAATTCTTTCGACAATGAGTATTTCCCAAAAACAAGAAGTATTAGACAATTAAATTTTTATTTAAAATACTTTGTGCTTGTGAGAGAATTACTAAAGGAATCTTTTAATGATATACCTGAATACCTTGATGAAATAATTTTTTATCTTGGAAAATCTTTCACAGTTTTCTCTAATCTTGAACAAAGTTTACTGTTTAACGGCAATCATCAGAATAACTTGAAGGATTTTAATAAATATTTAGCACTTTATAAGTATAAATTTGATAATCCAAATAATGAAGTGGGAGGCTATGCTATTTTAAAAAATAAAAATTGTATTCTAGCAATGGATATTGGAGATTCGCCCCATAAAAGATTTTCATATAATTATCAAAGTGGAGCGCTTTCTTTTGAATTCTTTTATAAAGACAAAAAACTAATTTCAAATTCTGGTTATTTTCAAGATTATGAAAATAAATTAAATCTAATTTCTAAATCCACCGCTGCTCACTCGACACTTGTAATAAATAATCATTCAAGTTGTTCATTTAGAAATGATAGAACCTATAAGACTTTAGAAAATGGTTTAAAAATTGTTCACAAAAATATTGTTAATGAAAAAAAATATTGGTTAATAAAAGCATCACATAATGGCTTTTTAAAAAAATTTGGAATTTTACATGAGAGATCTTTGGAATATTTTGTAGAAAAAAATAAATTGATAGGAACTGATAAAATAATTTCAAAAAACAAGTCTGGGTTAAAAAAATATGATATTAGGTTCCATATGGAGCCAGGTGTAAAATTAACAAAAACTTTAGATAATAAAACTATACTAATTGAAATTGAGAATTCTGGATGGAGATTTTCTACCAACTGTGAGATTATTAATATTGAATCAGGTATATATTTTGGTAATAAAAATTTGTTTAGTGAAAACCAAAATATATGTTTATCAGGCAATACAAAGGATATAAGTCAGGAAATTAAATGGGTATTCGAAAAAATACAGTAAAAATCAAGACTGCTCTGATTTCATTGTCAAATAAATCAAATTTAAGACCATTATTAAATTTATTAAAGAAATATAAAATTAAAATTATAAGTTCAGGTGGTACATATAAAAAGATTAAAAGTATGGGCTTTGAATGCTCAGAAGTATCGAAATTTACAAATTCAAAAGAGTTACTAGATGGAAGAGTAAAAACTTTACATCCAAAAATTCATTCTGGGATTTTAAATATTAGACAGAACAAAAAACATCAAAAGGAAATGAAAATTAACAAATATGAAAATATAGATTTAGTGGTTATAAATTTTTATCCATTTGAAAAAGTTTTATTAAGTAAATCTGGTCACAAAAATATAATCGAAAATATAGATATTGGAGGACCAACAATGGTTAGATCGGCTGCAAAAAATTATAATGATGTTGTAATTCTAAGTAATCCAAAACAGTATGAAAATTTAACCACTGAATTACGTAAAAATAAAGGGTCAACTAATTTAAAATTTAGAGAAAAACTCGCTGAGGAAGCATTTATGGAAACTGCATACTATGAATCAAAAATTTTTAGTTATTTCAACCATAAGGCTCAAAACTTTTTCCCAGTTAAAAATATTTTTTCTGGAAAATTAGTTGAAAAAGCAAGATATGGGGAAAACCCCCATCAAAAAGCGGCAATATATTCACAAAATAACAAACAGGAAATTATTCAAATTAGTGGAAAACAGTTAAGCTACAACAACTATAACGATCTTTATTCAGCCCTAAGTATATCTAAAACTTTACCAAAAAATAAGGGTGTTGTAATAATTAAGCATGCTAATCCTTGTGGAGTTTCCATTAATCCAAATAAAATAGAATCTTTTAAAGAAGCTGTAGAAAGTGATCCAATTAGTGTCTACGGTGGTGTTGTATCATGCAATTTTAAATTAAATATTAGTGTAGCTAAAGAAATAAATAAAATTTTTTTTGAAGTAATAGTTGCAAATGGATTTGATAAAAAATCTATTAAATTTTTAAAAAAGAAAAAAAACTTAAGATTGATTGACTCAAGCAAAGTTGAAAAAAGTTTTAAGTTTAATTTTTTAAACAAATTTAATTTGATTTTAATACAAGATCCAGATAATATAAATTTTTCTAAGAAAGATTTTAAAATTGTATCAAAATTAAAACCTACGAATAAAACTTTAAACAAACTTATTTTTGCATTTAATGTATGTAGAAATGTAAAATCGAATGCAATAGTTATTACAAAAAATTATAAGACAATAGGTATAGGTTCAGGTCAGCCAAGTAGATTAGATAGTTGTAAAATAGCTATAAATAAAATGAAAAAATTTCAGAAAATTAATGACGGTGATGAAATATTGGCAGCTTCTGACGCTTTTTTTCCTTTCGTTGATGGTATAGAAAAACTAGTTCAAGCAGGAGTTTCTGTTATCGTTCAACCTTCTGGTTCAAAAAATGATAAAGAAATTATTAAATTTGCCAACCAAACAAATACTATTTTAGTGTTTTCCAAAACAAGACATTTTAATCACTAATTAATTTATCTTATCTATTTTAGCAGCTAAAATAAAATCACTCTCAGCCAAACCTTTAATTGCGTGAGTAAATATTTTAATTCTTGCATAGCCCCATCCAAACCATAGATCAGGGTGATGTCCTTCTGTTTCGGCAATTTCACCAACTTTATTTACAAACTCTTGACTTTGTAAAAAATTATCAAACTTAAAATTTTTTATTAAATGAAATCCATCAATTTTATCCTCAATGACTTCCCAACCGTCGACTTGCTTTAGATACTTATGAATTTCTTCTGTGTTGAATGGTGGGATATTACCTTCACAAGGTATACATTTTTTACTTGCTAAATCGCTCATTTTTAACTCCTTTAATGGAGCGGGCAATGGGACTTGAACCCACGACCTTCTCGTTGGCAACGAGACGCTCTACCACTGAGCTATGCCCGCTTATCAAATTACCATTAAAAATAATAGCTTTTTGAAAATTAAGCAATAGGCAAAATAATTAAAATTATTTTTAAATGTATTGATAGTGATTCAAGAATATTTAAATTTTTAAGAGAAGATATTGAAAATTATTATAATAAATCAATTTTATTTGAGTATGATACGATTAATAATTTAATGATAGAAAATAATATTAATTTAAATGAATTAATAAATTATAATTTTATGTGTTATTGCTTATTTAATTTCAAAAAAGATTAAATTTTTATGTATAGATTAAATAATTTCCTTAAATTCATAAAAAAAGTAACAAAGGAAATTTTATTAATACTTCCAATATTTAATGTCATATTTATTAAGTTATCTTTTAAAATTAGAAAAACCAAAATTAAAATTCATGGTTATGAAAGTGATTTTTTTTTAATGTCGAATGAAAGTTATCAAAAATATAATATTAAAAACTTAAATAATATTAAAAATATTACCGGGGTCGATAAAGAATTTAATTATGAATATGCTTTCTCAAAAAAAATAATTGATGAAAGTTCTAGGGATAAAATAATATTTGATGTAGGCGCAGCATACGGTCATTATTCATGGTTGTTTTCAAAATTGAATAAAGAAGTATTTTGTTTTGAAGGCGATAACTTAGCGTTATTTTTTTTGAGAAAAAATTTAGTTAAATTAACTAACACAAAAATTATTAATAAATATGTCAAAGAAAGTTTCAGTTTAAACATGTTTTGTAAATCTAATAATTTATATCCAGATTTAGTTAAAATAGATGTAGAAGGTGATGAAATTGATATTTTAAAAAATTCAGGAGATTTACTAAAAAATAAAACGAAATTTATAATCGAATTTCATCGAAGAATAATTTTAAAAAAAAATAATGATAAAGAAATTATAAATAATTTTTTTGAGATATTTAAACAAAACAATTACTGCATTGAGTACAATGGTCATCATGATGCAGAGTCACTCTTGAACTATGGTATTTCAGATAAAATTTGGTCAAAATCAATGCCTGAAAAAAATGATAATTTTGCGATATTTTGCTATCCGAAAGGATAATTGAATTTTAATATTATGGATTACATAAAAAATAATTCAAAAATAATTACATGCGATATAGGCGCAAGTAGTTGTGATCCTACTCTACATATTGATAATTTATTAAAAAATACCTACTCAAAATTATACGGTTTTGAACCAAATAAAATTGAATTTAATAAATTAATATCAGAAAACAAAGATAAAAATAGAGAATTTTTTAATTACGCAATTGGAGATGGTGAAGAGAAACTTTTTAATATTTGTGAGTATCCTGGCTGGAGTTCTTTTCTAGAAGCAGATATGGATTATATAAAAAACTTTCATAGATTTGAATTAGATGCTGTAATTAAAGATAAAATAAAAATAAAAACAAAAAAATTAGATGAGATTGAATTTGAGAGTAAAGTAGATTTTTTAAAGATTGATGTACAAGGTTTAGAGTCTGAAATTATAGAATGTTCAAAAGATACAATTAAAAATTGTTTAGTTGTAGAATTAGAATTATCTCCAATACCACTTTATAAAAAGGAAAAGAGGTTTTCTTATGTGTGTAAGCAAATGGAGGATTTAAAATTTAATTTAAATATGTTTCAAAAAATTAATACAAAAACATTTAAACCTGTTATTTTAGGTGGAAGCTCACTTAATGGCTTACACACTTTAATTCAATTAGATTGTGTATTTGTACCAAATTATGAAACTATTAATAACCTAAATAGTGAGGATCTAAAAAAATTAATCAACATAATGCATTATTCTTATAATTCTTACGATTTTGCAGATTTCTTAATTCGCTTACTTGAAAAGAAGGAGAATATAAAAATTGTAGATAAATATAGAGATGATGTTGCAAAACTAAAAATTTTGAAAAAATATTAAACCAATTTTGTCCAATTGTATCTTGTGAGTTAATGATTATAATCATCAAATGAAAATTGTAGAACTACCGAAGATAATACCTATTTTTCCATTATCGAATTTTATTATGTTTCCTGGAACAACTGTCCCACTCAACATTTTTGAGCCAAGATATTTGCAAATGGTAAATGATAGCATGAAAAAACATAGAATAATTGGCATGATACAACCCAAAAAATCAGGAATTTTAAAAAAACCAGACTTATATGAAGTTGGGTGTTTGGGTAAAATCACAAGCTTTAATGAGACTGAAGATGGTAGGATATTAATTATTTTAAATGGAGTTTGTAGATTTAAAATTATTTCCGAGATTAAAACCAATAAGTTATACCGTGAATGTGATGTTGAATACACTAATTATTCATCTGATATTTCTAAGAAAAGCAACGAAGTTAATTTTACTGATTTAAGTATAATTATGGAAAATATGAAAAAATTTTTTAAGAAACAGGGCTATATTGTGAATCTTAAAGATTTAGAAAAAAGAGATTTAAGTCAAACACTTAATGATCTATCAATGGCATCACCGTTCTCGTTAGAAGAAAAACAAATTCTCTTAGAAAGTCTTGATATAAATATAAGAAAAGAAAAGTTGGAACAGATTTTAAATAATTACATTAAAGATGAGTTCGAAAACACTACTCTTCAATAATTTATAAATTTAATCCTTTATCAGATAAAATATTAATATATTTTTTAAAACTAGAATTTTTGTTTAAAATTCTAAATATTTGTTTGGAAATCGAATTGTTAATTTTATTGTCAAATTTAAAAAACTCATAAATACCATCAATTGCGTTTCCATAAAGGTAATTAAAATGTCTGGTTGAAGCTTGAAAATCTTCAGCAACAAGATTGTCAATAGGAAGTCCTAGTGATAATTTTTTATTAACTATTTTTGATAATATTTTAATATCTCTTATTGTCATATTAAATCCTTGACCTGCAAGAGGATGTATACGGTGAATTAAATCTCCAAAGGCAAGTATATTCTTATGAGTATAATTTCTAAGCATTTCAAAGCTCAAATTAAATTTTTCAATTTTACTAATCTTTGTTATTGAATAGAAAGAATTATATTTTTTAAATATATCAAAAATTTTCTCATCGGCTATTTTTGAACCTTTGTAAGAAAAAACTATAGAAGTTTTATTGTTAGACAAAGGTAGGAATGCAAGAGGTCCATATTTTGTAAAAACTTGAATAGCTATATTATTATCTTTATGTCGATGATTTATTAGAAATGTATATGCTCTACTTCTATAATTTTTTTTTATTTTATTTGTAAAAAATTTATTTGAAATATAATTTTTATTTTCACTGTTGATTACTAAATCATAAATTTTGATTATTCTTAACATATTTTTACTTGAAGTGTCTGAATTAAGTAATTTTACAAATTTAGATTTTTTTACCTTTTTTAAAAAAATTTCATTTAATTTCGAATAAGAAATTAAATTGAAAACTTCCTTATTTTTTTTATTAAAATATATTTTTTCTTTATGTTGTGAGTCTTCAGTGAATATTTTAATTTTTTTACTTTTCCAGTGATTAAAAGTTGATTTTGTTAAAGATTTTAAATAATTAAAGTTTTCACTTGATAATGCTATTGTTCTATTAGTTTTTAATTTTTGAGTTTTTTTATTTAAATATAAGTCAACATTGATTTTTTTTTCAGCAAAAACGTCAGCAAGAATTAAATTTGTTAAATTTTGGCCTATAAGACAAATTTTCATAACAAAATAATTTTAACAATAAAAATTAAATGATACAAAGTGACAAAAGCAGTTTTGATTCATGATAATTAAAAATTATATCAATAAAATAGGTGATTTTATTATAAAGAGATTAGCGGAACTAGTTGGTATTTTTCTAATAATTGCCTCAGCATTACTTTTTATATCTTTAATTAGCTATTCACCAGAGGATCCGAATTTTATATTTCCAGTAGGTCAGGAGATAAAAAATTTTCTTGGATTTAGAGGAAGTTTTATTGCTGACATATTTTTTCAGTCGATTGGAATAATATCACTTTTAATTCCATTTTCTCTTCTTTTCACTGGAATATGGATAACAATTAATAAAAAATTGATAGTCGTTATCGAAAATATTTTTTATATAATTCTTTACATTGTTGTTGCAACATTTTTCTTTGGTATTTTTCATAAAGAGACCTATTGGTTAATAATAAATGGTAATAATGGTTTCGTTGGTGATTTGATGTCTGAAACTATAATTGCAGATCTTTTAAAAATTAACAAAACACTAAGCTACTATTTATTAATGTTTTTAATTTTGTTATTTTTTCTTTTAAGTAGTAATTTTAAAATTTCATATGCTTTTAATTTTTTCAAACTAATAAAAAAATTATTTTCCTCCGAAAAAAATGAATCTATTAATCATGACAACATGTTTAAAGAAAGTAATATAGTTGAAAAAACTAATAAACCTCCTGTTCAAGAAAATTTGTTTACTAATAATGAATCGATTTTAAATGATGTAAAAATGAAATTGCCTTTAATTGATTTTTTAAAGAAACCAGAAAAGATCTCAAATAAGAAAGAAGATGTTAAAATGGATCCTGAAGGATTGGAAAAAATACTTCTTGATTTTGGTGTAGAAGGAAAAATAAAAAAAGTAAGCAATGGGCCTGTTGTTTCTTTAAACGAATTTGAGCCAGCGGCTGGAGTAAAGGTTTCCAAAATTATTAATTTATCAGAGGATATTGCTAGAAATACAAGTTCAGACTCTGCTAGAATAGCTACAATCCCTGGAAGTAATACTGTAGGTATTGAACTTCCTAAGATATCTAGAGAAAATGTTTTTTTAAGGGAAATTATTTCAGATAAAAATTTTAAAAAGAAAGAATTAAAATTACCAATTGCTCTAGGTAAAAGTATATCTGGAGAACCTATATCTAGCGATTTAAGTTCTATGCCTCATTTATTAATAGCTGGAACAACTGGCTCAGGTAAATCAGTATGTATTAATACTATTATACTATCACTCATTTATAAACATACACCTGACATCTGTAAGTTTATTTTGATCGATCCGAAAATGTTAGAACTATCAACTTATGAAGGTATCCCCCATTTATTATGTCCAGTTATAACTGAGGCAAAAAAAGCTGCTTCTGTTTTAGGTTGGGTAGTTAAAGAAATGGAGAGTAGATACAGACTAATGACAAAAGTGGGTGTACGAAACATTGATGGATATAATGAAAAACACAAAGTTAAGATGCCTTATATAGTTGTAATTGTCGATGAAATGTCTGATCTTATGTTAGTGGCTGGTAAAGAGATTGAAAACTACATTCAAAAATTATCACAAATGGCTAGAGCAGCTGGAATCCACATAATTATGGCAACACAAAGACCAAGTGTAGATGTAATAACTGGAACTATAAAAGCAAATTTTCCAACTCGTATTTCATTCCAAGTAACATCTAAAATTGATAGTAGGACAATTTTAGGCGAGCAAGGAGCTGAGCAACTTTTAGGTAAAGGAGATATGTTATACATGTCATCGGCAAATAGGATTACAAGGATACATGCACCTTATGTATCAGAAATAGAAATTGATAAAGTAAATAACTTTCTGAGAAATCAAGCAGAGCCAGACTATGTTGATGAGATTTTAAACTTTGCTGATGAAAAAGAGATTAATGAAAAAAATAAAGAAAACTCAGAAAAAGATGAATTATATGATGAAGCATTAGAAATAATTAAATCAGAGAGAAAAGCATCTACCTCATTTTTGCAAAGAAAATTACAAATTGGATACAATAGAGCCGCAAGAATTATTGATCAAATGGAGGTAAATGGTGAAGTAAGTAAAGCCAATCACGTGGGCAAAAGAGAAGTTTTAAAATAGTGAAATATATAATTTTTATTATAATATTTTTTTACCCATTAAATATTTTTGCATCTTCAAAGCAACTAATTAAAAATAAATTAGAAGGTACTAATAATGTATCTTTTAAATTTATACAAAAGATTGGAGATAAGACTGAACAAGGAGAATGTATAATTTCGTATCCAAAAAAAATTTTATGTATTTATGACGATATTTATAATAAAATTTTGGTATCTAATGGAAGGTCATTGGTAATTAATAGTAAAAAAATTAAAAATTATTTAAGGTATCAACTTAAAGATACACCTCTTAATTTAATTTTAGATAAAAAATTTCTACTTGAGAAATTAGACCAAGTTGAAGTAATCCAAGAAAATGATGAAACATTTTATTTTGAAATTATACATGACAATAATTTATTAAATATTTTTTTTGATAAAAATAATTATGATATTAAGGGATGGACAACAACTGATATTTATCAAAACAGTGTTGAAACGAAGTTATTCAACATAGAAGTAAATATGATGATTGATGAAAAGACATTCAGAGTTCAAAATTACATTAACTAATATCTAAACTAATAGTTTCAGATTTAAAAATTTTCATCCCTCTTCCTAAATAATTTTTTAAAGCGTGTTTGTGATCTAGAGAGCATGTATGAAGCCATACTTTATTTGTATTTTTTCTAAATCCTAACCTTAGGGCTTCTGATAAAAGATATTTTCCATAATTTTTTCCGATATATTGATCTAAAATTCCAAAGTAAGCGACTTCGCATTTTCTTGTCTCGGGATAAAATAGTAGCTCAAAAAAGCCAATTAAATCCTCATTTTCTCTTAATATATATGTTTCTAAATTTGAATTATTTGTATAACTCATCCATTTCGCATCGTTCCACACTAGTCGATCTATCCAACGATAGCTTTTTCCAATTTGCTTATAAAAAAATTTATTTATTTGAAAATCTGGAGGATTTTTTAATTCAATTTTACAATTTACCTTTGGCTCAGATGAGTTAATTTCATCTGGAGAATTAATTTCCAAATACTTTCTATCAATTTTTGTTATCACAAAACCATTTTTCCTACTTTTTCACCGCCAAATAAATGAAAATGTAAGTGTGGCACTTCTTGACCACCGTAATCACTAATATTAGCAAGAGCCCGATACCCCTTACCATCAATCGATGAAATTCCCAGCTTTTTTGAAACAATAGTTATTCCTTTCATCAAACCTACTATTTCATCATTTGAAGCATTTGAATTGAAGTCATCTAAATCTATATATTTTCCTTTTGGAATTACTAAAGCATGAATTTTTTTTTTGAGGGTTAATATCATAAAAAGATAAAACAAATTCATCCTCATAAATTTTATTACACGGAATTTCTCCTCTTAGAATTTTTGCAAATATGTTATTGTTATCATAACTCATTTTTATTTATATTATATTATCAAGTTAAAATATTACTGAATAATTTTATATTTAATCTGACCATTTTACCTCATCATAAATTAATTTTTTGCTATCAATATAGGTCGAAAATGTACAATATCCTCCTGATTTACTCCAAATATAAGTCCTACCTTCTTTACCATAATTACAACAATTGCCACCCCAAGCTTGATTGTCTTGATCCTTGCTTCTTGCAACTGAGCCTGCGTAAGGACTTTTAATTTCTTTAAAATGATATTGAAATGATGGACAATCAAACGCTAAATTTTTTTGAGTATAACTTTTAGTTGCCCCTCCATTTATTATTCTATTTATGCTTCCATTAATTTCGAATTCAATAACTAAAGTTTTAAACTGTTTCACCATTAAATTATGATTTTGTTTAGTGACAGTTTTTTTTGTACTGGATGTATAGCCATTATAAGCAACGACACCAACGGCGGCTAAAATTCCGATTATTGCTACAACAACTAATAACTCAATCAAAGTAAAACCATTCTGTTTCATATTGTAAAAATAATTTATTAAAATTTTTAAAGTTTTTCATTGTTAAAATATATGCAACTAATAAGATAATATTTTAAAAAAGAGAGGGAAAATGAATATATTTAAATCAATATACAAAGCTATAGTTAGCTTAACATTTATTTTTTCATTTGTTCTTACTTCGACAGCTGCTTTTTCGGAAATAGTTGGACGTTTATCCGTCCACTGGAGCCCGAAACATCATAGTGCAAAGCATGCACAAATTTTTGCAGATGAAGTTAATAAAAGAGCAAAAGGAAAATTAAAAATCGAAGTTTATCCATCTAAACAATTGTTTGGAATTAGAGAAGTAATGGGAGCGGTCACTTCTGGTGCAGTTGAACTAGGAGGAATTGTTGGAGTAGTAAGTTTTCCACCAATTAATAAAAACTTTAACGTTGCGTCATTTCCTGGATTGTTTAATTCATGGGAACAGCAAAGAGGTTTTTTCCAAAACTCACCTAAGGGAAAAGAAATTTGGAGTGAGTTAACTAAAAAAACTAATTCAACATTAGTCATGTATAACCCTGTTGGACCTGTAATGACTTTTTCAAGTGCTAAAGAATTAACAGGTATTGATGCTATGAAAGGTCTTAAAGCTAGAAGATTATTAAAAAGTGAAGAGCCAATGTGGGATGCTTTAGGTGCAAACAGAGTGTCGTTGCCTACAGGTGAGGTTTATACATCTTTACAAACTGGAATGATTGATACAATTAATAGTCCTCCAGGAAGTATNGAAGCATATAGCTGGTGGGAGTTTTTAAAATACGCTCAAAAGCCTTATCAATATTATGCTGATGCATATATNATGGCAAACTCAACTTGGTTTAATAGTTTATCTCCAGACTTACAAAAAATCATAATGGATGTTGGTAAAGAAATTGGAAAAAGATCAACCGACTTAATTATGGATACAGGAGAAAGCACTCTTAAAAAATTCCAAGAAAGAGGTGGGGTTGTTACTACACTTTCAGGAGCTGAAAAAGCTAAGTTTGATAAGCTTATGAAAGATGAAGTNATGCCAGCAATGGCTAAAATGATTGATGCTGAAGCCTTAGAGGCAGCACAAGCATATGCTAAGAGCAATTAGAAGAAGTTAAACTTTTTCTAAAAAGATTATGAGGGCATTGCGAGCTATTAATAATTTGCTAGCAAAAATTGCAATTTCGCTCGCAATGTTCATTGTATTTTTAATGGTGGCAGCTTTAACATTAAGTGCCACAACAAGATTTATCACAGGTACAGGATTTGCATGGTTTATTGAATTACCCCCAGTAATGGTGAGTTGGTTGGTATTTCCATTACTTGGTCCTTTGCTAAAACAAGGACAACATATTAAAGTAGACTTTTTAAGTCATTATCTATCAGAAAAATCAAAAAAAATTATTGGCACAATTGTAAATTTAATAGCTTTAATTTCTGCATGCGTCTTCTTCAAAGCAGGAGTAGATGCAACAACAATGTATTACAATTTAGGCCAGATGATGGAATTAGAAATTAATATTCCAATTTGGTGGATGTTTTTAGCATTCCCAGTAGGTTTTTTAATTTTAGCCTTAACCTCATTAGAACTTATTTTAGATAATTTTATAAAACTTAAAGGTAAAGAATAAATGTTTGGATTAGCTTTTATTATTTCTCTTATTACTTTAGTTATCTCGGTTCCAATTTTTTTAGTTTTTGGTTTAGGAAGTTCATTAGCTGCAATTGCAGGATTGAATTTACCTTGGTCAGTTCTAATTCAAGTTTCATTTGGTGCATTAACAAAACACGTCCTAATCGCTGTTCCTTTGTTTATTTTTACAGGTATGGCAATGTTAAAAGGGGGGGCTGCATCAAGATTAGTTAAGTTTACAACAACTCTAGTTGGCCATTGGCCAGGTGGATTAGGTGTTGCAATGGTTATTGCGATGGGTTTCTTTGCAGCTTTTTGTGGTTCAATCCTTGCAGCAATTACTGCTGTTGGAACAATTATGATGCCAAAGATGATCGAACAAGGTTATCCCACGCCGTTTGTTGTAGTTCTTGCTGCTTCAGCTGCTCTTTTAGAGGCATTGATACCTCCATCAAATGCAGCAATACTTTTTAGTGCTTTAACGAATGTCCCAGTGTCAAAAACTTTTGCTGCTGGAGTAATCCCAGGTCTAGTTCTCCTAGTTTTCATGGTCCTTCTAGTTTTGTTTAAATGCAGGCATATTAGAACTGATGAGAAAGCATCTTTTAAGGAAAGAGTAAGTTCTTTAATTGCTGCGTCACCAGCATTAATCACCCCAGTAATAATTTTAGGTGGAATTTATGCTGGAATATTAACTCCATCTGAATCTGCTGCCGTTGCAGGTATTTATGCAGTTCTAATTGGATTTTTAATTTATCGTGAACTAACTTTTTCATCTTTGATGAGTTGTCTAAGAGAAACTGCAATAATAACAGCAGTTATTTTTGCAATCATTGCAACTGCAACTTTTCTAAGCGTGGTTTTGACTTACACTCAAGCTCCTCAAAAAATTATTACCTTCTTTACTGATAAAGGTGTAAGTGTAAATCTGTTCTGGATAATGCTTGGAGCTATTTGTTTAATTCTTGGAACATTTATTGAAATAGTACCTGTATTTTATTTAACTGTTCCAATTTTTGCTGCAATTACATTATCATTTAATCAAAGCTTACTCCATCTATACGTGGTATTCGTAGCCTTTGCAGGAATAGGTATGATAACACCACCTGTATGCGTAGGTATATATACAGCAGCAGGTGTTATTAAAGAAAATCCGGCAAAAGCATTTAAAGAAGTTCCTTTATTTACAATTGTTGGAATTATTTATGGAATATTAATGATAATGTTTCCAATATTTTCAACTTGGCTACCAAGTAAATTATAATTAAAAATTTATAGGTCTTTTATGGAAAAAATTAATTTGGTTATACCAGCAAAAGAAAAATTAACCGACTTACACAGGATTATAAAACCTTTAATAAAAAGACAGCAGATCAATAAAATTATATTAATTCTCCATAAAAAACCTGAAATCAAATTTATTAAACATAATAAATTAAAAATAATAGTTCAAAAAGAGAAAGGATATGGATCAGCAATCAAAGAGGGTTTCAAAATATCTAAGGCAAAATTTTCTTGTATTTTCAATGCAGATGGATCTTTTAATATTAATGATATAAATAAAATGATTAAAAAGTCACAAATGAATGATTTTATATTTGCTTCCAGATATTTAAAAGGAGGTGGAAGCGATGACGATAATTTTATAACATTAATTGGTAATTATATTTTCTCATTGATGGGTAGAGTATTACTAAATATTAATTTAAGCGATATTTTATATACATATGTATTGTGTAATACAAAAAAATTTAATTCCTTAAAAATTAAAAATAAAGACTTTAGATTTTGTATTGAACTACCATTTAAAGTTGAAAAAAATAAATATTCATACACCGAGATTGTATCAAAAGAATTTAAGAGAAAATTTGGAAAAAAAAATGTAAATGAATTCAAAGATGGTTTTTTAATTTTAATAGAGGTAATAAAATGTTTTATAAAAAATATGCTGAAAATCTAATATATTTTTTTTCTTTTATTTCTATTATTATTTTTTTTCTATATACAAAAAACTCACTTTTTTCACATTGGTCAGATATTTTGGACCAAGATGTAACTTTAATTTATAACTCATTGCTTGTTGAATCAAATATTCCACAACAATACTTAGACCATCCAGCCTACACAACTTTTTTTTTTTTAAGTTTTTTTTTTAAAATTGGATATTTTTTTAATATAATTGATATTAAAAATATAGATGATCTTCTAAATCATTCAAACAAAAACGACACATTACAGATAATTCACAACGTTTCACAATTTGTCCATTTAATCTACTCAATAATTTTAATTTTAATATTTAAAAAAATATTACATCGAATTATAGATGACAATTTTAGTTCATTTTTATTAAGTATAATATTTTTAATCTCGCCATCATATATATATCTCTTTGAACTTATTAGATCAGAAATTTTAAGTTTAATTTTTATATTTTTATTTTATATCAACTTAGAAAATTGTTTAAAAAAAAATTTTTATAATATTATTTTTTCTGGAATTTTTTTTATTTGTGCTTTACTTTCAAAAATTCAAGTAATTTTATGTTTATTTCCTTTATTAATAATATTTTTTATAAATAGTTTAAAAATACAAAATTATAAAATAATTAGAGTTCCAAATAAAATAAGTTTTTTTTTAAATATTTTAATAATTGTATTTTTAATTGCGATTGTAGATAATTATTTTTACAAGAGAATTGATAAAATCTTTTTTATATTAGTAGTTTTCACTTTTATATTTACTTTTTCTATTTCTGAAAAAAAAATTACTGGTCAGCATAATACAAACATTACACTCTTATTTTTTTTTTTAGGTTGTAGTATAGCGGTAATATTTTTTAAATTATTGTCTAAATTAGAATTCACCTCTTTCCATCCTGCATTAATTGATATTATTACGAGTCCGATCTCTCAAATGTCAAATATCTCAACTGGATATAAAATTGGTAGATCAGATAATTTTGAATATATATTTAAAATTAAAGATTTTTTTTTTAGCGTCAGGGATGTTTGGGGGATAAAAACAATATCTTTTCTTCTAGATAAATTTAATATTTTTGTATATTTTTCTTCTTGTTTATTTATATTTTATTTTTTAAGTAAAAAAGAATATTTAAAGTCAATTCTCCTATTTATTTTAAATATCTCAATCATTACAATCATACTTATATTTAATTTTCGTCCTTATCACTTTTATGATATTTATATTCTACCATTTAATTTAATTTTAATTTCAATTTTAATTAATAAAATTTATTATAAAAAAATAATTTGTTTTATTATTTTTTTTATTTATTTTGGATTTAATATGTCGAATATTGATGCAATGCTAGATATGAGAAGGGTTAGTGGTATATTTGATAATAAAGATAATCCTAAAAGTAATATGCAGATCATATGTTTGAAAGAAAATATTTTAAATAAATATAGCTATATGAGATACTGGCATCATATGTATGATGAGGCTTTCTTAAATGATCTATGCTCATCCTACTTTAAAAAAACATCACTAAATCAACTTTAAATGGAATACTAATGATATTATTTCCAATATTCTCAACCTGGTTACCTGGTAAATAGTAAATTATTTCTTACGACTATTTAGTTCTTCCATTACTTCTTCAATTTTTATTCCACTTTTTTCAAGGTACATGATTAAGTGATATAAAACATCTGCTGCTTCATGGATTTTGTTTGATTCTTGCTCTACAGCTTCTATTAGTTCATTTATTTCTTCTAAGACTTTTTCTTTTGCTAAAGATTTATCTTTTAAAAGCTTATTCGTGTATGAGCCTTCAACAGGATTGCTTTTTCGCTCTCTTGCAAGGGTAACGAGATCTTCTAATATCTTTAACATATTAAATCCTAACAGGTATGTCTTTTGAAGCCAAATATTGCTTAGCTTCATTTACTGAATAAGTGCCATAATGGAATATAGATGCAGCTAAAACGGCACTAGCACCTGATTTTATTCCATCTACTAGATGATCTAGTGTTCCAACTCCACCTGAGGCAATAACTGGAATATTGACCATAGAAGATATCTTTTGCATTAATTCAATATCATATCCAGATTGCGTTCCATCTTTATCCATTGAAGTAACTAAAAGCTCTCCAGCACCACATTTCTCCATTTTAGATGCAAATTCTAATGCATTTATGCCAGTTGGATTTCTTCCCCCATGAGTAAAGATTTCCCATCCATCGTCTATTCTTTTAGCATCAATTGCAACAACAATGCACTGTGATCCGAACTTTCTAGAACTATCCTCAACTACTTTTGAATTTTGAACAGCCGCTGTATTAATTGATACTTTATCAGCTCCGCAATTAAGTAATTTATTAATATCATCAATACTTCTAACTCCACCACCAACTGTTAAGGGTACAAAACATTTCTTCGAAGTTTTCTCTACTACTTCATAAATAGTATCTCTATTTTCATTAGAAGCAGTAATATCTAAAAAACAAATCTCATCTGCACCACCATCACTATAAATTTTTGCTTGTTCTACAGGATCTCCTGCATCTTTAAGATGAATAAAGTTAATACCTTTTACAACACGACCATTTTTAACATCCAAACAAGGAATAATTCTATTTTTAAGCATCTATTTCTTTTGCGAGTTCATCTAACTTTATATCTCCATCGTATATGGCTTTTCCAACTATTACACCTTCGATATTATTTAAATTTTTTGCTTTTTTAATATCATTAATAGATGAAACTCCACCAGATATAACTACTGGACAATTTGAAATATCTGCTACTTTTTGTGTTTCTTCAAAATTTGGACTTTGCTTTGTTCCATCTCTATTGATATCTGTGTAAATAATTCTACTAACTCCATAATTATTTACTTTTTTTAGATATTCAGTTGTTAATTTGTCAGACTCCTCAGTCCAGCCTGAAATTACAAGATGACCATCTTTTGCATCTAAGCCTAATGCGATTTTGTTTGGAAAGTTTTTACACGCTTCTTCTAAAAATCTTCTATCTTTTATGGCAGCGCTGCCCAAAATTACTTTTTCAACACCAGCATCAATATATTTTTGAATAGTCTCAAAATTTCTTAGGCCGCCTCCTATTTCTATTTTGAGGTCAAATTTTCCAATAATATCTTGAATAATATCAGTATTAATTGGCTCCCCTGTTAATGCGCCGTCCAGATCAACTATATGTAGATTTTTAAATCCATTGTCTTTATATTTTCCAGCTTGCTCCAAAGGAGACATTTCATATTCAGTTTTATTTTCAAAGTCTCCCCTAATTAATCTTACACATTTTTTATCTTTAATATCTATTGCTGGAAAAATTTTCATATTAATTTAAGATTTTTTTCTTTGCTTTCTCAAATTCCTCTTTTGTTAAAACACCTGATTTGTATAATTTATTCAATTGTTCTAATTGAGACACGATATTATCTTTATTAATTTCTTTACCAATTATTTCAACACCTTTTATAGAACTCTGATCTACAACTGGTTTAATTAATTTTTGGAAACGTTTTTTTAAAGTTTTACAATTTACAAGACACTCTTCGTAAAAAATATAAAAACTATTATTTTTTATTGTAATATAAATTATACCATCACCTTTTAGTGATGCAAATTCGTTTATAGCATAAGAAATTTTTGCAGTAGCAGATAAGTAAATGTGGTCATTAATACTTTTTGATAATTTAAATGAGTTAATTTTTATAGAATATGGACCAACTGGCAGTATATCTTTTAAATATGGTTTTAATTCTTTTTCAAATTCTTTTAATTCTTGTTTAGTGAAACTTGTTAGTTCATCAATATCTAAATTTTGAAAATATTCATCTAAATCAGATATATCGAATGAACTGATATCTTTATTATAAAGTACGAATGTAAAACCTGAAATATCCATGCTTTTTAAGGTCTTTTTCATCTCTTTAATACCCCAATTATAAAAACTTTTCTCACTTATATTTGAATTTGAAGCTTTTCTCTCTGCTTTTTTTATAAAATTTTTTATATGATCATTTTTTGTTATATCGCCTCCTTCAATATATTCCTGTAGTAGCTCAATAAGTTTCTTATCTCCAACTATATAAATTTCAAAACCTGAAGATTTTAAATATTCATAATCAAATAACTCGTTTTCGGTATCCGCCTCTTTTAAATTTAAGTATTTATGATTTAAAGGCAGATCTAATTTAAATTTATCATCAACAGTTATAATTTTAGCATTAGATTTTGTAGCAAGTGTAATTAAAATAAAAGTTAAAATTAAAAAGTATTTTTTCATTTATATTTACCAATATTTGTGTAGAGGTAGTCTGGTCTAAATTTTGATTTAAATATATAATCATAATTAATTGACTTAAAAAAGTTATTAACTTTATCAAAATTTCCATCACTAATTTCAATCAGAATCACGCAATTATTATTTTTAAGGTTATTTACTAATCCTTTCAAAGTATAAAGTTCATGTCCCTCTACATCAATTTTTATAGATAAATTCTCATTTTTAAAATTTAAAACATTATCTCCAATTTTAAGATCTGCTTCTTTAATTTTAAAATAGTTAATATCAAAAGTATGAGAATCATCTAATACGGCTGAATTTGATTGAACAAATCCATCTTTGATCATAGATCTAATTTTAACTTTTTTCTCTTGATCAGAAAGGCCAAAGTTATAGACTTCGACATTATTTATAGAGTTTTTTTGTAATGTTTTATTAAACTTATTATATGCTTCAAAGTTGATTTCAAAAGCTTTTACTTTTAAATTCTCAAACTTTTCAGCAAAATAAAATGAATAGTATCCAGAGTTGGATCCAATATCTATAAAATGTGAAAAAGAATATCCCTTCATTATTTCCTCTAAAAAAGAAACCTGGTCATTCTCATAATTTTTGTTCAAAATGATATTTCTGTCTATTGGATCTAAGAAATCTAAATAATAATTAATTTTTCCAATTTTAAAATATCCTCGATTTTTTTTTAATATTTTTAAAATTCTTATGCTTATAGATGGAATTAACCTTTTTAAAAAAGGTAATCTATTAATATATTTTAACATTATAAATTAATAAAATTATCAATTATTTTAAGTCCAATTTTATCACTTTTTTCAGGATGAAATTGAGTCCCAAAAATATTTTCATTTTCAATAGCGCAGACTATATTAGATGCATAATCTGTTGTAGCGACTGTAACTGAATTATCATCTGGAATAAATTGATAGCTATGTACAAAATACATATGAGAGTTATTATCGATACCTTTAAAAATTTTACTGTCTTTAATTATGTTAATCTCATTCCAGCCAATATGAGGTAGCTTATATTTCCCATTTTGATTATCAATTTTAGATACTTTGCCTGAAATCCATCCTAGTCCTTTAGTCTCAACTTCCTCATATCCGACATCAGCGAACATTTGAAGACCTACACAAATACCTAAAATAGGTTTTCTATTATTTAAGGCAAAATCACTTAAAGTATCAATCAAACCATTAATTCCTTTTAAACTGTCTATACAACTCTTAAATGATCCCTGTCCTGGTAGAACTACTTTATCGCTTGATTTAATTTTATTTAAATCTGAAGTTACTTCGATATTAACTTTATTTTTGGCAACTTCCTTAAAGGAGTTAATTACAGAGCTAATGTTACCAGATTTATAGTCAACAATTGTGACGTCCATTAAACTTATAAAGATCCTTTNGTNGATGGAATTGTACTTTTNTTTCTTGGATCCAANTCTAATGCANCTCTTAAAGTTCTAGCNAGNCCTTTNTAACAAGACTCTATGATGTGGTGACTATTATCACCNTAAATATTTTCAACGTGCAAAGTAATTCCAGCAGCTTGTGANAATGCTTGNAACCATTCTTTAAATAATTCNGTGTCCATNTCACCAAGTTTTTCAACTTTTAATTTTACATTCCAAATCAANTAAGGTCTGTTTGAAACATCTATTGCNACTCNTGTTAATGTTTCATCCATTGGTAACANNNTGTGAGCATATCTTTTAATACCTACAAATTTTTTTGAAGCTTTCTTTAAGCACTCTCCAATTGCAATTCCAGTGTCTTCGGTTGTGTGGTGAAGATCTATGTGTGTATCACCTTTGGCTTTAACAGTTAGATCTATTGATGAATGTTTAGATAACTGTTCTAGCATATGATCTAAGAATCCTATTCCTGTGTCAACTTTGTACTTGCCTTTGCCATCAATATTAAGATCAACACTGATATTTGTTTCTTTTGTTTTTCTGGCTATTTTTGCTTTTCTTTTCATAATTTAAATTAGGTATATAGGTATTTTTGATTATATCAATAATACTAAACCTGGGCTTGAACTATTGAAATTTATATCCATCTATAGTCTATGACAACAATTGTACTTGTAAGAAAAAATAATGACGTAGTTGTGGCCAGTGACGGTCAAGTTAGTATGGGTAATACTGTGATTAAGAAAACTGCTAACAAAGTTCGTAAAATTGAGAAAAGAAATGTGATCGCAGGTTTTGCAGGATCTACTGCTGACGCACTTACATTATTTGAGAGACTAGAGTCAAAGCTTGAAAAGCATGCAGGAAACTTGACAAGAGCTGCTGTAGAATTAGCTAAAGATTGGAGAACTGATAAGTATTTAAGAAGATTAGAAGCCTTAATGGCAATAGGTGATAAAGAAAAAAGTTTTATAATTTCTGGGACAGGAGATGTTCTTGAACCAGAGGGTGATGTTATTGGAATTGGGTCGGGTGGAAATTATGCTTTAGCAGCTGCAAAAGTTTTAATGGATACTGATATGTCTGCAGAGGAAATTGCAAAAAAATCAATTAAAGTTGCATCTGATATTTGTGTATTTACAAATGATAATTTGAGTATGGAGAAAATATAATGGAAAAATCAAACGTTACATCGTTTCCTAAAGGCAAAGTTTCAAAAGAAAAAAAAACAATAACAAATTCATTATCACCAAGAGAAATTGTATCAGAATTAGATAGATTTGTTGTTGGTCAAAACAAAGCTAAAAGAGCTGTTGCCATTGCTCTAAGAAACAGGTGGAGAAGGCAAGCATTAGAGGACGATATGAAAGATGAAGTCCTTCCAAAAAATATTTTAATGATTGGACCAACTGGTGTTGGTAAAACTGAAATCTCGAGAAGACTATCAAAATTAGCAGAAGCACCGTTTGTAAAAGTTGAAGCAACAAGATTTACTGAAGTAGGATATGTAGGACGTGATGTGGAACAAATTGTTAGAGATCTGTTAGAAATTGCAATTGCAATGGAGAAAGTGAAGAAAAGAAAAGAAGTTCATGCTCAAGCACAAAAATTAGCTGAGGACAGGGTTTTAGATGCTTTAGTTGGAAATAAAGCAAGTGTAGCAACTCGAGAAAGCTTTAGAAAGAGACTAAGAGATGGAGATTTAGATGACAATGAAATTGAAATAGCTGTTAGCGAGTCTAATCAGATGCCATCATTTGAAATACCTGGAATGCCTGGTGCAAATGTTGGAATGATAAATATTTCAGATATGCTTGGAAAATCCATGGGTCAAAAGCCGAAGAAAAAGAAAATGTCAGTAAAAGAATCACATGAAATTTTAATAAATGAAGAGTCTGATAAACTAATAGAACAAGATAAAATTATTAAATCTGCAAAAGACTCAACAGAAAATAACGGTATAGTTTTCTTGGATGAGATCGACAAAATTTCTGCACGAACTGACAGAGTTGGCGGAGATGTATCAAGAGAAGGTGTTCAAAGAGATTTACTTCCTTTAATAGAGGGAACTACTGTAAGTACTAAATATGGTCCTGTAAAAACAGATCACATATTATTTATTGCATCTGGCGCGTTTCAATTAGCAAAGCCATCTGATCTTTTGCCTGAATTACAAGGAAGACTCCCGATTAGAGTCGAACTAGATGCTCTAAATAGTGAGGATTTTATTAGAATTTTAAAAGAACCAGATAATAGCCTCATTAAACAATATAAAGCACTTTTAAAAACTGAAAATGTTGATTTAGAATTTACAGAAGATGGTATAAATACAATTGCTCATATAGCAAGTGAGGTTAATTCATCAGTAGAAAATATTGGAGCAAGAAGACTACATACAATAATTGAAAGAGTTCTAGATGAAATAAGCTTTACAGCTACTGACAGAGCAGGAGAAAAAATTACAGTTGATGGTAAATATATTAAAGATAATATTGGCGAACTTGTAAAAGATACAGATTTATCAAAATTTATTTTATAGATTTCAAATAAATATTAAAATTTCCTTTCGAGGGACTGTTTACTGATTCAAAATCAATCTTATTAACCTTTTTCATTAACTCGGTGTTATTTTTAATAAATTCAGGGACAGAATATTTTAATATACTTAGATCAGTTGATCGATATGGATCATCTAAATTTTTGGATCTCATTCCTTTTCCTGTAATGATGTTAATTTTTATTACTCCATTTGAGTGACATAAGTTTATAAAATCTGATATTTTTTGATTAGCTTCTGCTAAATTATATCCATGCAAATCAATTGATTTTTCTTTTGATATTTTCTTTAATAATTTTTCACTATCTTTAATTTCGACTTTTTCTGAACTATTAATAAAATTTTGCCAATCCTTTTTATCTTTATCTGAAAGCTTATCCGTCAAGCTTGAGTATCTATTAATAACCAGTTAGGATTATTGGAATTACTATCTTTTGAAAATTTCCAGGTGTCCAAAACTTTTTTAATTTTTTCTGGATCTCCAGACACAACTTTATTATCTTGGTCTTTAACACATGAAATAATTTCACTTACAAATTCTACTGTCACTTCTAACATATTTTTATTTTGTGCGTGCTCTTTAATCTCAGCTGAGCTTATTCCTATAAAAGTTGTTTCTGATGAAAGTTTTTTTGAGTCTCTGACTTTAATGGCTTCCTCAAATTGTTGATAAACACTTTTATCTAAAAGAGATTTTATTTCTCTAATCTTACCTTTTGCAAAATTAGTTATAATAGTTTCATATGCAATTTTAGCTCCTTTAATGAAATCTTTTTTAGCATTTTCATCAAATGTTTGAGCATTTAGGTTTACAGAAGGCTTTGTGGGTGGAGCTTCATGTGGAAAGCTTGAATTTATATCTTCTTCAAATCCAGTTTTTTTTCCCAAAATCCCACGTAATCTTAAAAAAATAAATCCAGCTATCATTGCAAGAAGTAAAATATCAATGTATTCAAAGCTATAACTCATATAAGTATAATATTTACTATGTTGCAAAATTTCAACCTGCTATTTAAATTATAGACAAATGAACACAGTTTTAATTTTGATTATTAGTATCCCAATCATTGAAATCTACCTTTTTATTAAAATTGGATCTCAAATTGGTGCTTTTAATACAATTTTGTTAATTATTATAACTGCAATAATTGGCGTTGCATATGTAAGATATGAGGGTTTCAATACCCTAAAGTCTGGGATAAGTCAGTTAGTTAAAAACGAGATACCTGTTTATGAAATTATTTCTGGAGCGACTCTTGCCTTTGCTGCATTTTTGCTAATTTTACCAGGTTTTGCAACTGATTTGCTCGGTATATTATTAGTCATTCCTATAACAAGAAAATTAATACTAAAAAGATATATTAAAAAAAATACTTTCAAAAGAAATGATAAAAATTACATTGATGGAGAGTATGAGGATATAAGTGAAGATAATGACAAAAAAATATGAAATAATTTTAAAATATATCAAAGATCTTTCAGTAGAAATTCCAAATGCTGAAACATATGTACTTAGTAGAGAATATATTACAAAATATTCATTAGGAATTAACATAACTACAAATCCTCTAAAAAATGAAATGATAGAGATAATAACTAAATTTAATTATAGAGATCCAGGTGAAAATAAAAAAAAATCATATTTTGAAATCTCGCAAGCTACAGTAATTAAAATTAAAGAAAAGAATTTAAAAAAAGAGGAGTTGGAAAAAATAATACTTTGTGAAGTTCAAAATGAAATTTATAAAGATTTGGAAAGAATATTTTTAGATATTATTAGAGACTCAGGCTTCCCAAATTTGAAACTTGAAAAAAAAGTAGATTTTGAAGAGTTATATCAGCAAAGGTTGAATTAATAGAAATTTTTTTTTAATTGTTTTTTTAAGAATATTTTATGAAGTTCAAATTCTTCTTTTGATATTTTTATAATTTTTTTCGAATAAACTTTTTTATGGTTATTTAAGTTAACTTTTCCTAGGTCGATCTGTTTTTTGAATTGAAATATAGGTTCTTTTTGATCTATCAAATTTATGTAAACCTTAGATAATAACTCACAATCTAAAAGGGCAGTGTGGGTTTTCCTTCTTGTATTGTCTACTCTAAATCTTTTACAAAGTGCGTCTAAGCTAATTCCTGCACCAGGAAATTTATTTCTGGCTATTTCAAGTGTATCAATAACATTTTCTTTAGAGATAGTTTTTTTATTAATTAAAGAAAGCTCATTATTCAAATGACTAATATCAAAATCTGCATTGTGTATAATAATTTTTTTCCCATCTATAAATTTTAGAAAATCATCTACTACATCAATAAATTTTTTTTTACTCGAAAGAAATTCATCAGTATATCCATGTACTTTTAATGCACTTTCTGAAACTTTTCTTTCGGGATTTAGATAACAGTGGAAAACATTTTTTGTAGGAATTAAATTATCTAGTTCAATACATCCAATTTCAACAATTCGATGTCCGTCTTTTACTGATAAACCAGTAGTTTCTGTATCAAGTACTATTTCTTTCACTTATAATTTTCTTTTTTAATATTTTAATATTTTTTCTCATTATATTTGCTGAAAAATTATTATCGACAACATAATTTGATAATCTCTCTTTTTTTAACAGTGATGACTGATTGGATTTGAGTTTATCTAAAATCTTCTTATTATAATTTTTCCTTTTTTTTAATCTTTTAATAATTTTAGATTTTTTTGTTTTTACGAATATTAAAATATCTCCTTTTTTATTTAATTTATTTTCAATAAGAAGCGGAATATCTAAAATTACAATTTTAGAATTTTTTTTTTCTTTTAAAAAGTTTTTCATTTTTTTTCTCACTGCAGGATGAACAATTTTAGAAATTTTCTTTATATTAATATTTTTTGACGAAATGGCATTAATTAACTCAGATTTCCTTACTGGAAAAGATTTGATGTGATGCGGAAACTTTTTTCTCAGTTTTTTAAAACAATTTATATCTTTCCTATATATGTAATTTACTACTTTATCTGCATTAAAAACTGGACAGTTAAATAACTTAGAAATAAAAGATTTTCCTGACCCTATTGCTCCTAAAACACAAACTCTAATCATTATAAGTAAGTAAAATATTTAAATACATCTCCCACCATCAACCTCTAATACTGTTCCTGTTATCATACTTGCTTCATCAGAACATAGAAAACATGCGGCATTTCCCATATCTTGAGGTGTAGAAAATCTCCCTATTGGAATAGTAGATAAAAAAGCTTGTTTTTTTTTTGGAGTATCGCCACCCATAAATGATTTTAACAATGGTGTTATTCCAGCGACGGGTGCTATTGCATTTACTCTTACTTTATAAGGAGCAAGTTCAATTGCCATTGCTTTTGTTGCAGTTATCATCCACCCTTTGCTTGCATTATACCAATTTAGCTTGGGTCTAGGGGATAAACCTGCAGTTGATGCAACGTTTAAAATTACACCTTTTTTGAGTTTTTTCATTTTTGGAACAAAAAATTTTCCACAATAATAAACTGACTTTGCATTTACATTAAAAACTTTATCAAACTCTTTTTCAGTCACTGTTTCCATAAATTTAGGTTTATGAGTTACTCCTGCATTATTTACTATTATATCTATTTTATTATATTTTTTATAAACATAATTAAATAATGATTTAAAATTTGATGCTTTAGAAACATCAGCAACAAAATAATCTTGAAACAAATTTTTTGAAACCTTTTTTAATAATTTTGAATTTTGGTCTACCATTATTAAATTAGCACCCTCGTCAGCGAACTTTTTTGCTATACCTTTTCCAAATCCAGATGCTGATCCTGTTATTATTGCAACTTTATTTTTTAATCTCATAATTCAATTTTTTAAAAAATTTATAGTTTCTTCGTCAATTTCTGGTTCAATGTTATGCCAAATATTAAAAGCTTTTTGGGCCTGATAAATAAACATATTTAATCCATTTTCAAAATTATTACCTTTATTATTTCCTATATTAAAAAATTTTGTATTATGTGGATCATAAATTACATCATAAAAAAATTTATTTTTCCCAAATTGACTAAAATCATGTTCAAAATCATCTTCTTTTTTTAGGCCTATACTGGTTGCATTAATTATCATATCAAAATCTACTAAATCTCCCCAATCCAATACCGTTAAGTCATTAAAAAAATCTTTTAACTCATCAGCCTTGCCTTTCGTTCTGTTGCTAATAAATATTTTTGAAGCATTCATTCTTTTTAAAGCATATATTATTGATGGAACTACGCCACCAGCACCTAAAATAATTATAGTTTTGTTCGTTACATCATAATTAGATTTTTTTATGCTAAGTTCAAAACCATCGATATCTGTGTTGTGACCTACTAAGTTTCCATTTTCAACGCAAATGGTGTTTACAGATTTTGTTCTTAAAGCATGGCCACTTAAGACATTAATGTAAGGAATTATTTCCTTCTTAAAAGGAACGGTAACATTTAGACCATCTAATAAACCTTGTTTTAAATTCTCACATAATTCTGCTAGATCACTATGTTGTGTTTCCAATTTTCCATAAATGGCATCTAAATTATATTTTTTTATCCAAAAATTATGCAATTTTGGAGATAGTGAGTGATCTATTGGATTTCCAATGACTAAAAATTTTTTCATTTATAATTATCCAGATACTTTTTAATATCAATTATAGGTAATCCCATAACAGTATTTTCATCTCCATCAATCGATGTAAATAAATTTCTACCCTCTCCTTCTATTTGATAAACATTGTATGCATACAAGGCTTCGTCTGTTATTTTTTCTAAATATTCTCTTAATTGTTTTTCTGAGAAATTTTTCATTGTGAGGTTCGCTTTATCTGTATAATTCCAAATCATTGATCCATTTTTAGATATACAAGCTGAACTTATTAGTGAATGTTTCTTTCCATTTAATTTTTTTAAAATATTAAAAGCATCTATTCTATTCTCAGGTTTTGAAATCAATTCTCCATTTAAATCTATTACGCTGTCTGCACCAAGAACTAAGGTATTAAAATTTTTTTGGCTCACCTTGTTGGCTTTTAATTCAGCTAAATTTTTTGAAATTATTTCTGGGGATGCACCTTCATTTAATAAACTTATTTTTACAGGATCCTCATCGATATTTGATGGAGACACTACACATTGAACTCCGTTCTTTTTCAAAATTTCTTCTCTAACCTTGCTTTTTGAAGCTAAAATAATTTCAACCATTTTTATTTTGTATTTCAAATATTTTGATTATTGATGCTGCGGTTTCTTCGACAGATTTCCTGGTTACATCTATTGTTGGCCATTTGTTAATTTTAAATAATTTTTTAGATTGTTCTACTTCAGTTCTAATCTTTTCTAGATTAGTGTAATCTGAAGCTTCATTTTCTTTTAGCGAGTTTAGTCTATTTCTTCTTATGTCATAAAGCCTTTCGGCTTCCGTAGTTAAGCCAATAACACATAAAGCTTTTGATTTTATAATATCATTTGGAATACTCATATTATTTACAAGTGGAATATTTGAAGTTTTTAATCCCTTGTTTGCAAGATATATAGAAGTTGGTGTTTTACTAGTCCTACTAACGCCAACTAAAATAATATCGGAATCTAAAATGTCTTCAGTGTTGTTACCATCGTCGTGATTCATCGTAAATTGTATCGCTTCAATCCTTTTATAATAATCCTCGTCTAAAACATGTTGGCCACTAGGCTGGTGTGTTGCCTTTTCATTCAAAATTTTTGAGAAGTTAAGTATTAAATCACCTAGAACGCCAAAACATGGAATATTTTTTTTATTAGCTTCTTCCGCAAGAAACTTTGCTAATTTACTGTTAACAACAGTATATAAAATTATTGGGCTCTCTTGTCTCTTAGCATCGTTCAGTATTGTAGAAATTTGACTTTCAGTCCTTGTAAAAGAAAATTGGTTTAGATCATATTCAAAGTTGTTAAACTGTGCTTTAAGAGCCATAAATATTCTATCAAGTGTCTCACCTGTTGAGTCCGATATTAAATAAACCTGGTGTGTATTCTTCATGTATAAATTGTTTATAAATTAATTATAGAATAAGAAAAACTTTTGATTTAGCAACAACATCTAACTTTTGGCTAATTCTCATTGTTTAATTAACATTTATTTAAATGTGAATAAGTTATTAACAATTTTTACTTATATAAAAGTGATTAAATAATAGCTGTTTTAAAGGATTTTTTTTTTATGATAATGAATAATAAGTGGATAAAGTGTTAAAATTGAGTAATTTACGTTATCTACAATTCATACTAATAATAAATCTAAATATAATTATCTTATTATAGATGACACCAATAAAAGAATGTTTAATAAATAAAAAAACAGATCTCATTCCTATTTGGTTGATGAGACAAGCAGGCAGATATTTGCCTGAGTTTAGAGAAATAAGAAAAAATAACCCAAATTTTGTAAATCTTTGTCTGAACTCAAAATTATCAAAAGAAATAACTCTTCAACCAATAAGAAGGTTTGGTTTTGATGCAGCTATAATTTTTTCTGATATTTTAATGATACCCTATGGCCTTGGTCAAAAGGTTGAGTTTAAAAAAAACTTTGGACCCAATCTTGCAGATTTTGAAATAAATAAATTATTAGAGATTGATCAAGAAAAATTTACAAAAAATTTATCTCCAATATATGAACTCTTAGTTGATTTAAAAAAAAGTGAAGATTTACAAAAAAAAGACATAATTGGTTTTGTGGGAGCTCCTTGGACATTGCTTGTATATATGATAAATAAAGTTTCCCCGAAAAATGGTTTAACAAGTAATTTTTTTTCAGACATGGGCTTAATTAACGATTTACTAAAAATTTTAGATAAATCTATTAAAACCCACATTAAAAACCAAGTGAATGCTGGAGCTACTATAATTCAAATTTTTGATAGCTGGTCTGGTTTAATCAAATTTGATTTCGATAAATACCTATACGATCCAACTTTATCTCTAGTTAATTATACTAAGAGCCTAGGAGTACCTGTTATTTGTTTTCCAAGAGGCATAACCGACTACAGTCATTTTTGTAAAATCGTTAAGCCAAGCATGATTAATATAGACTATAACGTAGACCCAAGAAATTTAATAAAAAATGTTGATATACCTATACAAGGTGGATTACACCCTGAAGTACTATTAACAAACAAAGCGCACTTAAAAAAAGAAGTAAATAAATACTTAGAAATTTTTAAAGATCACCCTTATGTATTTAACCTTGGACATGGTATTCTTCCAGAAACAAAAACTGAAATGGTTGAAGAATTAGTAAAAATTGTCAGGGATTATAAATGAATATAGATCATCCTAAAGTTAAATACGGAAAAACAGGTGTTCTAATTGTTAACTTAGGAACCCCCGATTCAACAAACTGGTTAGATATTAGACGGTATTTGAAAGAGTTTTTGTCTGATAGAAGAGTTATAGAGGTTAACCCAATTCTATGGCAACTAATATTAAATCTTATAATTTTAAATTTAAGACCATCTAAAACAGCAAAAGCCTATAAAGAGATTTGGATGAAGGATATAAACATGTCCCCATTAATGTATTATACACAGAAGCAAACGGAGAAAGTCTCAAGTTCAATATCGAACGAGGACATATTGATCGACTTTGCAATGAGATATGGAAATCCGAGCATTAAAAGTAAAATAAAAAAATTGCATGATAATGGTTGTGAAAATCTTGTGATTTTACCTTTATATCCACAATATGCTGCCGCGACAACGGCAACAGTATGTGATGAAGTTTACAGAACATTAATGTCAATGAGATGGCAGCCTTCACTTAAAATTATTCCCCATTATGAGTCTGATCCTTTGTATATTGATGCTTTAGTGAATTCCATTAATTCTAAGATAGAAAACATAAATTGGAAACCAGATTTAATATTAGCTTCTTATCATGGAATACCAAAAAAATATTTTGATAAAGGAGACCCATATCATTGTTATTGTCACAAAACTACGAGACTTATTTCTGAAAAGTTTAAAGAAATTGAAATTAAAACTACTTTTCAATCAAGGTTTGGACCTGAGGAATGGTTACAACCATATACTGATAAAACTTTAGAACGTCTGCCAAAAGAAGGAGTAAAAAACGTTTTAGCAATTTGTCCAGGATTCTCTTCAGATTGTGTTGAAACATTAGAAGAAATATTAATTCAAGGAAAAGAAAGCTTTATGGAAGCTGGTGGTGAAAATTTTGATATGGTTTCGTGTCTCAATGATAATGATGATCACATAAAATTACTTAATAATTTAATTAAAAGAAATATTTAATTGATGAATTATTATCTTCTTTTTAAATCTTTGCATTTAATCTCGGTTATATCCTGGATGGCTGGTTTATTATATCTACCAAGAATTTTCGTATACCATGCTGAAAATAGTAATGATAGAAAAATTTCAGATGTATTTAAGATCATGGAAAAAAAATTGTATTTTTACATTATGACACCAGCCATGTTTCTATCATGGATATTTGGATTGCTTTTAATTCACAGCATAGGATTTCAGCAACTAGGTCAAACATGGATGGTATTAAAAATAATATTTGTGGTATTCCTTACCATTTATCATTTCTATCTTGGGAAAACCTTAAATCAGTTTAAATTTGATCAAAATACTCATTCTCATAAATTTTATAGATTAATTAATGAAATTCCTACAATATTGCTTATTTTGATTGTTTTTATTGTTATATTTAAGCCTTTATAGGGTTGAAATCGTTAAACACTTAACTATATTATATTTATCTAAAAACAAACCCCCCAATTATGAACATCCAAGAATTAAAAGAAAAAAGCTCGGAAAAACTTATTAGTGAAGCAGAAAATTTAGGCATTGAAAATGCCAGCACCCTAAGAAGACAAGAAATCTATTTTGCAATATTAAAAAAATTAGCAGAAAAAGGAGAGGAAATCACTGGTGGTGGAGTGCTTCAATTACTTCAAGATGGATTTGGTTTTCTCAGAGCAATAGAATCAAATTATTTACCTGGTGCTGATGATATTTATGTAAGTCCAAATCAGATAAGAAGATTTGGATTAAGAACAGGAGATACTGTTGAAGGACCAATTAGAGCTCCAAAAGAGGGTGAAAGATATTTTGCATTATTACAAGTCAGCAAAATTAATTTCGAAGAGACTGATAAATTTAAACATAAAATAGCTTTCGATAATTTAACCCCGTTGTATCCAAATAAACAATTAGTAATGGAAGTAGAAACCAACAAGGTTGAAAAAAAAATAGATTTAACACCAAGATTAATCGATTTAGTAAGTCCTATTGGCAAAGGTCAAAGATCATTGATAATTTCACCACCTAAAGCAGGTAAAACTATGATTTTACAAAGTATAGCTAATTCAATTACTGCTAATCATCCTGAATGCTACCTAATGGTTCTGTTAATTGATGAAAGACCAGAGGAGGTTACAGATATGCAGAGGACTGTTAAGGGTGAAGTTATAAGCTCTACTTTCGATGAACCAGCCCAAAGGCATGTAGCTGTAGCTGAAATGGTTATAGAAAAAGCTAAAAGGTTAACCGAGCATAAGAAAGATGTAGTTATATTATTAGACTCAATAACAAGACTCGGAAGAGCTTATAATGCAGTAGTTCCAAGCTCGGGGAAAGTACTAACTGGAGGTGTTGACGCAAATGCTTTACAAAGACCAAAAAGATTTTTTGGCGCAGCTAGAAACATAGAAGAAGGAGGATCTTTAACAATAATAGCAACCGCTTTGATTGATACAGGAAGTCGTATGGATGAAGTTATATTTGAGGAATTTAAAGGAACCGGTAATAGCGAAACTATACTAGACAGAAAGATATCAGAAAAAAGAATATTTCCTGCAATAGATATTACAAAATCTGGAACAAGAAGAGAAGAATTGATATTTGAGAAAAATGACCTTCAAAAAATGAATGTTTTAAGAAGAATAATTGCTCCAATGGGATCAATGGATGCCATAGAATTTATAAATTCAAAATTGAAAGATACAAAGAATAATGCTGAATTTTTCAATTCAATGAATAAACCCTCATAGATAACATAAAAAACCATTTAGTTTGTACTCCTATAATGTAGGATGCTTTAATTATGTCAGATATTGATAAACTTGATCAATTAAAGAACTTATTTTTTAACAAACAATACGATAAAATAATAATCGAGATCGGAAATATAAAAAACAAAAACTCATTATACCTTAACATTTTAGGAGCTGCCAGATTAAACAGAAATAACTTAGAGAAACACGATAGAGAGCATGCACTTTTAAATTTCGAAGAAGCTTACCTTAAAGACAACAAAACAGAAAATGGGTTAAATGCAATAATAAACTATATAAATGTTGCAACTGATTTAAACAAATTTGATAAAATTTTCGATTACATTAAATCAGCAAAGAGTAATTTTGGTGAAAATGAAAGATTACTGGAGGCTATCCAACGATTTTACCAATTTCAACATAACACGACAGAAAGAAAAAAAGTTCTTGAATTAATAATTAAAAATAAAAGTAAATCTGTAAAAATATGGAGCTCGTATTTGTATAATAATAATTTTTTAAGCAATTCAAAAACACAGGAGGATCACCTCAATCTGGCAAAAAAATTTAGTGAGGTATTGCCTTTATTTAAATTACCTTATCTCAAAATAGATAAAAATATAAAAGAAAGAAAAATTAATATTGGTTTTTTATCTGCAGATTTAAATCAAAATCATTCTGTCAATTTCTTCTTAAAAGGATTGCTTAAGAATTTAGATAAAGAAAAATTTAAGCTAATTGCAATAGGAAACTGGAAAGAAGAAAACTTTACGAATATAGAGCTACGAGAAAACTTTGATGAATGGTTTTCAATTAATAATTTGGAAGATTTGGATGCTATTAATTTAATAAGATCAAAAAAAATTGACATAATATTTGATATTATGGGTATGACGGGAGAAAATAGACCAACACTCTTTAAGAATAGAATAGCACCTATACAAATAAATTGGCTTGGATATTGCAATACATCAGGATTAAAAAATATGGATTTCATATTTGCTGATCCACATCTTATTCAAGATGGTGAGGAGAGATATTATTCAGAAAAAGTAAAAAAATTATCATACATATGGAATAGTCATTCAGGACTACCAATAGAGAGAAAACTCATGGATTTACCTGTTAAACATGCAGGTAAATTTACTTTTGGATCATTTAACAATTTTAATAAAATAAGCAATGAAACTCTCAATTGTTGGGAAAAAATATTAAAAAGTTCAAAAAGGTTTAGAATTTATTTAAAATCCTCAGTCGAATATTACCCCAATCACTTATTATCAGAATTTAAAGAAAGGGGGATTGAAAAACAAATTACAATTTTAAAAAAAACAAAAACTTTTATAGATCATTTAAAAATGTATGACCAAATAGATCTTGCTTTGGATACTTTCCCTTATAATGGCGTTACCACAACTTTCGAGGCGCTCTGGAAATCTGTACCAGTATTAATACTTAGAGGAGATAATTTTTTATCTAGAAATGGATACAGCATTATCAAAAATTTAGGTATTGAAGAACTAATTTCCAATAGTTCAGATGACTATGTTTTGAAAGCAATAAATTTATCAAATAATATAAATGATCTACAAAAAATCAAAAAAAAAATTTATGAAAATTTATTAAATTCCAAATTATTTGATATGGAATCATTTACTCAATCTTTCGAAAATACTTTGCTAGAATGCGTGAATGAAAAATTGCAATAAAATTATTTTCTAATAAATTTCACTCTAAATAATCCAATTCTTTCATTTCATTATAAAATGATTTTTCTATTTCCTTAATTGTTTCTGATTTAAGTAACTTTTTATAATCATTATCTTTTCCTAGATTAAAAAATTTTTTCTTTACCCTCCCTCCCTTTGAATAAACTCCTTCAATAAATCCTTCACTTTCTTCTTTTTTTTTAAGTAAATTAAAATTTGTTGTTTGAACTGATTTTTTTAATTTTTCGAGATCTACTATTTCATTATTTTTTAATAATTTATTCGTAAATTTAATTATTTTTGCAAATGTATTTTCAGTGTCATCTTGCAGATCTTCATATTTTATCAAAATTTTATTTATATTTCTTGCCATCTTCCAAGATTTATAATTATTAGACCATGAACTAATAAATGAATAATTTGAAAAATCGTCGTTTTCATTTTCATTTCTTAAATTTCTATATATGCTCTTAATCATATTTAGTGCACCGTTCTCATCTAAAGAATAATGATTCATCAAGGATGTAAGCACGTTCCTGGGATCTCTTACAATGTTAATTGCTCCCAAAGTATATTCTGGGGTTGTAAAATTTTTTCCTTTATATGCTCCATAAATATTATGAGTTTTTAAAAATAACTTTTCTTTTTTATCCTTAATTATTTTTTGAGGCAAAAGCCAGTTTTCTGATGCCTCCTCTACTGAATTTAATTTTCTCCCAAAAAATTCTCTAGTGGGAAATTGTTTAATATGTTTCAATAGCTCAAACTCAAAATCCCCGTTAGAAGAATAATAATAAGCTGACAAAAAAGATCTTACCCATGTATTTCCACATTTAGGATAAGACGCTATCCAAACAATCATAGAAAAATTTATATATTTAAATTCAATACTAGCTATAATTGTTCTAATGACAATATATGCCCTATCTTCAGGTCCAGGATTAGCTGGTATTTCAGTAATTAGAGTTTCTGGTCCAAATACAAGAATAATTATATCAGAATTAACTAAAAAAGGATTACCAGAGCCTAGAGTAGCAACAATAAGAAAATTCAATAAAATTGATGATAATGAGCTTATAGATGAGGGAATTTTAATATGGTTTCCTGGGCCTAGTAGCTACACAGGTGAGGATATGGCGGAATTTCACGTTCATGGCAGTAAAGCGGTGGTAGATGCAATACATTCGACAATTTCAAAAGTTGATGGTTGTAGATTAGCCGAGCCAGGAGAGTTTACAAAGATTGCATTTCAAAATGGTAAAATAAATTTATTAAAAGCAGAGAGTATTTCCGACCTAATATCATCAGAAACCGAAATTCAAAGAAAGCAAGCAATGAAAATTATGACCGGAAAAAGCTCAGATAAATTCAATTCTTTAAGAGAGAGATTATTGAAAATATTGTCAAACATAGAAGCTAAGATTGATTTTCCCGAAGACGATCTACCTAGCACTATTTTAAAAAATATAAACTCAGAAACTAAAAACATTAAACAAGAAATACAAAAAATACTAAATGATCAAAAAGTTGGAGAAAGAATTAGAGAAGGTTTTAAAATTGCAATTGTTGGTCCTGCAAATGCTGGTAAATCTTCTTTGCTAAACTATTTGTCCCAAAGAGATGTAGCTATTGTTTCAGAAATAGCAGGAACAACAAGAGACGTGATAGAAGCACATTTAAACTTAGATGGTTTCCCTGTTGTTTTATCTGACACGGCTGGAATTAGAGAATCGAAAGATGAGATAGAAAGAAAGGGTATAAAACTAGCACTAGAGAAAGCCGAAAATGCTGATTTAACCCTGATTGTGTTAGAACCCAAAAGTGTTGATTTTGTTGAGTTTTTAAGCAATTTTGGATCAAAAAAGTCAATTTTAGTTATCAATAAAATAGATCTTGGCTTCGAATATAATAACAATGAAATTGAAAAATATGAATCAGTTAAAATCTCAATAAAACAACAAAAGAATTTGGACGAACTTATTAACCTGATAAAAAAAAAACTAACAAATAAGTTTATTTCTCAGGAAGATGTTTTTATTACAAGAAAAAGACATAGGACAAATCTAGAAAAATGTGTTGAGCATTTAAGCAATTTCGAAAAAAAAAATTCAATTGAGGATTTTGACAAAGCCGCTGAAGATTTAAGACTAGCAACTAGAGCTCTAGGAAAGATTGTGGGAAATGTTGATGTAGAAGAAATATTAGGATCGATTTTTAGTGATTTTTGTATTGGTAAATAATCATTGGTATATATAGCTTTTTAGACAAATTTAAGTGTTTTCTTGTAAATTTTAAGATCAATAATAAATTACAAATATGAAAAATGAATACAATTTTGATGTAGTAGTAATAGGTGGTGGCCATGCAGGTTGTGAAGCTGCTTCTGCTTCTGCTAGGCTAGGTGTTAACACCGCCTTATTCACTCATAGATTCGATACCATAGGAGAGATGTCTTGCAATCCAGCAATTGGAGGTTTGGGTAAAGGGCATTTAGTAAGAGAAATAGATGCACTTGATGGTGTTATGGGTGAAGTTGCAGATAAGTCAGGTATTCAATTTAGATTATTAAACAGAAGTAGAGGTCCAGCAGTAAGGGGACCAAGAACACAAAGTGACAGATCACTATACAAAAAATTTATGCAAGAAAAACTTGTAAACTACTGTAATTTAAAAATTTTTTCTGATCCTGTAATTAAGTTTGAATTTATAAAAAATGATATAATCGGGTTTATTACAGAGACAGGTAAGGTGATTAAATCATCTAAGTTAATTCTAACAACTGGAACTTTTTTAAATGGTCTGATACATATCGGTGAACAAAAAACCCCGGCTGGAAGATTTGATGAGAAACCCTCAACAGGTTTAAGCCAACAATTAGAAAAATATAATTTCAAAATAGGAAGACTAAAAACTGGAACGCCTCCCAGGCTTGATGCTCGTACAATAAATTTTCAAAATTTAGAGGAGCAGTTTGCAGATGATGATCCATATTTTTTTTCTTTTCTTACTAAAAAAAATCTAAACAAACAAATTTCATGTCGTATGACATATACAAATGAAGCTGTTCATAAAATTATTTCTAAAAATTTAAAAAGTAGCGCGATGTATTCTGGAAGTGTAAAAGGAGTGGGACCAAGATATTGTCCATCAATAGAAGACAAAATAATAAAATTTGCTGATAAGCAGAGGCACCAAATTTTTTTAGAGCCAGAAGGATTAAATGATCATACAATTTACCCAAATGGAATATCCACTTCATTGCCAGAATCTGTGCAACAGGAAATATGTAGTAAAATCAATGGTTTAGAAAATGTAAAAATTTTGAGACCAGGATATGCCATTGAATATGACTATGTTGATCCTAGGGAGCTTTTTTTAACTTTAGAGACAAAAAAAATAAAAAATCTTTATCTCGCTGGTCAAATTAACGGAACTACTGGATACGAAGAAGCTGCAGCACAGGGACTGATAGCAGGAATAAATGCTGCTTTAGCGTTTAAAAAAGAAGAACCTTTTATTTTAGACAGGTCGGAGGCCTATATTGGTGTTATGATAGATGATCTTGTAACCAAAGGCGTTGCAGAGCCATATAGAATGTTTACATCAAGAGCAGAATACAGACTATCTCTAAGGTCAGATAATGCAGATATAAGATTAACTCAGAAAGGTATAGATATAGGATTAGTTTTCAAAGAAAGAGAGAGAATATATAAAGAGAAATTTAGTCAATTATCAAAAATACAGTCTAAAATGGATAAACTCATGATTACACCATCAAAAATATCTAAATTTGGAGTAAATATCGCAAAAGATGGGATCAGTCGATCAGCAAATCAAATATTAGGTCAAAAATCAGTGAATATGTGTAAAATTAGGGAAATATGGCCAGAAATTAAGAATGTTTCACGTGAAATAGACGAACAACTGGAAATCAACTCACATTATAAGGGTTATTTAAAAAAGCAAAAAGCTGATATATTAGCGTTTAAACGGGATGAGAACTTATTGATTCCTGAAAATCTTGATTATGACAGTTTCTCTGGATTATCTAAAGAGGTTAAATCAAAATTTAAGAAAATAAAGCCTAAAACAATGGGGCAGGCCCTAAGAATTGATGGAATTACACCAGCCGCTGTTTATATTTTGTTGTCTCATGTCAAAAGAAGGTCTATTAAGCATATAGCTTGATTGATTCGAATATTTATAAAATTGATAAAATAAATGATTTAGATGTTTCACGTGAAACATTAAAAGATCTTGAAGACTACTCAAAGTCTATAATTTTAAAAAATAAAACTATTAATTTAATTAGTAAATCAACTGAAAAATCAATAAAACACAGACATATCGAAGATAGCGCACAAACTATTGAATTTATTGACAAAAATGATATTAAAATATGTACTGATTTAGGATCCGGCGCTGGTTTGCCTGGTATAGTTTTAGGCATTTTGATGAAACGAAAAAAACCACTATTTAAGCTAATTTTCTATGAGAAAAGTTATCATAAGAGTAATTTTTTAAAAAAAATGTCAATGAAGTTTAATTTAAATTCAGAAATTCACCAAAAAAATATTTTTGATCAAAGAAATTTAAGTACTGATGTAATTGTTTCTCGTGCCTTCAAACCTTTGCCGATAATTTTTCAAATTGCTTTAAATAATTTTAAAAATTTTAAGTATATAATTTTATTTTTAGGAAAGAGTGGAAAAAAAATTTTAGACGATGCACTCAAATCTTGGAAATTTGATTATGAAGAAAAAAAAAGTTTAACTAATCACGAGTCCATGATTGTTAAAATTTCAAATTTAAGAAAAAAAAATGTATAGGATAAATTATTTTAGAATGAATATTTTATTCAAATCTAAAAAATCTCTTAACAAAAAAAAAATTGATATAAAAAATAAAATTTAAAAAAAAAATGGATAAAAAAATTATTTCAATAATAAATCAGAAAGGAGGAGTGGGAAAGACTACAACTGTAATCAATTTAGCTGCAGGATTATCGATGAAAGGTAAAAAAATTTTAGTAATTGACCTTGATCCACAAGGTAATGCAACAACAGGCCTTGGATTATCAAATATAACAAATTCTGATAATACAATTTATAGTGTTCTAAATGGAAATAAGAAAATTTCAGAAGTTATACAATCAACTAATTTTAAAAACCTTAATTTAATAACCTCAAATGTTGATTTATCCGGTCTTGAGGTTGAAACAGCAGGGGATAGTCGTAGAGCCTTTAAGTTAAAAGACGAATTAGGTGCTATTTTAAATGATTCTGGAACGTCATACGATTATATTCTTATAGATTGCCCTCCCTCACTAAGTTTACTCACAATTATGGCACTGGTAGCCTCAGATGCATTAGTTGTGCCTCTTCAGACAGAATTTTTTGCCCTTGAGGGACTTACACAGCTTATGAAAACAATTGATAGGATAAAATCTAATTTGAACCCATCCTTAGAGATAAGAGGTATCCTTCTTACCATGTTCGATAAAAGAAATAAGCTATCTGGACAAGTTGAATTGGAAGCAAGAAACTATTTTAAAGATAAAGTTTATTCAACTGCTGTACCAAGAAACGTTAGATTGTCAGAAGCCCCGTCACATGGGATCCCGGTTTTATTATATGATAAGATATGTCCAGGTAGCAAAGCTTACTTTAAATTTACAGACGAATTCTTAGATCAGGATAAACAAGTGGAGAGTGCGGCATGATTAATCCATTTAAAAGCAAGAAGGGTCTAGGAAGGGGGTTGTCATCATTGATTGGTGATAGCCATATAAAAACTTCAAATAATAAAATTTCCATAAGCTCTATTGTTCCAAATAAAAACCAACCAAGAAAATTTTTTGAGAAAGATGCGTTGGAAGAATTAACAAACTCAATAAAAGAAAGAGGTATAATACAACCTTTGATAGTTAGAAAATCAGAGGATCAAGATGATAAATTTGAATTAATTGCAGGAGAGAGACGTTGGCAAGCTGCACAATCTGCAGGTCTTCACGAAGTACCTGTAATTATTATTGATGCAGATAATCTTAAATCATTGGAGTTAGCAATAATTGAAAATGTACAAAGGAAGGATCTGAACCCAATAGAGGAAGCTGAAAGCTATAAAAATTTAATAGATAATTTTAAATATGATCAAGATAAAGTCTCTCAATTTATAGGAAAGAGTAGGTCTCATATCTCAAATTCCCTTAGACTTCTTTTATTACCAGATAAAATAATTGACATGATCAAATTTAGAAAAATTTCTCAAGGACATGCTAAAATATTACTAGGTTTAGAGAATGCTCTTTTATTAGCAGAAAAAATTATTAAAAAAAAGTTATCAGTAAGACAAACTGAAAATTTAGTTAGATTACTAAAGAAAAAACCCAGAAAAAATACAAATCAAAAAGATCCAAATGAAATTGCAACAGAAAATGAACTTGCTGATAAAATAGGTATGAGAGTTGTTTTAAATAGTAAGAAAGGTAATTCTGGAAAAATAACTTTTGAGTACAAAGAGTTAGATCAATTAGATAGACTTATCAGAATAATTAAAAGCAACTATTAAATATTTATTATAAAATCAGAAACAATATTAAGTGAATTTTTTAAATTGCTTTTGATCAGAACTTCTGTTTCACTAATTTCAATTATTTTATTTTTTAAATCTTCTATTTTCCAAGCTTTCGCTTGTTTTTTTACATTTTCTTTGTCTTTCCAAAATATCGGTGGTTTTGTATTAGATATTACCTCATCTAAATCTACTGAAGGATTAAGCTTTTCAATTATTCCTAACAATCTTTTTGATCTATTTAAAATTGTTCTTAAAATCAAAATACAGTCTTCATCAGAATAATTATTTTCATTAAGGATTTTCGCAATACCCTTGGTATTTTTTGATAAATAATGATCTGCTAATTCATTAACAGCATAATTTTCCGCTAAATTAGTTAGTTTTTTTAAATTATCAATATGAATATTTTTATTAGTAAATGAGTAATTTAATATTTTATCTAACTCAATTTTTAGACTATTCCTGCTTCCACTGGATCTATTAATAAGTAAATTAATAGATTCTCTTGAAAGTTTAATATTATTTTTGCTTAAAAAATCCATGATTATAGGCGTTAAACTTTTTACATCATCTTCATAGAACGGAGTAATTATTAAATTTTTGTCTTTTTCAAAAAAATTCCTTAGTTTAGATCTTTTTTCAAGAGGACCACTTTTGCAAATTATTTTAATATCCTTTATCTTTTTTTCTAAAAGAACTTCAATATATTTACATATCTTTTCACTTGCCCTTGATACTATAAAAATTTTACTTTCACCAAAAAGTGAAAAGTTAAGAAATTCTTCAAGCAAGCTATCAAAATTGCTTATAAATTCATTCTCCTCATATTTAATTAAATGACCTTTAAACTTACCCGTAAAATTTTGAATTAATATTTCGTCTTGCAGTCCTTCATTTTTTCCATAAAAAAGAAAATAATTAAATCCTTTATTTTGTATTTTATTCAGTTCAAAATGTTTTATTATCATTGGTTATTCGACAATACTGTGATTGATATTTCATTGGCTATTTTTTTTGCTATTGTTTTTATAATATTTTCTTCAATCTTTAGTAGCTCAAATTTATCTCCCATATTATTATAAGTGAATTCTTCTAAAATATTATTCACAAGTATATTTCTTCCTTCGTAAGTGACTTGATACTCTAATATTATTTTTAATTTAAATACTTCAGGATCTCCTTTCGCATTAGACGATATAACTTCCTTTTCTTTTTTTGTCTTTAAATTAATACTGTATTTTTTTCCTTTATTATTTTTTTCTTTGAGATTTTTTTTTATTATTTTGTTAATTTCTTTATTTCCGGTAGTATTGATTTCGCTAAATTGAAAATTAAAACTTTTGTTTATTAAAATTGGATCATAAGAGCATCCAGTTAGTAAAAAAAAAAGTAAAAAAATTTTTATTGCTTTAAACATTTATTAAAATATTCATAAGTCTATTTTCGACAAATATAATTTTCTTAATATTCTGTTTGTCCAAATATTTGTATATAATTTTGTCCTTTTTTACTATGTCTAAGATCTCTTTTTCATGTAAGCCCTTTTTTATATTTAAAATAGCTCTTTTTTTTCCATTAATTTGTATTACAAATTTTATTTTTTCATTTTCTAATAGTAATTGATCAAATTTAGGCCATACAATTTTATTTTTATTTTTTAAATCTTCAAGGCATTCATTTGCAAAATGTGGAATGATCGGACTAAAGCAAATTAAAATTTTTTTGTAGTTCTCATTCAAATTTTTTATACAACTTTTATTTTTTATATAATTATACAAAAAATTATATGTTTCATACATATTTGCAATTATTACATTGTAATTAAACTTCTCAAGATTCTCTGTTATTTTTGCTATTGTTTTGTTAGTAAACTTTTCTATTTCTTTATCTACGTTATTATTTTCATTTCCTTTAGATTTATCTTTGATTAGGTTGTGTAAAACCCATAGTTTTTGTAAAAATTTATACGAAGAAACCATTCCTTGTTCAGACCATTGTACATCTTTTTCTGGTGGGCTGTCAGACAAAATAAATAATCTTACCGCGTCCGCGCCATAGTTTTTAATTATAAATTCAGGATCAACAACATTTTTTTTTGATTTTGACATTGACTCTGACGGTCCAACTTTAACAATTTTGTCAGGATTATTTTTCTTAACAAATCTATTATTAATTTTTTCTACTTCATCTGGACTTAACCAATTATTATTTTCATCTTTATATGTTTCGTGGCACACCATTCCCTGTGTAAACAGACTTTTAAAAGGTTCTTTTATATTAAAATTTTTATTTTTATACTCTATAGCTCTCATAAAAAATCTTGAATATAGAAGATGCAATATTGCGTGCTCAACACCTCCAATATATTGATCAACTGGCATCCAATAGTCTATATCTTCTTTATTGAATCCATATTTCTCTGATTCAGGTGAGCAAAATCTCAAATAATACCATGACGAACAAACAAATGTATCAAGTGTATCAGTTTCTCTAGTCATTTTTTCTCCATTAATAACTATTTCCTTCCATTCTTCTTGACTGTTTAATGGATTACCTTTTACATTTAGATTAATATTTTCAGGTAATTTTACTGGCAACATTGATTTTGGAATAGCATGTGCTTTTCCATTTTTGTCATAAGCAATTGGAATAGGACAACCCCAATACCGTTGACGTGAAACACCCCAATCTTTTAATCGATAATTTGTTTTTTTTTTACCTAAATTTTTACTTTCTAAGTATTTTATTGTTTCAAGTACTGAATTTTTTGGAGCATCTAATCCATTTAAAAAATCTGAATTTATTAATATTCCAGGTCCAGAATAAGCTTCTTCGCTTACTTCATAATCTTCATTTTGATCGTAAGGTCTAACAACAGTTTTGATATTTAGACCATATTTTTTTGCAAAATCATAATCTCTCTGGTCATGTGCTGGACAACCAAAAACAGCCCCAAATCCATAGTCCATTAATACGAAATTTGCAAAATAAACTGGTACTTCTTGATCTGAATTAAGAGGATTAACGGCTTTAAGGTTTGTTTTAAATCCAATTTTATCTCCTACAGCTATAGCTTCCTCAGTTGTTCCCGTCTTTGAACACTGATCTTTGAATTTGATGAAATTAATGTCATCTTTATAAAAATTTGATACTTCGTGATCAACTGATAAAGCCAAAAATGAAAAACCGTAAAGTGTATCTGGTCTTGTTGTAAAACATTTGATTTTTTTTACTGGTAAATCACCTTTTACTTGAAATTCAATCTCACAACCGAAGGACTTTCCAATCCAATTTTTTTGCATCGTTTTTACCTTATTCGGCCAACGATCTAAAGTTGTTAGATCATTTAGTAAATCTTCTGAAAACTTTGATATATTAAAAAACCATTGATTAAGCTTTTTTCTTTCAACTATAGCTCCAGATCTCCAACCTTTTCCATCTATCACTTGTTCATTTGCCAGGACTGTCTCATCAACAGGATCCCAATTTACATAATTTTCTTTTCTGTAAACCAATTTTTTTTCAAGAAGTTCTAAAAAAAAAATTTGTTGATGTTTATAATATTCTTCAGAACACGTTGAGATTTCTCGATCCCAGTCAATTGACAAACCTAATTTTTTTAATTGATTTTTCATAGTTTTAATATTTTTATTTGTCCAATCTTTTGGGTCTAATTTATTTTCTCTTGCTGCATTTTCTGCAGGCATTCCAAATGCATCCCATCCCATGGGATGTAAAACGTTGAAACCTCTCAAAGATTTGTATCGAGATAATACATCTCCTATTGTATAGTTTCTGACATGTCCCATATGTATTTTTCCAGAAGGATATGGAAACATTTCTAGGCAGTAAAATTTTTTTTTATTTTTATCTATCTGAGTTGAAAATTCCTTATTTTCACTCCATTTATTTTGCCACTTCTCCTCAATATTTTTGAAATTATATCTATCCACAATTTAAGATTTTATTACTAGTTTTCGAGACTCTTATTAATATATTTTTTTTTATTTTTTGACTTGTTTTCTTTTTCGTAAACCGCAGCTTTTGTTAAAATTTTTTTTGTTAATTCTGCTGATAAAGTTTCTGATCTATCTGTAATTTTACAAGTTTGTTGGATTGAACATTTTTTGTAAAAAACCTTAATGTTAAGTGCATCAGCTCTGATATCATTACTTAAAAATCTTATAGATATTTTAACAGACTCATTGTTTTCGTTGTCACTATACCAATCAGTTACAATTAGTCCTCCACCATAATTAGCTAGTGCAAGTGGCATAAATTCTAATGTGTCTAAAGATGCTCTCCATAATTCATTTGAGCTTGCAAAATCAAATTCACCAGAGTTTTGTTTTTTTGCACCCATAAGCCTGAAACCTCTTCCTTCTTCAATATTTTTTTTTACTCTTTCTTTGGGATCAGGAGAAATTTTTCTAGCATCTGATCCGGTACAATTACTTAAAAGTAAGCAAATGGTAATCAAGGTTATGATTTGTATTTTCATAATTAATTTTAGACTTTTTTAGAATATTTATTAATTTTATAACAATAAATTTATAAATATGTTAAAAAAAGCAGTAAATTCAACATTTTTAAATGATGTAAATATGCAACACTTTTTTTAAAAATTTCAAATAACACCAATATTTTAAGAGTTTTTTTGCTTTTTTGATAAAAAAACGATGTTTAATATTAAACTATAAAAAAGGAGTTCTTAATATGGACAAACTAAGAAAAATTGGGTTAACAGCATTAGCTGGTTCCCTAGTTGCTGGATCAGTTTCAGCAGCTGAAATGTCAGTATCTGGTAGTGCGGGTATGTCGTACTCAGGTGGTGATGAGCATGCAGTAACTGGTGCAGGATGGACAATGGGTGACTCTGTTACTTTCTCTGCTTCAGGAGATGTAAATGATATTGGTGTTACATATAGCGTAGAGCTAGATGGTGACGCTGCTCAAGGCGCAACTGCACCTGTAGACAGCCATTCAATCACTTTTGATTTAGGAGATGCTGGTTCATTAGTATTTGCTGGTCATGGTGGAAGTGGTTTCTTGGATGCTAACGATGACGTTATGCCAACAGCTCACGAAGAGCCATGGGATATCGTAACTGGTGCAGAAGCACAGTTAATCGGTGGTCATGCTGGAAACAACATGTTTACTTACAATTACAGCCACGACTCAGGTATTAACCTAACAGTTGGTTATTTACAATCAGCTGGTGGAGTATCAGCAAAATCATATACTGATTTTGGTGTAACTTATACTGGTATGGAAGGTTTAACTATCGGTTATGGTCAAGGTGATGTTGAACAAACTCTTAACACAAAAAGTGATGAGAGCACAATGTTTGCTACATATGCAATTGGTTCAATCACAGTTGGTTTACAACAATCAGAAAAAGACAATGAAACTGGAAACGACTATGAGTCAACTAGTTTTGGTATTTCTTACCAAATCAATGATGATTTAGCAGTTTCTTACGGAGCTCAAGATTCAGAAGTAACAAGTGGAACTGACCAAGAAGCGTCAGCTTTATCTGTTTCTTACACAATGGGATCATTGAGCATAGGTGCTTCAGTTCACGATGTTAATAACATTAATAACGTGCAAACAAATGACAGAAGTGCTTACAACATTGCGTTAGGTTTCAACTTCTAAGTTTGAAATTATAAACTATTTAAAAGGCCCTAGAAATAGGGCCTTTTTTTTGTTCGAAATAACTTATTCCAGCAAATCCATTACATCCAATTAATTTCAGTTTTTTCTGATTTGATTTTGATATTCCACCCAAAGGGATAACATTTTTTTTTGTCATTTTTTGTAAGATCTTAAATTTATTTAATCCAAGAAAGTTTTTATTTTTTTTAAATATAGATGACAAAACTATATCTTTAACATTCTGTAATTCTTTAATTCTTATTTCTTTAATATTATGTGCAGATCCCATTATATGAAAGTTTTTTTTATATACGTAAGATAAGTGGTTAAACCCAATATTAAATGAAGGTAGGTATACACCATCAAGGCCTAATTTAATTGCAACTTTAAAGTTATTAGATAAATAGATCTTTAATCTTTTTTTTTTACAATAATTTTTTAATGTAAGTAAATCTTTGATGTATCCAAATTTTTCGTAGTTTCTATATATAATTACTGTATTATTATCAAGTTTATCAATATTACTTTTTTTAAATTTATTTATAAAATAATATTTTTTTAAGACTGCTTTATGCATACTACAATTAAAAATTTACTTAATATAGAATTAAAAGTTAAGCAAAAAATTCAAGAAAATAATTTTAATCAAATACCAAAGATAATTGCAGTATCAAAAACATTTTCTATTGAACATATAAATCCTTTAATTGAGTACGGACATACTCATTTTGGAGAAAACAAGGTGCAAGAAGCACTAGATAAATGGGTTGATATTAAAAAGAAGAATAAGAATATAAAATTACATTTAATTGGTAAATTGCAATCAAACAAAGTAAAATTAGCTGTCAAAATTTTTGATTATATACATTCACTGGATAACGAAAAATTAGCAAGAAAAATTTCTGAGTGCCAAGATATTGAAAAGCGTCAATTAAAAATATTTATACAGGTTAATATAGGGAACGAACATCAAAAATCAGGAGTAAGTGAAAATAATTTAGAAAGTTTTTATGAATATTGTAAAAAATTAAATTTAAATATTATTGGTTTAATGTGTATCCCACCTTTTAACGAGAACAGCCAAAAATATTTTTACAAAATGCAAAAATTGAAAAATGATCTTTCATTAAACAATTTAAGTATGGGTATGTCTTCAGATTATTTAATTGCATTAAGTTATGAAGCTAATTATTTAAGAATAGGCTCTTCCATTTTTGGAAGTAGAAATTAAAATATTTTAATCTTTGTCTTTTTATTTATTAATTTTACCAAAATTAAAAAATCCTTTTTTGATAAAGCTATACATCCTGCAGTTGGATGATAATTTTTTGTTAAATGTATAAAAATCGCACTTCCATTCGGAATTTTTGGTTTATCCCAATTATACTTAATTGGGATAAAAAAATCATATTTATAATCTCTTCTAAATAAATTTTCTGATCGTACTTTTTTATTCATTATTATCTCTTTATTATAAAATCTAGTATTTTTAGTATCATTACACCAACCCATATTTTTTTTAATTATTTTGCAATTAAGTAGAGTTTTAGGTTTTGCTACTTTGTCTTTACGATAGTAAAGACATCCCAAATTAAATAATCCTTTTGGGGTTTTTTTATCGCCTTCTTTCTTAATTTTTGTTAATCCATTCTTTCCAATGCTGCATTTAAATATAAAATCTTTATATGAAAGAGTTTGTTTATTTTTTAGTATAATTGTCATAATCTTTTAAAAATGGATAAGCAATATTTAATCATACATAATTATCAAACCTTATATGATATATTATATGAGTTAAAGAATATACTCGGTTTTGAGATAAAGTTTGTTAAAAATAATGAACTCCAAATTAATAAACTTAATTCAAATGAATTAATAATTTCAAAAAAAAATCTTAAGAATGAAAATCAAATAATTTTAAATGAATTGCCCATAGAACTTAATAAATTAATAGACTTTCTAAATATAAATTTTCTTAAAAAAAAAATTAAATATCAGAAAGATATTAAAATTGGATCATATTTAGTAAATTTTAATACAAGAAAAATGTTTAAAAATAGTAAATATCTTACATTGACTGAAAAGGAGTCAAAAATAATTGCATTTTTAAAAAATTCTGATTCTCCCGTACCTGTAACTAAATTACAAAAACATGTCTGGGGATATAAATCTCAACTAGAGACACATACTGTAGAAACCCATATTTATCGACTGAGAAAAAAAATTGAGAATGTATTTAAAGATGTCAGTTTCATAAAAAGCTTAAAAGAAGGTTATCGAATATTTTGAAAAAAAAAAATTTTATAGCAAAAGACCTATTCTCAAAGAAATATAAGAGTAAAATAGTCAAGCCTAAAAAAGGCAAAGGTAGTTTTAAAAGAAAAAAAAGTTAGTTATTTTAAAATATCAATATTAAAACTGATAACTATTCTATCTTCATCTGACTCATTCATACCCACAGAATGTGGAAGATAAGCTGGAAATAAAAGTAAGTCTCCTTCATTCGGTTTTATTTCAGCAATATTTTGGTTCAAATCAGTTTTTTTATCACTTACAGTAATCCTTTCCCTAGATATTAAATTTGGATTTGTCACCTTAAAAGATCCACAATTTTTTGGAGCTTGTACATAGTATGCCGCGCTCAAATAATTATTTGGGTGTGTATGCTCTAAGTTAAAATTATTTTTTCTATTTATAATTGCCCACATTTCAGTTAAATTTACTTTACCAGGCACATATTTCCATCCATATTCTTTAAATGTATCAGCAACATACATCTGTATAGAAATAAAAAATTTAAAAGGTGCTGCCTCTTTATCTTTTAAATTGAATGGTTTTGAGTGCCATCCACCCTGATTCGATCTAGCTACACCCTCTGGATCTAATTCATGAAGTTTATAAATATATTTTGACAATTCTTCGTTATGTTTTTGGTAATTATTTAACTGATAATGGAATACAGGTTGAGGAAAATATTTAAATATATTTTTTGACAAGGTCATCTAAAGTCTTGCTCCAATTTGCTGAATCACTTTAGAGGACATTTCTTTACCTTTTTCTAAACATTCAATTGCACTAAAATTATTTAAATAACCATGTAAAAAACCTGCAGCAAATAAATCACCTGCACCCGTGAGGTCTTTTATTTTTAAATTTTTTTCAATACCATTTTCTGTTATCTCATTATCTGATATTGAAATAGCACCTTTTTCGCCTCTAGTAATAACAATTAGCTTTTCTAAACTCTTACCAAACTCAATTACATCATTAAAATTTTTTGTATTTATTAATGACATCATTTCTTGTTCGTTCGCAAAAGTGATATCTAATTTATTTTTTACTAAATCTAAAAAATGAGGTTTATGTCTATCAACACAGAATTGATCTGATAAGGACATAGCAACTTTATTTGCGTTATTAATGGCTTTTTCGAATGCTTTTTTTGGCTGACCCTCGTCCCATAAATAACCTTCTAGAAAAATCATTTCAAATTTTTTTATAACATCAGAATTAACATCATTCTCATTAATTTTTCCCGCAGTGCCTAGATATGTACACATTGTCCTTTCAGAATCTGGAGTAACTAAAATTAAGCAAGTACCTGTCGGAAGCTCTTCTTTCTTCTTAGAGTAAATATATTCAACTTTCTCAGATTTTAACCCCTCTTCATATTTATTTCCTAAATCATCATCACTCACTTTGCCTATAAAACCTACTTTATTTCCGAGTTGAGATAATCCAACAATGGAATTTGCTACTGATCCACCCGATATGGTTTTTTCTATATTTAGATTTGATAGCATTGATTGAAATTCATTATCATCAAAAATAAGTTTCATAGTACCTTTTGTTAATTTATTTTTGATGATAAAGTTTTCATCAACTTTGCAAATTACATCCACAATTGCATTGCCTATTCCTAAAATTTTCACCTTAAGCTTTCTTTGTTTTAATCGGTTTCTTTCTTTTAGGATAACAAGAAGTACAAATTTTACAAGAAATACCGTAACACTCTCTTGCTTTACAATATTCTCTTCCATAATAAATTATTTGAAGATGTAGCTTGTTCCAATATTTTTTTGGAAATAATCTCTTTAAATCTTCCTCTGTTTGGACTACATTTTTTCCATTAGTTAAACCCCATCTTTGAGCAAGTCTATGAATGTGTGTATCTATTGGAAATGCAGGGAATCCAAAACCTTGAGACATAACAACACTTGCTGTTTTATGACCTACCCCTGGCAACTCCTCTAATTCTTCAAAAGTTCTAGGAACTTTGCCATTATATTTTTCAACTAATGTTTTTGAAAGATTGTAAACACTTTTAGCTTTAACTCTAAAAATGCCTATGCTTCTTATCAATTTTTCTATTTTTTTTCTTCCAAGCTTAACAAAATGCTCAGGTTTGTTGAATTTTGGATAAATATTTTTGGTAACATTATTAACATTTACATCTGTGCATTGAGCTGAAAGCAAAACAGATATTAATAGTGTGAATATATTTCTATGTTTTAATGGTATTGGTGTTGTTGGATAAGTTTTGTTGAGTATTTTTAAAACTATTTTGGCTCTTTGCTCTTCATTCATTATTTAAAATTCAAAAGATTTCTCATTGAATAAAGTCCAGGTTTTTTGTTCATCAGCCATTTTGCAGCAGTTATTGCTCCTTCAGAATATAAAGTCCTGTCAAAAGCTTCGTGGTTTAATGTTATTATTTCTTTTCCACTTGAAAAAGTAACTTCATGTTCTCCAATAATTTCACCTCTTCTAATGGAATTAAAATTAATTTTATTTCCATAAGGAAACTTTTTTTTATTTAAATATTTTTTTCCCATCATTTTATAAAAATCTTTATTTTTTCCAACAGCAATTCCTTTTCCAAGCATCAAAGCTGTACCTGATGGATGATCTTTTTTGTGCTTGTGATGTACTTCAAAAACTTTACTAAGGTAATTGTTACCAAGTGATGCTGATGTGATCTCGGTAAGATACATAAGCAGATTTATTCCAAGGCTCATATTTCCTGCTTTTAAAATTGGAATTTTTTTAGAAAACTTTTTTATTAAATCCTCCTCTTTTTTTGTAAAACCTGTTGTACCAATCACTACTTTTTTTTTAAGTTTTGTAGCTATTTTTAAAACTTCAAACGTACATTTTGGTATAGTGAAATCTATTATCACGTTAGCTTTACCTAGAGCTTTTTCAGTATTTAATTCTGGTTTAATCCCATTAATTTTTTTATTAATGAATCTATTTTCTGTAAGAGCAACCAACTTAGTAGACTTATCTTTTTTAGCAGATTTAATGAGCTGTTGACCCATTCTTCCCATACATCCTGTTATGGCTAGATTAATTTTACCCATTATAATGGGTTAGATTAGCACTATTGATTAGTTTTTCCAGAAACTTTTAGCTTTTTGAAAGAATTTTTTAATACTTGGATTAGACTTTTCATTTTCAATTTCTCTAAATTTTTCTAATAGTTCTTTTTGTTCTTTATTTAGTGATATTGGAACTTCAGTTTGAACCTGCACATAAAGATCTCCAAAATCACCTCCTCTCATGTAAGGCATGCCTTTACCTCTCAGTCTAAATTGTTTACCACTTTGTGTTCCGGCTGGAATTTTAATTTTAGCTTTACCACCATCAATTGTTGGAATTTCAATTGATGTTCCAAGAGCAGCGTCTGCAATAGAAACAGGACATTCAAAAAATAAGTTTTCATCGGATCTTTTAAATAAGTCGTGAGAATGAACATTAATAAATAAGTATAAATCACCACTACTACCACCTTTTGACCCAGCTTCACCTTTTCCTGAAAGTCTTATTCTGGTTCCATCATCTACCCCTTTTGGAATAGTAACTGATAATCTTTTTGAGGCCTGTTTTTTACCTTGTCCGCTACAACTAGAGCAAGGATGAGTAATTTCTTCTCCTGAACCAGCACATTGGGGGCATGTTTGTTGTACTGTAAAGAAACCTTGGCTTGATCTTACTTGCCCATGACCACCGCACACCGAGCATGCTCCAGCTTGATGACCAGGTTTTGAGCCTGACCCACTACAAGTGTCACATTTTTCAGATGTAGAGAATTTTATATCTTGTTTCTTTCCAGAGAAAGCCTCCTCCAAAGATATAGATAAATCATATCTTAAATCCGATCCTCTATTATTTGACCTTCTTGATCTACGGCTTCCACCAAAACCCTCTCCAAAAAAATCCTCAAAAATATCAGAAAAGTGATTTGAAAAATCAAAATTTCCAAATCCCCCTCTTCCACCTCCTCCATTTTCAAAAGCGGCGTGACCAAAATTATCATAATTTTGTTTTCTCTCTGAATTAGATAGAACGTGGTAAGCTTCAGATGCTTCTTTAAATTTTTCTTCAGCACCTTTATCACCTTTATTCTTATCGGGGTGATACCTAACTGCGAGTTTTCTGTAAGCTGATTTTATTTGGTCTGCTGATGCGCTTTTATTAACACCTAAAACTTCGTAATAATCTCTTTTTGCCATAACATGTTATAGACAAACAGTTGTTTTGTTAGGCGCTTTTTTCTTTGTTCTCGTCTTTTACTTCTTCAAAATCTGCATCAACAACGTTATCGTCTTTCGTTTCTTCTTTCTTTGCGTCTTTTGGAGCATCTTCAGGCTTTGCACTTTGTTGTGATTTATAAATTGCTTCGCCTAGTTTCATTGATGCTTGAACTAAATCTTGTGTTTTCTTTTTAATTTCTTCAACATTTGTCCCTTTAAGAGCATTTCTTAAATTTGCTGATGCGTCCTCAATAGCTTTTTTGTCTGCATCTGAAACTTTACTTCCATGCTCTTTTAAATTTTTTTCAGTTGAGTGAATCAATGTATCAGCTTGATTTCTTGCATCAACAGCTTCTCTTTTCTTTTTATCTTCCTCTTTATTAGACTCAGCATCTTTTACCATTTGATTAATTTCTTCATCGCTTAATCCCCCAGATGCTTGAATTTGAATTTTTTGTTCTTTACCAGTTCCTTTGTCCTTGGCTGAGACATTAACAATACCATTTGCATCTATATCAAATGTCACTTCAATTTGTGGAACACCCCTTGGTGCTGGAGCTATGCCAACTAATTCAAAATTTCCTAAAACTTTGTTATCTGATGCCATTTCTCTTTCACCCTGGAGAACTCTGATTGATACAGCGGGTTGATTATCTTCAGCGGTTGAAAATACTTGGCTCTTTTTTGTAGGAATTGTTGTATTTTTATCAATTAATTTTGTTGATACACCACCCAATGTTTCTATTCCTAAAGATAAAGGAGTTACATCTAAAAGTAACACATCTTTTACATCACCTTGTAATACTCCTGCTTGAATCGCTGCACCCATAGCAACAACCTCATCAGGATTTACTGATTTATTAGGATCTTTACCAAAGAAATTTTTTACTTCCTCTATAACTTTTGGCATTCTAGTCATACCACCAACTAGTACTATTTCATCAACTTCGCTTGCAGATAATCCCGCATCTTTGAGAGCAGTTTTGCAGGGTGGAATTGTTCTTGAAATCAGATCCTCTACTAATGCCTCTAGTTTAGCTCTGGTCATTTTCAAGTTAATATGTTTTGGTCCAGTTTTATCTGCTGTTATGAATGGTAGATTTATTTCAGTTTGAGTTGCCGATGATAATTCTATTTTTGCTTTTTCTGCAGCCTCTTTAAGTCTTTGCAATGCTAATTTGTCAGATTTTAAATCAATACCATTTTCTTTTTTGAACTCTAATAAAAGGTAATCAACTATTGCATTGTCAAAATCCTCTCCACCTAAAAAAGTATCACCATTCGTCGATTTTACCTCGAACACACCATCTCCTAATTCTAGAATTGAAACATCAAATGTTCCTCCACCTAAATCGTAGACAGCTATTTTTTTATTTGCTTTTTTATCTAAACCATAAGCTAGAGATGCTGCTGTTGGCTCATTTATAATTCTTAGAACTTCGAGACCAGCTATTTTACCAGCGTCTTTAGTAGCTTGTCTCTGAGCATCATTGAAATAAGCTGGGACGGTAATAACCGCTTGCTTAACCTCAGAACCCAAGTATTTTTCTGCAGTCTCTTTCATCTTTTGAAGTGTGAAAGCTGAAATTTGTGATGGTGAATATTTTTGGCCTTTTGCCTCAATCCATGCATCCCCTTTATCAGAATTAACTATTTTAAACGGAGCAGTCTCCACATCTTTTTTAACTGTTGGATCATCAAAATTTCTTCCAATTAATCTTTTAACTGCAAATATAGTATTTTCTGGATTTGTAACAGCTTGTCTTTTTGCAGGTTGACCTATTAATTTTTCACCTTCATCTGTAAATGCAACAACTGATGGTGTTGTTCTTGCTCCTTCAGCATTTTCTAAAACCTTTGCTTGTGTTCCTTCCATAACTGCCACACAAGAATTTGTTGTTCCTAAATCAATTCCTATAACTTTACTCATAAAATATCCTATTCTGTGCTCATATAAGTGTTAATTTTACAACTACAACCGTTATAAATAATTAATTTTTTGCCTCTTTTTCCTGATTTTCTTGGTTTTTTTCGTTATTCTGTTCCTCTTTAACTTTTTTTTTTGATACGGCCACTAATGAAGGTCTTAGCAACCTATCCTTCATCATAAATCCTTTTTGAATTTCCTGAACTATTGTGCCTTGATCCTTGGCATCATCTTCTACTTCCATCATAGCCTGATGTAAATTTGGATCTAGTTTTTCGTTAATTGCTTTAATTGGCTCAATGTTATTTTTTTTGAAAATTGAAATCATATCTTTATTAATAATATTTATATGATCTATTAATTTTTTTAGCGTGTTCTTATCTTTTATATTTTCATCACTTTCCAGTGTTTGTTTTGATCTCTCTAAATTATCTAGAATGTTAAGAGCTTCTCTTGCAAATGAAAATCCTCCATATTCAAAAGCTTCATCTTTCTCTTTTTCAAATCGTCTTCTCTGGTTTTCCATTTCAGCAAATGTTCTAGCAACTTTATCTTTAAGATTTGCAATTTCATCTTCAGGTGAAAGCTGTTCCTCTTTTTCTTTTTTATCGGTTTCCTCAGAAGCCTGTTTATCTGCACTTAGCTCTGAATTTTCATCTTTTAAATTTTGATTCTCTTTATTTTGCGATTCTTCTTTTTCCATTAAAGTCTATATGGTAAGAAATTCATGAAATTCTAGATGTTAAAAAAAAAAAATAAAGAAATCGTAGTAGGCTCAAATAATGAAGGAAAAATAAAAGAAATAAAAGATTTACTGCCAAAATACTATATTATTACCTCTCCAAAGGACTATAGTTTAAAAAGCCCTAAAGAAAATGGAGATACTTTTCTTAAAAATTCTTTGATTAAAGCTAAGTATTTTTCAAAAAAAACAAAAAAAATTTGTATTGCTGATGATTCTGGGCTTGAAATTGACTTGCTAAATAATCAACCAGGTATTTATTCAGCAAGATGGGGTGGAAAAAAAGGTAATTTTAATTTGGCTATATCCAAAGTATATCAAAAGCTATCGAAGGTAGACACAAACTGGAAGTTAAAAAAGATTAAAGCAAGATTTATTTGTGCATTAACTATTTATGGTTTAAAAAAAAATCCGATTCAATCTCTAGGGATTGTTAACGGTAGAATATCAAAAAAGAAAATTGGAAATAAAGGTTTTGGCTATGATCCAATTTTTATTCCCGAAAGTAAAAGATTGACATTTGGTCAAATGAGTCAAAAGTTAAAATTTAAAAATGATCACCGGGCAAAAGCTTTTAAAAAAATTAAAAAATTTCTTTAAAATTTTTATCTTGTATTTCATAAAAGTTTAATTGATGGGTGATTGTTTTTTTATTTATTTCGAAGATTCCAATTTTTCCTTTAAATTTATTTTGCTTAATAAATAAATTTTCATTAGTTTTAAAATCGTTATTAATTAGCAAATAGTAAACCAAACCTATTAGGTCATAACTTAAAAAAGAAATTTGATTTGGTGTATTTTTAAAGTTTTGAATGTATTCTTTTTGAAATATTTCATAATTATCTTTATTTATTGATGGAAAATATATTGGATGCAATGAAGTTTCTTTTAAAAGACTTGCATCAAACCATTGATTCAATGTTAAGTATTTAATTCTTTCTGAAGAGACATCGGTATATAATAATGATGTGGCGACACTTTTTAGACTTTCACCAAAATCAGCAATTATTACTGAGTCAAAATTAATAAAACCTAAAGTATCTTTTTTTTTTAATTTATCTATTTTTTTCTTCTTATTCAATGTATTTGAATTTTCTATTCTTTTAATTTCGTTTTCTAAATTTTGTTTTCTTTGTTGATATCTTGTTAAATCTTCTATTTGCTTTGTTAGCAATGTTGGATCTTTGCTATATATAAATTTTTCTTTTAATATTAAATTNGATTTCTNAATAGCTTCTTCAATTTCTCTTTTATANTCTGTTTCNGGNATTAAAAATATTGTATTTTTTAAATTATTTTCACTTAAATATTTTTTAATTGTATTTATTTGTGATATTGCATTTACTCCTGCAGAAATCACATTTTTTGGATTATTTCTAATTTTGTTTGTAAAAGATAAGAATGTTACTTCATTTAATTCATCTAAATATTTATTACTCTCATTGAATACTGGTCCAATAATTGTTTTTACACCATTGTTGTAAAGTTCATTTGATACTTTAAGTGTATCTATCGGGTTTGCTTTGGTATCTTTAGGTATTACTGTTATTCTGTCATCATTAATTTTATTTAACGCCATTCTTGTAGATTTAAGAATTGATTTACCAATATATGAATATTCACCTGATAGAGGCACTATTAAACCTATCTTAATTTTCTCCTCCGATATTGCTTTTAGTTGAAATAAAACGATTATAAGTAAAACTTTTAAAACTATGATATATAATTTTTTCATCGTCATTAAATGTATAATTTTGAATTAAATGATAATTTAAAACCTGGGCTATATTGTGTTTCAACACCAATAGGAAACTTGGGTGATATTACTTTAAGAGCTATATACATACTTAATAAATCAGACATGATTTTGTCAGAAGACACAAGAGTTTCAAGTAAACTGTTATCTAGGTTCAATATAAATACAAAATTATTGTCTAATCATAAATTCAATGAAAAAAAAAATATTCAAAATGTATTAAATTTATTAAAAGAAAATAAAATAATCTCTATAATTTCAGATGCAGGTACTCCAACAATTTCAGATCCAGGTGGAATTTTGATAAATGAATGCATCAAGAATAAAATCAACATATTTCCAGTTCCAGGATCTTCTGCCGCTACAGCGGCTGTCTCAATAAGCGGCTTTTCAAACAATTTCTTATTTTGTGGTTTTTTACCTGATAAAAAGTTACAAATTGATCAACTTTTTCAAAAGATCTCTAATTTAAATTACTCAATTGTTTTTTTTATTTCACCAAAAAAAATAAAAAAAATCATAAATCAAATCCAAAAATATTTTGATAATAGAGATATTTTGATTACTAGAGAAATGACAAAATTGCATGAAGAATATATTAGAGACAAGGTTAAAAACCTTAATAAAATTAAATTAACAGAAAAAGGTGAGATTACCGTAGTTATATCAGAAAATCCAAATTTACAAAATAGGTTACAAGTAATTGAAGAATCAGTTAAAAAAAAAATAATTAAACTTTTAAAAAAAATGTCGATTAAAGATATTACATCAAAAATCAGCAAAGAAAATAATATATCAAAAAAAATTGTTTATGATTTTTGTTTAAAGAAAAAAAATGAAACTTAAAAATATTATATTGATCTTGATTTTCGTATTTATTTCAGGATGTGTTGGATACTCATCAACTGGAGTTTTAGGAACAGGAGTCTCAATAGCAATGGATCCAAGAACTATTGGAACGCAGATTGATGACTCTTTAATGCAAAAAAATTTAAGAGCAAAATTATTGTTAATGGACAAGAGTTATTTACTAAATGTAAAGTCTAAAGTTTTAGATGGTCGAATATTTATAACAGGTAAAGTAGATTCGGTTGAAGAAAAGTTAAAAATTACAAAACTAGGATGGGAAATTAAAGGCGCAAGATCAGTCAAAAATGATTTAAAAATAAAAGAAAAATTCAACTTTAAACAAACTGCAAAAGATGTATTGATAACTTCCCAATTAAGGACTGCTTTAATAACAAATAAAAAAATCAAGTCCGCTAACTATGATATCGATACATATAAAAAAATCATATATGTTTATGGCATTTCACAAAATGAAGATGAAAGAGCTGAAGTTATAAATGAAGCAAAGCAAGTTCTCGATGTGGAAGATGTTATCACAAGCATTTTTTTGGTTGAGGACTTGAGAGTATTAAAAAATTAATTTGGTTTTTTGTAATTAATCACCCCCGCCGAATAAGCTGCCACAGATGCTAAATTTAATATGTCAGAGGTCGATGATCTTAATGGAGCAATTTCAATTGCTTGACCTAAGCCGATTAATAGTGGTCCTATAACTTTTGCACCACCAAGAGTTTTCATTATTTTATAAGTTATAGCAGCACTATGCTGTCCAGGCATAATCAATATATTTGCGTTACCAACAATATCAGAGAATGGATAAAGATCTTTATATTCATCGCTTAAAGCTACATCAGGCTGCATATCCCCATCAAACTTAAAGTTAACCTTTTTACTTTTTAAAATTTCTACGGCATCTCGTATATGTTTAGTTCTAGCAGTAATTGGTTGGCCAAAGGTTGAGTGTGAAAGAAAAGCAACTTTTGGTTCAAATCCAAATAATTTTGCAACCCTAGATGCAGATATAGCTATTTCAGAAAGTTGTTCAGAAGTTGGATATTCGTGAACACTTGTATCTGCAATAAATACCGTTTTTCCCTTATTTACAATCATGTTCAATCCAAACATAATTTCCCCTGGTCTTGCATCTATGACCTTTTTTACTTTCTCAAGAGATTGTCCATACCTTCTAGAATTTCCAGTAACCATTGCATCCGCATCACCACAAGCAACCATGCAAGAACCCCATATAACTCTGTCATTTCTAACCATTTTATCACAATCTCTTTCAAGCAATCCCTCTGTTCTTTGAAGTTTTTTAAATAGGTAATTTACATATTTTTTTCGTTTGTCATTCAAAGTAGAGTTCACAATCATAATGTCAAAGTTTTCTCCGTAACCAATCTCTCTAAGTTTTTCTTTAACCACTTTTTCTTTAGCAACTAAAATAGGTGTACCTAATCCACTATTTTTAAATGCTATTGCAGCCTTCAAAGTATTTTCATCTTCACCATCAGCAAACACAACTTTTTTGTTTGTTTTTTTTATTTGGTTGTTTATTCCCTGCATAATAGTCACAGATGGATCAAGCCTTTGTTTTAGCTGTTCAGAATATTGATCAAAATTTTCTATTTTTTTTCTAGCAACACCAGATTTTATAGCAGCTTTTGCGACTGCTACTGGTATTACACTTATTAACCGAGGGTCAAAAGTAGATGGAATAATATATTCTTTTCCATAATTAGGTCTTTCTCCACCCATTGCAGCTGCGACCTCGTCAGGAACAAATTCCCTTGCAAGGGAAGCAATAGCATTAGCTGCTGCAACTTTCATTTCTTCATTAATAGTTTTTGCTCTAACATCTAATGCTCCCCTAAATATGTATGGAAAACCAATTAAATTATTTACTTGGTTTGGATAATCGGATCTGCCTGTTGCTATAATTGCATCATTTCTAACTTCTTCAATATCTTCAGGTTTAATTTCAGGATCCGGATTTGCGCACGCAAATATAATTGGATTTTTAGCCATTTTTTTAACCATATTCTTTTTTACAACACCTGCAGCGGATAAGCCTAAAAATACATCTGCATTTTTCATCGCATCATCTAAACTTTTATCTTTTGTTTCTACTGCAAATTCTTTTTTCCAGGAATTAATATCTTTTCTATTTTTGTTTATTACTCCTTTTGTATCCAACATCTTAATATTATTTTTTGGAATACCTGTGCTTCTAAATAATTTTGCACACGCCATAGCCGCAGCACCCGCACCATTTATTACTATTTTTATTTTTTTTAAGTTTTTTTTAGCAATATCAACCGCGTTAATTAATGCAGCTGTTGTTATGATTGCCGTCCCATGTTGATCATCATGAAAGACAGGAATATCTAGAATTTTTTTTAATTCTTCTTCGATTATAAAACAGTTTGGAGCTGCAATATCTTCAAGATTTATACCACCAAAACTTTTTGCTATATGCTTTATTGAATTAATTATTTCTTTTGTATTCTCTGTGTCTATTTCTAAATCTATAGAATCAATATCTGCAAATCTTTTAAATAAAACTGCTTTTCCTTCCATCACTGGTTTTGATGCTATTGCACCCAAATTTCCTAGCCCTAATATTGCTGATCCATTACTAATTACAGCGACTAGGTTTCCTTTCGTAGTGTATTCATATGCTAACTCAGGATTATCTGCTATCGCTTTTACTGGAGCAGCAACACCAGGAGAATAAGCTAGGGCCAAGTCTCTTTTTGTAGTTACAGGCTTAGATGAAACNATCTCTATTTTGCCAGATTTATCATTAGTATGAAAATCTAAAGCTTCTTTATCAGAATAATGTTCAATTTTGTTTTTTTTCATTANTTGTTTAGATATACAAAAGGATTAAGNTANTAATATGATTTATGAATTTAATTAAGTCAACAGGCACGTTTAGTCTGTTTGTTATACTAAGCAGAATATTAGGCTACATTAGAGACTTTTTTATAGCTATTTATCTTGGTTCGGGACCAATTGCTGATGCATTCTTCGTAGCATTTAGAATACCAAACACCTTTAGAAGATTGTTTGCAGAAGGTACTTTTAATGCAGCTTTTGTTCCATCTTATACATCGCAACTACTGTCTAGTAAAAGAAAAGCACAAAAATTTGCAAGCTCGGTATTTAATTTATTAGTCTTAGCACTTTTAAGTCTAACAATACTAGTAGAGATTTTTATGCCAAGCTTTATAAAATTGATCGCCCCTGGCTTCTCAGACTTAGATGAAAAGTTTAAATTAGCAGTTGATTTAACAAGAATTACTTTCCCTTTTTTATTTTTCATAAGCATAGCTTCTTTTTTTTCAGCAATTTTAAATTCTCACAATAAATTTGCTGCTGCTGCAGCTGCTCCGCTCTTTTTAAATATAATATTAATAATATGTTTCCTTTTTATAAAAAATGACACTGATTTAGTTTACTATATAAGTTATGCAATAACATTTGCGGGAATTGTTCAGTTTGTATTTTTAATTATTTTTACCAGAAAATATTTTAATCCAAGTTTTAAATTCAATTTCCAAATAGATAATAAAATAAAATTCTTTTTTAAAAAGCTCTTACCAAGTATATTTTCATCAGGTGTTACACAAATTAATATATTAGTTGGAACAATAATTGCTTCTTTTCAAGCAAGTGCGGTTTCTTATTTGTATTATGCAGATAGAATATACCAGATAAATTTAGCAATAGCAGGGATTGCAATCGGAATAATCATTTTACCCAACCTTAGTAGACATGTTAAGAGTAAAAATAAAATAAAATTAGAAATTTTACAAAATAAATCTTTGGAGTTGAGTTTATTTTTAAGTCTTCCTGCAACTCTTGCATTAATTTTTGCTTCTGAAGAAATTGTTTCTTCACTTTTTGGNTATGGATCTTTTAATGANGAAAGNGTTAAAAATTCAGCTCTTGCATTATTTTATTTTGCATTNGGNCTACCTGCATTNTCAATGATAAAAATATTTTCAAGTTTTATATTTGCCAGAAATGATACNAAAACACCNTTTTACTTTTCATTGATTTCTGTAATTTTGAATATTGTTATTAGTGTATCTTTATTTAGTAAANTAGGTTTTATTATAATTCCTATAGCAACAANTATTTCTTCNTGGTTGAATGGATTCTTACTNATGGTATTTGTCCTAAATAAAAATTANTTTAANTTNAATAATTCATTTTTTACACAGCTTTTTAAAATACTTATTTCAAATTTAATTTGTTTGGGATTATTTAAAATATTAATAAATTATTTTAGTAATTATTTTATATTTTCAAATAGTTATAAATTTTTAGCAATTATATTATTAGTCCTTTTAACTTTCGCTTTTTATTTGTTGATTTCAATACTCATTAAGGCCTTTAAAATATCTGATAT
>FUFK010040923.1_pt1 | contig 66690 bp, 78 predicted proteins | sample 1021851 | NCBI WGS metagenome assembly FUFK01 (sample SAMEA51879418, study PRJEB19060) | metagenome | reverse complement strand
TGTTGTAAAATCATAAGCTCCATTTGTTGTAACAAAAGTTAAACTAAAATTTTGCACAGTGGTTGCAGCAGAAATAGTGTCAGACATACTAAAGGTGAGAGTAAAAGAACCGCCATAAGAACTATTTGTTGTCGGAGTAATTTTAAAAAATCTATTCGTTGTGTTCGTACTAGGACTAAGAGAAGTATAAGTTCCACCAGAAGTCGAAGATGTCGTGATAGTCGCCGTAGTTCCTCCTCCATTAGTAAGAGAACCTGTCGTGACCGCATAGCTGTTTTGTAAAGTCGTGCCGGGATCTGTATCGGATCCAACAAGCTCTATGGTTGTCGCAGAACCATCTGTGGCTAAAGTAATATTTGCACCTGTGCTTGGTGAAGAAATAGTAGGACTTGTATTTACTGTTGCTACTTTGTACCATCCCCCACCATTGTAAATGTAAAGACCAGAATTTGCAGTTACAAAAGCTTGATCTCCTGTAGTTGGAGATGTAGCTGTCATTGCACTTATATCTGCATAAACCTTAGTAGCTCCAGAATTACTATTTACAGCAGATTGTCCAGATGCTTCTGTTTGAAATTGTATTTGATTATCACTTCCCTTAGATAAAATAACACGATTGCTTGAATCTCCTATAGAAATACTACCAACTACATTAACAACACTTTGATGATCTAAAGTAATTGCTTTAGATGCGGGTAAAGTACAAAAAACATCTTTTGTTCCTGCTGAAAAATCAACTACATTATCACTGTTAGAACTTGATATAACATTAGAATTAGTTCTTCCTGATATAGTATCAGGAGATGCATCAGTAACTGTGCCTAATCCAATTTCAAATTCAGTAGTGGATTGATGACTTATTGCATAATAAGTGGTATTACCATCTCCAATACCACTTACAAAAGTTTCAAAACCAGTTTCCGCCCCTGCAAGATTTATATTTCCAGTGCCTGTGGTAGTCGTAGTTTCTTTTACTCTGTCATTTAAAACATGAGCCACTATGCAATCCTTATAATCGCATTACTTGAATCTGCTGTTGGAAACACAATTTGAAAATCTCCAGAACTTGATGATTTATCTGCACCAAAGTCTAAAACTAAAACAGCATCTGTTGTGCCAGAACCACCCGCTGTTTGTGTATTATAGATAATAGCACCTCTTGCAGTAATAGTTGAAGAACCATAAGTTTTGTCCGCAAAATCAGTAAAAGCTGTTGTTCCAGATGAAGTTGGAGTCACATTAGTTAATGCTCCTCCTCCTGTAGTATAATCTCCAGAAGCTCCTGCTTCATTGTTATTGGAGTAATCTGTAACAGAACCGTTCATAGTTGAACCGCTACCGCCAAAACTTCCTTGCGTTGGTTCTGCACTATTTGTAAATAGTGCAAGTTTATAAGTGTCTTGTCCATTTGTAAAATCGTGTTTGCCTTGAAGGAGTTCTACCTTAAAGGACGTACACATAAAGTTTCCACTAAAAGCCATATTATAATCTCCTTATTAGTTCGGCCAATTTTGGATGCCCTGCATCCATAATTGCATTATACACAGTTGTTCTATCACTATTAATAGCTTCTTTCATGTAATATGCAACTACTCTTTCAATATCTTTAGCATAGGCAAGAGCCTGATCTCTCAACACAGGGTCTACGTTTGTAGATACAGAAATAATTCTTTTTACACAGTTTTCTGCAACCTCTTCTGGAGTAAAACCTCTATTATTAGTTGTTCTTACGCCAACTATGGGTTTATCTTTTGGTAAATCCATCTTTAAACTTATCATTGTTTAGGCCTTATTACCTTTCCCGTTCTAAATTCGTCTGTTACTTCTTTAGCTTCACCCAACATTTTAATACCCACTAAGGCTTCTTGAAACTTTTGATTATATAAAACCATCATATCTTGTTCACCTTTCATAAAAGTATAAGCTTCTATTAAAGATGCATAAAGTAAAGCTATTTCTGCATTAATACTTAGCCACGTAGTGCCAGAATCAGCACCTGCGGTTAAACTTTGTGGTCTATAATAATAATGTAGTTCTCCTGTGTATGAAGCATTTGGAGAAGGTGCTATTAAAAAATTTGAAATATCAAAAATACTATAATACCTAGGAATTCCTTCTGTAGCACTATTTGGTGTATACGTTTGTAAAAAACTTGGATCTTTAAAATCTACAAAGATTTTGTTTTCATCACTAGATCTAAAACTCAAGGAAAACGGTGCTAAAAAATCAGAAGGACAAGCAAAATATTGACTTCCTTGTGTTATAGTAGCCGTAGCATTTTTTCTAAACAAACTTAATTGTACATTTTTTAAAATTCTTTCTTCTGCTAGTCTTATAAATACAGGTAAATTAGTTACAAAAGTAGTTTCATTATTCTCTGTATAATCTTGTATAGCAGTTTTAAGTTGTGAATAAGTAAAGCTCATAATATTACACTATTGTTATATTTCCTACCATACTAGAGTGGTTTGTGCATTGATAGACTAAAGAAGAATCACTTGGTTCATGTGGAACAATAAATTGAGTAAGTCCTGTAGTTGAATTATAGTTCTCTGTAACACCTGTTGTAAAAGCTGATCCCCCAGAAGAAGTTCTAATTTGTAAAGGATGACTACTTACATTTGCAGTATTATCTATAAGGTAAGTATGTCCTTTGTAAAAAGTAAAGTTTGGATTATTTCCAGAAGTAGCTCCCGGACCAGTGAAGGTATATGCGGTTGAACCATTAGTACCTGCTACATATGTGGTAACAGGCCCAGATACTTCGTCATTTAATCTAATCCAGTTCCCGCCATGAGCGAAATATAGTCCTCCAGTTGCATGAACATGAGCTACAGCACCATGGTATGTGGAGGCACTTGGTAAGTCACTTAAAGCTGCATAATAGAATACAATTTTATTAGCACCAGAACTAACATCTAATAAACCATTTGAATCAATTATATCAGTTAAAACATTAGAACTATTACCTAATGCAGCATAGATCTCATTAAAGTTATCATTAATTTTATCAGCACCTACTCTTAAAGTATCCCCTGTTCCATCGTTGGCACTGCTACCTATCCCTACACTTTGTTTTGCCATTTTCTATCCTTCATCAAAAGTATTTGTGGTTGCATCTAATTTAATCGAAGTGCTATCAAAAGATGTAGCAGACGAAACCGTTACTGAACCTACAGAAGTAGTTGCTTGAACTCCTGTAACTATACCATCATTTTCTCCATTTACAAGTATTTGAACAGAGCCAACTTGCCCCAAAGCTTGTGTTTTACTTACAGGAAAGTAAGGTTGTGAGGGACTACCCACAGGGTTAAAACCATAAGTTACATTTCTTTCAGCTTCTAAATTAACCTCTGGTCTGGCATCCCGTAAAGCTTGTGCATCAAAAACTTTTCTTCTGGGAAATAATTGCGGATGTTTTGTTTCAAACTCGTCTGGTCCAACAATAGCCCCATTCCATTCTCTTCTTAAATCTTTATAACGGTAGCGAAAACCAGATCTATCTGATATACCGAATGCTCTCTTTCCACTAGCGTATTTACTCATCAGGTAGTCCTAAAATACTCAAATTGCGGAACAACATTAAAAGATGCTCTATCTCTATCCTCTGTCATTGCTCTTTGGAATTCTTCTTCATAGGCTGCTTTTAACAGTTGTATACGATCAGGAGCTCTTTTCATAGAAATGTAATAAGCTAAACCCGCAGCTAAACAAGGATAAAACCTAAACGGAACATCCATAGTGTTTATTTGTGTATCTGCATCATCAATTCGTGTAAGTGCGTCATAATAGATTACATCTGTATTGTTTTCAGGAATAGGCCATATTTTTAAATTTGGTGTAATTTGCCTATCTAAGAAAAATTGACTTGCTCTACCTTCTGTTGTTTTATTTGGTATGGCTAAATAAGTATCTCTACTAATACGCTCTAGGGAAAAATCAGTACTATCCCTTCTTACAACAACAGATAAAACATCTATAATATCTGTTCCTAAATCATATTCACCATCTGATTTAACTAAAGATAGTGTTCTTTGTTTAATAGTCCACTGATTTAAACCACGATTAGCCCATTCAGCCAACATTAAATTTAAAGAGCGTTTAGCGGTTTTAAGATCATAACCAGTACGTACCTCTAAACCGCAACGCTCAAAAGCTTCCTCAATGTATTCAGCTACATTAAGTTCAAAATCTATGCTATTGGAAACTGCCATTACTTCTTCTTAACCATGCCTCCGCCACGCATTTTCTTAACCATGCCACCACCACGCATTTTCTTAACCATGCCACCACCACGCATCTTTTTTGTAGCCATACCACCACCACGCATTTTCTTAACCATGCCACCGCCCATTTTTTTTACGGGTTTTTTCTTAGGTTTCATTACCATCTTTAAGTCTCCTATATAAAGTTTCTCTCAGTTTAAATATAGCATCGGCATTATATTCTTTGCTATAAATTTTATAATAACCTCTTTTTTTAAGTTTGTCTGCTGATTCATGCAACTTTGTTAATCTTTGAACAAAAATAATGGCATAACTTTCCTCTGTTAGATGACAAAAATTAGCATCATCTACATATTCACTAGCCTCATCATCTGGATGAAACCCCATAACCCAAATGTCTTTATCAATAAACATACCTCTGGATATAGCCACATTCATAGCATCTAAATAATCATGGAAGTCTTTTGCTGATTTTTCGTATTTTTTGTCTACAATCAAAACAATATCTAAATTATTTGGAAATTGAGATACCGTGGTATACAAAACTTGCTTATTATCCGTGTCTTTAATAACACAATCTACTCGTTTATCCTCCCAAGCTTTTTCTGCATAAGGGCATGGAGGTAAATTGTTAAAATACTCTAAAGGTTTTTCTAAAGCGTGTTTAGACCATGCTCTAATTTCGTCTAAATATACATTATGTTGCACTTACAGAACCTTTCGTAAATTTACGTCGATTGCTCATTACAGCCCCACAACCTCTAGCTACCACGCCATCTTTCTTTTTCTTACCATTATAGGGCCTTTTTGCCACCATTTCACCCCCTAAACTAGCAAATTTTACTTCGGCAGCTTTGGTATTTTTAACGACCGTTTTGCCTTTGGAGCCTTCTTTTTTCTTTTTTCTTGCGGTGGACGCCCTCTCTTTTTGGGAGAGACTTCTTGCTTTCGCCATAGGAAGACACCTATCAGGATTTTTCTTATCTTTTGAAGTACCGCATTTACCTTTGATTTTACCATCTGTACCTATCCTTACCCAATTTTGTTTGACCCAATCTTTTAGTTCACCCAACTTTTTTCTCCTGTGTTCTTAAGAATTGTTTTGCTGCTTTTGCAATTTGCGCTTGTTTGATTTTCCCAGATACTTTGGCTCGTTGCTCCATAACAGTAAGAATTTGAATTTTTCTTGCAAATGGTTTATTGATTTTTTTAACTTTATTAGCAGTTTTCCTAGCATCTTCCACGGTAGCATACTTAATCGAAACAGTGTCTTTAGGATTTTCATCTGTATAAAGTCTCCTTCCTGTGCCTTTAGGTTTTTTTCCAGTTCCTTTTATAGGATCTTTTTTATTACGCTTTTTTCTTTCCACTTTTTCCTTTTGCCTTTTTTGCATAATTAGGGTCTTTACAATACTTTGAAGCCGCCATATTAGCGTAAGCAGACGGATATGTATCAAAAGTCCTTTGTGCCCAAGCTTTTCCCGCAGGGCATATTTTACTGCCTTTTGATTTCGCTTCTCCACCTTTTTTATGATAGCTTAATCCTCTTGGTAACTTGTTTGGCATTAACACCTCCATCTTCTTCTAGCCTGTCTTAAACGGCTATTTGGGTCTTTGGCTGCTTTTGGAAATTTTTTCATTTGACCTGCTGATCTTGCACAAAATGATTTACGTCTTGCTTTTTCTGATTTGGTCAAACCTTTTTTCTTTGTAACAGCCGTTTTTAATTTAGAACCGGGATTTTTTCTTCTATATGCTCTTACTCCTGCTTCTGTCATTCCCGCCCCTTTTTTTGTGGGACGGAAATTCTTTTTATTGCGCTTCGGCATATTATCCTTGCGCGATTTGCTTTTAGAGGACTTCGTTTTAACTCTTGAAGCCATCTTACTTCCTAACTATGGAATATAGTAAGTGCAGTCACATTTGTAGCTGTGGCTACGTGAATATCTGACGTAAACAAAAGACCTTCATCTGGAATATTAACAGAATGTGAGTCAGATGCTAAGAAATCAAGATCCAATATAGTAGCCCCACCATTACCATCAGTAAGAGTCAAACGACCTGCTCCCCCAGAGGAGGTAAGTATTTGTATTTGGCGCAATCTGGAACGACCAACAGAGGCCGCGCCAGTTCCCGTCAAACGCTTACTTTTAACGTCTGAATTAGCCATGTAAAACTCCTATTAAGCTGTTGGTGAATCAGATGATATACCAAAAAATTTAAGGGATAACTCACCCCCTGCACCTGCTGTACCTGATATAACTACTTCAACCTCATCTGCTGTTTCTGTTGCAGCTGTTGTAGCTCCACCAGACATACCTAACACACCATTACAAGGAAAAAATCCTTTAAAACCTGTTGAATTAATAGCTTCTGATATACCATCAACAAAACCATCCGTATCAGCATCTGTTCCTATGTCAACTAAGTTAACTGCATTTGCTGCAGCACTTGTAACTGTAATAGCAACACCCATAGGTATAAAGTTAGAAGGAATACCAATAGAAGATTCTTTATGACTTGTTCCTGACGATGCAATTGTAATTGTTGCCGTGTAAGTTGAGAGGGTCATTTCATTTGTTAATGCCCCTGTAGTTGAATTTTTGATTATAGTTTTAAAACCGTTTTCTGAGCGGACGGGACCGTTAAAAGTTGTATTAGCCATTTTATCTCCAATCTTTGTCTTGGCAAGTGTCAATCACACCATTGTGATTGTCAAAGATAAAACATTATACATTATTTTTTTTTAAAAAGAAAGGGGCGAATAAATTCGCCCCTTAGTTCACGGAGAAAGTGAATATTTAAGTTATGCGCCGGGTGTACCGAAAACGCAACGCCAATCAGAAACACCGAAAGAATATCTTTCACGAGCTTTAAATCTCATGTTTCCAGTATCAAAATCGCCTTCCATTGCTGTCTTAATAGCAGCTCTGTTAAACATTTTAAAACCGTTTGGAGCGTCTGTTTTGATAAAAAACGCATCTGTGTCCGTTAAAAAGTGATTAACGACAGCACCCTCTGGAAGCATTCCCATGCTTCTGTTAGCATTTATATCGTTATCCGCTGTTCCCGGACGTAAGTTTGAGTTAAGAACTCTTTCTGCTATAAATTGCAATTCTTTTGGAATAATTAACTTTGTTCCTCTAACTGCAATTTTAAGTCCTCTTTCATCAGTAAAACCTGCAATATCAATTAACATCTGTTCTAATGATGTTTCATTAAGATCAGCTGCTGTTGCTAATAAATTGGTTTGGTTTCCTGATAAAGAGGGGTGAGTTGTTGAACACAACGCTTGTCCATCACCTATTGCACTTGAACCCGCAGTAAAAGCATTATTTAAAATAGCTGCTGCTTTTATTTGCTTTGTTTGTGCCATAGATCTAGCAAGAGCTTTTGTATAACGAGAAGCTAAACGATCATAGAGATTATCTTCAATCGCTTCCTCTGTTATGGAAAAAGCTAAAGCAATGGTTTCATGTGTGTACCTAGCTGTATAAGTTTCTTGTGCATCATCAAAACTGATTGATCCACCTTCAGTCTTTACAGGTGCGGTTGAAAAACCACCAAGCATCACTTCTTCTTCAAAAGCTCTGTCTGATGTTTCTTCATCAAATATTTCAGAATGCTCGTTTTCATAACGATCATACTCAAGCCCAAACAAGGCATTAAGGCCGGGTTCAAGCTCTTTCGCTAATTGTGCGCGAGATATAGCCATAGTCTAATCCCTCCTTATATTCCGGTTGATGTCGCAGTTGTCTGCGAATCAAACCTACTTGTTGGTGCATTAAAGTGAGCATTGATTCGCACAATGAGTGGTATACCCGCTGCAGTGTAATCACTGTTAGCTTCGTCATCCATTATGCCTACAATTCTCAGTGGAAGCGTTGCTGTAGTCGCTATCGAACTTACGGAAAGTGCGCCATTAGCTCTACCTGTATTGGTTGAACCTGTACGAGCAGAAGTACCTAATGAAGCGTTAGCAAAAATTGCTGTTAACGCAGTAGCACGATCTGTAAGAGTAGCGTCTGATGCAACTTTAAATAGCTGATTTGGATTGTCAGCCACTAGAGCTTTCACAGGGAAGTTTGTATCAACACTTACATTGTTTGAACCCGGCCAGTAGTTATTGAACACTACTTTTTTGGTTGAACTATCTACATATTCTACACCCATAAGGACACCTAATGCTTGCGTAGTACCACCACTAGTAGCACCCGCCTGATCAATTACACCTGCTGCAGTAGGTACCACAATAGCACCATTGAACAGGGCATTAGTGTTGTTGGACGCAATTTCATACTGAGTTACCCCAGTAGTATTTGCTGCGTTACCAACAAGCCCAATAGGACGAAGACCGTAGGCTGTTTCTTGATTTGCCATTTATTTATCTTCCTCAAATTAGGGTAGTCCTAGCCTTTGTTTCTTGGAGGACCACCGAAGGTTACACGAGATTGACGATCTGGTTTAGAAATCGTCATGGTTGAATGTGCATTTTCTCGCATCATGTCATAGTCAACAGCTTCCATCTGGTCGTGATTCTTTGAAGTAAAGTAATCAGTTCTTTCTTTGACTGTCTCCTCTGGAATACGAGCAAGCATCAATCCTCCAACACCAAACACACCTTCATATTTACCTGAGTCAATTACAGGAGCTTCAAAATCAGGAAATTCGTCCTTACGAACTAATACCCAACCCTCACGCATTTTAGCACTAATATTTTTAGTGTCGTCAAATCCGCGAGTTTCAGCCCTTATCCATCGATGTTTAAAACCATCGGGTGCAGGCGGTGCGTCTAACATAGAGGGGGGAGCCCAAGGCTTGCGTTTAGCCGATTTCTCCCTTGTTTCATTTGCGCGAGAAGTTCTCTTAATTGGTTGATCTATATTTTCAATGCTCATAATCCTACTCCTTCACGTATTTCGCATATTCTTCAAGCGGCACACCCAATTTCTTTGCTATTGCAACTTGGCTAGGGGTGAGTCTAACCTTCTTCCCACTATTGCGTCCAGAATTTCTTTGAACACTAGCAACAGTCTGAACGGGCCTTTTGCCAGTGTCTTTAGAAGACATATTGAATTTATCTTCAATACGTCGATCAAGCTCATTATAGTACTCATCGCTCTGCGGGTCAAACCCTTCTTCTTCGACAAGTCGTTTATGTATGCCAAAAGCTGCAAAAGTCATGGCATCATCTCGTCCAAACCAATCATTTTTACTTGCCCACTCTTCCGCTTTAGGATCTGGCCTTCTTATTTGTTGCGGTTGATTCGGCTGTGGGGCATAAGCTTGTTGTTCCTGAATTTGTTTTTGACGTTCTTGTTGCGCTTTTGCCTGATTTAATTGACTATTTTGCACGGAAAGTTCTGCAATTTGCTTATTTGCAACAACCGCTGCCTGCGAATCACCTATCTCCATAGCTTTAGCCAAGTCTTTTTCAGCTTGTGCCATTTGACTTTTTACACGATTGTCATATTCCGTAATATAACTAGTATCAAGATTATTTAACCTTGTTTTAAGATTATTTGATTCTTGTTGTACATTTTTTGCAAAATTTATTGCTTCTTGCTCTCTTCTTTCCGCTTCTCGCATCTTTTTGGTAAGCTTATCAATACGTTTTTGCATAGATGATTCGGCTTTTTTAAACTGATCCTCTTCAACTACCTCCGTTTGAACAGATTTTTCTTCTGTTTCAGTGTTTTCAGGCTTAACTTCTACCTCAACATCATTATTATCATCTAATTCAAGCTCAATTTGCTTATCTTCTGCCATTATTACCTCCTAAAAGTGCAAAATATCTTCGGGATTTTGTATTTTCGCCAAAATCTCATCATCATTCAGTATTCTTACCTCTCCGCCATCAATGTTAAACCTAGAGCCGGCATATCGGGCAAACATCACCCAATCTTTTTCTTGACACCAAGGTTCTGTCGGAAATTTTTCTTTGTCTTTGTAGCATAAAGANCCCATTTTAAGGACGTAACCAACTTGTGTAGACACTTGGTTCTGCTCAACGACTTGATCAGGTAGATAAATACCTGATTCTGTCTTTCCTTTGCCACGATAAGGTAAAATTAGTATTCTCCAACCCGTGGGATTAGGTAATCTCTCTAAAAGAGATCCTTTTAAAGCTTTCGGATTTAAATATTTTTGATTTCCATAAGCGTCTGCAAGCGTTGAAACACTTGCTTCGGTCCCGGTAAGACCAACGGTTGCACTTTCATTCATCATTTTGCTCCTGTTTAGTTAGCAGGCTCTTGAGTTCCTGTTCAACGTAAGCTAAGGCTTCAAGATTTCCCATTAACTCACGGTAGTTTTCCATAGATTTAACATTGCCATACTGAAGTAAGTCCACAATGTTATTTCTTTTATCTTTTATAATCCTTAAAANAGCTTCTGCAATAAAAATGTCACTCATTAATTAAAAAAAGCCTCTAAAAATTATACTATTTATAGGATTATATGAGAAATTATAAAAAATCAAGTATCTTTATCTAAAATAATTTCCTGACACAGAGGTTTTACATGATATACCGCAGGATTTCTAAATAAGATGTTAGCTTTTCTTACCGAAATCTCTAAACAAGCTTCCGATGTTTCAAAAAACTCCCAATTTCTGCTGACCACCATACAACTTTCAGCATAAACACTGGAACACACTAATATAATGGGCATCCACACTTTATTGTATCAGCTCGAAATGAGGTCCATCGATGAAGGGCCGTCTGCCTTCGCTACGTCTTAAATCAATGTAACTATTCATGGCACCTTCCATGCTACTATTCCATTGAGCTATATTTCCTATACTCCAAGCTGCTCCCCATTTAATAGCAACATTATGTGTCTTAGCTGCTTGAGCCATTGCATCAGCGATATCATCATAAAGATTCAACTCCCATGATGCTCTTGATCCGCAGTAAGCCATGAGGTCCACCGCTAAACCTTCAAGGTGTTTTGATGCCATTGTTTGGCTCGCGCCCTTGGCGACAAGTTCGCGTTGTTCGGCTTCAGTTCTCATTCCGCAAATCACTCCGAAATCCACCTTAGTCCACTCTATGGCACTTTTAACACACTTAACCATGTCTGGATGTACACCTTCTAATTTATCTAAAGATCTTTGACTTAATTTAAAACTCATTTTGTTAATCCTTTCTGCTTTTCATAGGTTCTAAGTCCTCCAATTCCGAGCATACCTCCAAGGACAGTAAGAAGTGTACCCATATCAAACTCTGGCAACTCTGGTATTTCTATACCAATTAANGCCACTACAAAAATAATAACTGGCTGAAGAACAAANTGATAGCCAAAAGCAATCCCACAGATCCAACCAATGCAAGGCCTCCACCCACCTTTAAACAAGCTTCCACTAGCTGCTTCTGCAGCATTAACCTTAACTTGAGCGAGGGCCAACTCCTGAGCATGTTTTTCTGACATGGTTGCAATCTCATGGGATAACTTTCGTTTGAGATCTTGGTCAGGTATAGCTTTGTCTAGTATCTTAGATACTGGTTGTATAAGATTATCTAACAGCCCCATTATTCAAACATTTCCCTAATTTTTGTGTTAATGCTTTCCGCACCTTCTTTAGGATTGCCATCTTCGTCATACTCTTCTCGTTCAACACGTTTCATTTCTTCAAATATTATCTCCTTACTCTCGCTCATGTTTTACTCCTCTTTTTGCTAGTTGATTAAACCCAATAAAAGACCCGATTATACCCATATTTGATAATATCCAAATCTCACCAATACCACTCAAATGATCAATTCTATCTATAGGAACAACAGGTGTCATTAAAACAATAATAAAAGCTGTAACGGTCAATGCAGAAAACCACACAAGATGACGCTGTTGATCCTCTTTCTTGTCACGGTTCTCTAGTAAAATCATACGCTCTCTTATTTCAAGCTCTTTATCATCGACTATACCATCACCGTTTTTATCGGCTTTTTCCCAAATACTACCTTTTTGAAGTTTCTTTTGTGCCATCTTAAAACTCCTTTATCATAGAAAGTCCACCCATCCAACCTCTAGGGTAAAACTCTACTGTATCAGATTTTTTCCTTTGATCAAATAAATACCAACAAACATTATCTTTTCCTGTATGAGGTGTATCAGGAAACCACTTAACCCTACCGACGCTTTGTATCTTTTGACAATAAGGAAGATACTGAATAGCTTGTATGGTGTGCATCCAATCTGCATAAAACAAAAGCCAACTAGGTCTAATAGCCGACAAGTGCATAATAGTATCGTGTAATAAATCCCTAGACCAAGGCGGGTTAGTAATAATTAAATCCGTATCAATCCCTATTTCTTTTAGGGTTAAATCAAAAACATTAGCTTGTTTAATATCAAGTCTTTGCGGATGAATGTCAGACCTCCACTTACATTTTAAATCTGTAGACCTATCCATTGCGTTAATTAAAGAACCATTACCTGCCATCGGTTCGGCATAAGAAATGTAACCCTCTAAGTGAGGTAACAAAGGTTCTAGTGCTTTTGCCGGCGTTGGATAAAAATCCTTATCTATCCTACCAAATTCTGATCTTTTTCCCATTACTGTATAAATAACCATTTAGGAGGGTGGTTTGTAGTCCAATATAACGCCATTAAAACAATTATCAACAAAAGAAGATCTTCAATTTCCATCTTGTTGCTTTTTCAACCATATAGCAAATAATATTAATCCTATTATTGAACATATTAACAATATTACAAATACACTTTCAATTATTCTTTGTTTTAACTCTTGTCTTTTGTAAATAAGTTCCTGTCTTTGTCTACGAATTGTGCCCTCCATTTTTAATAAATCGTCCCAAGCTTTAACACCAAATTTAAATTTTACGTATTGTTGAAGTTCATACCGTTGTTTTTCAACAGTTTTTTTAGCCACCAAGCTTTTCATGGCAGCCTCTTCTATAGAATCTCCACTGAGCATTTTTTTGTATAAAGGAGGGTTTTTTGTCGATTTAACCGCTTGCTCTATATCTGAGCTCGCATTCATCCACCGAGATAGATCAGACCCCATCTGTTCTATATCGCGCCCCATGGCAAAAGCTTTCTTCAGATTATTAAAAGCTGCCGTGCTTAAACTTACGGCGGTTGCTATACTGGCAGGATCTAACATTAGAAAATACCTTTGAACTTTTGTGGTCTAGTTATCTTAACCCTGCGAACAAATTACCTATACCGAAATCAGATGCAAAACCTCCTCCGCCTTGCGTAAAAACATTCGGTCTAAAAACATTAGCTAATTCATTTTGTTCTTTAACAAGTTCTTCTCCGCCCGGAATCATAGGAAAAAGATTAGGTGGTCTGTATTCAGTCGTCTGTGCAGGGGGTAGAAGGGGTCTAGCAACTTGCGTACCCTTTGGTTGCATTGGCCTAATAAACGGGTTAACATTCATATTGCTTTCAAAAGAAACTTCTGGAAAAGTTTCTGTGGTTAACTGGCCGACTTGGCTTTTAAAATCATTTAATCTTTGATCTAAATCTTCCCTCATTTGATTTTGATAAGTCATACCAATTTTATTAATTAAAGGACTTAAAAAAGAATCAATACCGCCTCGCCCACCTTGAAATATATTAGAATACATCATTAGGAATAACCGTTATAACTTCCACCTTTAATAGCTGCCCCCATACCCCTAGCTGTCATCTTTGACATTTTAGTCGGTATTTTAACTTCTTTAGCTTCACCATAAGGAATACTACCCTGTCCCTGTATTTCAGCAGACATTGTTGCCTTTGGTGCAGGACCCGGTGTATTTGTTACAATCTTAACTTTTCTTGCTTTCATAACCATTTACTTACCTCTCTGCTTTAATAGTTCTCTCTCCATTGCGCTTTGTATCCTTGCATCTGTCTGCGCTTCCTGACTTGCCAACCGCTTGTTAAACTGATCACTTCTAATCTGCTGATTTTGTGCCTCCAGTTGTAACTTGGCGCGGTCTGTATTCGCGTCATTCTGCTCAGACTGTGCTCGAATCTGTAGCTCCTGTTCTTTTAACTTTACCAGAGGATCAGGTCCCTGACCAGATATTTGTGCAGATAGCTGTTTAGCCTGTTGCATACCCTGCGCCACTAACTGTGCCACAAGAGCCTGATATTGCATCTCTTGGTTCTCAGCAGGCATAGGTCCTGCCTGTGCCATTTGTGCTTGAGCCTGCTCCTCCGCCTGTATCTTTACGTGTTCCAAAACGTGCTTTTGTAACGTAATAGCCACCGCAGGGGCTGCCCCTACCAAGGGCGACGTACCAAAGACTAAGTGAGCCTGTATATGAGCCTGATGGTTCTGACCCGCAAAAGCCTTTAATGTCATCATCTCCATCGCATTGATGTTCTCCTGTGCAGGGTCCAGTGGCCGTGGTTCCTCATCAGGCATAGACTTCATAAGTCTATCCACATCCGTAACACCAATCGCTTCATACATATCACGATAAACTTCATACATATTATGTATCTCAGGTGCCTGAGCCGCCAACTGCATCTTAGTCTGCGCCAAAGCAATCCTTTGTGCCTGACTGAACGTATTAGGATTAGATACAGGTATTACGTCCACTTTGTCATCAAAATCCTGTGCCATAATCCGTTGATCACCGCCTTGCACAGAATAAGGATATTCCTGTGGTAAGAACTCACTCATTACCCGTGCCAACAGTTTAAACTCCAACCGCATAGCATAATGAAGCCTTTTATGCACTGCACTCATTACACGGCTACCTTGCTCCAATAAAGCCAGTGTCGTACCCACAGCTGCCTGTTGATTGCCATCACCAACCTTCATATCCGTAATGGTAGCAAACCGCTGTCCCGCCTGAACAACAAAACCCAGTAAATTAAAAAGCGTCTGGTCAGGACCCTTAAAAGGTAAAGGCATCAAGCTGTCACGAATAGCACCGCCCGGTGCATCAACGTCCCTAAACTCACCCGGCTGTAATGGATCTTCGTCGTCCCTGATCCGTAGGCCACGGGCCTTAAAACCCGCAGGTAGATTAGATAACGTACCCGCGTCTATCAACTGACGAAGGGCTGCCGTTGCAGTTCTGGATAATCCACCAATCGTATGTATTAACCCCAGACCATAAAATCCAAAGCCCGGTAAAAACTTAAAATGTACAAAATATTGTATTTTTCTCTTAAGCTCATCGTCCTCTTTATAGTTTCTTCTAATCGACAATATCTGCCCATTATCCTGCGAAATCGTTACAATATAAGGAAGCTTCACGCCTGTCGGCTCGTTGTCCGCGTCCACTTCCTCAAAGCCATCAAGATCCAGATCCACATGGCATTCCAATAACGTACAGTCATAGTCAATCTGGGAAGGTTCCACACCCGATATTCTGTCAATCTCACTTTGAACCTCAGAAGCATCCCCTTGCACAGGAATTACAGGTATATCCCTATACACCCCTGCAAGCTGTTGCTTTCTTAAATCATTCAAACCCATCCTTATAACATGAGTTACATTCGGGCACTCGTCCAAATCAGAAGTTTCATACGGTACAATTAACTGTTCCGCAGGTACAAACTTACTCATAGCCCGACCCGCAACCTCATCAAAGTATACCTTTTTAAAAGTACTACCCGCTAACGGTAAGTAAAACAGCATCTGATCCATGTCAGGCGTGTAATCCTCCATTATATTCGTAATGTAGTAGTTCATAAACTGACGGACCCTATCCGCCTGATCAGCCTTGGCACGGGTTTCATCCCCCATCACCACCGTTCTTACAGGACCCGAAGACGGCAATAACTCATTAAACGCCTGTGCCTGAAACTGTGTGGCAGCCTCCGCCAACAAGGGATGCGTCACACCACTTGCACCCCTAAACGGTTGAGATCTCTCCTCATAATTAAAGCCTAAAAGCTCCAGACCGTCCGTATAAGCGTCTTCCCATTCCTGACGACTAGCCTTATTCGCATCAAACTCACTTAACAATTCAGAAGAAATACGACCTAACTCCCTGTCAGAAAGCTCTTCCGCAAGGTTTTCCGTAAAGCCAACATCAGACTTTTCATCCTCTGGATTAAAGTCCACCGTCGCACCACCGTCCTCTTCTTGCGTAACCTCTATTTCAACTTCAGTGTCCGTGAGCAACGGTTCGTCGTCCGTGCTCGGTATCTCAAGCTCTATTTCAGCCTTTAAATCCTCTTCGTCCAACTGCGAAGGGACGTTTGTGTCCATTAAACTTCCAACTGTTTCTACCATGTTATGTCCTTTATTTCTTTCTACCACCCTTATTGACAGGAACTTTAATACTTGCCCCTGCAAAAATCTTATTAACGTCATTAATAATTTTTGGGTTTAATTTCTTAATAGTTGTAGAAGTTGTTCCAACTCTATCTGCAATGTGATCCAAAAAATCATTTTTCCTAATCTTGATAGTTCTTAACCCCGCCCCCATAGGATCATAACTCTGCATATTAGATCCTCTCTTTTTTGGCTTTGGCTTGGGTTTAGGAGATTTTGGTGGTCCACCGGGAGGAGTTTTTATTGTCCTAGGATCACCTTTTCTATTTCTTAAACGTATCTCTTCTATTTTCTTTTTATCTGGTCCGCCGGGCATTTTATTCTCCTAAAAATTAATAATACGCCCTCACCTTAACATGATTTTCTTCATCTTGCCAGTCATCTGTTGGTAATTGTACAAAATTACCTTGTCGATACCTCATTAAAGCCTGTGTCATGCTATCTACCAAGTCGTCGTACTCTCCATTCGGAAAGGCGGCCACCTCCTCTATCATCTCATCCGCCCAAGTCTCATCGGGGGCCCAAACCATCCCCGCCTCAAACAAAGGACTTACCGCATGAACCCTCGTCACCTTGTCATTACCCTTGCTCGGCGTGAAATTAACAACAGGTATACCCGTCTGCCTCATCTCATGCGTCAACGGCATACCACTCGCCTTTGCCTCCACAATCACCGTATCAGGCTCCCAGTACTCCCACAACTCAAACGCCATCCCCTTTAACTCAGGAAAGTCCCACCGACCCTTCTTACTGTCCAACAAAATTAAATTAGGGGTCCCTCCCTCCTCTGGAAAAAACACACCCCACGTCGTTATCGCACTAAAGTCACTTGTCTCCCTCTTGCTAAACGCCGTATCATAACTCTGTATCACAAACTGTAATTGCGGAATACTCTCTTTTTCCCAACGCTTCCACCACTCACGAGGTATAATCGCATTCTCCTCACCCGTCGGGTTCTGCTGATACTGGGCATTCCATTTACTCGGCGGTATAGACGCGCGGACCGCGGTCAAATCATCAATACTCCAATACTCAGGCCAACAAGGCTTACCATCATCAAATATAGCAGGTAACTCCACAATCTCCCACTGATCCGCCCTTTCATCCTTCGCCATCGCACGCATCAACTGACCCGTCATGTCCTTCTCCGACCACCGCGTCTGTACCAAAACAATACTACCGCCCGGCTGTAAACGCTGTCTAGGTCCGCCCGTATACCAATCCCAAGCATCCTCAAAACCACTGTTGCTCATAGCCGTCTGCTCCGAATGCGGATCGTCAATAATCACTAAATCACCACCACGCCCCGCTAAGTTAGAACCAACCCCAACCGCATAATACATCCCGCCACTGCTTGTATCCCAACGACCACTCGCCTTACTATCCGCCGCCAACTTAACATCAGGAAACACCGTCTTATAATCATCACTGTCAATCAAATTCTTTGTCTTACGACCAAAATTTACCGCCAACTCCGTCGTGTGCGTCGCCTGAATGATCTTCATTCGCGGATTACGGCCCATCATCCACGCAGGAAATAAAAAGGACGCAAACTCACTCTTCGTGTGTCGCGGTGCCATGTTGATAATCAAGCGTTTTAGTTCGCCGCTCGCGACCCGTTCAAGCTTCTCCGCTATAATGTGATGATGCCTGCCTGCAATGAAATCAGGCCACATAGAACGTACAAAAGTTAAAAAATTATCCTGACAAGCCTCGTTCTTTTCAAGCTGCGCTAACCGCAGTTCAAGCTTTAAAAGTTTATCTTCCGTAGTCTGATTTATCTGTACATTCATTCGGGGACCCTGAGCGTTAAAATAACACTTTTTTCAAAATAGTAAATACCTGTCCGTTTTTACGCGTAAATATTTGTGAAAAACATGGCACTTGCACTCGTGCCACAGACACGCGGGCGGTGATTTTTTGGCCGATTTTTTTGGTTTTTTGATCGTGAAAAAATGACCCGATTTACACGGGCCCCGCTAAAATTATTGGACCAAACTACTCAGCCCGAGGTGCGCGGTCCAGAATAATTTACTGCGGACGCGGTGCATGATTCGGAGTCGGCGGTACTCCGCCCCCGCTAAATATTTCGGGTTTTTTTAATCGTAAATTTTCGTTAGCTAATACCTCGCCCCGAATAAATAAGCGGGAATAATTAACTGCGGTTGCTGGTCAACTCTCCACGGTTCACGGCTTCTCATACGTTTTAAATGGTTCAGGGCGGGCGGACCTTTGCATGATTTACTAAAATAAAGAAATAAAAAAAGGCGGTACTGAGACCGCCTTAATTTTGGTTATAGAATAGGTTTTATCTTATATGGTCAAGTTGACCGCTAATAATTATATTGCTTTTCCCATTGCATTAAATTGTATTCGTATTCCCAACGCTCAAGATCATCCATTTCGCCCTGAATATATCTAGTGTCCTCTGGGTGCATTAAATCCTCTACAAATGGAATAGATTCTTTTTCTGCGGGCGGGGTATATTCTTTTAAATAATCTGGGTTAGTTCGCTTTTCAAAGTTTTTAATCGCTTCTTTTAAATTCATGTCGTAATTACCCGAATAAAATCTCCCTTTATTTTGATCGTCAACAACAATTGTAAAATAGGGCTTGTCAGGAAAAGGACAACGAGTCCGCTTACCTAAAACATAAGTGTTTGAACCGCACCCGCCAAAAGCAAGCGGAACAGTTTTCTTTTCAATAACGTAACATTCGTCAATTCCGACTATAATTTTTTCCATTTTTTTACTCCATGTTTAAATTAAAAAGGGCGGGATAAAATACCCCGCCCCCAATATATATAGATTTTATCTTATATAGTCAAGTTATCCCGCTAATTCTAAAAAGCTTTCCGACGCGGTTACGTTATTAACCTCGCGCTCTCTTTGTATTAAGGTTGTTTCTACATTATCCCGATTAGCAGAATTTTTAACAGTAAAAGAACCCGTTGAATGACTGGCGTAATGAGTAAGCGCAGAATATAAGGACCATACAGTTGAACCCCGTTGTTCTGCTTCCTTTTCAAATTGCTCCATTAATTGAGCGGTTTTTCTGCTTTTTGCTTCGCCCGCAGTAAATCCCTTTTTTTCTGCTCTTTTAATTTCACTATCTGAAGCGGGGTAATTATCTTGTAAAACTTTAAAAGCCTGATCGTAATTTATTTCTTTATTAGCCCATTGTTGCCAAGTTTTAACTTTCAACTCATAATATTCAATTTGCTTTTCAATAAATGGTTTTACCTGAGCGGGGTTAAAACTTGCAGTATGACCAAAAGCGGTTGCCATTAATTCGGCGGAAGTACAACCGTTTGTGCAAAATAAATCTTCTGCGCCCGCTTGCAATCTAATTGCAGTCTGACCGCCAAAAGAATTAATAATCATAACTCTAAAGTTTAATTGTGTTTTACTGCCCGTCAATTGGCGGATATCTCGGCCGAGACCGTCAAAAGAATAACCCCACCTACAAATAGAACCATTATCGGCGGTTTTTTCAATTAATTTGATATTTTGCAATGCATCTTTAGGAAGTGAATCTTCTAACCCCTCGCGGACTGCTATATCTAGTTCTGAATTATCCGCGATTGCATACCGCTTTTTCATTACGCCGAGCGGTATACTATTATCAGTTCTAATAATAGCTTGCCCCGTTTCAGTTGGGACGGGTACATATTCACCGCTAACATTACGTAAATAAATCGGGGTTTTTACTGCCGAGAAATTTACTTTTTCTAATGGCGGAAATACTACGTCGGCGGTATTTTCTGCGGTTGCAATTGCGTTATTAATTAAGTTTTTTGCTATTTTATTCATTTTATTTTTACTCCATGTTAAAATTAAATAAGGCGGGAAAAACTACCCCGCCCCACTAATATATATTATTTCTCTTATATTGCAAGCTTTATTATTCAAACAGTATTCCCGTTACAGTTTTAAAATCGCATAGCGTTGCAAACTTTTTAATATATTCTTGGTCCAATTCTACACCGTCGCAAGTGGAAAAATAACCGCCCCTATAATCTATGAATAATTTATTATCACGGGTAAAGTTAAACATATCTTTAGTTTGTATATCAATTGCAGGATCAACAACACTAAAACAACAACTGTCATTTTGTACATTATTATGATCACAATCTACACCGTCGGAGATAATAAATAATTTTGCATCCGTATAACCGCCCCTTACATCTGCGCCTTGGTGTATTTGAATGAGTACATAATTTTCACCGTTTTCACTGATTAAATTAGTGCCCTGTACCACTTGACTAAAACAATTGTCAAAATTGTAAGTATTCCAAGTGTCATTATCTGAATTATTTGGAGTACTAAAACCATAAGAATTTAAAAAGTTTTCGCCTTCTTTACTCACGCCATAGTAGTTTTCACTATCCCAATTATTAACTTTCATAGCGTTAAAATCTTTACAAATTTTACATTCATCTAATACTTTAGATAACTTATGAAATACGGATACAGTAGATTCTAAATATATATGATCTCCGCTAACGTCAAAACTTAAACTAGCTTCGGGTTCATTTTGAAAGTCTTTAATTGTTTTAGTTTGGTTACGTTGCCAATTCCTACCGTTACCACCGCCCGAATCTAAAAAATGCGTACCCGTATTTTCGGTTAGCATTTTATAAATAGTTTTTTTTATATCTGCTTTATCAAATAAATAATCAACTAATTCTTGGTCGTTCATATTTTCAATTTGTTTTTCCATTATGTGATTCTCCATGTATATAATTTATCCCATACATATAGCATTAAAAAAGGCGGGTTGTAAATAGCCCGCCTTGATTATTTTTATTTATGTAAAAACTACCCGATCTCGACAGTTGGTAATTTGTTATAATCTTTAAGGTCCATATCAAGCCAGAAATAATCTAACTTTCCAAATACCTCGCCGAATAAAATATTTACCCTCATTTCAAAATCATTATGTAAAAGTGAAAATACTACAGGATATTTAAAAGTATCTCTTAATACTTTGTAGTTGTCGGGACGAATAGAACGATTCTTTTTTGTTCTAATCGCTTTATTATTAAGACGTATTATATCTCTTTTTGTTAAGTATTTAACCATTTGATTCTCCATATATATAACTTATCCCATATATAATAAAGTGTAACAAAAATTAGTCAATAATTTTTTTAATGCGATCAACAACAATACTATCATGTCCGCCTATATGCCACTCGGTTATATCCTCAACTTCTTTTCCATACCGCCCCAGATAGTTATGACCATCTTTCCAATTAGAAATGGTGGCAATTTTACCATCATCAAACTTTAAAACCCATTCGGCATCAATCTTATAACCATCTGATTCCATAGGTTCTCCAAAAAATCTTTTTAGTCTATCGTAGGTAGTTTCTAAAAAACCTTGTGCATGAGAACCATTAAGTTCATCACATATGTTAGCAACATTATCATGTCTATCCATAGCACTTATTGATTTATATTTCATTTGACTGTCTAGTTTTTTAACGAGTTCTTCAGCTTCTGCATAAGTTTCAAAAAGAGTAGAACCATCCTCACTACAACAATCATTACCATCTTCATCAATAACCGAATAATGTATAACGGGTGTTTTTTGTATTCTGTATAACATTATAAAATCTCCATATATAATTTATCCCATATATAATAAAGAAAAAAGGGGACTAGTCAAGCCCCCTTATAATTTATCTTCTCCGTCTTGTTTTATTGGTTTTTTTCATAAGTTCATCATACTTATCGCCATACAATAACTTACCAATCCAAGTTAATATAAACAATCAATCACCCCCTTTCGCATTAAAATAACTTTTTAAATTCATTTTATGTTTAAGATTTACATCTTCTACATATCTTGGGTCGTCATCTTCAATGACGGTAACATTTGATTTTTCTTCGGGGTGAAGATCCCAATACTCTTGTTCAGCTTCTTTATCTCTATCTCTTAGTTCCTTTTTCAAAGCTATTTGATCACCTAGTAACAAATCCTCTTTGTCTTGAGCATACTCCCATACTTTTACGAATCGGATTAACCAATCTCTCTGTGTCTCAGATAGTTTATCGTTGCCCATGATTTCTTCTAAAGCACAACCAAGTGGCTGAAGCTTTTGTTCATCACCCCATTTGTTGTACATCTCAGTTAATTTATATGTGCTTATCATTTGTTTCTCCATTATTTTTTGGATAAGTTGTTAATATTGGATAATTCAAAAGTTTTAAATATTTTTTCTTTTGTTTTTTATTGCCAATAAAAGTTACATATCTGTGCTTTGCTGATCTATAAACCCTATTAGTTCTATCCCCTAAATGATGTCTACTGTGTTTACCATCTTTACCCGCCATATCTGTTCTGGCTTTGGTAGTTCCCGTAAAGAAAAAGTTACTCGCTTGATATATGCAACCTGAATGACCTTGTTGTGTATCGGCATAACTAACAATACATCTGGGCTTGGGTAATAACTTAAGAGATTGACCTACTAAATAACTCGCTTCGTTCTTTTTATTGTTAATCAATACCAAACGATTTAATTCTAACACCTCAGATTTATATTCCTCGCCCATAATACCTTTACATAAAGAGGGACTAGCAGGAGTGCCATATGATACCAAACCAACAAACTCATTATTCTCAAATAGTCCATACGCAAAAGATATGCTTGGCATACGTCTTGCGTAATGAACATTCAAGATAAGGTGTTTTGTATCCTTATACCCAATCTGTTGTACGGAATAGTTATTCATCAAGTGCCATAAAAATAGTTAAGGCTTTTTCAAAAGGTAAATCATTAAGAATAACTGCTTTTGGGTGATGCTTTAAAATTACATCAGACGCAATATGTCTTTTCCAATGATATAATTCACCATCAGCATCTTGTATCATTGAACCTTTATTTAAATTACGTCTAAGTGTTTTAGAGCATTTCCATTTGTTCAATTCTTGGTGACACCATAATTCAAGATCCATAGTTAATTCATATTCTTTGGGTTCAACATCATCAGCAAATTTAAATTTGGATTTAATTTTAGGCTGATCACTAAAATACTTGTCAACATCTCTTAAAACGTCAAAGAAATTTTTACGAAAATCTGACCTAGTAAATGCAGGATGTTCAAGTTGGTAATCACTTCCACCACTACCCTCATTTCTTATAAGGGCAAGAGGCTTATTATTTAAATAAAGCTTTGCTTCATAACAAGGTGTTTCTTGAGATGCAAAGCTACTGTACTTTATATTTCTAAGTTCTAATTCCATCACTTAACCTCTCTAAATTTTTCTCTTAAGAGAGTGCTATCTAATAGATAATAATATACAATATCCAAAGCTTTTGTTACTTCAATTGGAAAACAATCATCATTGTCCATACCTAGTAAGGTAGCTATAGTTAAAGCATCAACTTTAAGAGAATGCGTTTCTCCATGTATCCATTCAGAAATAGGTGTATCTGATAATTTATATTTATCTAAGTGTTTCATCACTTAACCTCCATGTAATTGTGATTCGTTTATGATATAAGATTATATAGGACAAATCAAGTCCCAAACTTTTTCCCACTCAAAAGGTGCTTTCCAAACTTCTTTTGGTTCGGTCTTCAAACCGTTCATTTTAAGGTCAATGGCTTGGGTCGCTTTGTATAAATATAACTCGGCCGTAGTAGTTGGATTGTTTTGTTTCTTTATTAATATCCAAGCACTACCTTGCTTATGCCTAGTCAACCAAGCTACTTGATGAGGACTAAGATTAACGGCATTAGCCTTGACAAACTTTAACTCTACAAAATGAAATAATCCTAGTTCATCACAGATAAGAAGATCAGGTATTCCTTGTCCCGCCCAATTCTCAATCCTTGTCAGAAGTAGGTTTCTCTTGGATCTCTTGCTCGCTGATTTCAGTTGCTGATATAGTCCTGCTTCTTTCTTGCTCGTCTGGGGTAATATCAATGGTTTGTTCACCGTAAGACCTTTTTATTTCTTCGATTGCTTTTACAACTTCATCTTTGCTCATACTATCTATTGATCCGTGTCTTATCTCAGACTTGTTCACATAGATGTCTCCTTGAGCCATACCTCTACGATATTCAGCTTGAACGGCAGCTGAGTAGGCTCCGTTTTCTAAAGCTAAATCTCTAATCTGTTGTAAATCTCTAATATGTCTAGCGTAAGTTACTCCAAACTTTTCATCTAAAAGATCTCTTTCTCTTTTAATAGCGGCTACTACATGAGGACTTAAATGTGGATTAGTAAGCTCATAAGCTCTAATGTGTGCAGAAGATTTAGAATATCCCGCCCGCATAGCAGCTTCCAACAAAGTTATCTGACCGTCGTTAGATACAAGCTCTTTAACAAAAAGTTCTTGTCGTCTAGTTAACTTTTGATCTTTATGTACTCTAACCCTACCTCTCTTTTCGTTTGGATTAGGTGGAGGCTTCTCTTTTACCCAAGATGGTTTAGGATTATTATTCAAAGTAAGTGATCTGGGGATCTTTTTATAATCAAGCTTTGAACTCTTATTTAAGTTTGCCATACTCTGCTCCAACTATAAGTCTTTTCTTATATGTACAATACTTTACTTATATATTCCAGAAAAATATTTTTTTTAAAAAAGTTGAAAATATTTGCATTAAGGCGATTTTGAGGGTTACATTTTTGAAATCAGAGGTGTAACCCTTTATGCAACCCTATTTCGTCCTTATATATAAGGGATTTTGTACCAAGGTTACGTCGGTTACGTCGGTTACGCCTATTTTTCACTAAAAAATTTTTTTTCTATTTTCTCAGCTATATAAGTAACCGTAACCGACAAACATAAAAAAACCCCGTGAACCGTGATCCACGAGGTTTTGTCATTTACACCCTAAAATAATTATTAAGAAAGTTTTTTAGGTCCTTGAGCCGTGAAAAACTGAGCCTGCCTTCTCCTTGAATACTTGCGGAGAATGTTCTTTTATTACCTTGTCTTTGTACTTCGACTTCTATGACATCTCCGTTAGGAATGGTAAATTGGTAATTACAGGGACCGAAATCTTTTTTAATGCGTCTGAATGTTATCATTAGAATGGGACCTCCTCGTCTGGGCTATTGGGTATCCAAGGTTTAGGATACGTTGTTTGTTTAACTTGTTTTGGTTGTTTGGGTTCGATGACCCCGATAGTATCTAAAAAAACAATTAAGTCCAAAGGCATTTTAATTTCTTATCATATACTTGTAAAAATCTATGTTTGCGAGTTCGTGGTCGCCATTCTCCTTCAAGGTGTTTAACAGATCCTCTAGCGTGTTTTTTGTACGTACCATCTGTTTGTTTTATCCAAAAGTCTGATTTTTTATCGGTTAGACCATAATATGAAAAATTGCAGGCTTTGTATAGAGTCCCGTCGTGATATTGACTATCGGCATAGGACAGGACGGCTTTTACGGGTTGTTTATTTGCTTTTAAAAATTTTAAAGACCGTGATAAAAACCAACTAGCTAAGTTGTATTCTTGTTGTTGGTGGTCGGGGCGCAGTACAAAACGGCTTAATTCAAAAAGGCCTTGTTGTTCATCTCGGTTAAGGCCAAAACAACCTTTGGCGAGTTCAGGAACGGGAAACCCTGTAAAAATACAAGCTCCTACTACTTCGTCCCCACAGAACAACCCGACGTTAAAGCCACTTTTAAAAGTAACACTTTGTTTAGCAAGGTAATGATAATCTAAAAGTAAAGGTTCAATTTGTTTTTTGCAGGTAAGTTCCAAACGGTAATTACTTTTGCTCATTTGTTAAATTTAATAACTTTAAAACGGTCACAATTTTTAGAAACGTAGTAATTATCTTTAGATACTTCTTGAACCGTGAGCCCCTGACAACAGTCCTCTACTACGGAATGACACTTTTCGCATTGTTCATGGCCGTGGACATAGATTGTTTTTCCTTCGTGACCGCATCGATTACATCTCATTTTAATCCTCTTTTACGTCCATATTATTAATAATATCGGGTCTTTTCAATGGGTATTTCTCTAAATAAAACTCTTCATATTTGTATGTCTTAAAACATTTATATTCGGGACCGTATATTTTTTCCGACCACATTTGACATTCTTCTTCTGTTTCAAAATGAGCAACGGTAAGTAAGCTATATAATATGATTTTATTCATACCTCTCTCCCTAAGGCTCTTAACTTTAATACATATCTTTTTAGTTCTTCTCTTGATCTTTCGTGATCTCTGGCAACATCTTTATGTTGTTCTAACTCAAAGACCTTGGTTTCGTAATGATCTACTTGTTGACGTAAAAAGTTAAGTTCATACTCTTCCGCAGGACTAAGTTTTTTTGTCATTCTTTTTTCCCTTTTTCTTTAAAATTCTGGCAGGCACTCTTTTCCAAACATAACGATTTGCGTGATCTTTATTTGGTTTGTAAAAATTATGTATGCTAAACTGCTCGGCTATTGGTTTTTTATTTTTTTCCACCTTTACCTACTTATTTTTAAATACTCTGTGATAATATACTTGATCCGTTTCACTCCACTCTCTTCTTATGGAAGCACTACCAAATCCGTAAATTAAAGATATTTTATTTCTTATTTTCTCCGCTACATCTAAAGAAAATTTTTTAGTATGGTTAATTAAAAAGCTATCGCCAACCTCTAGTTTATCCCAAAACTTTTTTAAATCGCTTGAGTTTGTTTTCTTTTTATCTTTGCTAATATTCTTTTCAACTTTATATTTATCTAAACATATTTGTGCTTCTAAATGTTTTTCTCTATAAAATAAATCTTGATCATCCATAACTGTTCTCCTATGTAATAAAAATTATATAAGAATCAGTATGCGCTTTTATGGGATAACTGTCAAGACATAAAAAAAGAGCCGTTGTTTTTGACATTGGGTGGTTTGAACAACGACTCTTTATACATGGAGTAATTAGAACGTAAGCGATATTATAAGACGCGTCAAGTTCTTTTTTTATTTGGAAAAGGAATCACCTTTCGGGTGGTTCCGTAGAAAAAGTTAATTCTTTATTTTGATAGGCTTCGTAGACTTGATACATGATCTTTAACTGTCCGCCCATAGTACGACCCTGTTCACGGGACAAAAGCTTTAATTCTTTGTACACTTCTATCGGAACAAGCACACTTTTCCACTTAGTTGTATCCATTTGGCATCTCCTTTAATAGAAATGTATAAGATTTTATTAGATAATTCAAGCAAAAAAAGTGTGCCCCCACGAAAGGGAGGAATAGGGGCACAAGTTGAGGTGGTAACAAGGCAAAATTATGAAGCATTACCCCAACAAGACCCCACCTCGACATCACATTTGTTGGGAACTTCTAATGGTACCGCATTTTCCATGATTCGCGAAATGTTTTCTGCATCTGATCTATCTTTTACTGAAATAGCGACCTCATCATGTATTTGTATGAGGGGAATGCGTCCTGATTGGTAAATATCAACCATGGCTTTCTTTGTCATATCGGCCGCCGACGCTTGAATAAGTCTGTTCAAGGCTTTATAGGTATAGGCTCGCTTTAATTTGGTGGTTTTACCGTATTCTTGTACGGCTTGTTCAAACGGTAGGGCTTTGTTCATTTCAAAACGGTCTGGTTCCCATAAATCAAAGCGACATTTTCGGCCGAGCAGTGATCTTACTGAGCCAGAGCTATCTCGTTCATTTAAATGGTTCATAACACCGTTCATCAAACCCTTCACAAACGGCACTCGCTCGTGGTACTGACTAATTATAGTCTTGGCTTCTTCTATTTCTATGCCTAATTGTTCGGAGAGCTTGTTAACGCCCATGCCGTACATCATGGCAAGGTTGATAGTCTTAGCCCTTTTCCGTGGTATCTGGGCCATCTCGGCTACCATAGTATGAAAGTCCGTGGTCGGGTCTTGGTTATAAGCCTCTACAAACTCAGCTGCGCCTTTCAAAGGCACCTTCCTAGAAATGCCAAACACATGAGCGTAATGGACCAAGATCCGTGGTTCCTGTTGTGAGAAATCAATAGAGCCCCACTGCTCCCCTTCTTCAGGTAAGAATAAACTGCGTATCATAGGGCCTAATTCAGGATCTCTAGCGGGGATTTGCTGTAAATTGGGGTTATTCATGGAAATACGCCCAGAAACTGTACCGCCTTGGTCAGATCGGATTTGATTAATATGACTATGAATGCGCCCATCTTTGTGACAATGCTTCATAATGGTGTTAATAAACGTCCCTCTAGCTTTATTAAGGTTGCGCTGACCCACAATAAGCTTTGGTAATTCATGCGGATGCTCCAAAAGAAACGATTTGGTGAACGACGGTGCGCCTTTTTCGGTCTTTGGATAGTTTATATTAAGTGCATCAAAGGCCTTTGCGAGTGATTGAGCCGCCCATATCTCAACATCGTGACCAACCATGCGTCTAATTTGCTGTGAAAGTATGATTTCTTTCTTTAATAAGCTATCTTTTGTTTTTTCTAGCGCATCTTGGTCAACACGGACCCCTTTCCATGTCATATCAATCAAACAGGGTAATAAATTGAGCTCTAATTCAGCTATTTTTGACAATCCTTGCTTATTTATTTGTACAGAAAAGTAATTCCATAGGTCCAAGGTCAGTTTTGCGTCGTCGGTGGCATAAGGGCCGACAAACATAGCGGGCATCTTCCACATTTCAGCTTTTGGATCAATACCAAAGGCAGAAGCAGCTTCATTAAGCTCTTTTTCAGACTTAGTTTTGTTTAAATAGTCATAAGAAAGAGCATTGAGGCTATAACTAAAGCGGTTTTCGTCCAAAAGGGCTGCGATAACCATGGTATCAATTAGTTTACCGTTAAGTGTAAACCCAGATTGACGGATCCAACCCGCATCATACTGTGCATTGTGCATAATTTTGTCCGCAGGGCTTTCAAAAACCTTTTTTAACCACCTATTGACGATTAATTCGTCTAAATTACCCCCGCCAACGTGTTTGATGGGTATGTAATGAGCCCAATTCTCTGTGGCAATAGCATATCCAACAATCATACCGTCGCCGGTAGGCCAACCCGGTCCTTTTGTTTTAATGTTGGGATCTCTTGTTTCTACGTCAATTGCAATTTGCTTACAGTTACTGAGATCGGGTAGTTCATGTGGGGGCACCCATTCACTTTTGGGTGCAAACATACTTAATTGTAAGGACATTACTTCTCTCCACCAAGCGCACCATAACCACATATATCAAGCCAACTGTCCTCGTGATCGGGTGTTTCAATCAATCGACTAAGCTTTACGGCTACCATACATTGATAAACTTGTGATATTGTCACCTCTTTTTCTAGTATAACTGACCACATTTTTGCTATGCGTTGATGGTTTTTATGTGCGTCGCCATAATCTTTTGCTCTTGGTCCATTGATCATGGACTCTGCTTTGTTAAGTATTTCTGCTCGTTTCATGCCATTTCCTGTAATTGTCTTTCTAATTTTTTTATTTGATTTAATAGTTTTGATTTTTTAGTAACGCGTTCTCCTGTTCTTGCATTAAAACCCGTCCGTTTATCGTAATTTTTTGAAGGATAGTAATTTAAGTCATAGGGAGTATGATTTTCTTCAAATATATTTTTTATTCTATTAAATAATACCGCTCCTTTTTTAGTTAAAGTTAATATGTTTTTATTTAAAGCATAAGGATTTCTTTCTCTTTGAATTAATCTAAATGGATTTTGTCTTCTTACTTTACCCCTACTCCCTTCAGATAAAACATCTATATTTCTACTAACGCTTGCAGAACTAATGTTGAGTATTTTAACAAAGTCTTGATTACAGGCTAAATCACTTATGCAGTTTGTTTTTTCAAATTTCTCGTGTCCTCTACCAACAATATTAAAAATTATCATGGCCGTTAATGGAAAATCAGTATCAACACCTCTAAATTCTTCATAAATGTTTTCTAGTTTTAATAAATTGTTTGTCATTTTTTCTCCTAAAAATTTACATAGTTATCTATAGGGTCACTTTAAAACCAAAAATTAACTTAAATCTTTTTAATTTCAAACACTTAACTATAAATCATAACTCCTCGTTGCGTCTTCGGGTTCGACGATATAAAGATTTTCTTTTGCCCTAGTTACGCCCACGTAAAAAACCCGATGAATATCATCAGGTTCTAAACGTGAACTTTGTTCAGCTGCCCACGATAAATCCGTATGTAATACGACATTATCGGCTTCTCCTCCCTTTGAGCCGTGGATCGTGGACACTGAAATACGCGGTATTCCATTGAATTTTTCACCGCGTCTTAACATGGCAATAATATACGCTCGTTCTTCTTCTGGAATTTTATCAAGCGCAATGTGCCATATATCTTCTAACTCTCTTAATAAACCAAAGTTGCTCTTTAGCTCCTCATATGTAATCATATCACCATCATCTAAGCCTGTTAGTTTCTTATACCCACGCTTAACACCTTTGCCTACAGACATATAGTGATACATTGTTCGTGCGTCAGCCCCAGAGATAGGGCGTTCTTTACGTAGATCTTCCCAAGAATTAACAGCGACGCTAATCTTTTGATTGATGGACCGTGAGCCACGGTATTCAAACAATAATCCATTGGACCTTAGCGTTGTCTTTACAGGACTAAGCTGATACCCCGCCTGAGCTAGGATGAGCCATTCGCCTTTAGACATATCAAGTTGATTAAGATCCCATATACGTTCTACTTGACCTTCATGGTCTTTAGGATCGTATTTCTTTGCATGACGACGACGTATGCGTTTAGCAAGCTTTTCAGCAACATGATGAACATTCTTAGGTATACGGTGGGATTGAGACAGTGTTTCAGATGGTCCGTCCATAGAGATAAAATGATGAACATCAGCCCCTGCCCATTTATATATGGCTTGGTCATCGTCGCCTGCACAATACATTTTCTTTGATTTCTTTTCTAAAATGTCGGCAATGTGCCATTGTAAAGGAGACAAGTCCTGTGCTTCATCTAAAAAACAAAGGTCAAACTCAGGGCAATAACGGTGTGCTTCGTTTACAAAGTTTTCTAACATATCTGTAAAATCAAACAAACCGTTGGCTTCTTTGTATTCTTTTAAACTCCTAGCTACATAATCTACTGTAACCCAAGGCTCTTCTATAGAACTTAAATCATATTGTTCTTTTAGGGGTACTTTTCTGAGGCGGGCTAGATTAATTAAACCAAGGATAGGATCGTGAGCCTTGAGCATATCAGGCAGGTCATCAGACGACGGTCTATCGACGTGAAGCGTAATACCTATTTTATCGGACAACTCTTTGTAGTTCTCGGCTTGTAGGACCTGTTCAGATCGTATATCGGACAGTGTTAATGCTAGACTATGTAAGGTACGAAAATAGTATAGATCTTTCTGGTAATCTAGTTTAAACCGTTCACAGGCTCTTTCTTTGGCTTCGTGGGCAGCTTTACGTGTAAAAGCCAAAAAAGCTATTTTGTTTGGGGGCACACCTGAAGAAAGGGCTTCATCTACCATATTTAACAAAGTCGTAGTTTTACCTGTGCCGGGCGGACCAAATATTCTAAACATTACCAAGGGGTCTTTCTTTTATCTCCAAACTCAGGTGTAGATACTTCGACAGGAGCATACTCAAAAGCAGGAATGCGCCATACACGGATAGCATTACCTTTGATTTTGAGAGCCGTGGCTTCTCCTTGTATATCTCTAAGTCTTTGCGCCACTTTATGTGACTTATAATCAAAAAATCTATTCTTTTTAAGATGCGCTTCCAAGTCTTTTAGGCGAAAATAAGTATAACCCTCTTCTTCATCTGTCCAAGGCTTGCGTAACAGGATCTCTTCCCTGTCTTGCGCTTGTTGTAAATGACGACAAAACTCTTCAAGAAAGTCATAGAACTGTCCGTTTATGCTTGCATCTTGGGATACTTCCATAATAGCACTTTCGTTTTCTTTCATTTCGGTCATTAAAGAACTTATTCTGCTTTCCCAGATGTTTCTGGATACGGTGCGGGGCATCATGTTAAGTTGCTCCATACAAGCCTTTTGAAACAAACCTTGGCTCATTAAAGCATCTGTATCAAGTTCCAAAGGCTCACCATTAACATCAATAAACCATACAGGCGGTGTAGAATTGTATTTTCTGAGGTTTGCTATGTTGGCTCCTTGTACGGCAGCCCCGATACCATAACGTCTGGTTCGACATAACTCTTTATTACAATGTGCATTAATCGGTGCATCTGAGCATTTATAAGCATAATCTTTTCTTTGTAATTGTTTAGCGACAACATTAACCTCGTTCAAAGGCAACGGTGGTTGTAAATACTGCATATTATAATTAAGAATTTCACTTTCCCATGAGTCGGGAAAAGCTTTGCGTAAGTAAACCCCTATGTTAAACAAACCATTGTTGCGTCCCCCTTCAGATATTTTACCGCCCATAAGGATTTGTAAACAAGGTGGTCCGTCCCGCATAGACGCAAACTCAGCCTGTTCTTCTATTTGTAATTTTTTCATTTGCTCTGGAGTTTGCTTAAAACGCTCATACAGCTTGATAAACTCATCCAGAGTAGCAGAGGTGCCATTATCGTTAAAAGCGTACCGTAGACCCTCTTTATGGTCGTAATACGGCAAGTTTAAAAAGTTACCTACATCACCTCGTTCTAGGTTTAGTTTTACCTGCTTTGGAAAAATTTCACTATCGCCGTATCCTAAAGCAGCACTTATATGTTGTAAGGTTCTTTGTAAATCTCGTGCTTCAACCCAATCGGTTAAAAACAAAAAACAGTGTGCCCCTCCAGATTTGGAGCGACACACGACTAAAGGGAGTTTGAGTTTTCTAATCTTATCCATTAAAAGTTTATGGTCAAGAGGATATTGATCTACGTCAATACAACCCCACTTGCACATATTGCTTTCATTGATAGGTATAATACCTAAGGCATCACCTTTACCAGATAAATGCCCTTCCCAAAGATTAAGGGTCCGTGGTTCGCGGACGATGGAAGCCTTACCTGTATTCTTACCATTCAGTTGTGTCTTTTCAACTTTGTAAGTACCGTAGGCTTCCTTCAATCCGTCAAAGATTGATGAAAACTTTTCTGTAGACATTAGAAGGGTGTTTCTTCTTCTTTCTCGTGTTTAACTACAACACTACCCTTTTTAATGCTATCAGCAAAAGCTTTTGCTTTAGCGTAAATGTCGGCACTGTTTACGGGATCTTTTCTTGACATTTCCCAACCGTGCCATGAACCCTTGGAGTTTTCTTCTCCAACAGATTTTAAATGGTATACATAACCAAACCTAGGTGGTGTAAATAAACCATTTTTACCTTTTATGGTTGCAGATAACATCATGCTATTCCATTTACGGCTTTTCTTTAATTGTGTAGATTTCATAGCAATCAAAGCTTGATCAGCACCACCGTCCTTATTTAAAACTAAAACATAATGCTGATGTGTTTCTTCGATATATTGACCAGAGCCATCTTTAAGATAGTCTTTATTATCTTCATCACTTCTTTCAAACTCAGGACACTCATCCTTAGTTTTATAGACAGCAACAGGGGCTCCTGTTCCTTCACCTCTTGGCGACCATTGAATATACACTCTTTCATAAGCACAAGGCACTACATCAACCCCATCCTTACCTTTGTATATTTGATCGGTAACACTATTTATAATGTCACCTCTTTTAGCATTGTCTAAGTCATCAAGCTTACTGTCGAGACCAGATAGTATTTTTAAGAAAGGAAGAGCAAGATCATCGCTTCCTAAATCGTTAATACCAGACCCTGCATCTGCTTCCATCATAGAAGCGTCAAACGCTACTACATTAGTTTTCTTTTTTTCATCTACGGCCGTTGTCATTTTTTTCCTCCTTTAATGATTGCACGTTGACCCATGAAAGCACCAAATAATTCCGTTGGGAACTCTTCACCTGCTTCCATTCTTTCTTTAACCCAAGCCTTTAAGGTTTGAGGTTCAATTTTTGACTCTTGATCGGTAGCCACACCATTATCGTAAGCTACACGCATAAAAACTTTGGCATCGTCTTCTTGTCCACGACCAAAGGTAGCGACAACCCTATTTTTAATAATGTCGTCGTGACCATGCTCTCTTAACCAATCGTAAGCTTTTTCACGATTAGCTACAAGAATAGATGCGCCATATATGTTTTTAATATCAAGAGAAGATCCATCATCAAGTTTTAATGAGGATAAGCCTGTTTCTGACATCAGGTTTGGGATCTCTTCGTCACTGATTCGCAAAAGCTCTTTCTTAGCTTCTTTAAGTTCAGCTTCTAAGTCCTTAACTTTTTGTTCCTGATTTTTTTGTTTTTTTGCTAGTGACGCAACGCTTGTTAAGTCACTCTGCTCTAAGTTTTCAATGTTGGAAGATTGCTCCTCCATGTCTTCAAATAAATCATTCATTCGTTGTTCCTCTATCGTTGTTAAAGATCTTTTTATGATCTTGACTTTAGCATATAAGATATTATAAGATGCTGTCAAGAGGTAAAAATGAAATATAAATTTAAGACAAAACCATTTAAGCATCAAGCAGAAGCATTAGAAAAAGCCTGTGATCAACAATACTATGCTTTCTTTATGGAAATGGGTACAGGTAAAACAAAAGTGGCGATTGATAATCTTGCTATGTTGTACCTTAAAAATAAGGTGGATGCTGCCCTTATTATAGCTCCAAAGGGTGTATATGATAATTGGGTTACGTTAGAAATACCAAAGCATTTACCAGATGAAGTGCCTGTAAAAATGATGCGTTGGCAACCTAGACTTAGTAAGACCTATCAAAAAGAATTAGAGATATTTGTTAAACATAGATTTGATGGATTAAAAATATTTGTAATGAATATAGAAGCGTTGTCCACGAGCAAGGGCACAAAGATAGCGGGTGTTTTTCTTATACAAAACGAAGACAATATGATTATTATAGACGAAAGCACTACTATTAAGAATAGAGGTGCTTCGCGGACAAAGAACTTAATGACCTTAAAAGGTTATAGCAGTTATCGTAGGATTTTAACGGGGTCACCTATTACAAAAAGTCCTATGGATTTATATAGTCAATGCTCTTTTTTATCTACTAGAGCTTTGAACTTTAGTAGTTATTACGCTTTTCAAGGACGCTATGCCATTATAAAACAAAGGGCCTTTGGTGCGCGGTCTTTTCAGGAGATTGTAGGGTATAGAAACCTTGAGGAGTTAAATGAAAAACTAGAGCAGTTTAGTACGAGGACGTTAAAAGAAGAGTGTCTAGATTTACCTGATAAGCTTTATACCAGACGTAATATTACCATGTCTGATGAACAGAACAGTGTTTATAATCAAATGAAAAAGCTTGCATTAGCACAGCTTGACAGTGGTGAGTTGTCTACTACAGCTAGTATTTTAACACAGATTATGCGTTTACAACAAATATGTTGTGGGTTTTTTCAACCCGACGTAGGAGAAATCCGTCAGTTACCTAACAACCGTCTTAGTGAATTGTTGGATATAACTGATGAGTTACAAGGAAAAGCAATCATTTGGGCATCATTTACGCACGATATTCAACAGATAGCTAGGTCCTTGCGCGACCGTTTTGGGCCTGATTCGGTCGCACTTTATTATGGTGATACACCACAGGAAGACCGACAGAAAATCGTACACAAGTTTCAAGACATGACTTCTGAACTACGGTTTTTTGTTGGTCAACCAAAGACAGGAGGTTATGGCATTACGTTGTCAGCTGCCACCACCGTTATTTATTATAGTAACAGTTACGATTTAGAAAACCGCTTACAAAGCGAGGACAGAGCCCACCGCATAGGGCAAAAGAAAAACGTCACTTATATTGATTTGGTCTGCCCAAATACAATAGACGAAAAGATATTAGAAGCTTTAAAAAGTAAAATTAATTTATCCCAAAAGGTCTTTGGAGAGGAGGCAAGGAACTGGTTACAATAGGGCTATCTTCTTCCATCATAAAAGACCTTGTTAATGGTGGTTTAGCTCTTTCAACTAAAGAAGGGTTCATAGCTACTTCTCTTTCTATCTCTGCATCTCTAAGCACATCGCCCGGTAAACCTAATTGTTCAACCAATTCTGTTGGTCTGGTTTGTGGTTCGGGTGCATAGACAGGAAGTATGTCATCATCTGATTTTAAAAGTTCTTGTCCGGCTACCATTAGACTTTGAGGTAACATTGAACCCAAAGGTTTTCTATCCGCTTCAGCAACAGAGGGTATACTACCAAAACCAAAATCTTCTACTCCAATAGCTTGTAAAAACTTAGGCAAGTAATCACGACCTTCTTTCGATAAAATACTTGGATCTCTTCCCGCTTTAATAAAATTAGTAACGGTTTTTGGTCCCTGATTATAAGCCAATACGGCATCGTTTACATTACCAAAACGACGTATCATAGCCTTTAAATATTGCTCCCCAAACTGAAGGTTTAAACTGGGTATAAACAATAATCTTCGTGCTTCCTCCTCAGTTTCTCCTGAAAACTCAACACCGTTTTTACGAGCTATTTCAAATATATTTTCAACCTTATTACCCGGTTGCATAGCTGTTGGCACTTTTACTTGTGTCAATCCAATGGCACCTGCTTCACTTACGGCGTTTGGATTACCTCCGCTTTCGATAAAAACTAAAGCTTTCATCATCTGACTTAAACTATTTAAAAGACCACCGTTTCTCATATGCGGTATAAAAGTAGCAATGCCATCTTTTATTTCTCCACCAGAATTTGCAGTTTGAATTATTCCCATTTTTTTTAAAATTTCTATTTTTTCTTCTCTATCGGTGACACCAAAAATAGCAGATCTGGGATCTAAAAGTATTTCAATAGGTATTTGATCTATAGGTGTTCCGTCAGGAGGAGGTTCTTTTATTTCTCCACCGTCAGCCATACCTCTATTTCGTTTAAATTCTTTAAGTTCTTCACCCTCACCTGCCGGTGAAGCCGACAATAAATAGGATAAAAAAGATATTAATCCCATTGGAGCTTTTGCAAGAGAGCCTAAACCACGTTTAAATGCATTTTTATACATTTGTTTTTTACTTATTGGATCATAATCTAACTTATAATCTTGTATTTCTCTTCCTCTTAAATCAAAATCAGGATTTAAAAGAGCTTTATTTAAAAGTCCTTTTTTATTAATTAAACTTTTTAATATAGGATAAGAAGCTGCGGTTAAGCCTAAGCTTGCCAAAAACTCTTTATCTCCTTGAGACATCTCATTTACTTCACCACCTTTTTCCATACCTCTATTTCGTTTAAATTCTTTAAGCCTTTGATCCGCTTGATCTTGTGTAATAATACCATCTTCCAAAAGCATTTTTAAACTTAGAATTCTATCTTCTAGATCCTTAGCATCGGAAAGACTTTTTAAAACGCCTCTTTCTTCCTCTAGACTAGCCATTAGGACATAATTCCTTGTGTCATACTAGGTGAATCTTCTTCAAGCATAGGGTTTGGTAAGGTTGCAATACCCTGTTGTCTTGGAAAAATATTAGGCGTTATAGCAGGATTGTAACCGGGTTCTCCCGGCGCAGGTAGACCTGAATCTCTATATAATTGAGCAGGATCGTAATCTGTTTCTACATTAGGCAAAAAGGGTCTTCTTACAAAGGGTGGTATTCCGGGTGGTACATTCGTTCTACCGTATTGCGGAAATATTGGGTCGAGCCGTGGGTCGGGGGCAAAGGTCCGTGGACCTGTTGGAATGGTTGGTCTTTCTGGACTTGGAAAAAACCCAGAAGACATGGGCACAAAAGCCTGACCTTGAGGACTTGTCATTATGCCAGTGCCGGTATCAGTGCCAGTACCAGTACCCGTTGTTGTACCTGATTGGTTCATTTGATCAATACTACCGCTTGTGCCAATACCACCTGTGTTTTGTATAATCTCACCGACTGTAATTGGTCTATCAACTGTGCCATCTCCACCCATTATTACATCTAGTACATCTCGGTTATAGGAATTCATTAAATTTTGTTGCCCAAAAGATTCTGCTTGGTTTAAAAAAGGGGCTATGTTTTGTTGACTTGAAGGTGGATTGGAGAATGTAATAGTGGGATCGGCTCCCGGTGTAATACCACTTAAAGGATTTGCTATACCAGTATCAATCACAGAACCTGCGGGATTAATAGAAAAAACATTTCCAAAAGTTAAATCTTTAGCCGGAGGTGCAATGTCCGAAGCAAACATTTCTTTTCCAAGATCAGTTTTTTGATCATGGTATGAAGTAAAACCTTTTGATAGAACAGGTCCGCTTTTACTCACAGGATCTCTAGTTATGTCGGTAGAACCCACAGGAATACTTTGACCTGTATTATCTGGTGTATAATATGTTCTGTCATTATATTCGTAAAATAAACCACCACCACCAGATTCATATCCCGGTTCTCTGTTTGCTTGTTCTTGATAACTTTGTAAAGTTGCAGGATCAGTTACTCCACCAAAAGTAAATCCATACTCAGAGATATCTCCTGTGTTTTTAAAATCATCACCAACTTTACGATTAATTGAAGTAATTACAAGGTCAGCATCTGGTGGGGGTGGTGATCCTATGTAACCAGTCTGCTCAGATTTACCCATATTATCATCATATGTGTAAGTTTTACCTGTTTTTCTGTCTTTCATATAAATGAAACTGCTTGATGGTGTATAAATATTACCAGACACACCTTCTACACCTATATTTTGAAGAGAGCTACCATGATCAGATTTTAAGTAAAAAGGATCACTTTTAAAAGGTTCTGGTTGTTGCGGTGTATTGTTTGTAATTGTTTCAGAAACGGTAGGTAAAGGATCAGGACCAATTACGGATGTAATTTGCGCATCTGTTAAGTTTTCCACACCCTCTGGAGAGTTAACCAAAGCCCGAAATTGATCAGGTGTTATTTGTCCACTTTTAAGTGCCTCTATAACTTGTGGTGTTGTAGCCATTTTTTAAGTCCTCACATTGGTAATGCCACCTGTTCCAAGCATACCCGATATGGGGTCATCTGGAAAGAGGGAAGCGTATTTAGTTCGCAGATTGGGATCAGGTGATCCCAATTGCGTTTGCGCCTGCTGAGTTGTGGGAATCGGTGCAGGCGAGGTAACTTGGCTTAAATTAAAAGGCGACATGGATTGAATAGCTTTGGGTACGGTTAATGGAAAAGTGTCCTGTTGTATTGGATCAGGTTCTTGTTCAGCACCCTCACGAGATATTGCAGGTATACCTCTACGGAAAGTCGAAGTAGTGGCAGTGTAACCTTTATCTAATAACATTTGAAATAATCTTGATGCTATATTTGACCTTTCTCTTTCATTTCTTCCTTTACTTAACATTACGGCTAAAAGTTCTGGATCCTCAAACATTTCAGTCATAAGATCCATTTTTAAAGATTCAGGAATATTTTTAAATATCTTTCCATAAACTTGTCTAAAAGCTTTTGAACCGGCACCCGCTGCTACTAAACTTCCTGCACCAGTATCACCGGGTATTAAACTTTGCATCCTACTACCTAAACTAGCACCTGATATTCTTAAATAAAAATCCATCATAGGACCAACAGTTTCGGCTAAATCTTCTAAATCTATGTCACCTTTTGCAACGAAAGCTTCCATTTGTATTAGTTTTTCACTAAAAGATCTTAATTGTTTTAAATTTTGTTCGTCTATAACACCATTAGTTTTCATCCATTCAGCAAGAGAAACATTTCCTTTTGAATTTCTGTGTGGAGCAAAAATGTTTTGAAAAAACCTCCTTGCATCAAAAGTTTCACTAGTGCCCCCTGCATCCGTCATAGCTGCTTTGATAAAAGACGATTTTAAACCATCCATTGCATCTTGTTTTGTATAAGTTGCATTTCCTACTTGCCATTCATTAGGAGCTTCTTTAACAACTTTAAGTAAGTTATCCCATGATCTAACAGGATTTGGATTGTTTTTTGAAAGAGCTTTTGCTGTAGCTGTCGCAGGGTTTTCTGTAGAATTTGTTAACAAGTCCATAAAAGAAATGGTCTTTTTTGTGTCATTAATTACTTCAGTATTTCTTTTTTCTATGTTTTTTAATAATACGGTAGCTGTTTCGGCATTTTCTAAATCGGCTCTTAGTGCAGGCATTGCAGATAGAATATCTTGATTTTCTGGTCTTGCCATCCAATTTCTTAAAACTTTTAAATTAACTAGTCCTGTTTCTTTGTCAAACAAAGACGCTTGAGATTCTGTAAGTATATTTCTTAATATATTCTCCGTAGTCCCTCGTATGGAGGAAGTAGTTTGCACTGCGGTTTCTATATTTGCTAAAACATTTGGATAATTTGACAAAGATTTTCTATTATTAGATAACCAACGATTTAATCTTGCAACGTCTACAAGACCCGTATCTTCATCAATAGAATATTTAGTTAATCTTTTAAGAACTTTTTGTAAATCAGGTTCTCCTCTGCCTGCAGCAATATTAGTTAAAGCTTGCGTTAATTCAAATTGACCTATTTGATCTAGTTGCTTTAATCTTAAATAACCTGCATCAGCAGAAAAAACATTTTTATATAATAATTCGGGAGCAACCTTTAGAGCACCTGTTTTTTGAGTTGATAAAGCATCATTAGCAAAGGATCTAGTAAAAGCATCATTTAAAGCTCTGCTGTAAGATCTTGCCACAATATAATTTGGGTCGTTCACTGGATTATTGTTTAAATCTTGAAGAATAGCTTGGGCAAAACCGTAGGCTATACTTTCTCCTGCATTATCGCCTTTCGTTCCTAATTTTTTTGCAACACTTAACGCGGTGCTATACATTTCGTACATATCTTGAGCGTTTAAAACATCGGGTTCAGTGCCCTCCTCAAGTCCTGCCTGTCTACGAAAAAAACCAATTAAAGGATTTAAATCACTATCTAATGCTTTTTTTGCAAATTCATTGTTAGGAAGTCTATCTTGCATGAAAGTAATAAACTCTGGTGTTTCTTCCCCAAAATCCATCGGTATATTACGGTCAACACCTTGCCATAATCTTTTTTCTTGGAGCCTAGCTTCTTTTAAACGGTTAGATAAAATTTCTTGAAGATTTTCACTTAATTTTGCTTGTCTACCTGCGGGTGAACCTATTGCTTCAAAAGCATCAAATACTTTTTTCATTTGAGCAGCTAAAGGTCCTTCTAAATCAGCTTGAAATAGACTTTGCATTATATCAGCTGCCCCTTGTATTGCAGTAGGATCAGAGGATGCAAAAGATGCAGCTATGATATTTCTTAACGCTCGTGAAACTTGTATATTAGCAGAACCTCTTTCCTTAGCTAAACCTTTAGTTGTAGTTTCCAAACTTTTTTCAATAACTAATAAGGCAGGTGAAGCAGATTTCAAAGCTGCTGTTAACTTAATTGGATTTCCATCGGTATCTACTAAAATATCTGTAAATTCTTTTGAGGCTAAATTTTTTATAACTTGATCAACATCTTCCCCTGCATTCTCAACGCTATCTATAATAAAATTAATTATTTGTTTTTCGCGTTCTTTATTTAAACCTTTAAAAGTTCTTTGAACACCACCTTCTTTTACAAATTTTAAAGCTTTTGGAGTTGCTTTTAAAGTATTTACAAGTCTTTTTAATACAAGTTGATTAAGTGAAGGAAGCGTAATGGCACCGCCAAACTCAAAAGTTAATCTTGCAGGTGTCGAGCCGGGAAAAGTATCTTCCGCAACATAAGCACCTCCCGTTTGCCCAATGCCGGCTAAACCCTCAGCTAAACCAAAGGCTACAGGGTTATTTCTAGCAATTTGACCCATACGACCTACTGTATTTTCCAAACCCTGAGCTATTTTAAGTGCAACAGTAGGTTTACCTTCAATACCCTTTTCTTTAAACAGAGCGTTTCTTGCTTGTTGAACACCAAAGTTAAGTTGATTTTTAACTAAAAAAGGCATACTTGCCCAAGCAAAAGCTCCTGCTGCTGTTTTTCCTGCTTCATAAGCTTCTTGATGATGAGGTAACATTACTCTTTCATCACCTAAAATTTGATCGTTTATTTTTTCACCTAAAAGGTAACCTCCTATTGCAGAAATGGTTCCCATAGTAAGAGGAACTCCAAATTTAACAATAGCTGTTGGAACTGTAGTAGGCGGTACTCCCGCTACCATGGATTGTCCAACACTAAATCCACCCATAAAAGTAGGCACACTCGCTGCCTGTGGTACAATTTCTCTTTTAAAACCTTCTAAAAATGTACCAGAAGATATAGGTCTGCCCTGTGGATCAAACGCGAATAACCTTATTATCTGTTCATCAGATAAACGTCTTTTTTCTGGAGGTAATCTACTTAATTTTGGAAATAAATCTAAAACAGGAGAGGTTCCTGTTTTTAAGCCTTGATAAGTCATAAATTCGGAATCATCATATTCTGTGCCCAAAATTTTAACCATAGACTGAGTAAACTTAGGAACATCATTGTTAAAAACAGACATTAAATCATCAAAAGTTTTTTGATCATAAGTCATAGTTGGAATATTACTAGTAGTAGTCTCAGCCTCTGTTGGCACTAAAACTTCATCTTTTCTAGTTTGTAAGGCTAAATTATCAACCATTAGTTTGTTTCTTTTTTATTAACGCTTTGTTTCATGATATCTTCAGCTTCTTTTATAGCATCGTCTGTAATTTCCGATTCATAAATAGTATCAATAGGTCCTAACATTGAATTTAATCGGTTTATTTCAAATAGTTTTTGTTTTAAAACAGAAGCTTGGGTGCTGTCCATGGGCGCGCCTTCTGCAAATAACTCTAAAATTCTAACCTTTTCTCTATTTATTTCTTGTCTTAAAGTAACTAGTTTTTTAGCTTCTGTCTCAGGGTTTCTCAAAAAAGCTTGTTCATTTGGAAAAAGTTGTTCAACCGTTTGTAAATCAGCCACAGCAAATCTAGGAGATACAGATAGAGCAGAACGTCCAAGAACACGCACCATAGTTACAAATTTACGAGCTTCCATCGTATCTTTAAACAAAGAAATCTTACCGGCTGAAACACCACCAACGACTGCATCTATAGCAGCCATAACCTTACTCCATAAGCCTGTTCCTTTTCTTGCAGACTCATAGGCATTAATTACTGTAGCCATATCTCCTTCTCTTACACCGTTGGTATCAAAAAAATCTATACCCTGAGCTAAAGCTTGATCCATTTCTTCTAAGCTTTTCTTGGAGTGAGCTACTAACTTTTCTTTTTTCATAACATCGTATGCAATAGTGTCACTTACGGTAAAAGCACCACCCGGTATGTTTTGTTGCTCACCGTTGAGATTAACGTAAGTCTTTCCACCGTCATAACTCATTCGCACACCTTCATCTGGAATAAAGTAACCTTTTGGTGTGTTTTTAATTGTTGTTGGTTTATCAAAACTTGCAGAACCGGGGTTATCTTTATTTTGTTCGTTTACTTGTTGTAGTAATGCTTGTCCTGCACTTGAATTAATATCTTCAAATACCCTAATTGTTTTACCATTTTGTTGAAGTGTAAATACTCTTATTTCAGGCTCAGGTAAATCAGGTTCTCCAAAAACTGCAATAGGATCTTCATTTGTTTTTGTTTTGTCAAATACTACAAGTTGTCCATCAAGTTCTTTTACTACTATGTTGTCCCTATTTTCAACGGCTCTAATTTCTTTTCTAATTTGTATTTCTTCCTCAAGAAGTTTTCTTCTATCGTTTTCAATATTATTTCTTTCCTCTTGATCTAACTGTCTTCCTAGAGCTCTTTCCTCTTCGGCAATTTTTGCATCTACTTCTAACTTTAAACGCTTTTCAAAATACAACAGGTCACGCGCTTCTTCATCTAGTTTGTAACCTAAAGCTCTTTCTTCAGCTTCAATATCAGCATTAACTTGCTTATCAAACATTTCTACTTTGAAGCCTTGAACCTTTTCTGCTAATGCAATTCTGTTGTCCTGTTTTACTTTCTCCACGGCTAAACTTGAACTTGCCGAGTATCCATCCGTAATTAATTTTTGAGCGTCTTCCTTACCCTTGTCCGTCGAAATGTTTACAGTTTTAACGTCAACAGTACCATCCTGATTTAATAGATAAAAATCCTGAAACTTAGCTTCTGCATCGGCAGATGCAATCACAACGCCACTCTTATCTACAACTTGTTGACCGGGAGATAAAGTAATTGTTTCTTTTGTTTCTTTACCTTTTGCAATAACTTTTCCATTTTTGTCTACTAAAATTTGGTCTTTACCCAGTAAGTGTGTCGTTTCAGGCTTTTTAGGTCCTTCTATTTTAATAGATCCATCTTTATTATATACAACTTGACCTTGACCTAATGTAAATGTTCCCGGAATTTCGGCAATAACATCTCCAGTCTCTTTATTAACTAAAGTTTCTCCTTCTTTTAGTGTAACTGTTTTAGTTTCAGCGGGTCTACGTGCTACTTCTACACCTTTTTCATTGTAAGCAATTTCGCCCGGTCCTAACTTAATTATTTTTGGTTCTAAATCTTTATTTTCAGCTATTAGCCTTCCATCTACACCAAAAAGTTTAGCTCCCGGTGCTAAAGAAAAAGGTTTTTGAGCAGGTGATTTTAACTTTGCTAAATCAAATGCCGCTTGTTGGGCTTGTTCCGCAGTCGCTTGTTGCAGAGCTGCTTGCAAAGCACTTGCCTGAGCCTGCTTACCTTGTGCTTTTTGTGCTAATTGCGCTTTTTGAAAGGCACTTGCTCTTTCGCCTAGACTAGTTGCCAAAGGCTGACCGGCTGCAGCTAACTTTTCCGCAAAAGACATAGGTTGATCCGTGGGCGACGCTAAGGCAAGTCCGAACTTTGCTAAATCAAGCCCTGCTTGCCCTCTTTGAAATCTTTTAGCTTCTTCAAGTTCCGCCTGCTTCTCGGCTTCACTACCATAAATTTGTTCAAATAAAGGTAAAAGTTCGGATTGTAATTGAGTAGCTCTGGAAACAACGCCTTGAGGATCTCCTTCAGCATACCGTCGGACCTCTACCGGTCCGCCTTGATTAAAATTTACGGGTGGAGTGTTGCCCGCCCCCATTGTCATAAGTTCCCCAACGCCTTGTCCCATTGCCGTCGGTTCACCCGTCGGTGTTTCCATATCAGAACCTGCAATACTTTGTATAAGTTGTCCTATACCACTGTCCATTGCGCCCTGTTCTGTCATCATAATGGTAGGTTGCACCATTGCCAACACACTTTCTGGTGTCTGTTGTGCATCTCCTTGACCAACAAAACCTGCTAATTCATCATAACGTGCTTCGATAGGTTTAGCATTGCCCCTAAGTGCGTTTATCGCACCTTCTATATCTTCTGCTTGGTCTATATTTGCCATGGTCTGTTGTGCAAACTGCTCACCAACACCTTGCATTTGTGCTTCTGCCTGTTGCAACATAGGATCTGGTCCTTGAGCCATGGGCATTGGTGCGGGGGGCATGGCCTGATTAGCAGGCATTGCGTCCGCAGGTCCTCCCATTTGTCTAAACAAAGGACGTTGCAATACGTCACCGCCCATATTGTATTTTTCAGCTAGTTCTGGGCTCATTTTTCGCTGTACTTCCTCTGGAAGTTTTGAAAAACCCTTATACTGTGAAGGTACTGTCATTAGAATAACCCTAAATTTTTTGCACTACTGGCTGCACCTAATCCTGCTATGCCAATTCCTGCAGCTTGTTGAAACGGAGAAGCAGGTGTTCCCATAGTCATTGTCGTTGTTGCCTGAGAGGTAGGAACACCAGAATATACATCAGACAAAAAGCCTAGTTGTTGAAAAGGTTGTTGGTATCTTTGTAAATTAGATTGTCGTTGTGCGTCCAGTACAGCTTGGTTTTGAGCTTGTTGCATACCGCCTGTGCCCATTAACGCATTAATATCGCCTGACCTCAATCGCTGTTCCATCTCACCTAACCCTGCCTGTTGAATACCCATACCTGCTAATTGTTGCCCGATATTAGCTTGTGTACTTGCCCCAGACAAGCCTAAATTACCTAGACCGAGAGCTAAATTACCTGTTGCTTGACCTGCTTGTAATCCAGAAGAAGCTCCTTGCTGACCTAATGTACCCAAACCAGATGCACGATTAAGTTGTCTTATTTTTGATCTTTCAAAAGCATCGGCTGCTCTTTGGGCTGCATTTGTAAACCCTGCGGATCTTAAAGCCCCTATCTCACGGGCCGCGGTCTTTAAATACTGATCTTCTAAAGGTTGTATATTCTGAGCATCTCTTCTCATTTGCCCTGCTTGACTACTAAAAGCACCTCTTGATACCGCTTCGGCATCAGATCTAGCTTGCGCCTGTGCTTGTCTTTCTTGAAAATCCTTACGTAAATCGGCTAAAGTAGCTTGAACCACTTCCTGCTCATAGGGATCATAAAAAGCGGATATACCACTTGGATCAAACTGATCAGCTGCCCCCTCAAGACCTGCAATACCTTGTTGAGCTGCACCCATACCAAACTGTCCTGCGGATCTTAAATCCTGTTGCGCTTGCCCTGTCGTAATACCTGCTTGATCGGTAACACCGCCAACACCAAGCATGGCATCATAAGCACCACCTTTTCCTGCTTGTACTGATTCTAGCCCGCCCGTGATAAAAGGCTTATAGGACCCTACCCCACGAGCAGCTAAGTCAATAGCGTCTTGTTGATTAGCGGACAAACCCGCTACTTGAAAATCAGGTGGTGTAAAAAGTTGGTCCTGTCTTATGTTACTAACTTGATCAATTGAAACAGGTTTATCAGGATCTGTAGTTAGTCTTTCCGCTATTTGTGCATCCGTAAGTCCTTGGGCTCTAAGGTTTTGAACATTTTGTCCAAACATTTGACCTTTTACGAGAGCCTGTGTATCACCTAATAAACCAAGACGATAAGCTTCAATTTCAGGATCTTGCCTTTGTATATTAACTTGAGTAGCCATTATGCAGGTACACTCCGTTCAAAGTTTTTCATCATATCATACATTTTTCTTACCCCTTGCTTACGACTTCCATTACCAAGGCCTCTAACGGCTCTTGCTGTCATAACAAACTCTCCATCAGAGAGCATAGCAGGAACATCATCAGAGGTTTCTGTGCCCGGTCCTGCTATAAATCCTGTTTTTCTTGGAAACATCTCACCGCCCTTGGCTGCTGTTTGTGGTAATAAACTTGAGAATAAGTAATCAGAAGAGGTAGGTACTTCAACGTCTGATCTAGCTATTTGAATAGGAGCCATGTAAGGCTCCATTAAAGAACGATATAATTCTGGATTAGCTTCCAATAATTCTCTTGAGCTTTTGCCAAATGGATTTTCAGGCATTCTTTGTTCAGGTGTATCAAAAGCCCCTAAAGCACCCGCGCCTAAAGTCGCTAAACCAACAGCAGGAACATAGTCCATCATGCCGGGTTTAGAAGCTTGCATAGCTAATTCAAAAGGATTTGATGCGCCTGCTGTTTTGTAGTCTTGAACAAGTTTTAAAAATTCGGGAGAGGAAACGTCTGGTTGTTTTGGAAAAATACCTTTTGGAAAAAACTGCTTTACGCCTGTATCTGCTTTTTGTAAAAAAGATTTACCTGTATCTTTAATTTGTTGAAACAATTCACCACCTGTTCGTGGCGCACCAAGATTAAATCCCTTACTTAGATCAGCCCTAATGTTTTGCCCAAAGGTTCCTTCCCCAAAAACACCTTTTAATAACCCTGAGCCTAAGCCGCCAAGAGCAGCTCCTTGAAGTGCACCTTTAATTCCTTTTCCTTGTAAAAGTCCGCCTATTCCGCCTCCGATAACACCCTTCAATATGGCACTTCCACCGGGAAATATAAGATTAGTTAAGATAGTGGGCGCAACAAACTTAAACAAATTCTTTATACCCTTAACAAGACCTTTTAAGAAAAACTCTCTTTGTCCTGTCATTGGGTTGACAGAATTAGTGCCAGAACCAACAACATAGTCACCCATGTTCTCGTCCATACTTTCAAATTGTTCAGCTAACTCTCTTCTTAATTTTGGATTATTTTCTAACACCTCAGGAGAAACAATTAACTCGCCTGTCTTAACATGAACCAACTCATTATCACCATTACGACCCATGTTAGCCATGCGGTTTGCTATCTTGCTCATGGAGTTGATCCCTGAGCCGCGACCAAAGGCTAATACATTGTCGTCAATTTGATCCATGTTAGAGGATAAGAATGATCCTAATCCTCCTGTGGGCATTTGTGTAAAATTTTCTCTCATCTCAGTTACTTTACCAGAGTTTATTAAAGTTTTCTAGTCTAATCTACGTCGTTGTTACAGATACAGTGCCTACTGCTGTAGTACCTGCTAATCCCCGTGCATGAGGTTTGTTAGCTTCTGTTATTTTAACAAAACCACCATGATTAAATATTGCGCCAGTTTCTAATTGAAAATCATCTGTTTGTAAATTTGTAAATACAGTAAAAGTATTTCTTCCTTCGCCCGGTGTGTTAATCCTAGTAACATATATAGAGAATGCTTTTACTATTTCATCCATATATTGTTGGTTATAATCTCGTGGAGGATTAGGAAAAAAAGGTATAATCTTAGCCATTAGCGTCTTCCATCAGGTCTAATTTCAACTCTAGGTGAACCTAATCGCCAACCAACGCCTGTTGTTGTTGACTCAACCCTCAAAGCAAAGCTACGTCCTCTAAGCCTAACACGAGCGTCTTCTGTAAACTGCTCGACAGGAACCGTTGCAGACTTTGTAATACTTGAAGCATCAGAATTTAAATAATTACCACCGGGAAAATTACGCGTTTTTAAGGTTAAAGTTGCTCCTGCGCCATTAGCTGAGTTTCTAAAAGTAAGGTCTGGTATGATTCGGCTTATAAAAGTAAATTGATCGCCATCACCAATATCCATTTGACTTGATTCTATATGAGCGGAAATGGCTGAAACAGGGTTTGTGCTACCATCATCGTCACCTGATTCGTGGTTATACAAATAATAATCGGTACTGGCGGCGATTGGCGTTGTATTTACACCTCTATCTACCCATGCTGTTCTATTTAAAGTTCCAATATACCATGCGTTTTGTAAGTAATTAAATACTACATATCTATTGTTTTCAGTGGCATCGGCAGAAGGATAATACCACCAAACCTCTGAAAAACCTGAATTAACAGCACCAAACACTTTTTCTGACTGAAAGGTGTTAAAGTCTGAAAAAACAAAATCTCGTACAGAACAAGGTATTTTTTGAACTTGTCCGTTGTAAATATAAAACTCATTCTGCCCCATCCAGAATACATTGTCCTCTACTGCAATAGCACTCAAAGGGCTTTGTATTGTAATCCCTTCAGAAACAAGCGTAATACCAAACGTATCAGGAGGACCAATAAACTGCATGGAATAAAGTGCCGTATCTGTAAAAACAAGTATTTCTCGTTTTGTTTCAACGGCTGTCACAATTTTAGAACCACTACTTATTTTTAAATCACCTGCTGTATTATCTACAGTAGCTTGCCAATCCAAAGCATTTCTTTGATCTGAAAAACGAATTAAAAGAGGATCTTGTGTACCGGGATTAGCTTCCGAATCACAACCAAAAGCAATAACGTGCAAATCAACATCCGAAACTAAAACTTTTGTGGCTACGGTCGGCGGACTGTTTGCTCCTGCTACTGCCGTAAGAACTTGTGCTCGTGTGTTTAAACCTGCGGAGCTATCAAAGTAATAAAGATTACCATTGTGAACATTAATAATTAAGTCTTCACCAAAATTGTCATGTGTCCAAAACCTTAATACATCGGTTAAAGTAAGCGTTGCACTGCTATTCCATGTGCCACGACCCCATGTTCCTGCACCCCAACCATCACCAAAAACCGCACTATCTAAACCTACGTTTATTTGATATTGGCCTACAACAGAGCTACCCCCGTTTCCTGTATCAGAGCTATTTGCATTTACTGTCGTTGGCGTATAAACACCATTAACTGTTATTTCTGAAACACTTGCAACTTCCCTTGCTTCAATAGTAAAGGTATTATCTGAGGGAACCGTTAAAACTTTATATTCTTGATTAAGTACATTTGCGGTTATGTTACCGCCAAGCGTAGCTGCCCCGGAAAAAGTAACAAAATCACCTACAATGGCTCCATGTGCCGTGTCTGTTACGGTAATTGTTGCAGATCCGTTGGTCGCGGAAAAAGTTACATCACCCGCGCCCGTAGTAGATCTAAGGGGTGTAATATCATAAAAAGCCTGACCTGACTCCACGTAGTATTTTAAATTTGTACCAACACCAATATATTTAGCTAAAGAAATAGTTTGCCAAGCGTGTAAAGCACGAGCCGTGCCTAAAAAAGAATTAGTACTTGTTTTAGTCCATCCACCAATTTTTTCAGGATAACCTGCTCTAAACCTTACTTTATCACAATCAAACCATCCTCCTTCGTTAGCATAGGACGTATTTTCTTTGTTGATACCGGGTCTAAATTGTAATTTAGTTAAAGGCATTATGCCCTCACAATTAAAGAGATAAGAAGAATTATAGTCGTTCCACTAGCACCAATTAAAACCATTTCTAGGCGTTTTACTCTACCTAAAATTTCAGTCCATCTTTCTTCAGAAACCGCTTTGTGAACCTCAAGATTTGTTTTTAACTCATCTAATTTCATTGTTTTTTACTACTAGCCAACTTCTTTGTATTCGTTAATGATTGTTTATCTAATAAAGTAAAACCTCTGCGATTAGCAAATATCTCTGGATCTTTTTCCCACTTATCTGCACAAGCCTCTAGCCAACGCATTGTCATTTCATGCGTAGGTGCTTTACCTTCTTTCATTAATTGGTTTTCTGTTTGTAAGTAAGCAAAGACTTCAGCTTGTGCTTGAGCACCACTAATACCTAAATCAAAAATATAAATCATATTACCTTCATCTATCACTCCACCTCTTGGTCTAGCACTTGATAAAGCTTGCTTCATAGCTGTCATTATATGATATCTGTTTTCTTCCCTTTCATACATCTCTTCTGTTATTTCATCCACCCCTAGATGTTTTAACAAAGAATTGTATTGATTAATAAAAAAGTTTAGTTTTCTAATGGCACCTTGAACAGAGTTTTGTGCATTTACAGAATGTGTTTGTATCTCCAGTATTTCTACCTCTAACATTTCTCTTTGCAAATCATCTTGACACTCTAGCAATTCACGCTGTTTCATCTTTAATTCAACAGCTTTTTTCTGCATACGTATTTGTGCTTCTTGTAAAGCATTTTTTGTTTTATCTACTTCTGCCAAAGTATGTTTAATAGAACGTATTGGTGTAATAGCAGTTACATCTAGCGTTACACCCATAAATTGAGAGTGTGATTTATAAAAATTGCTAGATGCCTGTTGCACCATAGGCATATTCTTATCTATGTTCTTCAACATAGTTTTGTACTCTGGCTTTACTTCAGATAAAGCTGTCTGTATGTTTTTTATAACAAGTTCGGTTTTCAACTTATCCACCATTCAATGTTGTTAAATCATTCCATATTATTGTAGCATGAGTTGCAGGTACAAAATCTTCTTCAGTGCCATCTGCTGCAAGTTGCTTCCAACCATTACCATTACTTGCATTAGTAAGATAAGTTATGAGATCATCTTTACTTGCTATCTCACCTTCAGAACCAGATATATCTGCTCCATCATCAGCAATACCAAGCATTATGTGATCTCTTGGACTTGCTGTACTATCTTTAACAGGAAACATACCTCCTGTTCCTTGAGGTACACCAAATTTAAGAAAAGTTGGTATTGTACCCTCTGCTGTTAATCTATATTTTACTACTTTATAAGCCATTATTATCTCCTTAAAATTAACTTAATCCTCCATGTGCGTTAGAAGTTGCAGAACCTCTTTGATTTGCAGCTAATAAATCACCAAAGTCTTGTGCGTTACCAGTAGATGCTATCGTAATGTACTCTATAGTATCTACATCAGCATTTCCATTAGTGTATCCTCCCATAAAAACACCTCTAGTTGAATTAGAAGTTCCTGATGTAAAACCTCTAGCTACTGTTAGATTACCAAAATCTGTGGCATTGCCAGTAGATGCTATCGTAATGTAATCCATAACATCACTATAAGAACTTCCATCATATCCACCTGCAACAACTCCTCTGGTGGAAGAGGATAAAGCTGAAGGTCTTGACCTTCTTGCTACAGTTAAATTTCCAAAATTGGCTGCGTCACCTGTACTTGCTATTGTTATATAATCTATAGTATTTTTTGGAGTTGATGAAGAACCTTCTCCACCTGCAAACACACCTCTTGTAGATGATGCTAAACCTGCTGCACCTCCTCTTGATGAATAATAATATCCAAAGTTAGTAGCATTTCCTGTTGAAGCTATTGTAATATATTCTATTATATTATAGTTGCTACTTCCAGACGCTTTATTACCACCAATTATACCCCTTGTAGCATTAGAAAATCCTGCTGCATCATCATTTGCTTCAATTAAATCTCCAAAATCAGTAGCATTACCTATTGACGCTATGGTAACATACTCTATTGTTTTACCTACTCCTGCAGTACCACCTGCATAGTAAGCTCTTGTTGAGGAAGCTCCTGCTGCAGTGGCATATGAATTAGCACTCATATCTCCAAAATCAACAGCATTTCCAAGAGAAGTAATGTCAAAATACTGTATAACATTCTGATTAACTGTACCACCAAAATATATACCTCTTTCTAAAGCATTACCTGCTGTAGGCCAACGATTTGATTTATTTAACAAATACTGTTCATCCGAAGTAAAAACAGCATTACCTGAAGTACTTTCATAATTATCAGAAGGAAGAACCTGTGATTCATCTGTTGTTAATAATCCACCTAAATATCTTGCCATTAAGCTAATCCTCCATGAGATGATGAGCAACCACTGGTAGTAAAATCTGTGCCATCAGTTAAGTCTCCAAAGTCACTAGCATTACCTGCTGATGCTATCGTTATATAATCCATAACATTTGATTTACCACCTGATGTTTGTCCACCTGCAAAAACTCCATAAGTAGTTCCTGCTGCTGCCATACCATACTCCCTTGCAACAGTTAAATCTCCAAAGTCAGTAGAATTACCTGCTGATGCTATGGTGATATATTCAATAGTATTTACAGTTCCACCACCAAAAGAACCTATACCCACTACTCCTCTGGTTGAGCTAGAAACACCACTACCATTATATAATGTTTGTGTTAAGTCACCAAAGTCAGTAGCATTACCTGCGGATGCTGTTGTAATATATTGTAAATCAACAATATAACCACCATTATACCCACCTGCGAATACACCTCTAGTTGGCGAAGACATACCACCTGACGTACCAGAAGTATTTCCTGAGTTTAAATCTCCAAAGTCTGTGGCATCACCAGTTGAACCTATTGTAATGTACTCTATAATATTAACCCTAGTAGAGCTTGCTCCTTCACCACCTCCAAAAACGCCTCTAGTATGATTAGAAGCTGACGCAAAATATTGTCTTACTGCTGACAAATCTCCAAAGTCAGTAGCATTACCTGCTGAAGAAAAAGTCACATATTCTATTATATTCTGTAAAGCATAGGAACCGTTTACACCACCTGACATAATACTTCTTGTAGTATTTCCTAAAGCTGTTAAGCCATATCTACCATCTGTTAAATCACCAAAATCGCTTGCATTACCTGTGCTTGCTAAATTTCTTTGTTGAATTACATTTGTAAAATTAGTACTACTGTTTCTTCCACCAGAAAATAAACCAATTTGTTGAAATATTTCTGGTGGACTAGACCATCTACCCCCCTGAAGAGCCACACCTTGTTCTCTTATTGTCCACACTCCAGAAAAATTAGGCATTATTGCAATCCTCCATGTGCCGAAGAACAACCACCTGCTTCTGACTTAACCTGTTGTAAGTCACCAAAATCAGTAGCATTACCCGCAGATGCTGTTGTGATATAATCAATTGTATTTTGATAATTACCACTATTATCTCTTGCACCTCCAAAACAACCTCTCGTCTTACCAGAAGAACCTTGAAGAGCTGCTCTTGCTAATGTCAAGTCACCAAAATCAGTAGAATTACCTGTTGATGCCATTGTAACATATTCAATAGTGTCTACATAACCGCCACTATCAAAATCACTTCCTAACGCAAAACAACCTCTTGTAGAATTTGAAACAGCTGCACCCCAATTAAAACCAACACTAGTGTCACCAAAGTCTGTTGCGTTTCCTGCTGATGCTGTTGTAATATATTCTATTCTGTTATCATTACTATTGTATACAAAACCTGCAAACAGACCTCTAGTTGGCGAGGCAGCGGCAGTTGGTCTATCTGCTCCAGTTCCTAAGTCACCAAAATCTGTTGCGTTTCCTGCTGATGCTATTGTGACATAATCCATAACATTACTTCTACCACTACTGGAATCTCCTCCTCCTACAACTCCTCTAGTAGGATTTGTTAATGCTGCAGAATACCATCTTGCAACACTTAAATCTCCAAAGTCTGTTGTATCTCCTGTAGTTGAAAAAGTCACATATTCAAGAGTTACTGAATATCCTCCTGCACCTATATTACCCAAATGCACAATACCTCTTGTTGCACCCCCAAATGCACAATTTCTCCTTGAAGCTGCAGATGTATCACCAAAATCACTGGCATTTCCTGTGCTTGTTATGGTTATTTTGTCAATCTGATTTATTTGTGAACCACCAAAACCATTAAAAAATAAACCAATTTCTTGTGTTATTAGAACTGGAGTTACTGAAGAAGCAGAGGATTGAACACTTGCACCAAAATCATTATTTGCCGTACCTGTTACAGAATAGCTTGTACCATTACTTAATCCAGTTATGGTTACAGGAGTTGTTGAACTTGAAGCTGTTGTAAGATTACTACCTTCAAGAGCTAAAGCTGTATAGGAAGTGATAGCACCACCACCAACATCTGATGGATTAGTAAAAGCAACTTCTATTTGTGCATTACCTGCGGTGGCACTTATTGTAGGTGCATCTGGTATTCTTAGTATATCAGAGCCTCCTAAAAGACCCCCCTTTGGTCTATTTCTACCCATAAACTAACCTTACGCATCATCTATAACTTCATAAGATACAAACAAGTCTAAATCACTTGCTGCACTTGCTCCACCTTTTAAAACATCACCTTCCATTAAATAAATGGGTGCATCAAGAACCACTAAACTTGCATCAGCAGGTACAGAAATAGTTTTAGCTAGATAAACTGTAGCGTCTGCACCTGTTGTCGTAACACCAGAAGCTCCACTACCCATACCATCCACAAATAAATCAAGGGTAGCTGCATTCGNACCATCTACGTTTGCACAAATAATGTTATTAATTTTTACTATTTTGTCAGCGTCTACAGTTAAAAGCGTAGCAGTAGTCGTAGCAGATAAATTATACCCCGCATTTCCTGCATAAATGCTAGTAACCGAGACAATATTAGGATTTGCCATATTTTATTCTCCTTTATCCAAATACTATCGCCATTGCTATAGCTTTTCCAGTTGTAGCTGCTCCATTTAAACTAGCAGCTGTGGCAGTTACAAGAGTACCACCTAATTTTAAACCAACACTACTGCCATTATGACCTACAATATCAACATTCTTTGAAGAATCAATTGATAGCATTGTATCTGTACCAATAGCTGTTGTGCCTAGTTTAAACTTATCACTATCCCCGTCATCAACGCCCATAGTGAATTTTTGTGTACCACTTAAAGAAAAAGCAACAAAAGGATCTCCATCTGTAGCGGTGTTATTAACAATAAGTCCAGTGGTAGAACCTGCTCCTCCAAGTGTTAAACTTGTATCAGCCGTATGTGTTAAATTAATGTCACTATCGGCTCCAAAATTTAAAATAGCACCATCTGATTGTAGGCTTACATCATCATCTATAAATAAATCTGGTATAGATAAATCAGCAAGTGCATCTGTAACAGCTGCTCCAGAACCTGCTCCATCTAAATAAACAATTTTAGTCTGACCATTTGCTATCGTTACATTACCACCAGAACCTTGACTAATAATAATGTTTTGACTTCCACTTGTTGCATTTTCTATGATATGCACTCTCTTCATGGTGTTTGGGCCAATGGTAATCGTACAAGCAGAATCAAGCGTTCCTGTATATTTAATATAAATCGCTCTAGCCTGATCTGTAGATGCATCTGCAACGGTACTCGCATGAGTATCCGCATTAGTAGTTATGGCTTCTGTCCCAAAACCTAAAGCTTCACCTATTAACTCAAGATTTGTATTAGTTTTTGTACCCCAAGTTCCAGAAGCTTCACCCGTTCCTATTTCTTCTAATCTTAAATTGTTAACGTATGTACTCATTTTATTATCCTATGCTGCTATGTCTGTCCAAGATGTGCTTGTTGATGGTGTTATATTTGACCNAGTANTTGTTGATTNGTCTTATNTCTGACCAAGTATTTNNTGNNTTGGGTATAATGTTATCCCAAATTAACACACTTCCAATAAAAGTGCTAGTAGAAACTCCAGTTAAAGTAATGATGGCACTCCCATTTGCTGTAGAGGTTCCTACTGAAGGTGTAATAGAAATTCCTGTTAAGTTAGCAGTCGTATTAATAGCAACACTTACTGTGCCTACTGCACTTGTACCTAAAGCTCCATTNTGCGTTTCAAATGTNTTACCAACTTGGCTTGTTCCTGCNACTCCTGTTAGATTTACATCAACTCCTTGTCCTTCAACAATAGTTACTGTACCAACTGTTGAATTACCTGCTACTCCTGTTAAAGTTATTGAAACGTGTTGAGGAACANNNACTGTGCCNACNGNNNTTGTACCNNNAGCACCATTTTGAGTTTCAAATGTGTTACCTACAGAACCTGTAGCAGCCACACCAACAGCATTTGCTGTTGAATCTGTTTCTATAGTTACTGTGCCAACTGTTGAAGTTCCTGCTACCCCTGTTAAAGTAACAGAATCATTTGGTAAAGTTACTGTGCCAACTGCACTTGTACCTGCTACTCCTGTTAAAGTAATGGAAGTGTTAATAGCAACACTTACTGTACCAACGGCTGTTGTTCCTTGAGGTAAAGTTACATTAGTACCCCAAGCTCCTGTATTCCAAGTACTAGATCCCCAACCAGAAATAGGTATAGTTACATTTACATCTTCATCTGGCGTTCCCGGTGAACCAAAGGGTGCTGCTGCAAAGGGAGAAGTACCAAACATTAATTAATCCTTTTAATTAAAATAATTTTTTGTAGCTGCTGTATTAAAATCAAAACCCCAAAAATCTATATCTTTTTTATACCAATCTGCAACAATTTGAATTGTTTTGTTATCATAAAAGTTTGTATAATTTTTATATCCTGTTACGTTTTCTTTTTTTACATTAACTTTTGTTTTCATATAATTTGAAAGATCATTGTTTAAATGTTCTAGTCGCAAAATAGAACAACATAAATAACCATTTTCATCACAAACATAATCGTATTGTGCATTCCAACTAGTAACAGGATCATGCCATAGACCATCCCATTCCAATCTTTTATCTAGAAAATCTTTGAAAGAAATATTTAATTTTGAAAACATATACCTTGAAACACATCTTGACCAAGGATTTCTAACAATACCAAAAGAAGGAGTTTTTTTAGAAATATTTAAGTCTAACCATCTTTCATGCTTTGGAAGAATGTTACTTACNACAGAATTATTTCCCATAGTTATACCAAGTTCTGACCCTATTTTTCTTATAGATGTTCCACCATTTTTGGGTATATGAATAAAAACAGCAGACATTTTATGGAACACCTGCTCTGGGATTTATTGTTCCAACAACAGTTAAAGAATGACTACTTGCAGAATTGTCTACCAAAGACCCAGAAGAATTTTGACAAGTTAAAAGTTTTGTGTTTGTGATAGCAGTTAGTGGAGAACTTGGTCTAGTGAAATTGCTCGTATAAACAATTGATCCATTAACCACTCGAAAATCAGAATAGTATATAACATTACCTGAACTAGTGTACCCACTTCCAGCATATCCATTAATTCTTATTCTTCCACCTGTAATAGACCAAGTGCCATTATGTGTGCTACCTGTTTGTGAACCGTCAATGTATAACTTTGTGTTTCCTGACCCATCCCCTGTGATAGCACAATGATACCATGTATCATCACTCATTCCTACTCCTGAAGCACCATCAATCATATACCCTTGCCCTCCTTGGTAAAGACGCAAAATGTTAGATGAAGTGTTTGGNANGAGCTGAAATTTATTACCTGTTCCNAGGTCTAACATATANCTGCCATTTNNTTTNGTTTTAAATTGATACCAAAACTCAAAAGTGAAGGCTGTGCTAGATGAAATGTTAAAATCTGTAGAGTCAATTGTAATTCTTGATGAAGTTGTTGTAAAATCATAAGCTCCATTTGTTGTAACAAAANTTAAACTNAAATTTTGCACAGTNGTTGCAGCAGAAATAGTGTCNGACATACTAAAGGTNAGAGTAAAAGAACCGNCATAAGAACTATTTGTTGTCGGAGTAATTTTAAAAAATCTATTCGTTGTGTTCGTACTAGGAGCTAAGAGAAGTATAAGTTCCACCAGAAGTCGAAGATGTCGTGATAGTCGCCGTAGTTCCTCCTCCATTAGTAAGAGAACCTGTCGTGACCGCATAGCTGTTTTGTAAAGTCGTGCCGGGATCTGTATCGGATCCAACAAGCTCTATGGTTGTCGCAGAACCATCTGTGGCTAAAGTAATATTTGCACCTGTGCTTGGTGAAGAAATAGTAGGACTTGTATTTACTGTTGCTACTTTGTACCATCCCCCACCATTGTAAATGTAAAGACCAGAATTTGCAGTTACAAAAGCTTGATCTCCTGTAGTTGGAGATGTAGCTGTCATTGCACTTATATCTGCATAAACCTTAGTAGCTCCAGAATTACTATTTACAGCAGATTGTCCAGATGCTTCTGTTTGAAATTGTATTTGATTATCACTTCCCTTAGATAAAATAACACGATTGCTTGAATCTCCTATAGANATACTACCAACTACATTAACAACACTTTGATGATCTAAAGTAATTGCTTTAGATGCGGGTAAAGTACAAAAAACATCTTTTGTTCCTGCTGAAAAATCAACTACATTATCACTGTTAGAACTTGATATAACATTAGAATTAGTTCTTCCTGATATAGTATCAGGAGATGCATCAGTAACTGTGCCTAATCCAATTTCAAATTCAGTAGTGGATTGATGACTTATTGCATAATAAGTGGTATTACCATCTCCAATACCACTTACAAAAGTTTCAAAACCAGTTTCCGCCCCTGCAAGATTTATATTTCCAGTGCCTGTGGTAGTCGTAGTTTCTTTTACTCTGTCATTTAAAACATGAGCCACTATGCAATCCTTATAATCGCATTACTTGAATCTGCTGTTGGAAACACAATTTGAAAATCTCCAGAACTTGATGATTTATCTGCACCAAAGTCTAAAACTAAAACAGCATCTGTTGTGCCAGAACCACCCGCTGTTTGTGTATTATAGATAATAGCACCTCTTGCAGTAATAGTTGAAGAACCATAAGTTTTGTCCGCAAAATCAGTAAAAGCTGTTGTTCCAGATGAAGTTGGAGTCACATTAGTTAATGCTCCTCCTCCTGTAGTATAATCTCCAGAAGCTCCTGCTTCATTGTTATTGGAGTAATCTGTAACAGAACCGTTCATAGTTGAACCGCTACCGCCAAAACTTCCTTGCGTTGGTTCTGCACTATTTGTAAATAGTGCAAGTTTATAAGTGTCTTGTCCATTTGTAAAATCGTGTTTGCCTTGAAGGAGTTCTACCTTAAAGGACGTACACATAAAGTTTCCACTAAAAGCCATATTATAATCTCCTTATTAGTTCGGCCAATTTTGGATGCCCTGCATCCATAATTGCATTATACACAGTTGTTCTATCACTATTAATAGCTTCTTTCATGTAATATGCAACTACTCTTTCAATATCTTTAGCATAGGCAAGAGCCTGATCTCTCAACACAGGGTCTACGTTTGTAGATACAGAAATAATTCTTTTTACACAGTTTTCTGCAACCTCTTCTGGAGTAAAACCTCTATTATTAGTTGTTCTTACGCCAACTATGGGTTTATCTTTTGGTAAATCCATCTTTAAACTTATCATTGTTTAGGCCTTATTACCTTTCCCGTTCTAAATTCGTCTGTTACTTCTTTAGCTTCACCCAACATTTTAATACCCACTAAGGCTTCTTGAAACTTTTGATTATATAAAACCATCATATCTTGTTCACCTTTCATAAAAGTATAAGCTTCTATTAAAGATGCATAAAGTAAAGCTATTTCTGCATTAATACTTAGCCACGTAGTGCCAGAATCAGCACCTGCGGTTAAACTTTGTGGTCTATAATAATAATGTAGTTCTCCTGTGTATGAAGCATTTGGAGAAGGTGCTATTAAAAAATTTGAAATATCAAAAATACTATAATACCTAGGAATTCCTTCTGTAGCACTATTTGGTGTATACGTTTGTAAAAAACTTGGATCTTTAAAATCTACAAAGATTTTGTTTTCATCACTAGATCTAAAACTCAAGGAAAACGGTGCTAAAAAATCAGAAGGACAAGCAAAATATTGACTTCCTTGTGTTATAGTAGCCGTAGCATTTTTTCTAAACAAACTTAATTGTACATTTTTTAAAATTCTTTCTTCTGCTAGTCTTATAAATACAGGTAAATTAGTTACAAAAGTAGTTTCATTATTCTCTGTATAATCTTGTATAGCAGTTTTAAGTTGTGAATAAGTAAAGCTCATAATATTACACTATTGTTATATTTCCTACCATACTAGAGTGGTTTGTGCATTGATAGACTAAAGAAGAATCACTTGGTTCATGTGGAACAATAAATTGAGTAAGTCCTGTAGTTGAATTATAGTTCTCTGTAACACCTGTTGTAAAAGCTGATCCCCCAGAAGAAGTTCTAATTTGTAAAGGATGACTACTTACATTTGCAGTATTATCTATAAGGTAAGTATGTCCTTTGTAAAAAGTAAAGTTTGGATTATTTCCAGAAGTAGCTCCCGGACCAGTGAAGGTATATGCGGTTGAACCATTAGTACCTGCTACATATGTGGTAACAGGCCCAGATACTTCGTCATTTAATCTAATCCAGTTCCCGCCATGAGCGAAATATAGTCCTCCAGTTGCATGAACATGAGCTACAGCACCATGGTATGTGGAGGCACTTGGTAAGTCACTTAAAGCTGCATAATAGAATACAATTTTATTAGCACCAGAACTAACATCTAATAAACCATTTGAATCAATTATATCAGTTAAAACATTAGAACTATTACCTAATGCAGCATAGATCTCATTAAAGTTATCATTAATTTTATCAGCACCTACTCTTAAAGTATCCCCTGTTCCATCGTTGGCACTGCTACCTATCCCTACACTTTGTTTTGCCATTTTCTATCCTTCATCAAAAGTATTTGTGGTTGCATCTAATTTAATCGAAGTGCTATCAAAAGATGTAGCAGACGAAACCGTTACTGAACCTACAGAAGTAGTTGCTTGAACTCCTGTAACTATACCATCATTTTCTCCATTTACAAGTATTTGAACAGAGCCAACTTGCCCCAAAGCTTGTGTTTTACTTACAGGAAAGTAAGGTTGTGAGGGACTACCCACAGGGTTAAAACCATAAGTTACATTTCTTTCAGCTTCTAAATTAACCTCTGGTCTGGCATCCCGTAAAGCTTGTGCATCAAAAACTTTTCTTCTGGGAAATAATTGCGGATGTTTTGTTTCAAACTCGTCTGGTCCAACAATAGCCCCATTCCATTCTCTTCTTAAATCTTTATAACGGTAGCGAAAACCAGATCTATCTGATATACCGAATGCTCTCTTTCCACTAGCGTATTTACTCATCAGGTAGTCCTAAAATACTCAAATTGCGGAACAACATTAAAAGATGCTCTATCTCTATCCTCTGTCATTGCTCTTTGGAATTCTTCTTCATAGGCTGCTTTTAACAGTTGTATACGATCAGGAGCTCTTTTCATAGAAATGTAATAAGCTAAACCCGCAGCTAAACAAGGATAAAACCTAAACGGAACATCCATAGTGTTTATTTGTGTATCTGCATCATCAATTCGTGTAAGTGCGTCATAATAGATTACATCTGTATTGTTTTCAGGAATAGGCCATATTTTTAAATTTGGTGTAATTTGCCTATCTAAGAAAAATTGACTTGCTCTACCTTCTGTTGTTTTATTTGGTATGGCTAAATAAGTATCTCTACTAATACGCTCTAGGGAAAAATCAGTACTATCCCTTCTTACAACAACAGATAAAACATCTATAATATCTGTTCCTAAATCATATTCACCATCTGATTTAACTAAAGATAGTGTTCTTTGTTTAATAGTCCACTGATTTAAACCACGATTAGCCCATTCAGCCAACATTAAATTTAAAGAGCGTTTAGCGGTTTTAAGATCATAACCAGTACGTACCTCTAAACCGCAACGCTCAAAAGCTTCCTCAATGTATTCAGCTACATTAAGTTCAAAATCTATGCTATTGGAAACTGCCATTACTTCTTCTTAACCATGCCTCCGCCACGCATTTTCTTAACCATGCCACCACCACGCATTTTCTTAACCATGCCACCACCACGCATCTTTTTTGTAGCCATACCACCACCACGCATTTTCTTAACCATGCCACCGCCCATTTTTTTTACGGGTTTTTTCTTAGGTTTCATTACCATCTTTAAGTCTCCTATATAAAGTTTCTCTCAGTTTAAATATAGCATCGGCATTATATTCTTTGCTATAAATTTTATAATAACCTCTTTTTTTAAGTTTGTCTGCTGATTCATGCAACTTTGTTAATCTTTGAACAAAAATAATGGCATAACTTTCCTCTGTTAGATGACAAAAATTAGCATCATCTACATATTCACTAGCCTCATCATCTGGATGAAACCCCATAACCCAAATGTCTTTATCAATAAACATACCTCTGGATATAGCCACATTCATAGCATCTAAATAATCATGGAAGTCTTTTGCTGATTTTTCGTATTTTTTGTCTACAATCAAAACAATATCTAAATTATTTGGAAATTGAGATACCGTGGTATACAAAACTTGCTTATTATCCGTGTCTTTAATAACACAATCTACTCGTTTATCCTCCCAAGCTTTTTCTGCATAAGGGCATGGAGGTAAATTGTTAAAATACTCTAAAGGTTTTTCTAAAGCGTGTTTAGACCATGCTCTAATTTCGTCTAAATATACATTATGTTGCACTTACAGAACCTTTCGTAAATTTACGTCGATTGCTCATTACAGCCCCACAACCTCTAGCTACCACGCCATCTTTCTTTTTCTTACCATTATAGGGCCTTTTTGCCACCATTTCACCCCCTAAACTAGCAAATTTTACTTCGGCAGCTTTGGTATTTTTAACGACCGTTTTGCCTTTGGAGCCTTCTTTTTTCTTTTTTCTTGCGGTGGACGCCCTCTCTTTTTGGGAGAGACTTCTTGCTTTCGCCATAGGAAGACACCTATCAGGATTTTTCTTATCTTTTGAAGTACCGCATTTACCTTTGATTTTACCATCTGTACCTATCCTTACCCAATTTTGTTTGACCCAATCTTTTAGTTCACCCAACTTTTTTCTCCTGTGTTCTTAAGAATTGTTTTGCTGCTTTTGCAATTTGCGCTTGTTTGATTTTCCCAGATACTTTGGCTCGTTGCTCCATAACAGTAAGAATTTGAATTTTTCTTGCAAATGGTTTATTGATTTTTTTAACTTTATTAGCAGTTTTCCTAGCATCTTCCACGGTAGCATACTTAATCGAAACAGTGTCTTTAGGATTTTCATCTGTATAAAGTCTCCTTCCTGTGCCTTTAGGTTTTTTTCCAGTTCCTTTTATAGGATCTTTTTTATTACGCTTTTTTCTTTCCACTTTTTCCTTTTGCCTTTTTTGCATAATTAGGGTCTTTACAATACTTTGAAGCCGCCATATTAGCGTAAGCAGACGGATATGTATCAAAAGTCCTTTGTGCCCAAGCTTTTCCCGCAGGGCATATTTTACTGCCTTTTGATTTCGCTTCTCCACCTTTTTTATGATAGCTTAATCCTCTTGGTAACTTGTTTGGCATTAACACCTCCATCTTCTTCTAGCCTGTCTTAAACGGCTATTTGGGTCTTTGGCTGCTTTTGGAAATTTTTTCATTTGACCTGCTGATCTTGCACAAAATGATTTACGTCTTGCTTTTTCTGATTTGGTCAAACCTTTTTTCTTTGTAACAGCCGTTTTTAATTTAGAACCGGGATTTTTTCTTCTATATGCTCTTACTCCTGCTTCTGTCATTCCCGCCCCTTTTTTTGTGGNACGGAAATTCTTTTTATTGCGCTTCGGCATATTATCCTTGCGCGATTTGCTTTTAGAGGACTTCGTTTTAACTCTTGAAGCCATCTTACTTCCTAACTATGGAATATAGTAAGTGCAGTCACATTTGTAGCTGTGGCTACGTGAATATCTGACGTAAACAAAAGACCTTCATCTGGAATATTAACAGAATGTGAGTCAGATGCTAAGAAATCAAGATCCAATATAGTAGCCCCACCATTACCATCAGTAAGAGTCAAACGACCTGCTCCCCCAGAGGAGGTAAGTATTTGTATTTGGCGCAATCTGGAACGACCAACAGAGGCCGCGCCAGTTCCCGTCAAACGCTTACTTTTAACGTCTGAATTAGCCATGTAAAACTCCTATTAAGCTGTTGGTGAATCAGATGATATACCAAAAAATTTAAGGGATAACTCACCCCCTGCACCTGCTGTACCTGATATAACTACTTCAACCTCATCTGCTGTTTCTGTTGCAGCTGTTGTAGCTCCACCAGACATACCTAACACACCATTACAAGGAAAAAATCCTTTAAAACCTGTTGAATTAATAGCTTCTGATATACCATCAACAAAACCATCCGTATCAGCATCTGTTCCTATGTCAACTAAGTTAACTGCATTTGCTGCAGCACTTGTAACTGTAATAGCAACACCCATAGGTATAAAGTTAGAAGGAATACCAATAGAAGATTCTTTATGACTTGTTCCTGACGATGCAATTGTAATTGTTGCCGTGTAAGTTGAGAGGGTCATTTCATTTGTTAATGCCCCTGTAGTTGAATTTTTGATTATAGTTTTAAAACCGTTTTCTGAGCGGACGGGACCGTTAAAAGTTGTATTAGCCATTTTATCTCCAATCTTTGTCTTGGCAAGTGTCAATCACACCATTGTGATTGTCAAAGATAAAACATTATACATTATTTTTTTTTAAAAAGAAAGGGGCGAATAAATTCGCCCCTTAGTTCACGGAGAAAGTGAATATTTAAGTTATGCGCCGGGTGTACCGAAAACGCAACGCCAATCAGAAACACCGAAAGAATATCTTTCACGAGCTTTAAATCTCATGTTTCCAGTATCAAAATCGCCTTCCATTGCTGTCTTAATAGCAGCTCTGTTAAACATTTTAAAACCGTTTGGAGCGTCTGTTTTGATAAAAAACGCATCTGTGTCCGTTAAAAAGTGATTAACGACAGCACCCTCTGGAAGCATTCCCATGCTTCTGTTAGCATTTATATCGTTATCCGCTGTTCCCGGACGTAAGTTTGAGTTAAGAACTCTTTCTGCTATAAATTGCAATTCTTTTGGAATAATTAACTTTGTTCCTCTAACTGCAATTTTAAGTCCTCTTTCATCAGTAAAACCTGCAATATCAATTAACATCTGTTCTAATGATGTTTCATTAAGATCAGCTGCTGTTGCTAATAAATTGGTTTGGTTTCCTGATAAAGAGGGGTGAGTTGTTGAACACAACGCTTGTCCATCACCTATTGCACTTGAACCCGCAGTAAAAGCATTATTTAAAATAGCTGCTGCTTTTATTTGCTTTGTTTGTGCCATAGATCTAGCAAGAGCTTTTGTATAACGAGAAGCTAAACGATCATAGAGATTATCTTCAATCGCTTCCTCTGTTATGGAAAAAGCTAAAGCAATGGTTTCATGTGTGTACCTAGCTGTATAAGTTTCTTGTGCATCATCAAAACTGATTGATCCACCTTCAGTCTTTACAGGTGCGGTTGAAAAACCACCAAGCATCACTTCTTCTTCAAAAGCTCTGTCTGATGTTTCTTCATCAAATATTTCAGAATGCTCGTTTTCATAACGATCATACTCAAGCCCAAACAAGGCATTAAGGCCGGGTTCAAG
>FUFK010016603.1_pt1 | contig 66716 bp, 45 predicted proteins | sample 1021851 | NCBI WGS metagenome assembly FUFK01 (sample SAMEA51879418, study PRJEB19060) | metagenome | reverse complement strand
TCCGCCGTGCGGCGGGATAGACGACGGGCCGCCCCGCCCAATCAAGGGACGGGACGGCCGTACGGTTCAGGCGTTTTATGCCTTGGCTACGCTAATGCTCAGCTCGGCTGCTTCGCTCAGCTGCAGGGACACGGCGAGGGTTTCACCGGTCACCAGTGCTTCGTTGGTGCGCAGAGCTGCCAGAGTTTCCTCCGGTGCCGCGATGCTCAGGTTGATGCGGTCCGCAACGTTCAGGTCGGCGTCCTTACGTGCCTGCTGAATAGCGCGGATGGTGTCGCGGGCGATACCCTCGGCTACCAGCTCGTCGGTCAGCTCAATGTTGAGGACCAGGAAGCCGCCGGGCAGAACCGCAGCCGCAGTGTGCTCAGCACCCTCAGCGTCAGCGGCAACCACGGTTGCCAGCTCGTATTCGCCCTCTTCCAGAGCCAGGCCGCCGTCCAGAGCTGCCACGCCGACCAGGACGGTACCGTCCTCGGTCACGGTCCAGTCACCGGACTTGGATGCCTTAATGGCAACCTGCACCTGCTTGCCCAGGCGCGGACCTGCCGCACGTGCGTTGACCTTCAGCTGCTGGGAGATGCCGTAGTCGGCGGGGTCGACGGTGTCGGCGCTGACCAGCTCCACCTGGCGCAGGTTCAGCTCGTCCTCGACGATGTTCGCGAAGTACTCCGCGCCCTTCTCACCGAAAGCGGTGCCCAGGGCTGCGAACTGCTCGGGTGCGATCGCCACGGTCATCTTCTGCAGCGGCTGGCGCACGCGGATCTTCTTTTCCTTGCGCAGTGCCGAACCGGCGGAGCAGACCTCACGCACGGTCTGCATAAGAGCCAGCAGGTCGGACTCGTCAGCGAAGGCGGATGCCTCGGGCCAGTCAGCCAGGTGCACGGAGCGTTCACCGGTGAGGCCGCGGTAGATTTCCTCGCTGCTGAGCGGCAGCAGGGATGCGGCGACCTTCGACACGGTCACCAGTGCGGTGTAGAGGGTGTCGAATGCGTCGGTATCTTCGTTGAAGAAGCGCTCGCGGGAGCGGCGCACGTACCAGTTGGTCAGTGCGTCGGCGTATTGGCGCAGGGATTCGCAGGCGTTCCAGATGTCGTAGGAGTCCATCGCTGCGGTGACCTGCTCGATGAGTTCGCGGGTCTTGCCGAGGATGAAGCGGTCCATCACGTGCTGCGAGTCGTACTTGAGCTTTGCGCTGTAGCCTTCGCCGTTGTTGGCGGCGTTAGCGTACAGGGCGAAGAAGTGGTAGACGTTCCACAGCGGCAGCATGACCTGGCGAACACCCTCACGGATGCCCTGTTCGGTCACGATCAGGTTGCCGCCGCGCAGAATCGGCGAGGACATCAGGAACCAGCGCATTGCATCGGAGCCGTCGCGGTCGAGGACCTCGGAGACGTCCGGGTAGTTACGCAGGGACTTGGACATCTTCTGACCGTCCGAGCCGAGCACAATACCGTGGCTGATGACGTTCTTGAACGCGGGGCGGTCGAAGAGTGCGGTCGCCAGTACGTGCAGCACGTAGAACCAGCCGCGGGTCTGACCGATGTACTCGACGATGAAGTCTGCCGGGTAGTGGTTCTCGAACCATTCCTGGTTCTCGAAGGGGTAGTGCACCTGTGCGTAGGGCATGGAGCCGGAGTCGAACCAGACGTCGAGCACGTCTTCCACGCGACGCATGGTGGACTTACCGGTCGGGTCGTCTGGGTTCGGGCGGGTCAGCTCGTCAATGTACGGGCGGTGCAGGTCGGGTTCGCCGTCCTTGTTCAGGGGCAGGCGGCCGAAGTCTGCCTTGAGCTCTTCGAGGGAGCCGTACACGTCCATGCGCGGGTAGTTCGGGTCGTCCGAAACCCACACGGGGATCGGGGAGCCCCAGAAGCGGTTACGGGAGATGGACCAGTCGCGTGCGTTCTCAACCCACTTGCCGAACTGGCCGTACTTCACGTTTTCCGGGATCCAGTTGATCTGCTTGTTCAGCTCGTACATGCGGTCCTTGAAGTCGGTGACCTTCACGTACCAGGAGGTGATTGCACGGTAGATGAGCGGGGTGCGGCAGCGCCAGCAGTGCGGGTAGGAGTGCACGTAGGACTTCTCGCGGATCAGCACATCGTCTGCCTTGAGGGCGTTGATGATGGTGCGGTTCGCGTCGAATGCCTGCACGCCCGCGATTTCAGCCAAGGCGGTGGAGCCGGAGGCGGTAGGCTCGGCGAAGAGGTTCAGGAACTTTGCGCCTTCGTCGAGGGAGAGGATCACGGGGATGCCGTAACCTTCACAGACCTTCTGGTCGTCTTCACCGTAGGCGGGTGCCTGGTGGACGATGCCGGTACCGTCACCGGTGGTGACGTAGTCGGCGACGAGGATCTGCCAGGAGGTTTCGGTGCCCCACTTTTCGGCGTCTGCGAAGTAGTCCCAGAGCGGGGTGTAGCGCACGTGCTCGAGCTGGGAGCCGGTGTAGCGTGCGGTGACGGCTGCGTCTGCGTCCTTTTCGGGCTGGTCGCCTTCGTAGCCGAGGTCCTTGGCGTAGGAGCCGAGCAGCTCGGAGGCGAGCAGGAAGGAGCGACCCTCGAACTTGCCTGCGCCGGGTACGACGGAGTATTCGATCTCGGGTCCGACGGCGAGTGCCTGGTTGGTGGGCAGGGTCCAGGGGGTGGTGGTCCATGCGAGTGCTTCGACGCCGTCGAGTTCTGCGGCGACCTTCTCGTCAGCGCCGAGGGCGGTGTCTGCGGTGAGGCGGAATGCGACGGTGACGGTCTGGTCCTGGCGGTCCTTGTACACGTCGTCGTCCATGCGCAGCTCGTGGTTGGAGAGGGGAGTCTCGTCCTTCCAGCAGTAGGGCAGCACGCGGAAGCCCTGGTAGGTCAGGCCCTTGTCGTAGAGGCGCTTGAACGCCCAGATGACGGACTCCATGTACTCGACGTTCAGGGTCTTGTAGTCGTTTTCGAAGTCGACCCAGCGTGCCTGGCGGGTGACGTACTTTTCCCACTCGTTGGTGTACTTGAGCACGGATGCGCGGGCAGCGTCGTTGAAGTTGTCGATGCCCATTTCGAGGATTTCGCGCTTGTCGGTCATGCCGAGCTGCTTCATTGCCTCGAGTTCTGCGGGCAGGCCGTGGGTGTCCCAGCCGAAGCGGCGTTCTACCTTGTGGCCGCGCTGGGTCTGGTAGCGCGCGACGAGGTCCTTGGCGTAGCCGGTGAGCAGGTGGCCGTAGTGGGGCAGGCCGTTAGCGAAGGGAGGGCCGTCGTAGAAGACGAATTCGTTTTCGCCGTTTTCGCCTGCGGGGCGGTTCTCGACGGATGCGGAGAAGGTGTTGTCCTTCTTCCAGTAGTCGAGGACTGCCTCTTCGAGTGCGGGGAACTTGGGCGATGCGGTGACGCCGCTTCCTGCGGCTTCGAAGGCGCTCGCCTTGGGGTAAACATGGGACATGTGTTTGTGCGCCCTTATCTGTTGTTCTCAACGCTGAGAGGTTGGGGCGACAGGGTACGTAGCACTCGTCGTCCCACCGTTTCAGCGGGTGAGGATTGACATGACGGGTGCAAGGACGCCTGGGCATCGCTGACTTGCCCGGGTTGTGCCGGGGGTCGGGATGCGGCGCGGTACCACCTTGCTTACTGATTTAACAGCTCAACGCACCGAACCCTCCCGGGGCTACGTGGCGTCGCGGTGTATGTCCGCGATACCTAGCCACCGGAAGAGCGGCGCGTTGGGCGGGTATCAGTCGCTTATTACAGCTATATCGGGCTTAACCGTCCGGTTCTACTGGGACTACATCTCTTCCGCTAAGACACCCTCGCCGCAGCGATTGGCGGGTGTCCGCAGGTGCGGTCCGTTCTTCCGAATTGCTCGCCGGTGATGGCCGGGTCGTTGCAAACACTAATAGTTTATGTGGCTTTTGTGTCTGTATGCAACCCCGCGGGGTGTGGGTTTGAACAGCACTTTTCTAATGCACCGATACTGGAGGCGCAAAACAGAATGGTTCTTCGTTCGGCGATATCTAGAGCGAGTAGGGGGCTTAAGGGGTCTTGCCCCACCCCGCACTCGGGCGTGTTTAAGGATGTATGTTTTTACATTCCTTGCGTGTTGCTTTAAGTGGGTTTCAATTTTTTCAAGGGAGCCTGCGGGATTAGTGTCGGTACAACCACAAGATATGGGGTGAACACCGATGTAATTCCACTAGATATTCACCTCTGCAAGTTTTCATCCCCTCAGTATTCCGTGTGGGAACCGGTTTTTCCGGATGGTTCAGCAATGCATAGCGGGTGAATAGAGTGCATATTTGGGGATTGCCGAGCGGGTTTCCCCTTATTGAATCGGGTATTTCTTCTGGACTATTGAAGACTTCCTTACGGTCAGAAGATTAAACTAAACACCCTCCTCTCCCCCGCCTTTTGAAAATACTGAGGCGCAGCTCTTTTATTTTTCAAGTCATAAATATGACCGAAATCACTTAGCTCGACATGCGCGCAACCCCCTCGCCAAGTAGTCGCCTCCATCACATAACTCCTCACCAGCAGGGGGCAGCCGTAATACTTTACAGTGATTGATATCTTGAATGCCCCATAGGCTCTCAGGGATTACTAAGGTGCTTTTTCGTGCATTTTGAGCTCAAAATAGTCTAAAATGAATCGTGTAACACATCAATGATGATTCGATAACATCTACCCTCTCACCGGGGCGCGACCACAGCAGTCTCAAAGATGAGTTCACCAGTACCTCTAGCCCACGGCGTGAGGTACACCCGAGGTCACTTCCGGACAGGGTCTGAAACCGCGGCACCTACCCGAAGTTTCACCCCCTTTCACGACCTCGCCCAACACGCCATACAACCACGCGCCCGCCGCCGGGTGCCCCGAGCCTGCCTCGGAAAAAATCAAGGAGTTCACCGATGCTCTCACCCGACCGCTCTTCGAGTACCCGTTCCGCTACTTCCCGCCTCTTAAGCCGCCGCACCCTGCTACTCGGTGGCGCGGTTTCCCTCATGGCTGGTTGCGCCTCCGATATTCGCCCACTGAGCGAAGAGGCAAAAGCTAAGGTAGGCTCCCCCGCCCCTTCCGCGAGCGCTTCACCTTCTGCATCTAGTTCGGCATCTGCTACCGCTACTTCCTCGGCGACCGCATCAGCAAGCGCTAAGAGCAGCTCGTCCAGCGCGGCACGCGTACCCGTATCTGAGGACGCACTCGTTGAGGGTTGGGAAAAGTACCCCGGCCCTCTGAAGCTGACCGGCGAATACATGGGCGAGTACCAGCCCGCAACGGATTCTTCCCCTGCGAAGAACGTACCTAAGCCCTTCAAGACCGTTCCGCACCGTGAAGAACCGACCTTCCAGGGCGCCTACGAGACGTTGCGTGCCTACTACAGTGCTCAGATCACCGCGCTCAAGGATGGCCACTATGCAGATCAGGCGATTGAGCTGACCTACCCGGCAGACAAGAGCGCCATCGACGAGGTTAAAGCAGTCAAGGAACTGTATGAGCAGAACGGCTGGTACATGGACTTCACGTGCAGCATTTCCATGCGGAATACGGAGCCTCGAACCGCCCTGAAGAACGGTGACGGCTACGTAGAAATCATGATGGACGCCAAGTATTCTGCCACCGCCATCCATCAGCCGGACGGCACCGAACGCAAGATACCGGCGATTACTCAGGTAGCCATTCCGCACGTGATGCTCTACACCGAGGGTAAGTGGTGGCGAATCGGCAACGATTATCTGAACGAGCGTCTGAATGGCGGCAAGGGCTCTTCCGACTCTTCTAGTTCCGCTGGTTCCGCTGGTTCCAGTTCCGCAGGTTCTAGCGGTTCTTCGTCCTCGGGTCGCGGCTCCACTAAGGTCTAAATCCGCAGGGGTCTAATACCCTAGTCGAGAGCAGCCCGTCTCATCAATTCCATATGCACTAGCCCAAAGTCGAGGAGGCGCACTCCCCTGCACCTCACCGACTTTGGGTTATTGCGTCTTAAAGACAATGTTCAGGGTTTTTTGACGAAGTTTTAAAACCAGTCTTCTATAGTAAGAAGTGGATACTTCATACCGCCGCAGTTCACGCTCCGGCACACCCGTATCCCGGTACCCCCCCTGTACCGCACACAATACAAAAACGATGAGGCGGATCCTTTCGTACGCATCACAGCGTTGTGAAGCGAGCTACCTCGATCAACCACTTTCAGGAGATACCATGTCCTTCCGGCCGAGTGCACACACCAGCTTCTCTGCTAACGACCGAAACGGATTGACCCGCCGCACCGTTCTTTTTGGCGGTCTGACCGCCGGTGCTTTGGCTCTAGCAGGATGCGCCTTCAACAAGGATATTCGCCCCACCGGTAGCGGCGACACTTTCTCCGGCTCCCCGAGCGCCTCCGCCTCCCCCTCGGCGTCTGTGTCGGCTTCGCCTTCTGAGTCTGCCTCGGCTTCGGCCTCCGCTTCGTCTTCGTCCTCGTCAAGCCGTAGTAGCGCGAAGATTATTCCGTCCGACGAGTTCTTGAAGGACTATAAGAAGTACATTGGCGACGTCAAGTACGAGTACAAGCCCGCCATTGCGCACTATGTTGAGCCGACCGACACCTCCCCCGCGAAGAACGTCCCGATCCCGGTCATTGATACGGTGGCTCAGCGTACCGTCAGTCTCGAGGGCGCCTACAAGACCCTGGCTGCTTACCAGAGCGCGTACATTGCTGCGATGTACAACGGCGACCTGCAGTACCTCAAGGGTCTGGTCCACGGCGCTGACAGCGGTCTGGTCAACAATCTGAAGGCTATTGCTAAGCTCTACGCTGCGGGTGGTTGGACTAAGGACTACGAGAGTAAGCTGAGCATCCGTGACGATCTCGATGCGAAGGCTCTTGCCTCTTCCGATTTGGCTGTTGTGGCGTTCCCCTGCCGGGATGTCGTCAAGGAATACACCATCTACCAGAAGGGCACGGGTGAGGTTCAGAAGGCAAGCACCCTGGATGTCGTGATCTACGTGGTGTACGCCGAGGGCAAGTGGCGCGTGACCAGCCGCGAGTACTTCGTGTCGGAGTACAGCGACCAATTCCGCAAGGTCTTTGAGGGTCCCTCTGCTTCTGCAAGCAAGTCTAGCGGTGGCGGCTCCGGCAGCTCCGGTGGCTCTAGCTCCGGTAGCAGCAGCGATTTCAAGGTCTAGGCTCTGAGATTCTAAGCTCCAAGATTAGGATTTGAGCGCAGCGCCCCTGATGAAAGCGGGGCGGGTATCAACTGATACCCGCCCCGCTTTCGTATGTTCCTGTGCTTCTGTACCGCAGCGCTCCCCCGCTACTGCGCCAGCGAGCGCCTCAGCGCCCGGCAGGTGGCAACTACAGCACAGCAATACCAGCAGGCACAGCAACAGCCCCGCTCCTTGGCAACTAGGAAAAACCAAGGATGCGGGGCTGCGCAATATTATCTAACGCACCGCGCTATCTAGCGCACCACCTCTAGGAGGTGGAACGCTCACGCAGACGCTCGTGAACCTCGCTCACAAAGCGGTTCTGATCATCGCGAGCATAATGCACGACCTCACCGATGACGGTAATAGCCGGCGCCCTAACCGATGCGCAATCTACCTGAGCGTTCTCAAGGGTCGTGACAGTCACGCGCTCCTTCTCAGAGAAACCGTTCTCAATGGTTGCCAGCGGCGTGTCAGCCTCAATCCCACGAGAGAGCAGAGACGCCACCGTATCGGGCAGGGTACGAACGCCCATCAGCAGCACCACGGTGCCCTGGGCACGCAGGGTCGCCTCAACCGCCGACACTTCGGTCTCCGACAGGCCGGAGTGACCAGAAATGACGGTGAAAATCGAGGATACCTTACGCAGGGTCACCGGAATCGCCGCACGCGCAGGAACCGCGATGGCGCTGGTAATGCCGGGGATGACCTCAGCCTCCAGGCCTGCGGCGATGCACGCATCCAGCTCTTCAGCACCGCGACCGTACACGTACGGGTCGCCACCCTTCAAACGCACCACGGTCTTACCCGAAAGCGCGTAATCAATCATGAGCTGCTGAATGCGGGACTGCGGAACAGCGTGCTTACCGGGAACCTTGCCCACATCAACAATGAGGGCGTTCGGCGCGTACTCACCGTACTCCTGCGGGGCGAGGTGATCCAGAAGAACCACGTCCGCCTCACTCAGGGCACGTGCCGCACGCAGGGTCAGCAGGTCAGCGGCACCGGGGCCGCCACCCACAATGTAGACCTTGCCGGGGTTCTCAGCAGGCTCGCCGGGCAGAAGGATGCCGCGTTCCGTCACGCTATCGTCCAGGGTGTGCCCGGGCGCCCCGCCCGCGAGGATTTCGTCAATAGTGGCGAACTCGCGGGGCGGGAACGGAGGAATCTTCGGGCACATACTATGCTGCCGGGACCGGGTTGAGGTCACTGGGCTTACCCACGGGAATCTTGGTACCGGTCAGCAGGACGGTGTCGGACTCGCCAGCTTCTGCCGCCGCAATTTCCTCGGGGGTTGCGGGGCGAATCTGCTCGCGCTCCAGCACGTACAGGTGCGAACCCTCGTCGCTGCCGTTGGGCTCGTTAATGAAGGCGCGGAAACGGCGCAGGCGGCGCTCGTCGCGCAGGGTTGCTGCCCACTCGTCCTCGTAGGAGTCAACGTGACGCTGCATGTCGCGCTCCAGGTCCTCGCACACGCCCAGGGAGTCCTCAATGAGGACCGACTGCAGGTGTGCCAGACCGTCGCCGTGCTCCTCATCCAGATCCTCAAGCCAGCGAGCGGTACGCTGCAGCTTGTCCGCGGTACGGATGTAGTACATCAGGTAGCGGTCAATGTAGCGGATGATGTCCTCGCTGGAGGCGTCCTTGACGAAGAGGCGACCGTGAGCGGGGTTCGCACCACCGTTACCGCCCAGGTACAGGTTCCAGCCGTTGGTGGTTGCAATCAGACCAACGTCCTTGCCCTGTGCCTCAGCACATTCACGGTTACAACCGGAAACACCGAACTTGAACTTGTGCGGGGAACGCAGACCGCGGTAACGGTTCTCGAGCTTGACTGCCATGCCGGTCGAGTCCTGAACACCGAAGCGGCACCAGGTCGAACCCATGCAGGACTTCACGTTACGCAGGGACTTACCGTATGCCTGACCGGACTCGAAGCCGGCATCCACCAGGCGTTCCCAAATGTAGGGCAGCTGCTCCAGGCGAGCACCGAACATACCGATACGCTGTGCACCGGTGATCTTCACGTACAGACCGAACTCTTCAGCGACCTCTGCGATGACGCCCAGCTTCTTAGCGGGAATCTCACCTGCGGGAATACGCGGAACGACGGAGTAGGTACCGTTCTTCTGCATGTTTGCCAGCGCACGGTCGTTGGTCTCCTGAATACCACCGCGGCCTGCGTCCAGGACGTAGGAGTTGCGGAAGGAGGAGAGAATCGACGCAACGGTCGGCTTACAGATAGCACAGCCGTCGCCACCGCGGCCGAAGCGTGCCAGCACGGAGTCGAAGTCATCCAGGCTGGTCAGGCGCACAGCCTCAGCCAGCTCAGCACGGGAGAAGTCGAAGTGCTCACACAGTGCCTTGGAGACGGTCAGACCCATCTTCTTCATCTGCTGTTCCAAAGTCTTCTGCAGCATCGGAACACAGGAACCACACTGGGTACCCGCGGTGGTGCAGGACTTCAGGGATGCAACATCGTGGTTGCCGTCAACGATAGCCTCGCGGACAGCACCGAAGCTGATGTTGTTGCAGGAACACAGGATTGCGTCGTCGGGCAGTTCGGTGTCGGGGATGCCGTCGCCGCCGCCAGCTGCGGTCAGGTAAACGTTCGGCTCAGCGGGCAGTTCGCGGCCGAGCAGGGGCTTGAGAGAGTCGAAGGGAGCGGTGTCACCGACGAACACGCCACCGAGCAGGGTCTTTGCGTCGCCGCTGGTCACAATCTTCTGGTACATGCCGCGTGCGGGGTCTGCGAACAGAACCTCGAGGCAACCCTCGGTGGTGCCGCGGCGGTCACCGAAGCCAGCGACCTGAACGCCGGAGAACTTCAGCTTGGTTGCGATGTCGAACTCTTCAACCTGAGCTTCTTCGTTGTCGTTGAGCAGGTTAGCTGCCACAGCGTCAGCCATAGCGTTAGCCGGTGCGACCAGACCCCAGGTGCGGCCCAGCACGCAGGCGACCTCACCGATAGCCCAAATGTGCTCGTCGGAGGAGTGGCATGCGTCGTTGACAAGAATACCGCCGCGCTCACCCAGTGCCAGGTCAGCCTCGCGTGCCAGCTCGTCGTTGGGGCGAATACCGGCACCGAAGACCACCATGTCGGCGGGCAGGGTGCGGATTTCTGCATCCTCGGAGGGGGAATCTGCGATGGAGACGGAGACGACGTTGCCGTCAGCATCCTTGTTGATGCCGGAGATGTACACGCCGGTCTCAATCTCAATGCCGGTTGCCTTGATCTGGGCGTTCACGGCGTAACCGCCGCCCTGGTCAACCTCAACGGAGAGCAGCCAGGGTGCCACGTCCAGGATGGTGGGCTCTGCGCCCAGGTCCTTCAGACCCTCAGCCGCTTCGAGGCCGAGCAGACCGCCACCGACAACAATACCGCGGGGTGCGCGGCCGAGGGTGTCCTGCAGGCGCTTGACCTCGGAGACCATGTTCTTCACGTCGTCAATGGTGCGGAAGACGTGTGCGGCGTCCGAGTTAAGAATGGGGATACGAACCGCGCGGGAACCGGTTGCGAAGACCAGCACGTCGTAGGGGTACTCGTTGCCCTCGGTGTCGGTGACGACGCGGCGGGTGCGGTCAAGCTTCTCTGCGTGGCAGTTGTTGACCAGGTTGATGTTCTCTGCATTCCAGAGTTCGGGGTCACCGAGGGTCAGGTCCTTCTCGGTGTCCTTGAAAATCTTCTCGATAGCAACGCGGTCGTAGGGGATGTAGGGCTCATCGTTGAGGACGGTGATGGTGTCCGCTGCGCGACCGGCAGCTTCAGCGCCTTCGTGGTACGCGCGTACAAAACGCCACGCAGCGGGGCCTGCGCCGACAACGAGAATGTTGCGGGGGGTGTGCGACATGGATTTTCCTTCCTAGTTGTAATGCAGGTAGTTCATGGCACTTATCTACCCTCAGTGTGCGGCTGGATCGTGCCCGGTATTGGAACTCCTAGTTTCCGTACCGTTGGGCTCGTACCTGATGCGTACCGAGTAGTTGAAGCGCCCGCTTCTTTAGAATGCATCTGAAAATTACGAAACATTTTTGTGTGGGATTATGTTGTTTTCTTCAGGCAGTCAAAAGGCGTTTTAAACTACGACTTTTATCGTACACTCTAGCGCGGGGTCGAAGCATCGAAAATCCGTATTTTTTGGGAAAATTTTCCAAAAAATCCGCGGAATACCGGGCTGGAATAGGGTATTCTTACCTTATCTAAACCTAATTTAGGTAAGGCTAATCTATGAAATTTGAGATCATCTTTTAGGGTAAAAATAACCTTTAGCACCCTCCGCGTGCCCCATTTCCAAATGTGGGTTTCATAAGGTAAACTCCAAACAAAGAACACACGAACCGCTATTGTGTCCTGCACCCCGCGCGGCGCAGACCACCACTTCGAAAGGAAACCCCCATGGCTGAGAACTGGGTACGCATCTGCGCCGAATCTGACCTCGAAGAAAACTGGGGTGAAGTCGCCCTGGTCGACGGCTACCAGTACGCCATCTACAAGACCAAGCACGGCATCTTCGCCAGCGACCACCTCGACCCGCACAGCCAGGCACTGGTCCTCGCACGCGGCATCGTCGGCGAGAAGAATGGCAACCCCACCATCACCTCCCCCCTCTACAAGGAGGTCTACGACCTGACCACCGGCGAGTGCCTCTCCGACCCCTCCTACTCCATCAAGGTCTACCCCGTAGAGGTCCGCGACGGCGACGTCTACCTCAAGACCGCCTAAACACTCACACTTCACAACTCAAACACAGCAACACAAAAAACCTCGGGAACATAACATCCCGAGGTTTTTTGTATGGATTTTCAGAAGCCCCGAATCAGGTGAGTGAACAGCGAGCGCACTAGCCTGATTTTAAGTCATCTAGGCGGCATCCAGCTGGGCAATAGCGGCATCCATGCGGTCAATAAAGCACTCCGCCACCACGGCAGCAGAAGCACCACCCTGCGCGTTCACCAGCGGCGAGGCAACCTTCACCGGCACACCGGTCGACTCAGCATCACGGCGCATCTTACCGGCGAAGAAACCCTCCGCTAGAAGGTAGGTTGCAGCAAACTTAGGCTGATGCTCAGCAACCACCTCGTGGAACTTCGGATCGATAGCGGCAACGAAGCCGTGATGCACCGGGGTGTTCAGTTCCTCAGCCAGCAGCTCAGCGGCACGGCTCATGTCCGCGCGACCATCAGCACGAGAAGAACCCGCAGCACCCTGCACAACAGGGCCGTCGCCGGGAGTCCAACCAGCCTCTTCCAAGCGGGCGCGGGTCAGTGCGGCAAGGCGCGCATCCGGGCCCAGAGACTCGCCAATACTAATACGCTCAATACCGCTATTGCGTGCGGCACGGCGCAAATCCACCTGAGTGTGGAAACCGGTCGACAGCAGAATCGGCACGATCACGCAGGGCTCATCATTGGGCAGAGAGGCTGCGGCATCATCAACGCTGGGAGATTCCACATCCACATATGCGGCGTGGATACGGTACTCCACGCCGTCGTTACGCTGCGCGAGCAGGAACTTGATCTGCTCACGAATCAGCGTAATAGCCTCGCGACCGGCGACCGAGTCGGTGCCGTGCGAGGTTGCGATTACATTCAGAATAGTCATATTTCCATTGTATGAAAGGAACACCCCGCTTCCCCACTCATGAACACGAGTGACGAAACGGGGTGTTGCACGAAGGCTAAATTTTAGCTCTTGCGGCGGCGTGCCACGACCAGTGCGGTACCTGCAGCCAGGGTGATAGCACCAGCTGCTGCTGCGAACATAGCGCCGGATGCGCCGGTCTGTGCCAGCTTCGAGGAGGAGCTACCGGAGGTCGAGGAACCACCTGCGGAAGAACCACCGTTAGAGGAACCGCCGTTGGAGCCGCTCACACCCAAGTTGTCGGAGGCGCCGGAACCTGCGTCAGAACCGCCGTTGGAGCCACCCTTGTGGCCGGCTGCGTTCTGGTCAGCGGTGCTGCTCTCAGAAGCAGAAGCGCTCGCGGATGCAGACTCACTTGCGGAAGCGCTCGCGGACGCGGATGCACTCGCAGATGCAGACTCGCTAGCCGATGCGGTCACCGATGCGCTGCTGGAGCTGCTTGCGGAGCTCGATGCGCTCGCAGAAGCGCTCGAAGAAGCAGACGCGCTAGCGGATGCAGACGCGCTCACCGAGGGGGTCACAGCGGGAACGCTCGGAACCGCGGTCGGGGAAGCGCTCACCGATGCGCTCGGAGTTGCAGAAGCACTCGGGGCTACAGAAGGAGCCACGGATGCGGTCGGCAGAGACGGCGAGGTGGGCTCTTCCGAAGGTGCTGCGGTGGGTTCTGCGGTCACGCTGGGCTCAGCGGTTGCAGAGGGTTCCACGGTCGGCTCAGCAGTCGGTTCTGCGGTGACAGAAGGTTCTGCAGTAGCAGAAGGCTCCGCAGTCGGCTCAGCGGTGGGAGCAACGGTCGGCTCAGCGGTGGGAGCAACGGTCGGCTCAGCAGAGGGTGCCTCGGTGGGCGCAACAGTCGGCTCAGCGGACTTAGTGGGCTCTGCGGTCGGAGCAACAGTCGGCTCCGCAGTCACGGTAGGCTCAGCAGAAGGCTCAGCAGAAGGCGCGACGGTCGGCTCAGCAGTCGGTGCCACGGTAGGCTCAGCAGACTTAGTCGGCTCAGGTGCCTTAGTCGGCTCAGGTGCCTTAGTCGGTTCAGGTGCCTTGGTCGGCTCGGGTGCCGGGGTCGGTGCCGAGTTCGCTGCCAGGCGGTTCAGCCACAGCTGATCCTCATAGGTGTTCGGGTTCTCGAAGCTGGTCGGGTAGATAATATCGCCGTTGGGCAGCTCGAGAGCGTTGTAGCCGCCGCTCTTGTCGGTCTTGCGCATCGAGGAGAGCACCACCTCGTTCACCTTGTTCAGGTTGTCATCCATGAACACCAGGCGGGAGCCGGATGCGTCCACCACGACCACGTTACCCGCGCGGGTCAGGAACATGGTGGCAACCTCGGTCTTCTCGAAGCCCTCAAGAGTTGCGGACTCGCGGACCACGCTGAAAGTGCCGTTCTCGTACTTGAGAATCTGCACCTTACCGCCGTACCAGTTGTTCCAACGGTAAATGTAGCCCTTGGGGCTGACCAGGGTCGAGGGCAGGGCGGTGTCGTAGCCTGCGGGTGAAGAGTTCGGCACCAGGGACACGCCGTTGCTGCTCATGTGCAGCAGGTGACCCTTCTGAACCACCTTTTCGCCGGCCGCATCGTAGATGGAAGTCGACGGCGCGTACACGAAGCTGCCGTCGGGCAGCGGTGCGAGGGTCACGGTGTTGTTGGAGAACGAGTCGCCGTAGTACTCGTCGAGCGAGTATGCGTTCACAACCTGCGGGTCGATAGAGTCGGGCTTCGGCAGAGCCTGCGAGGTTGCCTTGCCGGATGCGTCAATGATGGTCAGCTTGCCGCCACCCTGGCCGTCAACGCTGACGATGCCCCAGGTGTTGTTGGCGGGGTTGTAGCCGATTGCCTTGACGGTGTTGGCGCCGAGCTCTGCATCGGAGTAGGTACCGGAGGAGACGAGCTTACCCTCAGCCGTCACGGTGTACAGCTCGGGCTTGTTGGTCTCGCTGCCGATGACGAGCATGCGGTTGCCGTCAGCGTCCACCGCGAAAACGCCCTTGATTGCCTTCAGGACGCCGGTATCGGTCATCTTCAGGTTGGAGCTGGTCAGCACGGTGTAGGTGGTGTCGCCACCGAAGCTCGGGGGTGCCACGTGCACGATGTGGTTCTGGCCCAGACGTGCGGTGTTCTGGGGCAGGCTCACACCCGCGCCGGTGTTGTAGGACTCGGCGACGCTGTAGGCGCTCTTGGGGGTGTTGGCTGCGCTACCGTTGTAGGAGATGCTCAGCGGGTCGAGGCTGGCGCCTTCGTTGTAGAAGTCGGAGAAGGCGTGGTTACCGTCGGCGGTCAGGTTCGCGGAGATGCCGCTGATGCTGACCACGCCGTCCTTCTCGCTCTGCTTGGCGGTGCCGGTGCTCAGGGTCGCCATCTTGACTTCCATGGGGCCCTCGAACTTGCCGGAGGCGTAGTTCTTGGTGCGCACGGTCATGTAGAGAGAGCCGGTGCCGTCAGCGAGGTTCAGTTCCACGCGGGGGTTGGAGAAGGTGAGGTTCAGGGCGCAACCAGTTTCGGGGTCCTGACCTTCGGCGCAGTGGCCGGTGAACCAGAGGCGGCCGGCAGCCTGCAGGGTGACCTGCTTGCCGTCTTCAGAGACGGTGGTGGAGGTCGGGGTGAAGGTGAACTGCTTTGCGGTTGCGTCCCAAGCTGCGCCGTCGGTCATTTCGCGGGGCATACCGTTGTAGGACAGGAAGGAGGCGCGCACGCCCCAACCGAAGGATGCGCCGGCGCTTACCTGGTCGCCTGCAGCGACGTTCTGTGCGGCAACGTTCTGGGCGGCGATATTAATGTTCTCGGCGAGAACGGGTGCCAGGGGTAGGGCGACAGCGCCAGCGACGGCGAGGGCGCAGGCTCCCTTGGAGAGGCGGGTGCCAGATGTGAAAATCTTCATTGGTGTGTATCCATACTATCGACACTGTTAGGACAGGCTTACTATATCGACAGTGTGTACATTTCTCAAGATACACACCAAATGAGCCATTTTATGACAAAACATCTCACAGCACACCGACAGGGCAATACACCCACCCCACGCCAGCACACCTCAGCAGTCAACAGAGGCCGCTACTCCCCCGGCCCTACCGCCGCTAATCCTTCTTCGAGGTGTGCATACGCGACATGCCCAAGGCACCAAGAATCAGGCCACCACCCAGGGTCACCAAAATCGGCAGAAGAGGCGAGCTCTTATCCATGTTGCGGGTAATCTGCGCCTCCGTTGCCTTCACACCGTTCGGCGATCCGGGATCGGTACGCACCTGCGAGGAGGAACCATTCAGAATCGCGGCACGGCGAGACTGCGCCGCCGAATCGGTACCCGAGGGCAGATTAGACTCGGGGGTCGCCACCTCAACAGGCTGCGCCTCCTCAGTGCGGTACCCCAACGCCGAAGAAGACGCAGTGTCAGAGCCGCCGGCGCGCGGAATAGAAATCGTGGCATCGTTCGTGCCCGGAGCCATAGCACTGTCGGCCTGAATTCCGCGGGTCTTAGACTTGGAACCTGCGGCGGGTGCCTTCCCACCGGATGCGCCCGCAGTATCAGCGGGAGCCGAAGAAGACGCGGAAGACTCCACAGCCGGGTTACCCTCGTCCTTAGAGGAAGAATTAGATGACGAGCCACCATTCTCAGCAGACGCCTGGGTCACCGTAAAACGCACCGTATTGAGTTGAAGGTTGCCGTCACCGGAAGCGTCAAAAGCCGCTACCAAGTAGGTCCTACCGATCTGCAGGGACGCACCGGGCACGCCAATCACAGCCTCGAAAGCGCCCGCAGAAATGGATTCCGGGCCAACATGCACAATGGCGAGCGCATCACCAACAGTGTTGCCATTTGAGTCGATTTCCATGACGATCAGGTCGTAGCCCTTGTCATTCCCGGGGAAGTTCGTGGCACGGACCGTGACGGGCTTCGTGTCATCCTGAGAGTCGCCCTGCGAGTCCTGAATGGACAGGTGTGCCTTGCCATCCCTCTGGTTCATCGGATCGTACACGCTGTTGTCTTCGGAGATAACGTACTGCCCAGAATCATGGTTCTGCGGGTTGTCCACGGTACGGCGAACCGTGCCATCACTCGTATCGGTGAATGACGTAGCGGTGGGCGACGGCAGGTTCACCGCTTCGGGGGTCGGCTGAGTGGTCGCCTCGCCGGTTTCTGCTTCTTCACGCTCAATATCGACCGGCGGTTCGGTGGGCTTTGCCTTGCCGTTGCGCGGATCAGCGGTCTGGACCAGGCGGTTGCCCTGCTCGGTCACAAAGAATTCGTAGGAGACACCGTGCGCGGTGTCCTCCAGAACGATCACGTACACGACGTTCGAGTCCGTCGCCGGGCTCATCAGGAGGCGGAACTCCCCCTCCTTGACACCTTCGGACAGGGTCGGGCTCTCCAGGACGGAGCCACCGTACTCACCGGAAGGGGTGTAGAAGTTCACGTCAACCAGAACGCTGGAAGCCTCCAGCCCCTCAGGGAAGCCCGTCCAGCGCAGGAGGTAGCCGCCGTCCTTGAGCTGCGCCTTCATGGTGATTGTGGAGGCTGCACCCTGCACCTGCTGGTTGTCTTCAGCCTGGTTCGGGGTCGCATTCAGGGTGGCGGTTTTTTGCACAGCAGAGTGTGTCGTGACGGGTGCCTCCGCCGCGACGGAGGGTACAACAAGCCCGCACTGAAGCCCCGCAACCAAAATGGTTGCGGTGACAATACGGTGCTTCGCTGAATAAATACTCATGCAATGCGTCTTTTCGTGGTGGAAATGTGCGCACTATTGTTCGTTCTTCACGTGCCGCGTGGAGCCCTTCGGGCGCGTCATGTACCCGGATTCGTCGTACCATGCTCCGCTTCGTATTTCAGGTGGTGAAGACCTGACAATAGCTCGCATCTATTTATCGGTTATTTCAACCCTATCACGAACCTTAAGGTTTATTCACGCGAGGGTAGAGTTTTTTTGAACACTCTGAACAAACACCCCGAACACGCGACTCGCCCCCGCTATCTGCACCTACAGATAGCGGGGGCGAGCATTCCTCATGAAACGAAAAACATACTGCACACGGCCGGCAGAAAACGCCTGACTAGCGCATTAGCCACCCAAGAAACCGCGGCGGTGAGCCATCCAGGCGGCACCAACCACGAGCGCCAAACCAACGCCGCCAAGAGCCCAGAAAGCTACGCCATGCTGAGCAACCTCTTCACTCGCAGGAGCCGCAGTGGAAACCGCAGCCTTCACGCCGTCCTGACGGTCAGCGTTCGAGTACACCTGGGTGGTGTTCGAGTGCACCGCAGCGGAACGAGTGTTAGGCTCCGAGTGAATGACGGGAGTAAAACCCTTATTACCATTACCGGATTTCGACGAAGCCGCCTTTTCTTCATCGGTCAGAGCGTCCAGGTTCGCGGCAACAGCAATAGACGCCGGGTCAGAACCCGAGCTATACGCCGAAACCTGGTTAGTGCGGGTCGGTTCAAAAGCCGAACGCGGGCTCATCGTGCGCGCCTGAGCCAAAGTCTGCAGAGCCTGACGCTGACGCTCAGCCTTCGCTTCCTTAGCCTTGGACATGGCGCTCACCGCATCCAGGGTGGAGCGGGGCGCGCTCGCGGCAGACTGACCCGAGCCCGACTGGGTTGCGTCAGAACGAGTCGAGACGGCGCTACTGGAGACGACGCTAGTAGCGGCGGAGGGGCCACCCTGAGTGCCGCCGGTTGACTCAGCCGCGGTAGTGCTGGGCGTGAGCGATGCGCTTGCATCCTGGCGGGACAGCTCATCCTTCTTCGAGGAGGTTGCTTCGCCGGTCGCCTCGCCACTGACCTTGAAACGCACCGAAACAACTTCTTCTGCATACTCAGTATCGTCGGCACGCACCAGGTAGGCGGTGTACACGGAGCCGGTCTTCAGCAGAGAGCCGGGCATGCCGATCTCTTCCTTGAAGGAACCATTCACGATGCGGTCAGAACTGATGTGGGTAATGGACAGCGCATCACCCTTGTGGTTGCCGCTCATATCGGTTTCAACCACGATCAGGTCGTAGCCAGCCGCGTTCGCGGGCACGCGCGCAGCGCTGATAGTGACCGGCTTGGTTTCCTTATCGGAGCGAACCTCAGCATACGCAACCTTCAGTTCCGTAGCACTCAGAGTCTGGGTATCACGCGAAGAGGTGGAGCCGCCGGGGACCTGCTCCAGCTTCTGGGTGTGGATGTCGAGGTTCGGGTTTTCAGTGGACTCAGAGGGAACCTCGGTCTTAACCTTGTCCTTGCTGCCCTTCTGATCTGCAGACTGCTGGTTCTTCTGCTCCTCTTCGCGGAGCTTATCCAGCGTCTTCAGCTCGTCAATGGTGGGCACCTGGTGGGCAGCTTCCTTCTTATCCACCATTACCTCGTCAGAGTCGTCCTCTACCGGGATAGTGTGCGGCACGAGGGAGCCCTCAGAGATCATGAATTCGCCGTAGCCAGCATCGGAGGTCACCAGGTCCATGGCGCTCATGGAGTAGTAGCCTTCCTGGGGCATCTGGGGCATCTCAAAGGTGACCAGCATCGAGCCGTCGTCAGCACGCTCAACCTGCAGTGCGGACGGCTCGTAGGTGTCAGATCCGAGCACCGTGCCGGTGGTGCCGTAGTACTGCACTACCAGGTACACCTTGGAGGCGTCGCCCACGTAGCCACCCTCATAGAGGGGCGCGAGCTTAATGGTTGCCTGACCGTCCTTAATGGACTGCACGCGAATCTCGATGGTGTCGATTTCAAGTTCGAGGTCTTCGTAGGGGCAGTTTGAATCAAATTCGCTATTAACCAGAGCCGTCAGGCAATCATTCACGTTAATTGCTTCAGCCTCTACTGCGGAGGCGCCAGGAAGCACAAAAGCGCTTGCGCCTAGAGCGGCAACAAGCGAAAAAGCATGAATGCGTTTCGGAAGTCGAGTGATAGTCATGTGTGCCATTTCGATCGATGTATGCGCAAAGCGTGGACTAGGGACGGCTCACCACAAGCCCGGTGTTTCTATCCAAGTATTTGCGCACCAGTACGTCGGTTACACCCTAGCCTAACACGGATATTGCACTAAATGTTGTATTGCATTCATGTGCTAAAACTTTATGTCGCAATAATTACCGAAATAAAAGGGAATTAAATACTTTACTGAGATATAAATAACGCAAAATTCGAATGCCATAAAATATTCCCAGCAGTGCACTAAAAGAATTTTTTACACCGTCCCAAGGCGCGACAGAACCACTTTATAACAGAGCCACTGTATAACAGGGCCAACGCCCGGGCACACAGAAGGCGCCCCACCAAACACGCACCCACACGGCACGCACTCGACAGAGCGCCTCCCACTCAACAACTCCCCTACGAAGAGCCATGCCTCACAGCGCCAAGAAACGGATGCGCTGATTTACTCAGCACCCAGCTCCTCAGCGCCCTCAAGGCGACGACGATACACGTTAACCGCCACAGCAGTACCCACAAAGGCAACCGAACCCAGCAGCGCAATACTCAGCGGCAAGGTGCCCTCCGGCAGCGGGCCGTTATCCTGAGCGCTCGCCTCCAGCTTCGAACCGGAAGAATCACCGCGCGACTTCGAGCTACGCGTATAGAAACTACCCGAACCGGCAGTACCCGCATTCTCCTGCGGCGAAGCAACAGTTACCGTCTCCCCCTCAAGAGACTGGTAACCCAGCAGGTTCACCACGGTACGACCCGGTAGCATCACTGCATAACCAGACATCACCATCGTCGAAGGAACCACCGCAGTCTCAGCCACAGAACTACGAGCCTGCGCGGTAATCGCACGCGCCGACTGCTGCGCCTGCACAATATACCCCAGAGCGCTATCCACCGACGGAATCTTAGCAACAGAATCAGTCACCAAATCCTGAGCATCCACCGAGGCATCTGAAGAGTCCACAGCGTTCACACGACCCGAAGGAACCGAAGGGCTCACACGCTGATTCACATCAGAAATAATCGGGCTCACCGGGCGAACAATAGTATTCGCAGGCTTCGGAGCCGGATCAACAGGAACAGCACGCTGAATCACGCTCACACCAAAAGCACTGGTTGCCATGAGCTTCAGCTCCTCGGTGGAGTCACCACCCACCACAACCACGCGGTAACGCTTACCCGCATGCAAGGAGGTTCCGGGAACCTTCAAATCAGCAGAGAAAGAAGCATCAGTCACCTGCTGCGGGCTCACGTGGGTGGTCGCCAGCGGCGAACCCACCGCACCGCCATCGGCGGGCATTTCAAAGACCATCACGTCATAGCCCAGGCCGCTCTCCGCCACGTTCCTAGCGCGCACGCTAATCGGCTGCAGCTCATCCGAGCCACGCAGTTCTGCGGTGGAAATTTCCAGGGTCGCCTCGCGAGTCTCCGCGGGAGCCTGATCGGAGCGGGAATGCACCAGCAGACGATCCTCGGTCACCTCAGCGGGCGCCGCATCATCGGATGCAGAAGCACTCGCCGAGGCATTCGCCGACGCACTAGCGGATGCGCTCGCGGAAGGACGCGCCGAAACGCTCTGCGATGCGGACGGCGCCTCAGAAGGTGCCGGGGCAACCGTCGGGTGCGGGCTATCCTTCGCGGTGCTCGGGGATACGCTGGGGCTCAGGGATACCTCGGGGGCGGGGTTCGCCTCCGCTCGGTTAGCACGGGGAACGCCGGGGGTGTCCGGGAAGAAAATGTTCTGGCGGCTCGCCAGAATCTCGTCAACGGTCACACCGTGCTCAGGCATGAACTCCACCGAAACGGTGTCATTAGTGCGCAGGTTCAGCACCTCAACCATGTACGGTTGCTCAACATTCAGACGCTGGTGAATGCTGACTTCCAGGGCACCCTCATCGTTCAGGGAGGCAGTCATCTGGGAGGCGGGCACGGTCATAGCCGCCACGAGACCATCGTCAACGGAAATAGCGACCAGGCGAACCTTCAGATTCTCTAGGGAGGTTACGCCGGTCAGCGACAGCAGGGTGTAGTCCTTGCTCTGAGCAACCAAGTCCAGAGTGATGTCGTGGCTAACTACATCGGTCGCAACAGCGATGGGAAGTTCAGGCTTTTCAGTCTGCTGAGTCTGCGCGTGAGCGGCAGATGCAAAGGTTGCGGGGGCCAGAGTTGCAGGCGCGACGGAGCCGCCCAAACCGAGGGCGGCAGATGCTACTAGCGCCGCGCCGCGAGCAGTTCGCTGCGTGGAAAACATGGTCACCTATTTTCGTGAGTGAGTGTGATGAATCGTCGTGTGACTCCTGCGCCCAAAGGTCGGAAGTAGGCACAGAATAACGGTTCTCTCATATCGGTGACCGGAGGCGCTTCACAGCGACTCCTCACCCCGGGTGAACGAGGTGATAAAGAGTGATAGTACCGTCTATAACAGCACTCTAAATTATAGGTATAACCTTAGAAAAAGTTAAAGATGTAGGGACGCCCGAATCTTGCATTTCGGACGTCCCTACATCTATGTGCACGTTTTGCCTAGTGGGGCAATAATTGCCCCGTTTTAGCGGCGAGAACTGAGCCGCATCTCACTACGGCGACGGCGGCTCAAACGCATACCAGCAAGCAACGACAGCGATCCAGCGGCGCTAATGACCAGCATATTGGAGGCGCCGGTAGCCGCCAGCTGCTCGCGCTTCGGCTGGGTAGCAGCGCCAACCTTCTGGGAGCCAGACGCCTGCGCCTCAACCTTCTGAGCATCGCCCTTCTGGGCGGAAGTGTTCTGAACAGGGGCGTTCTGGGAGGCATTCTGGGTAGCAACCTGAGCCTCATTCTTCTGCTCAGCACTGCTCTCCCCCGCCTTCTGCTCGGCAGCGGAAGCCTGATCAGCCACGGGAGCAGGCTCCGAACTAGCAGACTCAGAAGGTGCCGAGGCATCAGCTGCGGGAGCTTCAGCCGCAGGTGCATCCGCCGCAGGTGCATCCTGCTCAGGGGTTGCGGGCGCATTATCCACGCTATCGCGCTCAACAGTGAAGCCGCCATTGACCATGCGCACAGTACCCTGCTCATCCTCCGCCACAGCACTCACACGGTAGGTAGTGCCGGGCTTGAGTGCCGAGCCAGGAATCTGCACCTGGGCAGTGAAAGCACCGGAGGCATCAATCTCAGAGACATCAGCCGAAGCAATCACGCCGCCGATTGCCACACCGTATTCGTCGACAGCACTAACCATCAGGTGTACCGAGCTGACACCGGTGAAGCCCTCGCCACGCAGGGTCAGGGTCTTTGCGGAATCGTTTTCGGGAACTACGGTTTCTTCTACGTGCAGGCGGGCGGTCATCACGGGGTTAGCGGTGTTGTTGGTCTGTTCTTCGGTGGTGTCGTGGACGCGGTCAAAAACGGTGTTGCGCGGCAGGCTGTAGTGGCGGCGCGGGTCGTTCTCGGGCAGTACGTGGTCGAACTGCTCGACGGGGCTCGCGGCAACTGCCTGAGCGGACTGAGCATTCGAGGTAGCCTGCTCAGACTGCGCACTCGGGGTAGCCTGGGCGACCTGCTCGGGCTGCGCGTCCTCTTCGAACTGCTTCTTCTCGAACTGTGCCTGCTCCGCCATTGCGCGCTCGGCGGTGGCAACCGGAGCGGAGCCGTGCTGTACATTCCAACCATTCATGAAAGGAACCTCAACTTCCTGGGCGGTGTAACCATTAGCGGCAGAGGGTGCAACCTCAACGCTCAGCACATAGCGCAGGTCTTCGTGAACAGCCTGCACTTCTTCCAACCTGGATCCGGGCACCTCAATGCCGTCCAGGAGGGTGCCGTTCACAACGTCGGCACGCGCGGGAGAGGCAGCGAGCAGGATGCGGTTACCCTGGCTATCCAGGGCGTAGGCGTAGGTCATCACTTCAAAGGCCTGCGCCTCGCCCAGACCGGTGACCTTGTAGACGACCAGGTTCTTCTCCTGCGGGATTTCCAGCTGACCGGAGAGAATCTGAGCATTGAGCGGCTCATCCTGGGTGTCTGCGGGCAGCACTTCCAGGGGTGCGGAGGAGTTGTAGGAGGGATCCTCGGTTGCGTAGCCCTTACCGGGGTCGACCACGGCAGTTGCGACGACGTACTGCTGGTTGGGGTCGAGGGTGCCTGCGGGCAGGGTCAGCTGGGTGCTGAAGCGGCCGCCGTCCACATCAAGTTCAGGCACGAGGGTCATCGTCACTGCGGAACCGCGCCCCAACGCGTAGAGGGGGTACTGGCGGTATTCGCTCACGTACACCGCCACGCCGTAACGTTCAACGGCACCGCCGGTGAAGCCTTCACCGGTGACGGTAATGCTCTGGGAACGCGCCGGGTTAATGACAACACCCTGCTCGACGTACACCTGCGGGGAGTTCTGGGTAGCAACGTTTTCGATGGGGGTTGCGTTTACAGCGGAGGGAGGATTGTCGAGTTCCACCGCAGTCGGTGAAGCCATTCCGCCGGTATTCTGCACCTGCACATCTGCGTGCGCAGCACCAACACCGGTGACGGACAGGACGGAAGCAGCAATAGCGGCTGTTGCTCGGGTTTTTGAGTGAGCGGGTTCGGGCATGAAACACACCTTCTTCTGTGAGTGTGAACGATACCCTCCGGAGGGTGCCACGGATCGAAGCTGGACGGGTGTCTCTTCGGGATTGACCGCTATAACGTACGGACTAGTCATAACGTTCATGTAATGGTGGAAGTTACCGCGAAGGGAATCGCTCTATTTATCGGTAATTCCACACTAACAATACTTTTCTTGTTATTGCTGTAAAGACACTTTACGTCCCAACTATTTTCCTGTGCAATAACCCACACAGCATATTTTTTACTCTCTATAACATCACCAAGAGCACTCAAATTGCATGGACTAGGCAAAATTTTTCAACTCTCCCTTGAAACTCAAGGTTTTATTGCATGCATATGCAGTTTTAATGGATTTGAGATAAAAATATTCTGCACATTCATGCATTTAATTTATTTCTTCTAAGTGAAAAAATCGCAGGTCACACCACTTTTACATGCGCATTGATTACAAGCGTGCATACCAATAACCACGCACAAAATAAGTCGACAAAATCATTCCGTTACGCCAGTCTGCACCCCCAATACGGAAGAGCCACTCCTCTCACCCCGCTTGCCGCACACACCTTGCCAGCCCCCCCCCAGATCCAAAGAACAGCTCAACAAAAACTGCTGGCACGCAAAAAACTGCTGGCATGCAAAAGTGCCGCCAATACCCTTTCAGAGTATTGGCGGCACTTGAATCACTCACCTTGCGGCGAGTATCAGATATTCAGAGCCTAGCCTATAGAGGCTGAGCTATTAGAGGCTGCGGCGGCGCAGGAGCATCAGTGCGGCACCAGCAATCAGAGCTGCGGCGCCAACGCCTGCGATACCTGCAACACCCTCAGCACCGGTGTTAGCCAGCTGCGGCTTCGAGGAAGCCGAAGAAGAGGTCGAAGTCGAACCCTTGGTGCCGGAGACACCTACAGTGTGGCCCTTGGAGTTAGAGGAGGTAGCAGCGGATGCGTTACCAACCTTAGCCTTGGGTGCCTGAGAAGAAGGCATGCGGGTCTCGGTTACGACAACCGAACCATCTTCGCGCATTTCGGCGGTGAAGACGCTGGTGGTGCCGTCGCCGTTATCGCGAACAGTGGTGTTGTCACCCTCGGTAGCTGCCGGCAGGGTCGGTGCGGGGTTGTTCGCATCGCTCACGGTAGCGGTGGTGATTGCCACCTGGTGTACCGGGCCGTTGGGGTCACTGGTTGCCACCATTGCGTATGCGTAACCGGGCTGCAGCAGTTCAGCAAGAACGCTGACCTTGACGCGGAAGGTGCCGTTCACGATTTCAGAAGCGGGAACGTCGTGGGTTGCCAGAGCATCACCGGTGATGTTGCCGTTTGCATCCAGGCGGAAGATAGCGATCTGCACACCGTTAGCGACGGACTCGTGGGTGAAGCCGGAGCCGTTGAAGGTCAGGACGTTGTACTGGTCGTTCGGATTCAGGGATGCATCCTCGGTGGTGAGGGTTGCATTCTCGGGTGCTGCGGGAGCCTCAGGAGCGGGGGTCTCGGTCTGCTCGGGTGCCGGGGTTTCAGCCTTGGGTGCTTCCGGAGCAGGAGTTTCTTCCTTGGGAGTCTCAGTCTTGGGAGCTTCGGGTGCCGGGGTCTCGTCAGCCTTGGGGGTCTCCGGTGCCGGGGTCACGGGAGCGGGAGTCTCGTCAGCCTTCGGGGTTTCCGGTGCCGGGGTTACGGGTGCCGGGGTCTCGGTCTTGGGAGCCTCGGGAGCGGGGGTCTCCTCGGTCTTCGGAGTCTCAGTAGAGGTGGTCTCGGTGACCTTGAAGGAGGAGAGAGCCACGAGCTTCTGGTCAGCCTGAGCAGCCTGCGGGTTGCTCACAGCAACCAGAGCGTAGGAAGCGCCGGCGGGCAGCTTGCTTGCCTCAACAGTGAAGGAAGTCTTGAAGGAGCCGTCCTGAATCTGGTCCGCAGACACGGACACGGTGGTGATGGCGTCACCGGTAATCTGCTGGTTCTCATCCAGCGCGTAGATGCTGACCTGAACGCCGGGGCCAACCTTCTCGCCGTAGAAGCCGGTACCAACAACGCTCACGGTGTTAAACTGCGCATCACCGGAGAAGCGTGCGTTCTCGATGGAGACGAAGGGGTTAGCCTGCTTCACCTCGGGAGCGGGGGTCTCAGCCTTGGGGGTTTCAGCCTTAGGAGTCTCAGCCTTAGGGGTCTCTGCCTTAGGAGCCTCGGTCTTCGGCGCTTCAGCCTTAGGAGACTCGGTTGCCTCAGCCTTAGGAGCTTCGGTCTTCGGCGCTTCGGTTGCCTCAGCCTTAGGTGCTTCGGTTGCCTCAGCCTTAGGTGCTTCAGCCTTAGGAGCTTCAGCCTTAGGAGCTTCGGTTGCCTCAGCCTTGGGGGTCTCGGTTGCGTTGCCGCCGGGCAGGGAAGAAGTCTGAGCAGTTGCCTTCTGGTCGACAACCTGCTGCTGCTGATCAGCGGGTGCTTCTGCCGCGAAAGTTGCCGGGATTGCTGCCACGGAACCAGCAGTAAAGGCTGCCGCTGCTGCGATCTTGTAAACGCGACGGGTAGTCTTCGACATTTTTCCTCGATCTCTGAATTATCGGTGGTGAACCTACGCGGTGTGCCTCCGTCTTTGAGGGGCGCGCAGATTCACACATGGGTGTGACTGCTAAAAGGTTAACACCCAACTCTGAGTCTTCTGCCCTCTTAATGCCCGCTTTAAGTAACTGTAATGAAATCGTTATAAAACCACCCCTCAAGTTGAGGGTTATTACAGACCAATTATGGTGTTTTGTGGTCATATACTGACATGTGAACACCGGTAACCCTACATTTTGATTGCATTTGAAGAAAATATAATACTTTCCATAGATGATTTCACCCCAACTATTTCACCATGGTGAACCTTAAAGTCTCACGTACCACTTTATAGTTCCATCAAGTACTCCTTGATACCTCTCCCCCACCTATTCCCGCCCCGCTTGGCACCCGGATCAAAGCTCCACACAAGCCACAGACCTCCCCGCGTACAAACAAAAAGCCTCGCCCGCATCCTAAGAATCAGGAATGCAGGCGAGGCAAGTTACCCCCGCATCAGCGGACGCAAGAGCACAAAGCTTAGCTCTCCTTGCGAATCACCTTGAACTGGCTCGGCTGCGCCACCGGGCGAATCGTAATGCGGTCAAGGTTCACGTGGTGCGGAACGTTCAACGCAAAGGTCACGGTCTGCGCCACGTCCTCTGCGGTCAGCGGCTTCTCAACACCCGCATAGACGCGCTCGGCGGCTTCCTTGGAACCCAGACGATTTAGGGAGAACTCCTCGGTGTGCACCATGCCCGGGCAAATCTCAATCACGCGAACGTTATGTTCCGCTTCTTCCAGGCGGAGCGCCTCGGTCAGGCCGCGAGCGCCGAACTTCGCCGCGTTGTATCCGGCGCCGCCCTCGTAGCCGTGCTCGGCAGCGGTGGAGGTCAGGTTCAGGATCGTGCCGTGACCGTTCAGGCGCAACGCCTCCGCGAAGGCACGCACCATGTGCAGAATACCGAGCACATTCATCTGGTACATCTTCAAATAATCGGTAGGCTTGCCGTCGGCAACCTTATCCACGCCAATAGCACCGCCAGCAATATTGACCAGGGCGTCAATGGTGCCCTGCTCCTCCAGGATCTGCTCGGCAATAAAGCGGACGGAATGCTCATCGGTCACGTCGCAGGTCACCGGGTGAGCGCCGGTTTCCGCGTAGAGAGTGTAGAGGCGGTCGGTGCGACGAGCCAGAGCATAAACGGTCCAGCCGCTTGCTACCAGCTGCTGTACGGNGGCTCGACCAATACCGCTGGATGCGCCGGTCACCACGGCAACTTTGCCGTCGCCGGTATGGGGCAGGAAAGGAGATGCAGGAATGTGGGTGTTCTCAGTCATACTTTAATCCTAGTAGAGTGATGCCCGCGGGTGCTCTGTTCGAGCAGACTCGCGGGCATATATTTTGAAATTTTCGATAGTGAGATAGATGCCGACAATGCCACCATTCAGGACGAACGGTACAGGCGCTGTCACACCTACTACTTGCGGCGACGAGGCAAACCCCAACGACTCCTGCCGCCGTCACGGAACCCGAGGCGGTGCTCAAAATACACGGGCGAGCTACTACCGGTCTTGATGGTGTCCGGAGGGACCGTGCCTTCACGCGCCGACATCAGATAAAGAATCGCGGCACCGGGCATGAACGCAATCAGAGGCAGTACGAAACGCATACGCGCCTCACCGTAACCGCTACGCACCGTCAAATGCCAGACGCACAACGCAACCAGCACCAGGTGCAGTATCAGCAGAACGGTTTCAGACGTGCCCAAACCAAAAATACTCAGAGAACTCATTGGCAACTCCTCAAAGGTCGTGTATCTTCAGTCTACGCCGCGCCCGCTCTGCTGAGAAGGATTCGTGGGCATTGATACTGCAGATTTTCGCGCATACACTGCAGGTAATCAGGGGCAGCAATATTAGGGGGTCTCTCCCCCATTACCGTTTCCACCGAGTTTGTCACTGAATCGCCAATTACTCCTCATATAGGGAGCCTCCACATGACAGCAACACCGCACCAGCACATCACCGACCTTAAAGAGCAGCGCCGCACCCTCCAGCAGCGGGCGCGCAGCATCCGTGCCACCACCGGACTCCCCTACAGTTCCGAAGTTCACCTACTGCTCGGGCAGAGCTACCTCGACCCCGCCAGCTGGCAGGAGCTCACCGCCTCCGGCGGGGTACGCGCCGCAGTGCGCAGGGCACAATTTGTGAGCCGGTACCGGCACCTCCTGGCGCGCCTAGAAGCCGCCATCGAGCGGTACGAACAGCACGGTGCGGCGCAGAATTCCCCTGGAGCTGAGAGAATGCCGTGAATATGAGAAAATAGCCGTTATGGCTGAAAACATTTTGGGCTCAGACTCGCCCGTACAGATTAACGTTCCCGACCGCCCCGCCCTCGAAGGCCTCGAAGAGAAGCTCTCGCAGCGCTGGGCCGACGAGAAGACCTACGCATTCGACGAGAACACCACTCGCGAACAGGTCTACTCCATTGACACCCCGCCGCCGACCGCATCCGGCTCCCTGCACGTGGGTCACATGTTCTCCTACACCCAGACCGACGTCATTGCACGCTACCAGCGCATGACCGGCAAGAACGTGTTCTACCCCCTCGGCTGGGATGACAACGGCCTGCCCACCGAACGCCGCGTTCAGAACTACTACGGCGTTCTCTGCGACCCCTCCGTGGCAGACAACGACTCCTTCCGTGACCTGATCACCTGGAAGGCAGACGGCACCCCCAAGCCCGACCGCAGCCAGGCAAAGTGGCCGCGTATCTCCCGCAACAACTTCATTGAACTCTGTGAAGAGCTCGCGGTTGAAGACGAGAAGGTCTTCGAAAACCTCTTCACCACCCTGGGTCTGTCCGTTGACTGGTCGCGCACCTACCGCACCATCGACGCGCACTCCCGCAAGGTCTCCCAGCTCGCCTTCCTGAAGGACCTGGAAGCAGGCAACGCCTACATGGCTGAAGCACCGACCATGTGGGACGTCACTTTCCGCACCGCAGTGGCACAGGCTGAGCTGGAAGACAAGGAACGCCCCGGCGCGTACCACCGCATCAGCTTCCACCGCCCCAACGGCGAGAAGGTCTGGATTGAGACCACCCGCCCCGAGCTGTTGCCCTCCTGTGTGGCTCTCGTGGCGCACCCGGACGACGAGCGTTACAAGCCGCTGTTCGGCACCACCGTCACCTCCCCGCTGTTCGGCGTTGAGGTCGAAATTAAGGCGCACCCGCTGGCACAGCCCGACAAGGGTGCCGGTATCGCCATGATCTGTACCTTCGGTGACACCACCGACGTCACCTGGTGGCGTGAACTGCAGCTGGACACCCGCGCCCTCATCGGTCGCGACGGCCGTTTCTCCCGCGAAACCCCCGAGTGGATCACCTCCGCTGAGGGCCGCGAGCGCTACGAGCGTATGGCTGGCACCACCGTCTTCACCGCACAGAAGACCGTCGTGGAAATGCTGGTTGAGGCTGGCGAAATGGACGGCGACCCCAAGCCGATTACCCACCCCGTGAAGTTCTACGAGAAGGGTGACAAGCCCCTCGAAATCGTTGCTTCCCGTCAGTGGTACATCCGCAACGGTGGCCGTGACGCTGCACGCCGCGAGAAGCTCATCGAGCGCGGCCGTGAGATGAACTGGTACCCCTCCTTCATGCGTAGCCGCTACGAGAACTGGGTTGAGGGTCTGAATGGCGACTGGCTGATTTCTCGCCAGCGCTTCTTCGGCGTTCCCTTCCCCGTCTGGTACCCGCTGGACGCTGAGGGCGAGCCGGACTACGAGAACCCGATTCTGCCCACCGAAGAGATGCTGCCGGTTGACCCCGCATCTCAGGCTGCTCCCGGTTACACCGAGGATCAGCGCGGCGTAGCGGGCGGCTTCATCGCTGACCCGGACGTTCTGGACACCTGGGCTACCTCCTCCCTGACCCCGCAGATTGCGACCGGTTGGGGTGTGAACCCGGACCTGCACGCGAAGACCTTCCCCATGGATCTGCGCCCGCAGGGTCACGACATTATCCGTACCTGGCTGTTCTCCACCGCTGTTCGCGCGGAGACCCTGGCGTCCTCCGTGCCGTGGTACAACACCGCGCTCTCCGGCTGGATTCTCGACCCGGACCGCAAGAAGATGTCCAAGTCCAAGGGCAATGTTGTGGTCCCGAACGAGGTTCTGGAGAAGTACGGTTCGGACGCTGTGCGCTACTGGGCTGCTTCCGCTCGCCTGGGTGCTGACACCGCCTACGACGAAGGCCAGATGAAGATTGGTCGCCGCCTGGCGATCAAGCTGCTGAACGCATCCAAGTTCGTGCTGAACCTGGGCGCTACCGAGAAGTCTGTCATTACTTCTCAGGCTCAGGGCCGCGTGCTCATCAACGCCCTGGACCGCTCCCTGCTGGCTCGCCTGGCGTACCTGATTGAAGAGGCAACCGCAGCGTTTGAGAAGTACGAGTACGCTCGTGCCCTGCAGATTTGCGAGAGCTTCTTCTGGTCCTTCACCGACGACTTCGTTGAGCTGATTAAGGACCGTGCGTACGGTGCTCGCGGCGAAGAGGAGCAGGCTTCTGTTCTTGCCGCACTGGCAACCACCCTGGATGCTCTGCTGCGTCTGTTCGCTCCCTTCCTGCCGTTCGTGACCGAAGAGATTTGGTCCTGGTGGCGTGCAGGTAGCGTACACCGCGCCGAGTGGCCGCAGGCACTGCCCATCCTGGAGGGCACCCTGCTGGCTGAGTACTCCGCACAGAACCCGACTGCTGGCATTTCTGCTCAGTGGGTCCTGGCGGACGCTGACCCGGCTCAGATTGAGTCGCTCAAGCAGATCCTGCCGGATGTTGCTGAGGCTCTGGGTGGTCTGCGTAAGGCTAAGAGCGACGCGAAGGTCAAGCAGCGCACCGAGGTTGAGTCCGCTACTATTGCGGCTCCTCAGGCTCAGCTGGATCGCATTGCCGCTGGCTTGGCTGACCTGAAGGCTGCCGGTAACGCTCGTGAGCTGTCCCTGGTGGCAGCTGAGGGCGGGCTGGAGGTTCGCGACGTTGTACTCGTTGTGGAAGAAGCAGCTGAGTAATCGAATCTAACGTTCATTGCTTAGTGACATAACACCGAGTTGGTGTTGAGGACGGGGCGGTACCGATTGACGGTACCGCCCCGTTTTCTGTGTCTGCGGTTCGTTGGTTTCTGCAGGCAAGGTACCCGGAGAGCGTGATGCTCGACTGCGGGCGGTGCTTTGTATGGCGCTTTTACGACTCTGACTAGAGGCTTTACACATTCGGTACCCGCGGGTGCCCGTACCCATCCCTAGCACCTTCACAACCTCCTCCCCCAATAATGTGGGTTTTAGTCTGCTGTTCTGTAGGGATTATGTGGGATTTTCAATCCCTTTTTCTGTTCATCAATGTGCAAAGAGCATAATCAACCTTATGAGATTGACTGTCACTTTATGTATGATTGTTGATGCGAGGGTTTTACCATCGGGAACAACCCTCTATTCAACTTCAGCAACAGACAAATCACCGGTACGAGCAAGACATACCCCGACCAACCGCACGACAGTAAACCACCCGTCAGGCGCAGCGATGCGTCCTGACTCTGACCCGCGCCAAAGTAGGCGCACCCATAATTACTATGAATTCACACTCTTCATCTTCCGGATTACCGCAAGAGCCTCAGGCGAGGCAGAGCTCAACCCCGAGCACGCCGCCAGGAGCACAAGCCAACATTTCCCCCGATCAGCTTCAGCACTATCACACGAGCCTGAACGAGTACATCAGCCAGGCACGTGAACATGCCCAGGCGCTGCGTGCCAGCTACACCAACGAAGTGTATGAACTCTGGCTTCAGCATATTTCCACCAGCGCCGCCACCGATGAGGCGAGCATCGCCTCCGGTTCGTTGACCGCTCAGCAGCTTGAGGAGCTGACCCGCAAGTGGGTGCGCCTCATGCGTGAAAGCCGCGATATGCTGCACCACGAAAGCTCCATTGCCGCCGCACGTGCTGCGGTTGAGGCTAAGCCCCTCCCCGAGTAGGGTCACCCTTTATTTCTTTCGCGCGGCAACGCCAGCACTCCGCGTTGTACCGCGTTTTTCTGCGGCGGGGCTATCGAGCCAAGCGATTAAGCCCTGCCCGGAATGCGTACTTCACATAACCTGCCCCTTGCTATAGTTATGGATATTCAAAGACCCTAACTATGTTGCAGAAAGGGCGGGAATGTCCCACCAAAAACGCGTCCTGCGGCCTATACGTAGCGATGTTGCTCCCCCAGTCACCTCGCCACCGGTTTACCGTGGCGATATTGACACGCGCGGTGCGGCGCAAGACCTCGTGCCGCGTAGCTTCTGGGTTGATTTCTGGGACACTCTCTTCTTTATCTTCGCCGGCGTCGCCGCCCTCGTGCTGACCTTCATGATTCTGGCGAATACGGTCGGCCACTCTTTTTGGGGCGTGCCCATCGCCTTTATCTTCTGGGCGGTCACCGCGTACCTGACGCTACCGCGTTTTCACGCCATCATGACCCGCATCTACGTGCCCGATTACTTCATTGGGCGCACCCGCACCCCGGACGGCCTGCTCGGCGACCCGGTCAATATCGGCCTGATTGGTACCGAGGAGCAGATTCACCAGGTCATGCAGGATGCAGGCTGGACCCGTGCTGACGACGTCACCCTCGTCTCCTCCTGGAAGATTATTCTTTCCACCATCACCCGCCGTTCCTACGCGGAGGCACCCGTCTCCCCGCTGAAAATTTTTGGTAAGACGCAGGCTTTCGCCTACCAGAAGGAAGTGGACGGCAACCCCGAGAAACGCCACCACGTGCGCTTCTGGAAAACCCCGGACGGCTGGCTTCTGCCTGGCGGTCACCAGGTGGATTGGTTAGCGGCGGGCACCTACGACTCCGGTGTGGGTTTCAGTTTCTTCACTCTGCAGGTCACGCACCGCATTGACGCTGAAACCGACTTTGAACGCGACTACATTGTGGAGTCCATTCAGTACGCTCACCCGGAAACTCACGTTGAGATTCTGCACGATTTTTCCTCCGGCTACCACGCCCGTAACGGCGGTGGCGACGCGATCCGCACGGACGGCGCGCTCCCGGTCATCGTGCTGAACAATGAGGGCCTGGAGCCACAGGAGCAGGAAGAAATTCACCTCTCCAGCGCGCACGACCTGGCGTACCGCATGCCGCTGAGTCTGCTGGTTGGTTCGGGTATGCTCATCGCCGTGACCCTCGCCGATATTGTCAACAGCGTCATTCTGGCGCTCAGCCGCCCGGCTCTGCGAGCCAAGCTGCTGGAGGAAGGATCCGGCGACGATCTTGATTTGCTGAGCCTATTCGATCAGGTGGATAGCGACGTGCTGCTGACCATCACCAGCGCGGTGTTGGTGGGCTTCGTAGCCGTCTATTCTGCGGCCCACCTCTTCCTGCTGTGGAGCACGCTGCGCGGCTCCTCCAAGGCTCGCCGTCTGGCCCTGCTACTGACGGCGCTAAACTTCATGGCGATTACCGGCGGCGTGCTGTGGGGACACCACTCCCTGCCGCTGTCCACGATTTTCTTCCAGCTGGGCGTTGCGGTGTTCGCAATGTTGGCGTTCACCTCGGACGAGGCGGTCCAGTACACCGCGACCCGCACCTTCCACATGCGCGACACGAAGATTGTGCAGCGCGCGACGCACCCGAAGGTTCTGGAGCGCAGGGCTCAGCGCAAGGCGCAGAAAGCACGAAAGACGGTTTCTGAAAACCGAAGCCGCCAAGTCTGACCCGCATCCGGCAATTCGGCACCGTTAGACAGAAATTACCGCCCGGTCAGTGTGACCGGGCGGTACTTTTATGCTCTGTTGAGGCTCTATCGCCGAGGGGCTCTGCCGAGCTCGGGGTTTTCGAGTCTTGGGGCTTCAGTCCCCGGCGTTTCGAGCCTCAGTTCCCGCTGTGTTTAGGCTTCGCCGTCCTCGCCGTGGAAAATCGGGCCCACGGTGCGGGGGCGCTTGAGCTCAAAGAAGCCGGGGTAGGAAGCCAGCGCCAGGGCGCCGTCGAAGAGCTTACCGGCCTCTTCACCGGCAGGGCTCGGGGAGATGACCGGGCCGAAGAAGGCGGTGCCGTTAATGGAAATCAGCGGAACACCCACATCGGTGCCGCCCACGGTCTTCAGGGCGAGGTCCAGAGAAGCGCGCATCTGCTCGTCGTACTTGTCGGTGAAGGCCACATCCGCCAGCTCTGCGGGCAGGTTGACCTCTTCCAGCGCCTTGACGATTGCGTCGCGGTAGGAATCTGCCTTGTTGTCGTTGTGGTGAATCTGCTCGCCCAGAGCGTCGTAGAGGGGCTTGATGACCTCGTTGCCGTGCAGCTCGCGCACAGCGGTAATGAGGCGGGTCGGCGCCCAGGACCGGTCCATCGCTGCCTGGTAGTCGGCGGGCAGGTCGCGGCCCTGGTTGTGCATGGACAGGGAGAAGGGACGCCAGGTCACCTCAATATTGCGGACCTTCTGCACCTCGCCAATCCAGCGGGAGGTAATCCAGCACCAGGGGCAAATCGGATCGAACCAGAAATCAACCTGTGCGGGGGCGTTCTCAGCCATGGGTGTTCCTCTCTTGTACGGATGCGCGTACCGCCCGTGCAGCCCGGCACCCTGTGTTCACCTTTAATATCTGCACCAGCCAAGCCCGCGGTTTCTGAGAGCAGTACCTGCTAGTGAGCCGTCACCCCGTATAACAGGGGCGACGGCTTCTTTATTCCCTAGCCTGTCGGCTGGAAGTATTCGGTTATGCCGCCTGACGGTCCGCTTCCTTCAGGGAGGCGGCCTTCGCCTCCCCCTTTACGGTGCGGGTGGTCTCGGTTTCGGGGTCGGGCGCCTGCAGCACGTAGCGGGGTTCCGTGCCGTTGAGCACGGTGTCCTCACCGATGACGATGGACACCACATCGGTGCGGTCCGGGATGTCGAACATAATCGGCTGCAGAATCTGCTCCATCATGGCGCGCAGGCCGCGGGCACCGGTGCCGCGTTCGGCGGCGAGGCGGGCAATAGCCGCGACCGCAGCGTCGTCGAGGACCAGGTCCACGCCGTCCAGGGCGAAGAGGTGACGGTACTGCTTGAGCAGCGCGTTCTTCGGTTCCGTCAGCACGCGAGCCAGCTCTTCTTCGTTGAGCTCACTCAGAGTCGAGATGACCGGCAGGCGGCCAATCAGCTCGGGGATAATGCCGTAGTGCGCCAGGTCCTCGGGCATGATCTGGTCCAGTGGGTTCTTCACGGAACCGCCCAGTTCAGCGCCGAAACCGATGCCGCCGGCACCCACTCGGGCTGCGATGCGGTCGTCAATATTGTCGAAGGCGCCAGCCACGATGAAGAGAATGTTCGAGGTATCAATCTCAATATTCGCGTGTGCCGGGTGCTTGCGTCCGCCCTCCGGCGGTACGGTCGCCACGGTGCCCTCAATAATCTTCAGCAGCGCCTGCTGCACGCCCTCACCGGACACGTCACGGGTGATGGAGAGGTTCTCGCCGCCCTTGCGGGCAATCTTGTCGATCTCGTCAATGTAGATGATGCCGCGCTGAGCCTTAGCAATATCACCGTCAGCGGCGTTGATGAGGCGCAGCAGAATGTTCTCCACGTCATCACCCACGTAGCCCGCCTCGGTGAGGGTGGTTGCGTCGACCAGGGCGAAGGGCACATCCAGCTTCTTCGCCAGGGTTGCCGCCAGGTAGGTTTTACCGCAGCCGGTCGGTCCGAGCATCAGAATATTCGACTTGCCCAGCTCCACCTGCTCCCCCGCGGTCGCCGAAAGAATGCGGGAGGTCAGCACCGGGTTATCAATATCGTGGATGCGCTTGTAGTGGTTGTACACCGCCACCGCCAGGGTCCGCTTCGCCGCGTCCTGACCGATGATGTAGTCGTTGAGGTAGCTGTAAATTTCGCGCGGAGTAGCCAGCTGAGATGCAGGCGCCGCCGCGGAGGATTTCACCTTCAGACGCTCTTCAGTGAGGATCTCTTCGCACAGCTCCACGCATTCGTCGCAGATGGAAACATTCGGGCCGAGCACAATCTTGAAAACCTGCGCGCGAGTCTTCTTGCAGAAGGAGCATCGCATGCTGGCGTTGGGCTGTTCGGGAGGCACAATGATGTCTGTGGCCACGAAGATTCCCTTTCGATCGGCGTGGTGAAATCGGTGCAGAAGGGTCAGTGACCTGATATCTGCGGTGATTTCTCAGGAGGGGCACCGGCGGGTGGTGGGCGCCGTGGTTTGAGTGAGAAACCGGTATGAAATACTCGAATTTTCTCCCTCTCTAAGGCTACCGGAGTTCACCCCGGAACTCAGAATTACGCACCGCAAATGAACGGACTTACCGGGCATATGACAAAGCGCGTCTTTTATGACGGCGGCGGGGCTGATACTCCGGCATATGACGGTAGGCTGTGACGCTAAAGCCCGACAAGAAAGCGCAGGTCAACGCAACATATCAGCCTGCCTTGCCGTACCCCTGGCGGGCGCAAAAAGGGCGGCACCGCACCGCGCACCAGCCCGAAGGCTCGCACACGAAGCGATGCCGCCCCTCCCCCGAAAAACGCTCGGGGATATTCCTCAAAACTTTAGGTGTGGGAAATAGCGGTGTTGGTCGCAGGCTTACGCAGCTTACGAGACTCCAGCACCTTATCGACCAGGCCGTACTCCAGGGCAGCAGCCGCAGTCAGAATGTTGTCACGCTCAATGGAGCGGTCAACTTCCTCGTAGGTCTTGCCCGAGTGCAGTGCCAGGGTCTGTGCAGTCCACTCACGCATACGCATAACCTCGTTCGCGTGAATCTCAATGTCAGATGCCTGACCGCCCTGCTGACCGCTCAGCGCGGGCTGGTGAATCAGCACGCGAGCGTTCGGCAGTGCCAGACGCTTGCCGGGGGTACCGGCAGCCAGCAGAACCGCCGCAGCGGATGCCGCCTGGCCCAGGCACACGGTCTGGATCTCGGGGCGGATGAACTGCATGGTGTCGTAGATGGCGGTCATTGCGGTGAAGGAGCCGCCGGGCGAGTTGATGTACAGGGTGATGTCACGCTCGGGGTCCTGTGCCTCCAGCACCAGCAGCTGAGCCATGATGTCGTCAGCGGATGCGTCGTCCACCTGGGTGCCCAGGAAGATGATGCGGTCCTCGAACAGCTTTGCGTACGGGTCCTGACGCTTGTAACCGTAGGGGGTGCGCTCCTCGAAGCTGGGGAGCACGTAGCGGTTGCTCGGCATAGCCGGCGCCGAGGTGGTGATATCGTTCGGCAGGTAGTTCATATGCATCTCCCTTATGCGTTCTTCGATTCGGGCAGCTTACCGGCGGTGGTGGCAATGTGGTCGAAGAAGCCGTATTCCAGGCCCTCTTCCGCGTTGAACCAGTTGTCGCGGTCGTTATCCTTCAGGATGGTTTCCAGGCTCTTGCCGGTGCGCTCAGCGGTGATCTCTGCCAGGCGCTTCTTCATGTCCAGAATCAGCTCAGCCTGGGTGCGGATATCCGATGCGGTACCGCCAATACCGCCGAGGGGCTGGTGCATGAGGATGCGGGCGTTCGGGGTTGCGTAGCGCTTGCCGATGGTGCCTGCGGTGAGCAGGAACTGACCCATGGATGCTGCCATACCGGTCACCACGGTCACCACGTCGTTCGGGATGAGCTGCATGGTGTCATAGATAGCCATGCCGGCGGTGACGGAGCCGCCGGGAGAGTTGATGTACAGGTAGATGTCTGCCTCGGGGTCTTCAGCCGAGAGCAGCAGCATCTGGGAGCAGATGAGGTTGGCGTTGGAGTCGCGCACCTCGGAGCCGAGCCAGATAATGCGCTCCTTCAGGAGGCTGTTGTAGACGTAATCTTCCTGGGCACCAACGATGGGGGTTGCCATAGACGGCGCGGGCGCCACGCCGGCTGCCTGGGAGGCGCCGATGGGCAGAGGCATGTAGCTGGACATTCTTCCTCTTCTTCTCTAATGGGTCTTCGCTGCATCTTTGCGCGATTTACGCGCCGGAGCGCACGCGAAAAGTTTCGTTGCTACTACCTTACCGATAGTTGCTCTCCCCCGCTTCCCTTCGGGTTGTTCGTTCGCCAGGGGGTGAAGCCGAGGCGATAACCTCGGTACGGAATAACTTGAGAACGGAATAGTTTGGGGTAAAAAGAGCCTCAGCGGGCACCCAACCGGTAATTCGGTGGATGCCCGCTGAGGCTACACGTTTCAAGCAATCAGCTCACGCCCTCTAGCGGGGTGGCTTCTTGCAGACCGTGGCGGGGATTTAGGCAGCTGCCTCTTCGCCCTCGCCCAGGTACTTGGACAGATCAACAACGTTGCCCTTGGTGTCCTTGACCACTGCGGTCTTCAGCACTGCTGCCAGAGCCTTGGAGCGGCGAACCTCGCCGACCAGTGCGCCAGCCTGGCCGGAGCCGTCCAGCATCTGTGCGAACTGGTTGGGGTCCATGCCGTACTGGGAGCTCATGGTGATGATGTAGTTGATCATCTCAGCCTGGTCGACGGTCACTTCTTCCTTGTCCGCAACAGCGTCGAGAACCATCTCGTTCTTGAATGCGGTCTCGGTGTTCTCGCGAACCTCGGCGCGGTGCTCCTCGGTGTCGTGGCCTGCTTCAGCGTTGGGGTTGTTGAAGTGCTGCTCGAGCTGATCCTCGATAACCTTCTCGGGGACGGGGATCTCAACGAGCTCAACGAGCTTTGCGAGGACCTTGTCGCGTGCCTGGGTGCCCTGCTCGGCAACCTTAGCTTCTGCAACCTGCTTCTTGATGTCTTCCTTCAGCTCGTCGATGGTGTCGAACTCGGAAGCCAGCTGTGCGAACTCGTCGTCAGCGGCGGGCAGCTCGCGCTCCTTGACTGCGGTGAGCTTGACCTTGATGGTTGCCTGCTCGCCTGCGTGCTCGCCACCGGAGAGCTTGGTCTCGAAGGTTGCGTCCTCGCCAGCGGACAGGCCGGTCAGAGCCTCGTCGATGCCGTCGAGCATGGTGCCGGAACCAATCTGGTAGGACAGGTCGTTTGCTGCGTCTACCTGCTCGCCGTCGATTTCTGCGGCGATGTCGATGGTCACGAAGTCCTCGTCAGCTGCGGGGCGCTCAACGGTCTTCAGGGTGCCGAAGCGCTCACGCAGAGCGTCCAGTGCCTGAACCTCGTCCTCAGCGGTGACCTCTACCTCGTCAACCTCAACCTCGAGGCCCTCGTAGTTGGGCAGCTCGATTTCGGGGCGGACGGTGACGGTGATGGTCAGCTTGACGTCTGCCTCACGGTTCTCGGTGGAGGGCTGGGACTGAACGTCCAGCTCGGGCTGTGCCAGGGGGGAGAGTTCGTTCTCGCCCAGTGCCTGTGCGTAGTAGTCGTTCAGAGCGTCGTTCAGGGATGCCTCGACGATGTAGTCGAAGCCCGCACGCTGCTCGATGAGCTGCTTGGGCAGCTTACCCTTGCGGAAGCCGGGAACGCTGATCTGACCCGAGAGGTTCTTGTAGGTGCGGTCCAGGTAGGGCTTGAATTCTGCGAAGGGAACCTCGACCTCAATCTTTGCGAGGGTCGGGTTGAGCTTCTCGACGGCGGTCTTCACGTCCGTGATCTCCTCATATAGTTTCGGTGCGGCACGAATCGTGTGTGCCGCGGTTGCTTAGTGGAAAGAGCGCCACGACCTTGTAGCGTCGCGGCAACCGTTTCACGTCGGGGCGACAGGATTCGAACCTGCGATCTCCTGCTCCCAAAGCAGGCGCGTTAGCCAAGCTACGCCACGCCCCGTGAAACCGACCGTGTTGCGCACTTGCGTGTTTAACACAGTCAGTGCCCTAGTTTACCTGTTTTCCCTCTAAATGCCCAACACAGCGGCTCGTGCGCGGTTTATTTCCACTGTGCGCGTACTCCCCTAATAAGGATGCACAGACCGGCACAAAAAGAGGAGGCGAGCGCCCGCAAGAACAGGCAACGGCCACCACGCAAAACCACACCAAAACGCCAAAGAGTTTGACAGCACAGACGGAACCTCGCTACTATGGTCAAGTTCCATTCCGGGGATGTAGCTTAATGGTAAAGCCTCAGTCTTCCAAACTGATTACGCGGGTTCGATTCCCGTCATCCCCTCGCACAATCCCCTCGACGTTGTCGGGGGGATTTTTTGTGCTCGGGGATGCCGGGAATCGCTTCCGGGCGAAAATGTATTCCCTCGCGCGCTCGGGATTTTCGCCCTCCAGCCCGTCATCCCCTCGAGAACTATCCTGAACGAATCGTGGGAACCGCTTCCACATGCGGATTTGTTTCCTCGCGCGCTCGGAATCCGCACGCTCCAGCTCGTCATCCCCTCCACAAATCCCGCTCAAGGTTGCCGGGAATCGCTTACGTCTAAAAGTTCCGAAAGCTTTCGAAACTTTTAGACTCCAGCCCGTCATCCCCAACAATATAGAGCCCCCACACACTTACCTCGCCCCAAAAAACTTCACTCCAGCAGAATAATCGGAGACAAATACGAATATTTGCATCAATGCGGATTATATACCGTAAAATATGGTACACTTATTCGAAGGTATTCTATTTCAGATAGGAAAATCCAGTGACCTTGAAGATTAATGAAAAAGCTTTGGAAAAGCTCGTACAGCAACAGATTGCTGCAACGACTCAGAAGTATCAGCATGAGTTTGACCGCATCGCCTCAACTATGAAGGGCAAACCGGTGGAGTTGATCCTGCCGGAACTGCAGAAGTTTGTGAAGCAACAGGGTGGAAATGTTGATAGTGCACAGCTGAAGGAGTGGGCTCAGCGCCTCTCTAAGGGCGAGAAATTCATCTTCACTTCATAAGCCCTCACAAAATCAGAGCAGTAGAGCTAAGCGAGGAGCCCCAATTTATTATCGAGGACTCCTCGCTTTTCTCGTATCCACAGCCGTGAGTTAGAGCCGGATACCACTACTTCTGGCAGCCGGGGCACCAGTAGAGTTTGCGGCCGGCGATTTCCTCCATGCGGATGGTCGTTCCGCAGCGGCGGCAGGGCTCGCCGTGGTGCATGTACACGTAGTTCGCGTGGTCGGGCCACGCTTCGGTTTCGGGCACGCCGGGGCGGTCTTCGGGCTCGGTGGTGATGATGCGCCCCACGCGCACGCCGATGACCAGCAGGTGCTTATTGTCCTCCCAGAGTCGCTCCAGTTCCTCGTCGCTGAGGCTCTTGCCGGGGCGTAGCGGGTCAATTTCCTGGCGGTACAGCGATTCGGCGCGGAAGATATTGCCCACGCCGGAGATTGCCGCCTGGTCCATCAGAATCACGCCAATCGGGCGGGAGCTCTTACGTGCGGCGCGGTAGAACTGTTCGGGGTCGGCATCCGGGTTGAGCGGGTCGGGGCCGAGCTTGGAGCGGACGGTGCGCACCTCCTCCGGAGTGAGGGTGCGGCAGATAGTCGGGCCCACCAGGTCCGCCCAGCCGTGCTCCGAAACAATACGGCAACGCACCGTACTCTTCCGTTCGGGAGGACCGGCGTAGGGTTCCCCCTCCCCCGCCGCGTATTCTTTTTCGCCGATCTTGCGGGGCGCGCCAATGCTCGAAGCACCCGTGAACGTCTCATCCCCACCGAAGCTCCAGTTACCGTAAATACCCAGGTGCACGTTCAGGGTCAGGTCGTTCTCGAAGGTCACGAACAGGTGCTTACCGTGCGCGTACGCCCCGGTGATGGTGTGCCCATCCAGCAGGGCGGCACCCTCGGCGTAGCGGCCCTGCGGGGAGGAAACCTGCACGCGCTCGCCGGTGAAGACGTCACTGATTTGGCGGGCAATACGGTGGATGGAGTGGCCTTCGGGCACGGGTTCTCCTCGAAAACTTGTCGGCTAGAAATAGTGCGGATTATATGGGGTGCAAAGACGACTGAGGCGCATAGCCTGCACTATGCGCCTCAGATTTTAGAGCTTAGGCAGCGTCAATCTGCTTGCCGGCAATGTCGCCGGTCTGCTCGTACTCAGCCAGCTGACCGATACGGCGTGCGTGACGCTCCTCGTTGGTCCAGGGGGTAGCCAGGAAGACCTTGATGATTTCCAGTGCTTCTTCCTTGCTGTGCTGGCGGCCGCCCACAGCAACGACCTGTGCATTGTTGTGCTCGCGAGCCAGTGCCGCGGTGTCGTGGTTCCACGCCAGAGCCGCGCGGATACCCTCAACCTTGTTCGCAGCCATCTGCTCGCCGTTGCCGCTACCGCCCAGCACAATACCCAGGGAGTCCAGGCCAGCCTCGCGGTCACGCTTCACGCCAAGGGCTGCATTAATGCAGAACGAGGGGTAGTCGTCCAGCGGGTCATAGTCGGCGGGGCCGTGGTCAATCATTTCGTAGCCCGCAGCGGTGAGGGACTCGATTAGGTAGTGGCTCAGTTCGAGGCCAGCGTGGTCGGTTGCGATGTGTACGCGCATGGTACTCTCCTGGTGATTTTGTCTTGGTGTGACGTGCGTTTGTGCGTTCGTGGGAGGCGCCGGTTCTCAGTTCTGAGCGCCGTTGCTAGAGTGCGCCGCGCATCCATCAGGTGGGATACGCTTCCCCGTTTGGGTTTTTTCTGTCTTAACTGTATCGAATTCGCGCGGGTTCGGGTAATGCGAAGCCTTCTATACCCCCACCTATACGGTAGACTGTGGGATATGGCACTTTTTGGTGTCCCGATTCGCCGCGCCCAAGCTTGAAGGCCTCCAGCGCTACGTATGCAGCGTCGCAGGAGCCGCGCACCTCGGGAACCAGCGCACCATGACAGGGCGTGTCAACACGGCACGCTATTCACATCTAAGGAGAGGGAGCTGTATGCCCGGCCTGAACCTAACCCGCAATGAGGCAATCGAACGCGCATCCATTATTAAGCGCGTGCACTCGTACCGTATTGAACTCGACCTTCCGAAGGACAAAGACGTCTTCTCCTCGAAGGTTGAAATTCGCTTCGACGCTCAGGAAGGTGCCTCCACCTTCATTGACGCCATCACCTCCTCGGTCAAGTCCATTAACCTCAACGGCGAAGAGCTGAGCACCGACCTGGCGGACGGCGAGCGCATCCAGCTGCCGAACCTTGCTGCTGAGAACACCCTGGTCATTGACGCAGAGATGTTCTACACCAACACCGGTGAGGGTCTGCACCGTTTCGTGGACCCCGCCGACGGCGAAGTGTACCTGTACTCCCAGTTTGAAGTGCCGGACTCCCGCCGCGTGTTCCCCGTCTTTGAGCAGCCCGACCTGAAGGCTGAATTCGAGTTTATTGTGCGCGTTCCCTCGCACTGGGTGGTTGTGTCTAACCAGCCCGAGGTGAAGGTTGAGGAGAAGGAGTGCGGTTGCGGCCGTGCGAAGACCTGGTTCTTCAAGCCGACCCCGCGCATGTCTTCGTACATTACCGCGATTGTGGCTGGCCCCTACGAGAAGGTCACCAGCGAGCTGACTAACTCTGAAGGTCGAGTGATTCCGCTGGGCGTGTACGCTCGTAAGTCCCTCATGCCGTTTGTGGATGCTGAGGACATGTTTGAGCTGACCCGTCAGGGCTTCGAGTTCTACGAGGAGCAGTTCAAGACCCCGTACCCGTTCGAGAAGTACGATCAGCTGTTCGTGCCCGAGTTCAACGCCGGTGCGATGGAGAACGCTGGCTGCGTAACCTACCTGGAGACTTACGTCTTCCGCTCCAAGGTTGCGGAGGCTCTGCGTGAGCGCCGCGCTATCACCGTTCTGCACGAGCTGGCTCACATGTGGTTCGGTGACCTGGTCACCATGAAGTGGTGGAACGACCTGTGGCTGAACGAGTCCTTCGCTGAGTTCATGTCGACCCTGGCTGCTGCGGAGAACACCCGCTACGCGAAGGAGGCGTGGGCCACCTTCGCCGCGTCGGAGAAGACCTGGGCGTACCGTCAGGATCAGCTGTCTTCGACTCACCCGATTGTGGCTGAGATCCGTGACCTTGCCGATGTTCAGGTGAACTTCGACGGCATTACGTACGCGAAGGGCGCTTCGGTGCTGCGTCAGATGGTGGCGTGGGTTGGCCAGGAGAACTTCATGGCTGCTCTGAAGGTGTACTTCGATAAGCACAGCTGGGGCAACACCGTTCTTGACGACCTGCTGGTTGAGCTGGAGCGCACCTCCGGCCGTGACGTGCGTGCGTGGAGCGCTAAGTGGCTTGAGACCGCTGGTGTGAACACTCTCGCCGTTGAGATTGAGAACGACGAGGCTGGCAACATTTCGAACCTGGGTATCCGCCAGTCCTACGCTGAGGGCTTCGAGACCCTGCGCCCGCACCGTGCCGTAATTGGTTTCTACAACCTGGTGGACGGCAAGCTGACCCGCACCGACCGCATCGAGCTGGACATTGACGGCGAGCTGACCGTGGTTGAGGAGGCTCTCGGTAAGAAGCGCCCCGACCTGCTGCTGCTGAACGATGAGGACCTGGCGTACGCCAAGATTCGCCTGGACGAGCGTTCCATCGAGACCGCTATCAAGCACCTGGGCGACATTGATTCGTCCGTGGCTCGCGGCGTGGTCTGGGGTTCGCTCTGGGATACCGTGCGTGACGCTCAGATGCCGGCACGTAAGTACGTTGACCTGGTGCTGAACAACATCGGTAAGGAGACCAACTCCACCGCTCTGCGCACCCAGATCAACAACCTGTCCGCTACTCTGCACTCCTTCGTAGCTCCTGAAGCTCGCGAGGAGACCCGCCACCGTGCCGCTGACCGTCTGTGGGAGCTGGCATGCGTTGCAGAGCCCGACTCGGATGCTCAGCTGCAGCTGCTGCAGGCGTTCATCAACCAGACCCGCACCGAGGAGCAGTACGACAACGTGCAGCGCCTCTTCGAGGGTGAGCTGACCCTTGAGGGACTGGACATTGACGCTGACCTGCGTTGGAACCTGGTGTGCCGCCTGGCTACCGGTGGCCGTTTCTCCGCCGAGCAGATTGCTGCGGAGCTGGAGAACGACAACACCGCAAACGGTCAGCAGTACGCCGCTCAGGCATACGCGTCGATTCCGACCGCGGAGGCTAAGGCTGAGTACTGGAACAAGATCATGGTGACCGGCGAGCTGTCGAACATGATTCAGCGTTACGCTATTTCCGGTTTCAAGTCCGGCAAGCCCGAGCTGATTGCCCAGTACGATGAGCCGTACTTCGAGCAGATTGAGGGTATTTGGCGTTCGCGTTCGCACGAGATTTCCATGCAGATTATTGGTGGCATGTACCCGAGCGAGCCGACCGCTGAGCTGCTGGAGCGTACCGAGGCGTACCTGGCATCTCTGCCTGAGGATGCTGCGGCTCTGTACCGTCAGATTGCGGAGGCACGCGACGGCGTGGCTCGTGCGCTGAAGGTTCAGGCGGCTGACATTTAACAATGCTTGTGAGCTGAGGCGGGTTCGCCACCTGCTCTCATGGGTTTTTGCTCATAGGTTTTTATTCGTCCCCTTCTACCCCGATTCGGGGTGGGAGGGGACGTTTCTATATGGGGGTTTATGCCGGTTCTATTTTGAGTTGTGCCCCAAGTTGCACACCGGTTTGCGCACCGAGTCTAATTCTTGTCACTGCGGTGCATATTTTTTGGTATTTTCATTTGAATATCCCTCAAAAGCTCTCTACTTGGGGTTGCGCCTATCGTATACTGTTGTGCATGCCTTCTATCAAGTCTCCTATCGCGAAAGTTTCTCTGACCGGCACAATCCTTGCTGTGGTTGCCGCCGGTTCCTTTGGCATGTACTCCGCAGGAGGCTTCACCGCACCCGGTAGCACCGCCGCTACCGCTGCTACGGGCGCCGAGCCTACCCAGTCGGCCCAGGAAAGCCCCAGCGAGTCCCCCTCCCCCGAGCCGACTCCGGAACCGACCACCCCGGCGCAGAAGATGGAACGCACCGCGCAGAACGCCTTCGGCAAGGAGGGTGCGCAGGCAACCGGTGAGATTCAGGCGCCGTTCCCCACCTCCGCTGATGCCGCCGACATGCTGGTTCAGCAGTTCAAGGGTGGCGTGGTCATGTACACCCCCAAGTACGGTCCGGTTGCGGTGGAATCCGGCGTCTACGAGCACTGGTGGAAGCAGCGTGGGTACAGCGACTTTGCCGGTTGGGAGGGTCTGCCGGTGAGCTGGCGATCCAAGAAGGGCGTTCTGTACACCAAGTTTGAGAAGGCTGAACTCTACTGGGATAAGGCGAACGGTCTGCCGCGTAACACCAATGTTCTTGGCGCTAAGGATGCCCTGGTGATTGGTGACTCGCAGGTGACCGCAACCTCCTGGGTTGGTTTGGGTCTGAAGCAGGCAGGTTTCGTCCCGTACCTGTTCCGTTGCGGCGGCATCGGTTTTGTGACTGCCCGCGAGGGTGTGTGCCCCTCCTACTATCAGGGTGTGATGGGTGGCCGTTGGGCTCTGCCGAGCGGTAACCCCGGCGTGATTTACCTGGACGCCTCCGGCAATGACATTTACATTCACGAGGATGAGACGAAGGCGCGCGAGCACGTGAACGCTCACCAGACTCAGGTCATTGAGCAGCTGCGACGTATGTACCCGTCGTCGAAGATTGTGTTCGGTGGTGTGGTGTCTATGGATGAGGCGTCTGCACCGGATAAGCAGGTGGCGCATAAGCGTCACGTGGCAAACGAGGTGGCAAGGCAGGGTGCCCGCGAGACCGGCGTGCTGTTCATGGACACCTCGGGCTGGCAGAGCCTCTACCTGGCTGAGGGTGACATGGCTGATGGCGTGCATCTGAAGGAGAAGGCGCACCATAAGCTGGCGGGCCCCTTTGCGACTCGTCTGCGTGAACTGCTCGGCACCGCGTAAACTAACTGTGTAATCAGCCGAGTACATCAGCTTCGATCAACGCATATAGCATTAGAATGAGGCGCCGGGAGGATTGAATCCTTCCGGCGCCTCATTCGTTTGAGTGGGTTACCCACCGCAGCTCTCAAGTTGGTGTGCGGGTTTTATGCCGCGACGTTTGCCTGGCGTTCCTTCGCCTCGGCCTTCTGGTGTGCGAGCACGCCCTCCGCAAGGCGACGCTTCTGACGCTCACGAGCGGCTTCCTTCTCACGCTGCTCGGCAGCCCAGGCGACCGGGTCAATGTCGATCGACTCGTAGTGCCATTCGCCAATGTAGTCGCGAATCGGGGCGACCCAGGTGACGGGAATGCCGCGGCGCAGGTACACCTCGTGGTCGGTGTCTTCAAAAGCGTGGATAATGCGGTTGCCGTCAGCAATCAGGGACTCAATGACGGAGTCCTTCCATGCGGGGCTGTTGGAGCCGTCGTTGCCGGGCTTAGCGAACACGTGCTTGGGTTCCAGACCTGCGCGGGCGATGAACTGGTTCAATTCCTTCATGTAGGTGCCATCGCGGCCGGTAATTACTACGACCTCTGCGCCGGTGTCTGCTGTGATTTCGCGAACACGGTCGGCAACTTCAACATTGACCGTGGCGTTGCGGATGGCCTTGAAGAATCGGCGGTTGCTTGCGAAGAAACCGGTCAGGTACTTATCCATCTGATCTCGGTTGCTGGCAAGGGTACCGTCAATGTCGACTGCAATCAGATCCATATAGGTCTCACTTTCGATCCGTACGGGAAGAATGCGCCTGGTGAGGGCGCGGCGGAAGAGTTCCCGTGCGGTGTGGCTGGTAATCGGTGTGTCAAAGACGCCCCGGTGAAAGGGCGTAGTTTTTCTAGAATACCCTATTTTCGTAAAGTAATGCCTTATCGAAAGTCATTATTACAAATCCCCCGATGATGTCATGAGACGCAAAAATAGCTGGCGGCGCAGGTCAGAACCCGTACCGCCAGCTGAGAAAGATCTAGCAAAGCCTAGAGAGGGGGGGTTAGAGTAGCGAACCGGAACCGCGGCGCACCAGCACCATACCGGCGGGCGCCACAATGCGCAGCCACTCCTCCGAACCTACATGCGCAGCGAAGAGCGGCAGATCGCCCGTGAAGCCTTCCGGGATGAAACCGAACACGCGCAGGGCGAATGCCGCGCCGGTCGGTACAAGCACGGTATCGAACTCAGGTAGGTACTCCAGCACCATATCGGAGGACCAAATACGCGAGCGCACCGTGGAAAGCACAGCAGCGCCGGGGTTCTCGGGCAGGGCGCGTTCTACCGCCTCCAGACCTTCTGCGGTGGCGCGGTGGAACTCTTCAACCGGGACGGTACCAACCTCGTACCAGCCGCTGAGCGGGGCTGACTTGCCAGCCCAGCTAGCGTTAACGGTCACCGGCGGCATGAACAGCACCAGCTGCGGGTTCTCTTCGTTACCCTGTTCTTCTGCCTGCTTCTGCAGACGCGCCAGACGGTCCAGCAACGCCTGCGCCTGTACGGTCATGTCCAGGGTCGAGTCAGCCAGCAGGTGCAGGGCACGCAGACCCATAATGACCGGGGTGTCCGAGGAGGCGTCCTCCGGCTCCAGGGAGCAGGCGAACACCGCCACCACGCGGCCGCGCGCAGTCAGGCGGATAGCGGCGTCCGGGTTCACCGCCAGGGCGCGAGAAATGTAGGTGGCAAGGTCCTTGACCGCTGCGGCACCCTGCGCTCCGCCGGGCAGAATCAGGTAGGGCTCCTCCACGCCTTCGTGGGGGTTGTACTTGAGTTCAATGGGTGCCGCCGCGTTCGGTGCGCTGTTCTGATCGGGAGCGTTCTCCTGCACGGGGGTATTGTCAGGGGTGGTTTCAGACGGCGTAGTCATTTCTGCTCCTTTTCGGCGTAGGCCTGCTCGGTGGCAAGTTGGTGGGTGATATCTGCGATGGTGTGTTAGGCAGACGTTCCGGATCGACTATCCGGGTCATTGTTCCTAGTCAATGTTCCGAATCAACCTGTCGTGGTTGTCTCAGAGTATGCTCTCCCACTCTACGCCAGAAACCGGTTCATTGAAAACGTGCGAGAATAAAACCATGACCAAGCCCACTGTGACCCAAAACCTCATGCGGATGCTGGACCTCTCCCCTGTGGAGGCGGCGCCCGCCTCCTTCGGTAGTGATGAAGTGTCCACCGGTGTGACGCTCACCCGCGAACAGCCGCGTACTTTCGGTGGTCAGGTTCTTGCCCAGTCGATTATTGCCGCCGACCGCACGGTGGAGGGCAAGGACATCCACTCGATTCACGCCTACTTTCTGCGTCCCGGCGATATTGAGCGTGAACTGTTCTTCGCCACTCAGCGCCTGAATGATAGCCGTTCCTTCTCGACCCGCCGCGTGCAGGTGTTCCAGGATGAGGCGCCCATGTTCTCGGCGATTATGTCGTTCCAGTCCGATAGCCGCGGCCCGGAGCACACCGCAGTGACCATGCCGGAGGTGCCGGACCCCGAATCATTGCCGATGGTCAGCGACTACCTGGGTCAGCTCCCCCACCCCATTGCACAGGCGGTCTCGTGGGAACGTCCGATTGATATGCGACACGTGGACGCGCCCCTGTACACTCAGGCGGATGCCTCCTCGACACAGCCGCGTGCCTGTGTGTGGTTCAAGACCTTTGACCGCCTGGTGCGTGCTGATGGTTCTGAGGCATCGGAGGCGGAGCACCGCGCCGCTATCGCCTACGCTTCGGATTATCTGCCGCTGGAGCCGGCTCTGCGCCGTCACGGCAAGTTCTGGCTGGAGCCGGGCCTCAAGAGCGCCTCGCTGGATCACGCGATGTGGTTCCACCGTTCGGCGCGTGCCGATGAGTGGCTGCTGTACGTGCTGGATTCCCCGAGCGCGCAGGGTGGCAGGATGCTCGCGCAGGGTTCGATTTTCAATCGTTCCGGTGAGCTGGTGGCGACTGTGGCGCAGGAAATGATGTTCCGCCTGCCGGAATACCGCTAAAGTTCCGATACAAACGTTAGAGCATACAGAAAGACCGTGTGAGGTGGTTGTCTCACACGGTCTTTCTTATGTTCTAGTGTACGGTCTAGAAGCCGTTTGGAAGCTCTTATTTAGCTTCGCCGTCAATCACACCGTCCGGGGAAATGTGCACGGTGCTCTTGGTGCGGCGGGAAACAAAGAAGTCACCCACGAATACCAGACCGGTCACCAGAAGACCCAGTGCTGCCATCCATACTGCCGCCACGCCGTAGATTATCGGGAACAGCACCACGAGCAAGCCCAGAATAAGGGTACCAATAGCAGAGAGCTGCAGGTGGCGTCCGGCGGCGTAGCTCAGGTATTTCACGCCCTGGGCAGTCATCAGACGAATCAGCGCCCACATAATCATCCACGTACCCACAATGGTCGGGATGAAGGTTGCCTGTGCACCCACCGAGGCAGTCAGCAGAATCAGGCCAGCCACCACGGTCAAGATGCCGTCAACCAGGTCCCAGCCGGTACGTGCCTGCTTTGGCGTGCCGAAGTAACGCACCAGTTCAAACACGCCACCAAGCCACACCGAAATGGAGAACACATAACCCAGAACTACCAGCGGAATAGCGGGATTGGCGAACATGTAGATTGCCGCTGCAATCAGCAACAGACCGGTAACCAAGGACATCCAGTTATATTTTGAAAGCATAATGCTCTTCTCTTCGTAATCACATGTGTCAGTTGCACTTACGTGCATACCCATTATAAACCGTGAATATGAAATCCGCCACGATATATCGGTCGCCACTGAGCGAACTATTTCTACCGACGAATAACCCACCACGTAGCGGAACAACACGTGAGATAGCAGGACTATACCCCTTCCCCAGCAGACACAGCGAAGCCCCGCCTCCTGCGTCATAACAGCATCAGGAGGCGGGGCTTACCACCAAACCCTATCGGGTCAGCTTGCGGTGCACCACGCGGTGCGGCTTGGCGGCCTCGGGGCCGAGGCGCTCAATCTTGTTCTTCTCGTAGGACTCGAAGTTACCCTCGAACCAGTACCACTGATCCGGGTTCTCGTCGGTGCCCTCCCACGCCAGGATATGGGTTGCCACGCGGTCCAGGAACCAACGGTCGTGAGAGACGACCACGGCGCAGCCGGGGAATTCCAGCAGCGCATTTTCCAGGGATGCGAGGGTCTCAACGTCCAGGTCGTTAGTGGGCTCATCGAGCAGCAGCAGGTTACCACCCTGCTTGAGGGTCAGCGCCAGGTTCAGGCGGTTGCGCTCACCACCGGAGAGCACACCCGCCTTCTTCTGCTGGTCCGGGCCCTTGAAGCCGAACGCGGAAACGTACGCACGCGAAGGCATTTCAACGTTGCCGACCTGGATGTAGTCCAGACCGTCAGAGACGACCTCCCAGAGGCTCTTCTCCGGGTCGATGTTCGCGCGGTTCTGGTCAACGTACGAGATCTTCACGGTCTCGCCGACCTTCAGCTCGCCGCCGTCGAGGGGCTCCAGGCCAACGATGGTCTTGAACAGGGTGGACTTACCCACACCGTTCGGACCAATCACACCCACAATGCCGTTACGGGGCAGGGAGAAGGACAGACCGTTAATCAGGGAACGGCCGTCGAAGCCCTTCTGCAGGTTCTCAGCCTCAATAACGACGTTACCCAGGCGGGGTCCCGGAGGAATCTGAATCTCTTCGAAGTCAAGCTTGCGGGTCTTCTCAGCCTCCGCAGCCATCTCCTCGTAGCGTGCCAGACGAGCCTTCGACTTAGCCTGGCGGCCCTTAGCGTTGGAGCGGACCCAGTCCAGTTCCTCGCTCAGGCGCTTAGCGAGCTTAGCGTCCTTCTTGCCCTGAACTTCGAGGCGGGCGCGCTTCTTCTCCAGGTAGGTGGAGTAGTTACCCTCGTAGGGGTACAGGTTACCGCGGTCAACCTCGGCGATCCATTCTGCCACGTGGTCGAGGAAGTAACGGTCGTGGGTAATCGCGATGACGGCACCCTCGTAGGACTGCAGGTGCTGCTCCAGCCAGAGCACGGACTCTGCGTCCAGGTGGTTGGTGGGCTCGTCGAGCAGCAGCAGGTCGGGCTTCTGCAGCAGCAGCTTGCACAGTGCCACGCGGCGGCGCTCACCACCGGAGAGGTGGGTGACGGGCATGTCAGCGGGCGGGCAGCGTAGCGCCTCCATCGCCTGCTCCAGCTGGGAGTCGAGGTCCCATGCGTTAGCGGCGTCGATAGCTTCCTGCAGCTGACCCATTTCTTCCATGAGGGCGTCGAAGTCAGCGTCGGGCTCAGCCATGAGGGCGGAGATTTCGTTGAAGCGGTCCAGCTTGGACTTGATTTCGCCCACGCCTTCTTCAACGTTGCCCAGAACGGTCTTCTCTTCATTCAGCGGCGGCTCCTGCATGAGGATGCCCACACTGTAGCCTGCGGTCAGGCGCGCCTCACCGTTGGAGGGCTGGTCGAGGCCAGCCATGATCTTCAGGATGGTCGACTTACCCGCGCCGTTCGGACCAACCATACCGATCTTGGCGCCGGGGAAGAACGACATCGTCACGTCGTTAAGGATGACCTTGTCGCCCACAGTCTTGCGGGCCTTGATCATCTGATAAATAAATTCAGCCATAGTTACCTATTTTAGCGTGATTCTGCGGCGCACTGACGGCTTAGTCGAATATTCCCCACATTCAGCATGCGAGGTTTTTAGTCACCTTCAGCCTGTGCGCGTTTACGTTCATAGGAGCGGGCGGCTCGGATGCGGTCACCACAACGCACGCTACACCATCTACGTCGCGCGTGGGTCCGCAGCATGATGCGGTCGCAGTCGGGTGCTTCGCATTCAGAGAGTTTATCTGCTTCTTCGCCGGTCAGTAATGTGATGGCATCATAAGCGATGCGGGCGATGGCGTAATCCACCTCTTGGGTGAGGGGGTCTTCAACTCGCCGCGTGTACCGCCGGTTTTCTGCATCCCACGCTAGAGCGTTCATGGTGAGCGCCTCATGTGCTGTCTTGTTGACGGCGTGAAGGGCACCCGGATAGGGAGGGCGCTGGTTTAGGTACGCGTCAAACAGTTCTTTGATGACGTATCGAAAGCTGATGAATCTGCTGACGCAATAGGGTTGCAGCTCATACGAGTTATTCACGATGTGGTATTCGTGCGCCCATTCAGTGGCTATTTCTGGGGTTTCAAGCAGATCGTATTGTTTGCCGCTAGGTGTTTTATAGAGCGTATTTGCTAGTGCTATGCAGGGGTGTTCTTGGCTTCCGGGTGCAGCAGGAAGGTGGGCGGTTCGGTGAGATTTTTCCATACTTCTCATGGTATCACTTGTATTTTTCCGTGAAAACACCTATGGTTAATCACGGCAAAAACATAATTTATCCGTGAGAGGAACACTTTTATGCCTACGATTAACGTCATCACCGGCCCAACCGTCCTGATCGAATACGCAGGTTTGCGCTTCCTGACCGACCCCACCTTTGATGCCCCTCAGGACTACGACATGGGCATTACCGTTCTCAAGAAGACTGCCGGCGCCCCCATCACCCCCGAATCGGTTCTCCCCATCGATGCAGTCCTGCTCTCGCACGACACCCACCCCGACAACCTTGACACTAGCGGCCGCGCCCTCCTCCCCAAGGTCGGCCACGTCATCACCACCGAAGACGGCGAAAAGAACCTTCAGGCAGAAGGCCTCACCAATGTCACCGGCCTGGCACCCTGGAATACTTTCATCGTGGCAAAGGGATCCACTGAAGTTACCGTCACCGCAATGCCTGCACTCCACGGCCCGAACATCCCCGAAATTCAGGAGAAGGCCGGTCCCGTTATTGGTTTCCTCCTGCAGGCCGCAGGAGAACCGACTGTTTACATTTCTGGCGACAACTCCGAACTTCACGTTGTAGAGGAAATCGCTCAGCGCATTGCTCCCGTTGATGACGCTATCCTTTTTGCGGGTGCTGCACACCCCATCGGACCCGAATTCGACATGACCATGACCGCCGAGAATACCGCAAAGGCGGCAAAGCTTCTGGGCGCCCAGCGGGTGTACATTGCTCACACTGATTCCTGGGGCCACCTGGGTGAAGACTTGCAGGACACGATTCAGGCCTTTACTCGCGAGGGAATTGACCACAAGCTCATGAATAAGTAGAGCGCTAAAAATTTCTGGGGTGTATGCGAACCATTGCATACACCCCAATTTTTATATCAGCCCTTAGGTATCAACACTGTAGAGCCACCGACAACCGGATAGAATCGAAGCTATGAGCACAAGCCCCTCCCCCAAACTTCTGGCACCCGAAGACCTCGAGCATGCCGTTGACCGCCTCGCGCTCGCCATGCCGCTGGCGACGCGTGATCAGCCGTTCGGCCCCGAACACACGGTGTACCGGGTGGGCGGCAAAATCTTCGCCATGTACACGGAGGGCATCGGCCACCCCATCGTGAACCTCAAAACCGACCCGGAAGAATCCGAGGTGCTGCGGCGCATCTACCCGAGTATCATTCCGGCATGGCACATGAATAAGCGACACTGGATTTCCGTAGGCGCCGGCGAAGGCATAACCGAGCGGGTTCTGGAGGAGCTGGTGGAGGATGCGTACCTGCGCGTCATGTACTCGCTACCCAAGGCGAAGCGACCCATCGAGTTCCGCGAGCGCCCAGTGCCCGAAAAGCATTAGGGCCTGAAGGAATCTTTTAAACAGCGGAGCGGGCGAGCACCGGTCCGGACCACCGGCTTGCTCACCCGCTTTGCAAAGCACATTCCTATCCGCGATTGGGAGGGTCATCAACCACGATGAACGCTCGAACCACCAAGCTCCATCCCATATATTGCGGGGTTCCGTACCATGCACCACTTGTGTGAATACGTGATAGTTGAGTCGGCGCCCTTGCCAGACCTTCCTATGCAGAGGAGGCGCTCACATGGGTGCACTGAATATTTCCCTTGAGTGACTCAGCTACGTCATGCGATGTAGCTGAGAGGGGATCGCTGTCTTCGCCCGAACTACCGGCACGGACGAATGTGTGCTCTCGGGAATAATAATAGCCTTTTTGCATCACGGTGTCACTTTCGGGTTGATGTATTCCACCGGTTCCTATTGAGCGTATTTCAGGTGTTTTATAGCGCCGAACCCACATATCCCATCACAGCGAAATACCTGCGGATTTTAAGCCCCGAAAAATCAAGGAGGGACCGCTCTAAACCCTCCTTATATCGCCTCCACATGGGCTAATACCCACTTAAAGCAATATTCAGAAAAGTTAGTGCGGCCCCTCACTATTTGAGATAAAAATGAGATAAACCCCTACTCAGAGCGATTACCGGCGGGGTTTATCTATTAATTCCCCAGAGTGACCGGTTACTCGCTGAACTCCACCTTCTCGAAGCTCATGGTGCCATCAGCGTGAGAAACAACGGTATTCGGGTCACGCTCACGACGAGCCGCCGCGTACGCATCATGGCTTGCCTCATCAACCCAGCGGGTCACCACAAAATAGTCGCCACCCTCATCCAGGGGGCGCCACAGCTCAAAACCCTCAAAGCCGGGGAAAGAGTCAGCGATGTGGCGGGCAGCGGCAAAGCGCTTCTCCAGCTCAGCACGATTGTCGCCAACGACAGCAAGACGGTGAACCTTAACAACGGACATGTGTCCTCCTTCTGTTGAGTACGTGCTTTCAACGATGAAAGCGTGCTACAACCTCGCATCAGCTATAGATGAGCTATGTTCTTAGCGAGGTTAACCTCAGAATAACGGTTCACGGGCACAAAAAATAGAGGTTAGCGCCAACTAACAGATATATGACGCTAACCCCCATTCAGAGAATCACGAGGCACCCACAAGCACCCGTTCGAAGCTTAGGAATCCGGCTGGGTCTGCACGGTATTAGGCTGCACGGTATTAGACTGTGCAGTATCAGACTGTGCCGCCTGAGCCGCACTATCAGCCTGCGTTGCGGGGTTCTTCTTCGCCTTCTTCTGAGCCGCCTTCGCCGGGTTCGCAAAATGCACCCCGCGCTCAGCCAAGAAACGGCGGTCCTTCTTATCCCACTGCTCCACCGGGTACGCCTCCAACAGGTCCGGGCGGCGCTCAAGGGTGCGCTCAATCTGACGGTCACGACGCCAACGCGCAATCGCACCGTGATTACCCGACAGCAGCACCTCCGGCACCTCACGCTCACGCCACACCGCGGGCTTCGTGTACACCGGATACTCCAGCAGACCGCCCGTATGCGACTCCTCCTCCAGGGAGGCGGGGTTACCCATCGCGCCCGGAATCAGGCGGGTGATAGCCTCAATCATCGCCATGACCGCAACCTCGCCACCGTAGAGCACGTAATCGCCCAGGGATACGGGCATCACGCGGAAGCTCTCCTGCGCCCAGTCCAGCACACGCTCATCAATGCCCTCGTAGCGCGCCGGAGCGAAGACAATATGCTTCTCCTCCGCCAGCTTGTACGCCATCGCCTGATCGAAAACGGCACCCGCCGGGGACGGGACAATCAGCAGCGGGCGGGTATCAGCGGCGGGTTCGGCGGGCCCAGTGCCCTCAGACTCGGCACCCTCAGACGCATCTTCGGTAGCGGCGTTTAGCGGGGAGGCGGCAAGCACCTCATCCAGCGCCAAACCCCACGGCTCCGCCTTCATCACCATGCCCGCGCCACCGCCGTACGGAGTGTCATCCACCGTGCGGTGACGGTCAAACGTGTACTCACGCAGATCGTGCAGGTGCAGATCCACCAGACCCTTCTCGCGTGCCTTACCCAGCAGGGACAGCTTCAGCGGCTCCAGATACTCGGGGAAAATCGTGACCACATCGTAGCGCACGGACTACTCCCCCGCCTGCTCGGTCGCCTGCGCAGAATCCTGCTCAGCGTCCTCGACCAGGTCAATCAAACCCGCCGGAGGGGTCAGCAGCACAAAGCCGGGCTCATCCTCGGTCGAGGGAACCACCTCGGGCACAATCTCCTCAACAAAAGGAATCATGATCTCTTCACCCGCGCCGGAGGCAAGACGCGGCGAACGAGCCAGCTTAATCAGCAACAAATCCTGAACCGGCATGGTCTGCAGACCGGTCACCTTACCCAGCGGCTTACCCACAGCCGGGTTATCCACGGGGCTCTCACCCTCGGGAACGTCCGCCAGCAGGTACACGGGCAGGTTCACCAGCTCCTGCTCGTAGAAGCCCTCTTCATCGCCCTCATCCTCGGGAACCTCGTAAACCAGGCGGCTACCGCGCAGCTCCTCAGCCTGATTGCGGGTAGTCACCTCATCAAAACGGACCACCAGAATCTTCTTGTTCCAGCGGGCACCGGCAACCGTCAGCTCACCGGTAGGCGCCACCGAAGCGGCAGCAGAGCCGGGCTTAAAATTCTCGATACCGAGCACCTCGCCGCGGGCAAAACGCTCCTGCGGGGCATCAGTAAAGAGCTGAACCGTCACCTCACCACGAATACCGTGAGGCTTACCGATACGAGCCACCACAACCTGCATAATTTTCCTCCGCTGGATACAAGCTAAAAACCTACGCCGTGCACGTGCACGGCTCCCACTATTCTACCGGGCACTTAGGACGGGCGCATTCTGCCGTCTCTCTGCTGCCTCTCCCCCGCCTCCACGGCGGCCGGAGCGAGCGCTCGCACGGATAACTCATGCTGATAACTCGCACTGATAACTCACGCAGATAACTCAGACCGAGAAATCGGGTACGCGAAAGCCCCCGCCTTCCGGAAAAATTCCGGGAGCGGGGGCTTCAAGCGTTTACGAGCTAGCGTCGCTTTTTGTCGGTGTCGATAATGTCGATACGCATCGGCTCACCATCAGAAATAGCGTCCATCACCAGACGGATGCTCTTGGCGGTACGACCAGACCTGCCGATAACTCGGCCCAGGTCATCCGGATGCACGCGAACCTCAAGGGTTTCACGGTGACGCTGAGTGCGCAGGCGCACCTTCACGTCCTCCGGACGATCGACAATCCCTCGAACCAGGTGTTCGAGTGCGTCAGCCAACATAATTACTCAGCTGCTTCCTCAACCTCAGCCTCGGGTGCTGCTTCCTCAGCAGCCTCTTCAGCCTTCTCAGCCTTGGGGGTGATAGCCTCGGGCAGGATCACGGAACCCTTTTCGGGAACAACGAACTCAGCCTTAGCCTCGACGGGCAGAACCTTGGACTCTGCCTTCTCGCCCTTGAATGCAGCCCAGTCGCCCGAGAGCTTCAGCAGAGCCAGAACCTGCTCGGTCGGCTGTGCGCCGACGGAGAGCCAGTACTGAGCACGCTCAGAGTTGATCTCGATACGCGAGGGGTGCTCGGTCGGGTGGTAAATACCAATCTCTTCGATGGTCTTACCGTCGCGCTTGACGCGCGAATCAGCAATCACGACGCGGTAACGAGGATCGCGGATCTTACCCATACGCTTGAGACGAATCTTAACAGCCACTTTAGTGGTTACTCCTGTTTCATAATTTGGTGCGAGGCACGCGGTTCAGCACCCGTGGGGCGGGCCATTCACGGCGCCTCTATGGACACAACGGCGCGCGAAGAGAGGGGTCGCGCGTCGCCGGGTACTCAGCTAGGGTATCAGAGCCCGAGATTTTAAGCTAGCGACACGGAAAAATAATTGCCGCAGGCACCGAACATCACTTTTAAACAGCGTTCTGTTCCCGTGATGTGCCCGGCTGTGCCCGGTCACTCGGCTGTTACTCGGCTCAAATAGCTGCCCCGGCGCCCTCACCGATGAGCTCTAGTCGAGGTTGCTAGGAATTGATGTGGCTAGGAGTCGAGGTTGCTCATCTCCAGAGTCTCCCCCGTCTCCAGGGCGCGGTAGCACTCACGCAGACGCTCCACCATCGACGGGCGCACGTAGCCCTCCAGGTTCTCCGGAGCAACCCACTCATAGGTCACCAGCTCAGCATCCTGCAGGGTAATCTTCGTATCCGCTGCAATCACGCCGCCGTCATACATGTAGTAGGTCGAATCGCCCCACACACCCAGCGACAAGCCGTGGAAAATCAGCAACACACGACCCAGCTTCACATCCAGGCCCAACTCCTCCACAATCTCACGCTCACAACCGGGCTTGGGCGCCTCGCCAGCCTCCACAGTGCCGCCGGGAAGAATCCAGCCGTCCTTATAGTTCGGCTTCACCAGCAGCATCTCGCCGCGCTCATTACGAATCAGCGCGCCCGCCGCCAAACGGCGCGTAGGCAGGGTCGCGATAAAAGCCTTCAGCTCTTCATCGCTCAGATAGGAATCCTTCATGGCTTCTTTCCTTTAGCGGTCGGTTTTCTTCGCAGCGCGCTGCCTGATGCTACGCACTATACCCAGGGCACGCTCACGCAGTCCAGAGGGTGCCTGCTCCGTGGACGGGGCGGCATCCTCCACCGTGCGGTAGTGGCCCTCACGCAAATCATCAATCAGAGTGCGCTTGGTCGAGGGTTGTTCCGAGGTAGCATCGCCAGGATGCACCAGCTCAGCATCCGCTACCGGGCGGGCATGCTTCTTCAGCTGAGTCTGTTCGAAAGAACGCAGAACCGTCGGAATCAGAGCCGACTCGACCGTAGCGTTCAGCGCAAAGAGCGCGGCAGCCACCGAGAACTTACGGCTCGCCTTACCCTGCGCGCGGCGGCGGCGCGCCACATTCGCCAGGGTCAGGGCAATAGCGCTCTGAGCCGTCACATCCGCGCCCAGGACAAGACCCACGCGGCGGGTCTTCGCACGAATCTGCTCCGGAGTCAGGCGCTTTTTCGAGGCAGGCTTCTTCGAGACAGACCACGCGGAGGGGGATGCCTGCGTTGCCTGAGACGGAACATCTTCAGCAGATGCGTTCTCAGACGGTGCATCATCAGATCCCGCGGCATCAGAAGGCGCGTCCTCAGCATGGTTCGCCTCGGACTGCGATGCGGAAGACTGGCTGGAGTACGGTGCGAGGGCAGCCCTCAAATGGGCAAGAACAGCTTCTTCTTCCTCCGGGGTGAACTTCCTGCCACCCGTAGGCTGCGCGTCGTCCCTATCGAAATCACGGTCCTGCTCGTAGGGACCCTCGAAGTCATCAAACGGCTCAGAGTCCAGGAAGTCTTCTTCCTCATCAAGAGCGTCTTTCGGGAAAGACATGTGCGTGTACTCGAAGGGAATATGGCCTTCGCTGATGGCGTCCATCCACTCGGCGAGGGTCACGCGGCGGCCGGTCGCCACCAGTCGGTAGCTACGCTCCATGGGCGAGGGGAAGTTACCCGGGTAGGGTTCAATCTCCTCGTCATCCTCGAAAGAATCATCCTCTACGGGGGTGCTCTCGGAGAAAGTAGCCTCGGCGACCGAGTCTTCCAGCGGGAAGGTAACGTCCAGGGCTTCAGAAGTCTGTGCCTCATCAGCCGAATCAGCTGCGTCGGCAGAGTTAGTCTCAGCAGAGTCAGCCGCAGGCTGCGCGAGCTCCTCATCCTCGTTGCCGAAGACGCGAGCCGTGCTAATCGAAGCCACATCAAAACCGGTGGTCGGAACCAGCGCCAGCTCGGTGGGAACGTCCAGTAGCTGTAGCACCGACTCCAGCGCCAGGATATTGCTCGTATCGCGCAGGTACGCGTTCAGGCGGCGTCCGGTAATGGAATCAGCCTCCACACCAAACATCGCCATGACATTAGCGATGCCCTGCTCGATTTCTTCCTCATCGGAACCGAAAATCTTCGAACCCGAAAGCTCCGGGGCGCTACCGGGAAGCTCCGACAGCAGATCCTCCAACACGCCGCCAAAACGTGCGACTTCCTCACGGCTGAGGGCACGGTTCAGGCGCTTAGGCACACGCTGCCAGGTGAACTCCTCCACGATGTTCTCGTAGGGTTCGCCGAACGCCTCCAGGTACCACTCCTCATCCGAGTAGGGGTCGCGGGCGGGCTCTTCATAGACCACCAGGTGCTGCTGGTTCGAGTTGCCCTCAGCAATCAGGGCGTTGCAGTTCAGCAGGCCCAGCAGCGCCATCAGGTCCACCGGGTCGGCAGAAATGAGAGTCCACTCCCCCGCCGGCGCGGCAACAACCTGCCGAGTACCGGCAGGAAGGTACGCCAAAAGAAGCCCGGTAATCATGTCAATGGGCAGGTCGACGAGCATGGCGGCGTCGCCGTCCACCAGGAACTCCAGCTCACCCTGTCCGCCGGGCAACTCCTCCCACACGGTCGCCTCACCCTCAAGGGCGGCACCGGTAACCGGTAGCTGATCCACCAGCTGCGCCACGTAATCCTCAACGGGAGTACCCACGTGCAGGTGGCCGTCAGCGACCTCCAGCACGTTCATGTAGCCCTCATCATCCACGGCGCACAGCACGTAGAGCTGCACCTGATGCTCACCCATCTCGTAGGCAATCAGCTCCGGGGAGGCGGCGGTCGCCTCAATAAGGGCGGCAATCAGCTCCTCATCGGTGGTGGAACGAGCCATGATGCGGCGGCGCTGAATCTTCTCCTCCAGCTCCATGGTCTGCTCGATGCGCTCATTGCGCTGCTTCTCGGCGGTGCGCTCCTCATCCTGGGCGCGCAGGTACTCGGGGCTATCCGATTCGCCGGTTCCGGCGGGTGCGGGGGCCTCATCCCACATGCCGGTGAGCTTATCGACGGTCCACTCTTCGCTCTCCAGGGCGGCGGCGAGGCGGTCAACCTTCGTGCGGTCGTTCCAGGCGCGCTGCTTATCGGGGTCTTCCGCCTTCACCTCATCGTGCATGCTGCGGGCTTCACGAATGAGGTTCAGGATGGTTGCGGCAACGTCGTCAACGGCGGGGTCGTCACTCTCGCTGGAGTAGACGAGGTCGCCCGCCAGTTCGGCGGAGTGCTCCCCGTACTCGAGGGCGATACGCGCCCAGACGGGGATGTACCCGGGAAGGCTGCTCGAATCATTATCGAAGCCGTCCGCAAAATCGTCCGCAAAGTCGCCCGAAAGGTCGCCCGAAAGGTCGTCGTCGCTATCCTCTGCGGGAGCATCGGAGAAGCCCAGCGAGCCCTCCTCAGCTACAGACTCGTCTGCAGATTCGGTAGCAGATTCACCGGCGGGGTCCTCTACAGCATCATCAGCGAAGGCGCGCTGAGACCACGGCGCAACCTGCTCATTCAGCTGATTATCCGCGTTCTCTCGATCCCAATTCTGCTCGTTCTGAGCCATTGATACCTTCCCTTCACACCCATTCATGCACCCAAACCGGGCACCATACCGGTACGGGTGCGCCCCGTCACCACGTGCGCACCCGTACCACCCCTTACCGGGGCTCATATTTGCTCTTACTGCAGGAACTTCTCAAAGCCCTTCGGCAGGTTCATGCTGGACAGATCCATCTCCTGGTTCTGAGCCTGCTGACCGAATGCAGCACCGGCGCGAGCCTGCTGCGCCTTAGCTGCTGCCGCCTCCTGCGCCGCACGCTTCTGCGGGTTGCCGGAGCGAGCCTTCTTCTTCTTGTTGCTCTTCGCGTTCTTACGAGCGCCACCCGCCGCAGCCGCCATACCGGGCATCTGCATACCACCGGGCATGCCGGGCATCTTGCCCGAAGCGAGCTTCTTCATCATCTTCTGAGCCTGAGCGAAACGCTCCATCAGCTGGTTCACCTCAGACACGGTCACACCCGCACCCTTAGCGATACGGGCACGGCGAGAACCATTAATGATGCGCGGAGCCACACGCTCATGCGGGGTCATGGAGCGAACAATCGCCTCCACGCGGTCAATCTCGCGCTCGTCAAAAGCCTCAAGCTGCTGACGCATCTGAGCCGCACCGGGCATCATCATGAGCAGCTTCTTCATGGAACCAAGCTTACGAATCTGCTGCATCTGAGCCAGGAAGTCCTCAAAAGTGAAGTCTTCCTGATCGATGAACTTCTTCGCCATGCGGTCGGCTTCAGCCTTATCCCACTGAGCTTCAGCCTGCTCAATCAGAGTCAGGATGTCACCCATATCCAGGATGCGGCTTGCCATACGGTCCGGGTGGAACTGCTCAAAGTCAGTGACGTTCTCACCAGTGGACGCGAACATAATCGGCTTGCCGGTCACCGAAGCCACCGACAGCGCTGCACCACCGCGGGCGTCACCATCAAGCTTAGACAGGACCACACCGGTGAAGTCCACGCCCTCGTTGAATGCGTTAGCGGTGTTCACAGCGTCCTGACCGATCATCGCATCGATAACGAACAGAACTTCGTGCGGCTCAATAGCGTCACGAATGTTACGTGCCTGCTGCATGAGCTCAGCGTCAACACCCAGACGACCCGCGGTATCGACAATCACCACGTCGTGCAGCTTAGCGCGAGCCTCAGCCACACCGTCACGTGCCACCTGCACGGGATCGCCGGTGGGTACGTCAAACTCGCTGGTCACACCGGGGTGCGGCGCGTACACGGGCACGCCCGCACGCTCACCAACAACCTTCAGCTGGGTCACCGCGTTAGGGCGCTGCAGGTCGGATGCAATCAGCATCGGGGTGTGACCTTGGCCCTTCAACCAGTGAGCCAGCTTGCCCGCCAGGGTGGTCTTACCGGCACCCTGCAGACCCGCCAGCATGATGATGGTCGGGCCGCTCTTCGCCATGTTGATGCGGCGGGTCGAACCGCCGAGGATGCTCACCAGCTCCTCGTTCACGATCTTGACGATCTGCTGGGAGGGGTTCAGCGCCTCGGAAACTTCCGCACCAAGAGCGCGTTCCTTCACGTGGGCGGTAAATTCGCGGACCACGGGGACGGCGACGTCAGCGTCGAGCAGGGCGCGGCGGATTTCGCGGACGGTTGCATCAATGTCTGCCTCGGAGAGGCGGCCCTTGCCGCGCAGGTTCTTAAAAGTTGCCGTCAAGCGGTCGGAGAGAGAATTGAACACGAGCCGTGATCACTTTCTTAACGTTGAGGTGGCCCCCAGCCGCGAAGGCGAACGGGGATGGTTAGTCAGTCTTTAAGGATACAGGATGCGCGCTTTCTCCCCCGCCTCCACCTGTGGATAAGTGGCACCGGTTCACCCTGAGCTCAGGATTTACACTCAACGTCCCCTCCCGCACCCCTCAGCAAATGTGTGGCAGGTACCAGACTTACCCCCTCATAGAGGCGCGACAGAAACCCTCAGTAGATGTTCCGCGCCCCGCCTCAGCCTGCTCAACACGTCCGATAGATTAGATTTTCTAGACAGCCTGGGTTAGAATTCTAAAGGTGTTACGCACAAATGCGTGATACGCCCGAGTGGCGGAATTGGCAGACGCGCCTGACTCAAAATCAGGTTCTTCGGAGTGTGGGTTCGAGTCCCACCTCGGGCACCAACGCAAAAGCGGCGGGAAAGCCTCAAGCTTTCCCGCCGCTTTTCTGTATCCGCTTATACGCCGCCCGCTGACCGGATGAGGCCCTACACAGACACAAAACCGCCGCCCGGCCGTGAATTCACGACCGGGCGGCGGTTCTACATACCGAGCGTACAAGCGAAGGATTACCCTCAGCTACGCATCGGAAAGATTGGTAAACGGCTTAGCGCTTGACCTCGTTCTCCTCGTAAGGACGCAGAGCCTCGCGCTCGCCCTCAGCACCGTAGACGCGGTGTACCTGAACCATGTTGGTGGTACCTGCGCGACCTGCGGGAGCACCGGCAGCAACGACGACCAGGTCGCCAGCTTCTGCCAGATTATTCTTCAGCAGGTACTCGTCCACGAAATGGAACAGACCTTCCTGATCGGTGATCATCTCAACCTGCTCAGCGTCAACGCCCCACAGCATGGACAGGAAGGAGCGAACCTTCGAGCTGGTGGTGAACGCAACAATCGGGGTCTCGGGACGCAGACGTGCCAGACGACGTGCGGAGTCACCGGACTGGGTGAAAGTAACGATGAGCTTTGCATCCAGCTGGTCAGCGATGTTCACTGCTGCGCGGGTAATTGCGCCACCGCGGGTGCGGGGCTTGCGGTCCAGCTCGGGCACGCGGTACAGGCCGCCCTTTTCGGTATCCTGAACGATTGCAGCCATAGCCTGCAGGGTCAGGATCGGGTACTTACCGACCGAGGTCTCACCGGAGAGCATTACTGCATCTGCGCCGTCGAGGATTGCGTTAGCGCAGTCAGAAACCTCTGCACGGGTGGGGACGGGGTTGTCGGTCATGGACTCGAGCACCTGGGTTGCCACGATGACGGGCTTTGCCCAGCGGCGTGCCATGTCGATAGCCTTCTTCTGGACGAGGGGAACCTCGGAGAAGGGCAGCTCAACACCGAGGTCACCACGAGCGACCATGATGCCGTCGAACTTGTCGATGATGTCCTGCAGGTTCTCAACTGCCTGGGGCTTCTCGATCTTGGCGATGACGGGTACGCGGATACCCTCTTCGTCCATGATCTTGTGGACGGGGTCAACGTCTGCGCCGGTACGGACGAAGGAGAGTGCAATGATGTCTGCACCCATCTTCAGTGCGAAGCGCAGATCGTTTGCGTCCTTCTCGGTCAGCGCGGGCAGGGAGACTGCTGCGCCGGGCAGGTTGATGCCCTTGTTGTTGGAGATCGGGCCACCGACGACCACGCGGGTGCGAACGCGGGTGGGAGTTACCTCAATAGCTTCGAGGCGAATCTTGCCGTCGTCGAGCAGGAGCTTGTCGCCGAGCTTTACGTCGCCGGGCAGACCCTTGTAGGTGGTGCCACAGATTTCTGCGGTACCTTCAACGTCTTCGGAGGTGATGGTGAAGTCTGCGCCGGGCTCAAGGTATTCCTTGCCGTTTGCGAAACGCTCGAGGCGAATCTTGGGGCCCTGCAGGTCGGCGAGGATAGCAACGTCCTTACCGAGCTTTGCAGACTGGTCACGGATGGTGTCGTAGCGTGCCTGGTGCTCGGCGTGGTCACCGTGGCTCATGTTCAGACGGGCGACGTTCAGGCCAGCCTTGATTGCCTCGGAGATCTTCTCGGGGGACTCGATTGCCGGACCGATGGTTGCAACGATTTTTGCGCGCCTCATGTACCTAACCTTTGTGTGTTGTTTCATGTGGCCCCTGAGGGCTCACACTGATTTTCCGGGGAAGACTAATGTCAAATTCCCAATTATTCCCACGTGTTCTAACAGGTAACCACATGCCGGATGCGTGGGACTCTTTCTCAATTATAGGGGTTTTGCGCCCTCTTGGGTATGCTTCTCCCAACTCTTTCCACCGAAGAAATTGTGTTTCACGTCGCATTTTGAACGCCACCCCTCTTCCATCGAACACGCCACAGAAAGTCGATTTTCACCCCCACCACCCCCG
>FUFK010042556.1_pt1 | contig 66758 bp, 76 predicted proteins | sample 1021851 | NCBI WGS metagenome assembly FUFK01 (sample SAMEA51879418, study PRJEB19060) | metagenome | reverse complement strand
AGCTATACCTGCGGGAACTTGTTGCTGTAACTGTTGAACCATATTAGCAGGATTAGGGGCAAGTACTTGGTTAGCTGACTGTACAAGTTCTTTGGCCTCTTGTAATTTTAATGCTGCTTCCAGTTTAGGGTCTAGGTCAAGTGGCTCGACATCATCATTGACTACTTCTATTGCCATCTGCTCTCTAACACTAGGTTTTGGCCCACCCATAAGTTGCGCTATACCTTGGTTCATTGGAGGCTGCGGTCTAGGTTGAGGCATACGCGGTTGAGGCATACGCTGTTGAGGCATACGCTGTTGAGGTGCAGGTGTTGGTTGTCCCATACCTTGAGGAGGGCGGGGAGCTGTAAGGGCTGCTAATCCATTTCCGTTCATCATCATAATAATACCTTAATCAATTACACCAAGATCGCGCATAGCTGTTTCTGCCGCGCTTTTAGCGTCTAATCCCATTTTTATGTAATAGTCGTATTGGTTAGGAAAGGCTTTCATTGTCGCATCTGTCCATGCAGGGCTTGGGCCACTTGCAGGAGAAGCAGGGGTCACAGGATTAAGTGCATTGTTAATCCGGTCAAAAACAGTACCTGCTGTTTCAAATCCACCTAGTAAAGATTGTAACCCTGAGGGTTGATAGTACTCAAAAGTCTGTGTTTCTAAAGGCATTCCTTGAAGCAAAGACCTCATATATTGCGTTTTTTTAAACGGGTCATCCCGTTCACTTTCAAATTGGGCTATATCTGCCGCCACTCCTTCAGCGGTTACCGCACGTTGATCTTTACCCACAGAAGCTAAATCTTTCAATGCGCCCAACCCGTACTGTCTGTCTTTGTTAAACATGTCTTGGGCGTTAGCAAAAGCGTCTCTATAACCTTCACCACGTATATCAGCAAGAGTGCCAAGAAGCCCAGAAGTTAACTCTCCTTCCCCAACACCTTGCCTACTACCACCAAAAGCTCCTGCTCGTGCGTACTTATCTCCTAAATCACGCATGGCTACTTCATAGTCACTTCTAGCCCCTGCAAACTGTGGTTCAAGGGCTGCTTCAAGGTAGGGATTCATGTATTGCTGAACAACATTGCCAGAAGCAGGTGTGTAGTAACCTTCCCCTGCTGTAGCCCCGGCTTCTATTTCCTCTATTGTAGGTAACTTGTACTCCGATCCAGTAAAAGACCCTGTAGTAAATGCTTGAGGTACACCTAAACTAGCAAGCCCTGAATAGGCTTGCTTTTGTAACGGAGAAAAATCGGCTGTTAAATCACCCCCGTAGGCCGTGTATGGCATTGAAGCCACCGCTTCGCCACGTCCCAACATTTCAGAAACGTATGGCCCAGCCCATGAGGAAAGAGACGATTCTTCTGCTCTTTTTTCCTGCCCAGATAAAGTGTTATCGCCGTTTGCCATTTTTTACCTCACGCTAAATATTTATTAGGGTCTATTTCTTTGCCCTGTTGTGTGCGACCTGTTCTGTCTTTTCGCACTCTATCCATCATAGAAAACAATTCTTGTGCACCTGCATCAGAGTTGCCGTTACCTAAGTGACTAACCACATCTGCGGGGATTACAAACTCACCGTCACTTAACGCAGCAGGTTGGGAATTGCCAATCATAGCAGGTATTTGGTCTGCCATTCCATCTGTAGAACCCCCCAAGTAGTAACCCTGATGGGGTAAAGAAGCTAACCCACCTCCAGCCATTTCGTCCGTTTCTTTTGCTACAAAGCTGGCATCTTGAAAATAACGTCTACCTTTCCCACCCGGACGGCGTGGGATGTATTGTTCGTCAACATCTAAGGACAATACTCCCGCATTATCTCGCTCATAATCACTAAACGCATTTGGCACAAGCTCACGGGAATAAGTGTAATTGGGGATGCCACCGGTATACCCTGTAGGGGTAGGATCACCCATACCAAAAAAGTCTCCAAGGGTTTCAGAATCATCAGCACGGCTTATGCCATACAAACCACCTAATAATGCTAAGTTTTGGAGGTTGAATTTTCCATCATCATAGAACAGCCCCAGGGCATCTGACCCTAACCCTTTAATGCTTTCCAATAGACTTCCTAAACCCATTTTTACCGTCCTCTTAAAATAGTTTCAACTTCACTTAACAAATCGTTAGGCCCAAAAACCCCGCTTTCCATACCTATATCATAATACCCTTTATCAGCAATTTCTCCAGGTTCTGTAGACACAAAGGTTCCACCTCCACCCGGCATACTGTATTGGGGAGATGTGCCGCAGATTTCAGGGTTAAGCATAGCGTATACCTCATCACCACACAGAGAAGGAATGGTTTCTTTTCCTTCTGCCCCACTTCCCCCAGGGGGCACTGTAGTTGGTGGGCACTCCTCGCATTGCATCGTGGTGCAATTAGCACATTGACCTAGTTTGGCGCACTCTCCTTTTAATTCTTCACAATGAAATTCGTCTGCCCCACATTCTACAGGATTAGCAACTACATAGTCTGGATCGTCACAAGGGTCTGCTAGGGGTGGTAATTCGGGTGGCGTTTCTGGCCCTACGTTTCCACACTTTACCGGATTTTCAAGGGCATAAACTGGATCAGTACAATCGGGTTCTGGGTCTGGCCCTGGCCCTAAAGGTTTATCGGGGCATTTATCATTAATATCTACAACACTACCATCCCAACATTCCTTAGTAATTGGAGTAGTACCGGGGCAATCTTCGTCTATACCTACAACACTACCATCCCAACATTCCTTAGTAATTGGAGTAATACCGGGGCAATCTTCATTTATATCTACTTCACTGCCGTCAGGACATGTCTTAGTATCTCCCCCTGGAGGGTCTACAATAGGACACTTAGCATCTATATCTACCAGTTCACCATTAGGGCACATTTTTTGTTGGATCGGCCCTACTCCTCCCGCAGGTGTTCCATCCCCTGTATTTGGGCCAACTACTAAACATTCTAATGGGTTAGCGGCTGCATAGTCTGGATCATCGCAAGGGTCAGTTTGAGTAGCTGTACTCCCACCTATGGTTACTGTAGTACTTGCATCTTCATCATCATCATCATCTGCCCCACCCCCACCTGTAGTGGTAGTACCTCCCGCAGTTGATCCACCGGGTGGTTGGCTGGGGGGTGCTTGTTTACACAGCCCTGTGTTTTCATCGTATTCTCTACCTTGTACAGCACATACCCCACGCATTATAAATTCAGTGTCAGTGCCTTCCCCACTCCCAAGACCGCCCATTTCCCCTAAAGTACCACCTGTTAAAAGTACGTTACCCGCTGCGCTGCCTGTGTCTACACTAACTGTAGTGTTACCACTCTGAGTTTGTACTGCACCGCCTCCGGTGTTTTGCGAAGGTTGGTTGGGGTCTCTTATTACTACCACTACCCCATCTGGGCCAAGTATTACATCTTTTGCCCAATCTCCTCCTATCCCTGTATATTCCGAAATACCATCAAATATATCGGCTATACCACCTAACCCGCTGTTTACCGCATCTCCTATTCCGGGTATATCTAAAAGCCCCGGTATCTTTACTCCCGCTAAATCTTCAAGTGCGTCTGCTAACGTAGCACCTGCACCGCCTAAAACTGTGCTTCCTTCTTTTGGAGGTATACAAACTTGTAATACAGGATCAAAGTCTTTCCCCATAGCAGCGCAAGAAGCTCTGGTTTGATCGGATGCTTGGGCAAAACCTTGGGCCGCATTTAGGGCATCACTGGCAGCAGCATCTGCCATAGCGTCATCCATTTGGTATCCGCTAAGTGCATCCATAAACTGGCGCAACGAATCCATGCCGAGAGAATCCGAAGGACTAAAGGTATCAAAATTAAACCCGTCCGATGCGTCACCTTTTCTAACTCCGTAAGCCATATCTACCCGTCTATTAACACGCCTTCAAACGAGGCGCTTATCTGGTTGTTGTTTGTAGTCGCTATGGCGCGACACTCAATGTCTGTTTTTGCTGGTATAGCTAAAGGATATGCAAACGGTGCTACTGTAGTATTGCTCTCCAACACTTGAATAAACCGTGTTCTAAATGCGTTAGTAGCGTTCTCCCGTGTTTTGAGCTTAACAGTTGCAGAATTAGTAGCTGAAGCTATGGCTGCGGTAAATGCTATCTCGTCTATATACAAGGTTTTGTTTGCAGGTACTGTGTAAACTGCCATCTGCGTTTGGTTAGAGTCACCAAAACTAGCGTACACCGTAGGTGGCACACCCGCTGTTGCTCCCGTTGTACCAACATAAACAGTCCCTGCACTTCCCCCGTTTGATCCAGCAGTAAGTACGTAAGCTTTTAATATCCTTAGATATTCTTTAGTGGTGATTACCTGCGTTTGACCGTTCATTGCAATGTCTTCTTCAATCTGCAAGTAATTAGCATCCANACCNTGTACCCGTATAGTACGCACCCCAGTNCCNGTGCTGGCTACATCNTTNGTGTCACTNCTAGAGATATACACNTCTCCNGCTGCNCCNGGNTAGGTAATATCACCCCCCTCTGACCACACGGTTTCTTCAGTAATATCTACATCAGCATTGAAGCCAAACCTATACAGGGAAGCTGCACCCGTCACTGTGCCTTGGGCTACTCTTAAACTGTATGGGACTGTATTTGCCACAGCGTTCCTCAATGCGTTATCTATCTGGTTGAAATATAGACGTAAAATGTTATTAAAACGATCTACGTAACTCCTACTGTATGTCTCTGGGCCAGTAGGTAAAGCTGGCGCAGTTACTCTTTCGTCATTGTTTGTTGTAGTAGGCATTAGCGTCTACCATCAGGACGCATATCTAAACGTGGGGAGCCAAGCTGCCACGCCACTCCTTCCGCTGTAGACTCCATCTTAAAGGCAATCTGCCTACCTCGTACTCGTAAATATACTTGTCCTGTAAACTGTTCTATGGGTACTGTAGCTGTTCGAGTTACCGTAGCTGAAGAGTCACCTCCCTCAGATAACGGACTGTTATACCCTGATCCTGAATTAGACATAGGCGAAATAGTCATAGTAGCTGCTGGACTAGCGGCACTGGAACCATCAAAAGTTACATCAGGTAGCATACGGTTGATTAGCACAAAACTATGCCCATCATCTAAATCAAACTCAGACGAGGTAATAGAGGCAGTAATAGCAGCCGTTACACCTGTTTGTTTGTCATCATTGCCTTTCTCATGGTCTACCAAGTTGTTGCTGTACGTAGCGGCTATGGGCCTATCTCGCAGTCCTGAGTCTAACCACGCAGTTCTAGCTAATGTGCCGTAGTACCAAATATCTTCTTGGTAGTTGTAAACCACATAACGGTCATTAGTAGTTTCTCCAGCAGACGGGTAGAACCACCATACTTCGTTGAATCCTTCATTAGTCCCTGCAACAATTTGCCCAAACTGAGCATCATTAATGTCATTGAAGACGTAGCGTTTAACGTTACAAGGCAGTGTCATCACCGTACCGTCATACTTGTAAAACTTATCTTTACCCATCCAGTAAGCCGCACTGCCCGTAAAAGCTACAGCGTTTTGGCTGGCAATAGAGATGTTATTACCCATTAGCTGGAGACCCCATTGCACATCACCAAAGTTATTTTGCATGGAGTACAACGCCGAATCTGTCCACACTAGCACTTCCTGACGAGCCTGAACGACTGCTACTATTTCAGTCCCGTGGGAAACTCGCAAGCTACCTGCTGTACGATTACCTGTAAGTGGGTTCCAGTTAAAAACATCTTCTCGGTCTGACCAACGTATGAGCATGGGGTCTATTACTGCACTACCATCCTCGTTAGTGCCAAAACAAAACGCATACCTAAAAATATCTGAAACACTAACTATGTTAACAACAGTAGGTACTTGGTCACTAAGAGGGTAGTTAGTGGTATTTACTACTTTACCCCGCGTGGAAACACCTGTACTTGCTGCCCAATAGCACAACGGCCCACCACGATACCCAAATACCAAATCTTCACCGTAATTTGATTGACTCCAAAGTCTTATAGGGGAAGTAGTTATACCCCCATTACCCCAAGTGCCTTGTCCCCATGTACCTGCACCCCAACCAGTGAACGGTACACCTGTAGCTGACCCTGTGTTTAGTTGGTATGCACCTACTGTAGAAGCCCCACCATTGCCTGTATCTCCTGCACTGGCACTTACCGCAGCCGTTATAGTGTAAGAGTCATCATTAACAATACTGACTATTTCGTACTCAATATTAAGGACAGCCGCTGTTATGTTGCCACCCAAACTTACTGCACCTGAGTAAGTAACAAAATCACCTACAACAGCCCCATGAGCTGTATCTGAAACAGTGAGCGTAGGGGAACCATTAAGGGCAGCAAAGGTTACATCTCCCGCTGCTGTAGTCTCTCTAATAGGGGTAACGTCATTGTATGCCCCACCACGCTCTATGTAATATTTAAGGTGTGTTCCCACACTTACAAGGTTTTGTTTGCCTAGNGTCACCCAATTCCANANNGAACGNCATATTCCCANAAACGTGTTTGCTGAAATACGTTCCCACCCCCCAATCTTNTCAGGCATACCCTGACGAAACCGGACTTTATCAGACTCATACCACCCACCCTCTGTAGTGTAACGAGTGTTTTCGCGGTTAACTCCCGGTTTTAATTGAAGTTTTTTAAGTGGCATAACTACTCCACGTATTCCCCTGTTTTAATTAAGTCAGTAAGCTCTAATGCTCTACCACCTACTTGTTTAGCCCAACGTGAGTCTAGGAACTCAGTAGCAGCTTCTGCATAGTTCCCTGTTTCCATAGCAGCCAGGGCACGTTTAAAACCTCTCAACCTTGTTGCCCCAAGGTTAAAGCCAATGTCAATCATTGCATCTTTACGTACATCATCTAGTGAGTTAAACCAAGAATACTCTTCTGCTAACTCCTTGATAACACGCTCAATATCATTTTCCAGCAAGTATTCTACTTCGTCTTCCGACAGCCCTATGCCGCCCCGTTGGTCAATGTTTCTACCTACCCCAACAGTAATCTTTCCTTCAGAACACTCATAAGCATGAGTTTCCACACCTTCATGGCGCTTTAGCATGGCGATTAACTTTTTCATGTTACTCATTTCGTACTAGACCCAGAGAACCAAAATGCTGCCATAGTCCCCAGAATACCGCTTAATTGACCTAACACCAGTGAGATAATAGTCTCGTCATTCTGATCGTGAGGCATCACAGTTACGGCCATTACATAGGCTCCGTACAACAGTAACGCCAGTATCCCAAACACTTTGGGTGTCCAATCGTTTTTGAAGGTTTCTCTCGCGTGTTGTCTGTCTTCCACTTCAGTTTTAAACGCCTCCAGATCAATTTCCATTTCTCGGATACGGTCTTTAAAATCATTGTCTGCTTCCTTGAGAAGCACCGCTTTCTCTGGCTCTCGCTCGATAATGTCCTCTATCTCATTAGCCGTAGCATCTGGCACACCTAACTTCTGTGCAGCCATCTTAACTGCCATACCTGCCATAGGCCCACCTGCTGCGCTGGCTATAGTAGGAGCAAGAGATTTAAGTAGTCCACCTAATTTCATTGTAGTAACAAATACACTTTTATAAGTGCCTCTAGTTCGTTAATTACTTTCCCGTGGAGTCTTCCTCCACGATCTCGTCAATCGTATCGCACACATCAGGAATCCTAATGCCTGTAGTAACTTCAGTAGTGACGCGCCCTACAGCCCGTATGCCTTTGTACACACCGGAGCAATACAGTTCTTTGTTGGCTATCATCTCCTCAGAGACTGTACAACCAGTCATTAGTACACACAACGCAACAATTCTAAGCATCTTCAGCCTCATCAATAAGTGTTTTTAATTCTTTCACTTCTTCTTCACTAAGTTCTTTGTCNTGGTTGTCTAAGAATCCTTCTAACCGTTCTTTATAGCCTTCCATAAAGTGGTCAGTAATTCGGTCTTTCAACCCACCTCTGTCTTCGTCACGTACTTGTTTCTCAGGATCAATTAAATCTTCCCCGTTATTAGCAAAGTATAGCATTGTCTGTGACTTAGACGGGCCGTAGCAAATACGAGGTATACGAGCCACCATATCAGAGCCAGCCACACAGGAAATTTGTTTGTCTAAGGTCATGGGGCGTTTAAAGCCCTTGAAGAACGTATTCGGCTTACCAAAGGTAATAAGGTTGAGGTTAGGGTGTTTTTTCCATAATTTAGCCGCAGTTAGCTCTGCCAATGCACCACCAAGACTATGCCCACAGACTAGTGTACGTTTCTTCATGTCCAAATGTTTTTTAATTTCCCGCCATACGGACGCATGGGCAGCTACAAATCCCCCGTGACATAACCTCCCTGCATAAGGGATAGGTATCACCATAGCATCAGTTAGCCAATCCCGACCCTGTTGTGTACCCCTAAAAGCAATCACATCTATGGATTTACGTTTGGCTATGTAGACCGTAGTGGAAGTGAGTCGGCTTTCTATCTTTATAGCTTTTTTGTTTTCATCTTCATAAGCCTTCATACTCCAAGAACACGCCATATTAAGTAAAACGGGGTCTAGTTTCATTACTCACCACCTAATCCAAAAATTAAAAATACCGCACCAAAAATAAAAATAACCGCCCCTATTATCCACGCAAACATTACGGCTAAATCGTGTATTAAAGCGTCCTCTGCTTTTTCTGCGGCGGCTTTTTGTTTTCTTTTAACTTCCCGTTTCTTTTCTATTTTAACGGCTTCTTTCTTGATTTTGACCCATCGATGCGTTTGACCTTTGCGGGAGTAATAATCTCCCACTTTCTTCATCATTTTCTCGATACGCTCTTCTTGCTGATCTATCGTAATTGCTTCTTCAAGCGCAGAGCCAACCATCAGGTCATCCGTACCCGCTTTACGAGCTTGTTCAATGTGCTCTTCGACTTTTTTCTTAGCAGTAAAAAACCGGCCAACTTCACCGGCCATGTCCTCGACTTCTTTTTTCTTGGCAATAGCCGACTGTACAACGACAAATGCGCTGTCTAGGGCTTTGATTGCAAGTAAAGCTTCACCGATCATTTATACCACCTGCTGTCTTCATCTGCGTTGATTGGCTGGCAGTATGCGTTAATTTCAGGGGTGTCCGGCTGCTGTTTTATTTTTTCAGCAAAATATAGACATCTGTTAATATCCTTAAAACACAACGCCTGTTCACAAGAACGCGATACATCTTGCCCTCCAATACTTATTATCAGTATGAAAAGCACCATGCTGCATCTCTACAACGCTTTGATACGATCTATTTCGGCTTGGACTGCATCGGTAAAAGTTGAGCTGTAAGTCGCATTAGCCGCATAGCGAACTTTGTCCTGCTCTAGCATTCCTGCTGCCGGATCAACCCATCCTGCTGACATCGCCCCAAGAGCTGCCGTCATAGGTGTGCTTGCCGCCAACCCATCCATCAGGAGCAGTCACGCCCGTGTGCAGAGTTGCGTTGCTTGCATTGAGGTCACCGATGTCAAAATCGTTGCCGCCATTGTTACGCACAGTCGCGTTTGGTGTTGCTGATAAATCGACTTGAACGCTATCGTCAAATACATAAACGCTTACGTTACCGTCATTTCGTGTAATAGTCTGGCTCATGTTACGAGTCTCCATTTAATAATAATGATGTTGTTGAAATTGCTAATCCTGCATTGACGCTAGGCGTGTCTGCTGAACTTGAAAAAGTGCCTGATGTGGTGACGTAGTATTTGGTTCCTACTGTAAGGGGCTGTCCAGAAATTGTTCCCGGCACAGTGTAAATATAACTTTCAGCAGTCGCCTTTGTAGTACCCGCTCCTAATAAAATTACTTGATTTGTACCTACGTCAAACTCAGTCTGAGGGGGATTGTAGGCATCCGCACTAACATTATATACCGAACTCCAAGCAATAGAGTTCGCTGATGTATCTATTGCTCCATAAACTGCATCCCCCGCAGAGGCTCTCATATAAATCACCATTTTATTCATGTAGGAATCATGTGCAACAGAGGTGTAATACAAAACCCAACCCCCTGTTGATGTTGGGTCATAAAATACACTAGGAGTATTTGCCGTCACTGTTGTACCAGAAACGGTAGCTACAGAGGAGTAACCTTTAGCGTCTGCTGCCTGTTTATAAACAATAACTACTCTTTGGTCTGTGGCGTTATAAGCACATCGCGGATACGTCACATCTCCTGAATAAACAACTGAACTAGAACCCCAAGAAATAGAATTGGTAGCACCACCTGTCACTGTCCCTGCGGCAACTCTTAGATAGTAACTACCTCCTCCACCTACATTTGCATAAGTAGCTATAACTTTGTCTTCGGTCGTGTCATAACACAAGTCGATCTTTTTAGCATATCCATTAGCTGCGGAAGAACTATCTATCTTTGCTGGTGTTCCAACCGTATCAATAGTGGTTGATCCAATTTCAATAACAACGCTATACGCATAAGTATCACTATTGTCACATACCCCCAAAATAACTCTATCGGTGTCTGGATCATAAGTAGCGTTAAAAGTATCGTAATTATTTATCACGGCAGAACTGTAAACAGCGGTAGTTGCTCCATAAGAAATTGAGCTTCCTGTTAGGGTTACCACTGCGCCATAAATATAACTATCGGATTGGTCGTGCCAAAATACAACAAACTTGTTGTTGCTGCTTGTGTTAGCAATAGCATAAAGCCAAATATCAGATGAAGCTGCGCCAATTACATCCGAACTTCCGTAACTTATGCTGCCAGAAGAAATAGTAGCTGCTTGCACTCTTGCGCCTTGAGTTACACCATCATTAACATAATAAGCTATTAAAAGGTTACTACTTCCCGTTGCTGATGCCGCTGCTGCAACAGGATCGGCGGGGGCATCTTGCGCGTAGAGAAAAGCACTGCTTAAACTTTCTGCAATAGTTACCTCAGCAGTAGGCCCAGTTACCGTACCACCCTGCACGATTACGCTACCCGCAGCACTGGAAGATATTGCAGAGTCGGCTACGCCAACGAAATTAGTAGCTTCAAGATTGGTTCCTTCATAAGAACTTTGATAAGCAATAGCATAGCATTTAGGAGCAACACTATTAGCCGTGGCAATTACTGTTACTTTTTGATCTTCATCATACGCCGCACCAATGTAGTCTAAATAATCACTAGACCAATCAGTGGTTGTTGCGTTAAGTGTTGGGGTCGTTCCGCTAATGGTGACATCTCTAGCTTGTCCTGCCGAACCTGTGCTCCAAATAATTACATGACTTGCTGATGCTGCGTTGTAAACAGATTTGATGTAACCCTCGCCACTCCCCGTATTATCAACTTGCGATCCGCTTGATAAAGTCGTACCCGACAAAGAAAGTACAGCTACTTTCCCCGTATTAGCGGTTGAATCATTAAAGTATTGCAGGGTTTTATCTTGTACAGGATCATACGAAACATCAGCGTTTCCATTACAAGGGCCGATACTTAAATAAGTTCCATTAGACCAACTTGTTCCAGAGATAGTCACAGATACAGAAAACAAGGTGCTTACCCCTGTCTGTATTGTCGTAATTATTTTTTGAGCAGTTGAATCATAGGTTTGGCCTAAAGGATAGTTATAACCGACAAACATAGCAGGGCTTCCAGAACTGAAACTTGTGCCGGAAATGGTATGCACCGTTCCATACGCACTTCCATTGTAGCTGTCATAATAAGCGGTAAAAACCTTACCTGCGTTAGCATCAAACACAGCTTCAATGTAATTTCCTTTATTTGAGCCTCCTCCATCTATACGACCTGACGATCCATAAGAAACACTGGTTCCACTAATTGTAGCGACTACGGCTTCACCTTGAGCACTTGAGTTTTGATAAGCAACAAAAACTTTATTATTGCTGGAATCAAAACAACAAGACGTATAACTTGTCAAATTGCTTGAAAACACAACCGGAGTTCCTACAGACAAAGTAGTACCAGAAACCGTACACACCACCCCCGTTCCGTATGAACTATTGTCTTGGTCTCGATAAGCAATAAATATTTTATCGTTAGCCGTGTCATAGCAAACCGATGCGTAATAACCCAGACCAGTAGCCGTCCCTCCACTAAAATCTATTGCTGAACCTACTGCTATAGGGAGAGTAGACATTCCTACTTCAGCAACTGTCCCATCACTATTGAGTATCACAGGCTTCTTGGTTGCTATTCCACTACCGCTGTCGGTAAAGGTCAGTTGTTTGGCGGCTGCTCCTGCGGGGAGTAAGTCTGAAAGATTGCTCACGATGTATACTCCAAATTGATTGCTGTGGCAGATAAGGCTTTACCCGCTTTTACATCACTGCTTACAGTCGTTATTGTCCCGTCATTCTGAACATAATAGTCACTGCCCGGAGTCAAGGAACTTAATCCTGTCGAGGCTATGCCGCCCTTCATTGTAATGTTTCCGGTAGCTGCACTACTAATAGCTGCGTCTGAAATGCCTAAGAAGTTAGATGCAGTGAGGTTTGTGGATTCGGGAGCAATTAACAACGAAGGTATAGTATTGGAGGTATCGTTGTCGATAATACAGTAACTTAATTGCAACGTAGAATCATAGTCGATGTTTTTCAGTTGCGAACTATATGAGGCTATAACAGTATTCGTACCCGCACTAGGCGTAGTGCCTGTAATCGTCACCCCTTGCATATATGAATAATAGGGCGAAGGTTCTTGCCTCCAAGTAACAACCATTTTATCTATATTCTCATCGTAATCGGCAGCTATGCTACTGGCCGTAGGGTCAAGATCATCTACAGCCGCTTGCACAGTCGCGGGTGTTCCCCAAGTAATAGAGTTAGCCGCTCCATCTACAGTGCCTACAACCACATCTAAAGCGCCAGTAGAGTTTGGTATGTAAGCTACACAAACTTTAGCGTTATCGGGGTCATAGACGGGAAATATTGAGCCAACATTACCACTTAAAATTGTTTGCTCTGTCCCTAGCGTCACCGTAGCAGTAGCTCCAGAACCTGACATCTGCCCTACCCGTGAGTTAAAAGTAGTAGCATTTTTTTCATAAGTAAAAACAACTCTGTCTGCGCTAGGGTCATAAACTAAATTACTAGACGCAACATTAACAGAAGCCAATACCACAGGCGTACCCATTGTTATATTTGTTCCAGAAACCGTCCCACAAGTAGCTGTTAGGTAGGTTGTGTTGTTATAGTAAGCTATACAAACATTACCCGTATCAGGGTCGTAAACCATTCTATTCTGCCCGGTATAGGTCGTAGGATTAGCAAAATTAACTGCTGTTCCCCAACTAATGGATGCACTCGCACCTGTCCCTGACACCGTTCCTACACGAATCCATTGCGCCCTTGTCGGATTTGAAAAATTCATCCAACCCACAACCACTTTATCGTTTGCAGAATCATAACAGCAAGATATGCTATAAACGAGGGAGCTTGAATATTGATAACTAGAGGTTGATTTAGTAATAGTTGATCCGCTTCCCGTCAAGACGTAAGCTTCCCCAGTTATGGAATCATCTACAAAAGCAACTGCTTGACCGCCCGTAGTAGCACAAACTTGGGGCGCACCATTAGGTGCAGAAGCTTGAACTTGAGTTTCACTTCCGACTGTGGACGAAGACCCACTTACCTCACTCACTGTCCCATCACTATTCAAGACAACAGGCTTACCCGAACTAGTGACGTTACCGCTTGCCGTGAAACTTACTTGCTTCCCCGCTCCCGCAGGAAAAAGATCAGAGAGATTCGTCATCCTGTATAGTCCTTGATATTAATCTGGTTTGTCTTTATTGCATTACCAATGAGTTGTGCAGGGCTTGTGCTTGTTGTAGATAGTGTCCCATCTTCTTGAACGTAGTAATCGGAGGTTACGGTTAGAGGTGTAGTGCCAAAAGACCCTACTACTGCCTCAAAAGTGCTTCCTAAGTAGGCATATATTAATTTTTGAGCAGTAGAGTCGTAAGTCATGTCAAAGTAAGATGCGGAACTAACCCCAGAAGAAGCAACAGTAGTTGCTGTTGAAAAAGTAATCGTTGTTCCTGAAACCGTACCAAAATTAGTTTCAACGCTTGTCGTAGCAAAAGGCAAATTAAAAAAAGCAGTTTGATTGATACTAGCAAAAAAAGTTCCAGATACTTGCCGTCCTCCATTCCCCGAAAAAGCTGTAACAGCCGTTCCAAAAGTCACATTAGTTCCCGAAATAGAAGCTACCGCAAACTCAACCGGACGAGGATCGGTATTGCTGTAATAGCCTCGCACTATTTTCTGNGCTGAAGAATCATACACACAAAAAGATTGCCTTGGTGTAAATCCGGGGCTGTAGCTTGCTTCTGCTCCCACACTGATAGAACCCGAAGACATCGTTAAAACATACGCATAACCCGTGGAGGTGTTATCAGTAATGTCCAAAACGTGTTTTCCATCATTTGCATTGTAAGCCAACCCAAAGGGGTCATAAGCGTTACGGCTTGCAACTGATGCAGGTGTAGTCACCGCTACAGAATTACCCACGGCAGTTATCGTACAGGCTGCACTATAGGGATAATAGTTATCCCCCGCGTTGGAAAAAACCAATAACACTTTTTGATCTGCAACATCGTAACTTAATTCTGGGTAGTATGAGTTTGAACTTGAAGCCGCGACCTCTGTGCCTAGCGTCACACTTGTACCGCTTATTTCACCGACTCGCACATAAACATAAGTATCGGCTTTCGTGTAAGCAATCAATACTCTTTGAGCATTGCTATCGTAAACTACTGCCGTCCCTCTGTTCCCTGCTGTGGCTCCTACAATTTCCACAGCGGTTCCCCAACTGGTTGAAGTACCTGACAGAGTTCCGATAATACATTTTAATTTGTCTGAATCCGCACCGTCACGATAAACTAAAATTGTGCGGTCAGCATTGCTGTCATACGCCATTGACACGTTTTCTTTCTGATTGTTGCCTGAAGTAGTATCAGGAGAGCCTAAAGACAAACTATCGGCTAAAAGACTCGAACTCTCACACCGACTNCCCCAAGTNTTNATCGTGCCTGTCGCTGTGTCGCTGATNGCTNNTGGGGCAAGACCTAAGAGGTTGGTTGCGGTGAGGTTTGTTATGTTGCCTGATGCTGTGTAAGTACGCATATAGGCGGTCGTTGTAGTGTTATCAGTGATAGCTAAAAGGCTTTTCTTTGCTACAGGATCGTAGCATTGACCCTCGTCATATTGAGCGTTATTGCCGTTGTCTGCACTGACCTTAGTGGTAAAAGACATCGTAGTTCCACTCATCGTACCTTCAATAAGCCAACGATATTGGTTAGCGCCACCATCAAGCGTAAAAGTTACAATATGCTTGTTAACTGAGCTATCAAAACTAGCCGCTATGTCGTAATCATTACCGGAGCTTTCAGCAGCAGCTTGAGAACCAAAACTCACAGACGTACCGCTAACAGTCGCTACGACATAATACAGATAATAGCTTTGCGAATTATTGCGATAAAAAAGAGCTATTTTGGAAGTGCTTGAATCGTAAACTCCTTCGATATCATCTGTAGTGTCGGTTGTCCAATCTACATAAGTTCCCCAGCTTACGGACGTTCCTGATATTGTTGCAACAGCAGCTCTACCCCCGCTGCCCGATTTGTAGGCCACTAAATTTTTTGTAGAGGCAACATCGTAGACGTTGGTATTCCAAGACATTTCTGCACCGGAACTTTCTATTCGCACTAATGTTCCGAAGCTGACTGATGTGCCTGAGATTGTCGCAACGCAGCCATAGGGATAATTACTAGAACCCCCTCCTTCTGCATAGCTAAATGCAATTAAAGAAGCATTAGCCGCAGCATTGTAGGCCACTTTCGTTCTGTAACCCCCATAACTACCTATTTGAGCATCACCGCCAACCGAAATAGACGTTCCAGAAACTGTAATTACGGTAGCTTTAAGTACACCAAAAGAATCATCACGAAAAGCAACTAAAATTTTATTTTGTGACGCATCATAATCAGCGGAAATATAATCACAATGCACTGTTGCAAAGACTACGGCTGTTCCAAAAGTTAAAGTCGAACCAGAAACTGAAACAACACGAGCCGTTCCATAATTAGAATTTCCCGAATCTCTGTAAAAAACAACATTATTACCGCTAGCTGTATCGTGAACTAAGGCAGGATAATAAGCTCTGTCCGTATCATAATCGGCTGTGCTGCCAAAACTTGCGCTTTGAGCATCTTCGCCAACTGCTTTAGCTTTACCATCGCTCGTCAAAATGACAGGCGCACCCGCGCTGATATTGCCATCGGCTACAAACTCTGTGTTGTTTTGACCGCCACCTGCTGGCAGCAGATCGGCTAAATTGCTCATTTATACGCTCCAACCTATAGCACCGTTGATGTAGGTCATTGTTATTTCAGCGAAGTTCTTGTCAAACGTCAGGTTAGTAGCTGAACTGGCTATGTTCGCACCATCTGTTGTAGCTACTGTAAAACTCGTAGTGGCAGCAGCTCCTGTTCCATCCTTCACAATAACAAAGTCACCCGCCGATGGGCTGGCAGGTAGGTTTATAGTAATACTTCCTGCTGTAGCTACAATAAACTGCCCTTCTGTAGCGGTTAGCCCCACTCCTGTTAAGGTAGGGTCTGGTTGACCACTAGGAGCCGTTGACTGCCACGTAGAACCATTAGAGGTTAAAACATTACCTGATGTGCTTGGAGCTACCTCTAGTGGCGAAGAAGTACCATTACCTAACAAGACATTATTAGCAGTTAATGTGTTTGCACCTGTACCACCGTTAGCTACCCCAAGGGTTCCCGCCATAGTGATTGTGCCTGACCCGGTTATTGGGCCACCCGAATACGTAAGGCCAGTTGTACCACCTGCTACTTGTACGGAAGTTACCGTACCTGACCCTGTTTCGGTAGGGTTAGCATTAAATACCGCTGCACCTGCCCCTGCACCATCAGTGTATACAAACGCCTTTTCTCCAGTTCCTATAGTGACTTCTGCACCAGAACCCTGCTTGATAGCGATTGACTGCCCACCAGTGGTGGCGTTCTCAATCATCCACATCTTACTAACCGTATTAGGGCCAAGCGTAGCGGTTCGTGTAGCAGTGAGAGAAACAGCCGAAGTAAACTTCAAGTACAAAGCTCGTGTGCCATCGGCTGTAGCATCAGGAATAGTGAATGTCTCATTAGAGTCAGCCGCAAATTGTTTAGTGCCATACCCTAACGCATCGGTAATGAGTTCCAGGTTAGTATTGGTACTGGTTCCCCACGTACCGTCCTCATCTCCGGTTGTGATCTCTTTTAATCGTAAATTGTTTACATAAGTTGCCATAATTAAGTCCTATGCCGCTTTGTCAGTATCTATGTCCACCCAATTAGGAGTTTGAGGTGTGCTTATATTAGTCCAATTTGGCGTCTGTGTAACGTCTATTGAACTCCAACCTTTAATTGCTACAGTGCCTATGGCTCCTGTACCTACTACCCCATTGGGGTATGCAACACTACTGAAGCTTGCTGTAACTGTACCAACAGCTCCAACTGCGCCTACTCCCGTAGGAGTAACTGCTACTAGAGGTGTAACTGCCTCAACAGCTCCAGTACCTTCTACCCCGGTAACCGTGTACGACCAATCGTAAGCTGGGGTTACTGTACCTACAGCACCTGTGCCTACTACTCCACTAGGAATAGTAAATACACTACCAATACTGAAGGTGACTGTACCTACTGATCCGGTTCCGCTTATACCGTTGGGTACAATATTTTCGCTAGTGTTAGTACTAACACCGTTTACTGCGCCTACCCCTTGCACCCCAGTTAAACTGAAGCTTGGTACAATGGATACACTACCTATAGAACCTGTGCCTTCAACGCCTGTGGGTCTAACCAACCCGGTGTAGTTCAGTATTACTGTTCCTACTGCGCCTGTACCTTCTACTCCAGTAGGAGTAATGTTGGCCGTATAATTTACAGAGACAGTACCAACAGCCCCTGTACCTGCCGTAGAAATGCCATTAGCACCCCACGCGCCTTGACCCCAACCACGCGCACCCCAAGTTGCACCAAGGTCTACAAGGGTAGAGGCTTGACCACCCCACCTATTGTGACCCCAAGGACGTTGACCCCATCCGCTCATGGCAGTGGCCTACTACGCTATACGAATAATCGCAGTAGCTGCTGCCGCTGTAGGGAATTGAATCTGGAAATCACCAGTGCTTACTGTCTGATCCCCACCGAAACTCAACACCGCACACGCAGAGTTAGAATCAGTTGTGTCGTAAATCAACCCTCCACACGTTGTAAATGAGGAGGAAGTCCACGTTACTGAACTAAAATTAGTAATGGCTGTTGTACCATCGGCTGTAGGTGTAACAGAAGTAAGAAGCTTACCCCCTGTGGTATACCCTGTACCCGACAGTTCATCAGTATTTCCAGTAACATCACTGTAGTTAGTGGTTGCCGCGCCGTATGTACCACTGCCCGAAGCAGTAGCTTTAAGAAGTGCCAGCTTAAACGTGGTACTCCCTGCGCTGAAGTCATGTAAACCCTTCATCAGTTCAACTTTAAACGATGTGGGCATTGCAGTTGAGATTGTAATTGCCATATTAGACCTCTAATAGTTTCACTAGTTCTGGATGCCCAGCATCCGTAAAACGGTTGGTTAATGTAGTATTGTGAGAAGCCACAGCTTGACGTAAATAGTTCAGCATTACGTTTCTAATGTCTTCTCTAAATGCTTCTGCTTGCGCCTGTATAACAGGGTGTGAGTTACTTCCAATAGATATAACTTCATTGACGGCTTGCTCTGCAAGTTCTTCAGGAGTAAACCCCCGACCCGAAATCATGGTAGCTGTTGCTATTCCTATTTTTGCACCACCTTTTGTACTAATCATAAATAATCCTTATTTAGGGGGAACTCTAACTACTCCAGAGCGGTAGGTGTCAGTTTCTAAGCGCCCTGACCCCAGGTTTTGAAGCAACGTAATAGACTGTGCGTACATCTTCTCATACAAAGCCACCATATCTGGCTCCCCTTTTTGAAACCTTATTGCCTCAAGAAGAGAAGCGTTAAGCAACGCTGAATCAAACTCTGTGCCTAAGTATGTAGTTCCCGCTGTAACAATAGACTCAGGGTACTCAGCAAAATGAATTTCTGACTGATACGCCGCGTCAGGGGTTGGGCCTAGGATAAACGTAGTCTGCCCAAATATACCGTAATGCACAGGTAAACCTGTGGCTGTAGGTAAAGGGTAAGCTTCTCGCATAAAACTAACGTCTTTGTTCAATAAATAGTGGTAGTTCCCAGCGCCATCTATAACCGCCAACGAATATACATAAAGTATATTGGACGGCATCGTAAGGTACTTATTGTTAAGACTCATGTTACCTGTCTGATTCTTACGCATAGCAGGTAAATCTACAGACGCAAAAATAGTTTGCTCTGCCTGTTGAGTAAACATGGCTAACTGGTCATTTGTGAATGTTTGCTCGCAAATGTCTTGTATATTGGTTTTAAGTTCGGTGTAGTTCACCTAGCACTCCCTACGCCATAGGCCCACGAGCCATAGTACCTTTAGTGGCTGCACCAACACCGCGTATTTTTATCCCACTAGTTTTAACTGTTCCAGAAGATTGTTCTGGCGAGTTAACTTTTGTGCCAGGGTTGTATTCTTTAATACCACCCACTTTTTTTACTTTAATCTTGCCCATTGCTTCACCTCATCAAGTTGGTGTATTTGCTTGCCCACCCATACCACTATGGGCAGCACAATAATAGTGTAATGTAGGGGCGCCCGTAGCTACTGTTATTTGCGTATACGCTCCTGCATTTCCTGGTACACCACTGGTAGTTACGCCGGTAGTGTACTCTACTCCTCCACCCCATGTTCCATTCGGGGTTGTCGAAAACCTTAACGGGTGTGTGCCATTTGTACCCGCTGATTGGTCAAATTTGTAAGTGTTCCCCTCAAACAAAGTTAATGTGGGACTTACCACACCATCTATATAAAATTTATTACCTGTGCCATATACGTTTGTGCCTGTAGCTACTGTTACCGTCAACGTAGTGGTAAGCACTATAGACACTTCCCCAACATGCCCAAAAGCAAAAATAGGGTCTGCCGGTTGTAATCGCGCTCGACTTTCAGGATACCCTGTAAAATCGGGTCTGGGATCGCGTATTGCCTGTGGGTCACTCACAGGAAACGTGCCTAACATTAGTTGTGGTTGGTCAGGGTTCCAACACTCTGGACACGCCTTAATACCCGTAACCACAGCTTTTATTACAAGGGGTTTTAGCTGCCGTAACCTATACTGAAACCCACATATATCACATTCTGCTAACGCATTTTGGCCCGATGCAAATCTTTCGCTCATAGCTATCTAGGCCCATATAAACGAGGAACAAGCATTTCAGAAGCTTTCTCTCTATCTTCCCCCGCTGCCAACGTGTACTGTTCATCGTACTGCGCTTTTAACATTTCTAAACGTGGCATACCTTCCGGTAACTTAGTGGCTATGTAGTACGCCAATCCTGACACCAATGCAGGGAAAAACCTAAATGGCATATCAGGGGTCTGTACACCAGCCCCTGCATCTTGTATACGCCGTAGTCTCCAGTACCTAACAATGTAATAAGGAGTCCCAACCGTTCCTTGGTCGGGAACAGGCCATACTGTAATAGTAGGATGGTCACGCAAACGATCTACCCAACACTGTATAGGTCTACCTTGCGTAAGTTTGTTAGGTATAGAAGCGTAATTATCTACACTAATACGAGAGAGATTCAGGTCAGTCTGTAAGGTAGTGCTGCCTTCATTAGTACGAATAACTTGTTCAAGCAAATCAATAGTATCCGCAGGGAGATTGTAAGTCGCAGTGCCTTGACCAAGATTCACAAACCCTTCGTCAATAGTCCACATATTCACCCCACGATTTGCCCACTCTATGGTAAGCAAATTCATGGAACGCCTAGCAGTCTTTAAATCGTAACCGGAGTGAAGCTCACGCCCAGCACGTTCAAAAGCTTCTTCAGCAACTTCTGTGAAGTCCATTGTGAATGCTGTAGTGCCAGACGTAGCCATACTTTAACGTCCTCTTTTTCTAACTGGGCCTCTCTTTTTAGCCCCTGGTCTACCACCACCTTTCATTTTTTTCATGGGCATCATGCCGCCAGTACGCATTTTTTTGGTAGTTGCCATACCTCCACCACGCATTTTACGTTTTTTAACTGGGCCTTTTTTCTTAGCACCTGCCATCTTGTAATCTCCTATAGAACTTATTACGTAATTTATACATGGGTTCTACGTCATATCTTTGAAAATACTTCTCGTAATAACCCAAAGACTTTAATTTTTCCGCAGCTTCTTCTAATTTAGATAGTCGCTGTACAAATACTAGAGCATATTCAACATCTGTTTCCGGTTCAAATTCTTCACTATCCAACAACTCTTGTTCGTCATCATCTGGATGAAACCCCATTATCCATAAGTCTCTGTCTTTATACATGTTTTCAGAAATACGCTGGTTAATTATGTCGTGGTATTTATGAAACCTGTCTTCTCTTTTTATAAACGCAGTATCGACTATGATTACTAAATCCTTGCTATCGTCCCAATTCTTTAAAGTATTAGAAAGTAGCCCGTAAGATTTATCTTCCTTGAAAACTATATCCACTTTCTTTTCTTTCCATGCCTTCCTAGCATAGGGACACGCTGGTATATCGTTAAACTCTGGGTTACGTGGTTCTAATACGTACTTAGACCAATCTTTAATTTCTTTAACTATGTCTGTTCTATCTTGTTGATTAATCATCGTTTTTTCTTTGCTGCGGGTTTTTTGCGCCTTGCCGCTTGGACTCTTCTTGGTTTACCCGCTGGTTGCCCTAACCTTTTCTTTTGTGCAATTCTTTTTCTTTTCTCTGAAGTAGTCATTTCAGAAGAGGTCTTAGGTGTTTTACTGGACACCCTTTTTGTTGGTCTACAATAAGGAGTACCCCTTTTCTCTCCTTTCTGTCGTCCACAAGCCTTGCCCGTTCGCACATCTTTCCAATCTTCCTTGAACCAACGTTTTAACGCAGCTCCCTTTTTAGTCTTACGAACGGCCACGAGCTTTTTTCTTCCTACATTTAGCTATAGCTCCTGACGCATACGCAGAAGGAAACACTCTGTACTGAGCTTTTACCTTTCGGTAACAATCATCATGGGTAGGGCCACCTGTATTAAATGCTACGGGTCTTATTCTACCCATACCTCTACATTTCATCATTTACGCCATACCCCTTAACGTCTTGGCTAAACGCGCACGTTGTCCTAATTTACCCGGTTCCTTGGCAGCGGCATTCAATTTCTTAGCAGGTATTTTCTCCCCTGCTTTTACCCCTAGCTCTTTACGTAACGCACCGGGTTTTTTTATAGCTTTTTGAATCCAGCCACCTTTTTTAAGTTTCCTGCTTTTTTTCGGCATCTTGTCTGGGTTCATTACACCCATGCCTCGACACTTCATCATGCAAGTTACCTCATTTAGCTTTTTTCTTTGCCGCCTTTTTAGGAGCGGCTTTTTTAGGTTCCGCTTTAGGTTTTGCTTTAGGGGCGGGTGTTTCGCCCGGATCAGGTCTGCCAAATAAGCCAACCATAGTATATCTCCTTAAAAATCAACTAGTTAAACTATTCTTCCACGAGTATGTCCCTTACGGGCAATACCGTCAGCTCGGCTTGAAGCACTGCTTTTGCCCACTTTGCCGCCTTTCTTCATCATGGTAGAAGCGCCTGAATATGCACCTTTACCCATAGCCTTCTCCATGCCTTTGCTTTCATCCCTACGAGATTTAAGGCTTTGGGACTTCTTGCCATTTCTAGCCCCCAAAGATTCATCTAGTCGGTCATTGTACCCCTGCTTTTTAACTTTACCACCAGCAGCCATACCGTCTAACCTATTCTTTTCAAAGCGTTTTTCACGATTAATCCGTAAACGCTCTTGCCGAGCATCCCTACCTTCTGCCCCACCCATACGTTCTTTAGGAGCAATCCGATAGATTTCATCATCCAGGTTACGAATAACCTTTTTGTCATGTCTTCTACTAGGCATACCGCCCTCCTTAAATTTTTTACCTTTGTCTGCTTTAACAAACTCTTTACCCACACTTTGTGGGACTCCTGCTTTCTTAGCAAACTTAGGACTGTTAGCTACTGCCGCCATAAATTTTGCTTGTTTCTTCGTCTTACTCGGCACTAACACTTCCACCGTTTTCTTGCTTGGCGCAGCCTAGAATTAGGGTTCTTAGCTGCTTTTGGGAACTTTTTCATCTGGCCAGCAGAACGTGCACAGAACGACTTACGCCGCTTTGCGGCCTTGCTCCCTTTCTTCACTTTACCGGTAACGGCTGTTTTGAGTTTAGAGCCGGGATTGTCCCTACGGTATTTAGCCACACCCTTCTTGGTCATACCTGCGCCAGATTTAGTCGGACGCTTATGGCCACCTTTAATGGTGTGGCCTTTCATGGTTCCCTTTGTCTTAGACGCTGGCATACGATTTAGTTACCGTAATTACTAACAAATACGTATCTGATGCGTTAGCTCCTACCGTAGTTACTAGAATATCTCCTGTACTACCTGCCCCACTGTTGTTAGGAATACCAAAATCTGAAAAATCAATGGTATCTTCCCAATCTTGTGGTAGGTTTAAAAGAGGTACGTTAGTAGTAGCGTCCCACAAAAGTTCTACACCCATCCCAATATTAGAAAAGGTAATCTTCTGTAAGGTAACTCCAGTACACGCTTGCTTGGTTACAGGGTCAGCAGACAGACTAGACACATCTACTAAAACTGCTTCAGATTGCCCTGTCCCATCACTGACATTGGTAAATTTCAAGACGGCAGTTCTCCCACCGTCCTGTATTACTTGGCTTGTAAGTGCATCGGCCATAATAATTTACTCCTCAAAGTTAGTATTAAGCACTAAACGGAGTAGCACCAGCACCGCCAGCAGCACCAAAACATACCGCTTCTACGTACCATGTGTTAGCAGAAACAATAGTACATTTAATAATACTGTCTATGTCACCACCAGTAGTGCCACCATTCCAAGTAAATGTAGTGTCACCCGGTGTAGCTAGAAACGTCTTAGTAAGTCCTGCTGAATCTACAGACATTGCATACCCTGTGAACACATCAGCTCCAGAAGGCTTAATGACCAGATCATTAGCAAGATCAAATGCGCTAATAACAATAATCTGAGCACCTAGTTGGTTCTGTTGGTCAGGAGCAGTTGGATCAGTAGGAGGAGTAGTGCTTGAAGGCACAGTATCCAATACCGCAGGAAGTGTAAGTTGTCCTGCTCCTGTTGCATTGTCTGAACCGTAAACATTGATTACTCCTGCATTACCCGGAGTAATGGCTCCAGTAGGGTTGCCATTGGAGTCCACAGTAGGAGCAGGGAATATTGAAAGAGCTAATGTAGTGTTATCAGCAGTAATTGTTTGTGCCGCACCCGGCCCAGCGGAAACAAATCCATTGAGTGATCGGACAGGGCCGGAGAAAGTAGTTCTAGCCATTATAAGTTCCTCTCATGCGAGTTAAGGTGTATCTGTCTGCATGAAGTCAGTCGGGGGCTGTCAGATACACGGGTTATTCCCGATAGTGAAGAAAGTGTACCCCAATAAAAAACCCCGCACAAGGCGGGGTTAAAATCATTACGATTTTGAGGGGTGGTCTAAGTAGCACCCGGTGAGCCGTATATACCCAGTGGGTCAGATACGCCGAAGCTATATCTCTCACGGGCTTTATAGCGGCTATTACCAGTATCAAAGTCAGCATCCATAGATGTAGACATTGGGGTACGGATAAAGTGCTTCAAACCATTTGGCACGTCAGTCATCAAGAACCACGCATTACCGTCAGTCAGATAGTTATTAACTGTATAACCCTCTGGAACTGTGCCGTTATTGCGAATGGCGTTGATGTCATTGTCAGCCGTGCTAACCCGAAGCTCAGAGTCCATCAAGCGTGTAGCAACGAATTGCAACGCAGGAGGAATAACAAGCTTACGAGGTTTAGCAGCAATCAACAGGCCACGCTCATCAGTCCAACCTGCTATTGAAATAACCGCTGCTTCTAAAGAAGTTTCGTTTAAATCAACACCAGTAGCTGGAGTGTTTGCGTTAGTTCCACCAGAAACTAGTGGATGCGCTGTTGAAAACAAAGTCTGGCCGTCCCCATAAGTAGGGCCACCAGCAAAACCAGTGTTGAGTATGGTTGCACCTTTAACCTGCTTGGTGTAAGCCATAGCTCTCGCTAGTGCCTTTGTGTAACGTGCAGAAAGCGAATCGTACAGGTTATCTTCAATAGCTTCTTCAGTTATTGAAAATCCCATAGCAATCGTTTCATTGACGTAACGCGCTGTGTAAGTTTCTTGGGCGTTGTCATAAGCAATAGCCGCGCCTTCGTTTTTAACGGGGGCAGCGCCAAAGCCTGATAACTTCACCTCTTCTTCAAAGGAACGGTCAGAAGTCTCTGTTTCAAAGATTTCCTTAGTTTCCTCACCATATCTTGCATACTCAAGGCCAAACAGGGCATTTAAACCTGGAAGGAGTTCCTTGAGGAGTTGCGCTCGTGAAATAGCCATATCTCAAGTCTCCTTATATACCTGTCTGGTTAGTGTAAGAATGTGAACCGGGATTAAACTTCACGATCACATCAGTGTATGCGTCACCAACTGTACTTCCCGGTGCGTCAACAAAATCAACGATTCTGAAAGCCCATCCAGCAGTAGTGTTGGTTGTTGCATCTAACGCAGTGTTCGAGTTACCTGTAGTAGTACTACCTGTAGAAGTCGATTGTACCGCGTCAAAATGCGCGTTTTGCCCTAAGTCAGCTTGCGTAATAGAACCCGCAGCTTGAGCTTGGAACAATGTATTGGGGTCATCTACGATGAATGCCAACGCATCATCAGCCACTGTACTAGCTGGCCAATACTGACGGTTAACAAAACCCAGAGTTGCATCTGTGTAGGAACAGCCCATGAACACACCTATTGTACCAGCAGGGAAAGGTGTTGAATTATCCCCATTGGTAGTTACTAGCTCAATAGTACCGTTGGCAGCAATCGCAACGACTGCACCATAAAACAGGTTAGTACCATAGCCAGAAGTAATAGGAAGCTTTCGAGTTGACCCCGCGTACGGAAGTCCCCCGATTTCATTCAAAGGCTTTAACCCATAAGGGGTTGCTGTTGTAGCCATTAGAATATCTCCTAAATTATCCTTTACCGAAAGTGACTTTAGTAGACCGCTCATTAAAGATTGGCATCCTAGAATCAGACTCTCGCATTAAGTTATTGTCTACGGAACGTATTTGCGCTTCATTAGTTTCTTTGTAATAAGCACTGCGTTCCTCAACAAGTTCTTTGGGTGCTTTGCAAAGCATTAAACCGCCCATGACAATATTGTCTTTGAAACGGTCATTCTCAATACTCACCAACTGAATCTCAGGGTGGTCTGAGGCTTTACACGGTTCCCAACCTTCTCGTAGTTTGGTAGAAACGTTGGTAGGATCAGGTTGACCGTTGGTAGAAACGCGAACCCAATGGAAAGTGTAGCCATCTTGTGGGGTAGGGTCAGGTAAAAGCTCTGGCCTCTTCCACGCTTGTCTACGAGTTTTCCGTTCGTTGGTTTCTAACTCTCTGTCTACTCTACTCTCTGCCATTTTCATTTCCCCTGTAAACTTAAATCTGCAACCGATTGGGCGTAATCTTCCAGCGGTACTCCAAGACGTTTCGCTAAAGCAACTTGTGTTTGCGATAATGTAACCTTGTTAGGTTTCGTGCTCCGCGTAGCGGGTGCAACCACATTGCTCGATTTCTTCTTGGGCGTTTCCGGTTCATCTTCTATTCCCTCGTCAAACTCCGCAGGGAACACTTCGCGCATCCGAGAGTTAATCCTCTCGTAGTATTCATCTGAGCGAGGGTCAATTTTCTCCCTCGTTAATTTGTTATGCAGCCCTAATGCCAACGCTGTCATTTCATCATTTGAACCAAACCACGGGTTTTGTTCGCGCCATGCTTCAGCTTTTTCATCTTTAGCAGGTGGTGTAGCTGCAAGTTGTTGTGATTGAACATTATTTTTGTCTTCTTGTAAAGATTCTTCTTTCTCCACAGCGCGAGGTTTTATACCCGCTACTTTGTCTGCTCGTATTTGAGCAGTGTTAAGTTTAGTCTGTGCCTCGATTATCGCGTCTGTCTCACCTGAGTCATACGCTTGTTTATACTCCCGTTTAGCAGCCTCTAGCTGTGCGTCCGCAGCACTTTTGGCTGTAGCAACAAACGCATTATGGGTAGTATCTCCCTCTTTCTTTAGCTTTTGATTCTCCGCAACCAACTTTTGAGCATAAATCACAGCCGCTTCTTTCTCTCGCTCCGCTGCTTCTTTGGCCCTGCGCTCGTCATGGTAGCCTTTACTGAAGTGTTGTATTCGTTTTTTGACTTTTTCAGAATAATTCTCTAACTCTTCATTAGTTACTTCTTCAGGGGGTTCGGAAGGTTTACGGCCTCTATCAGCTTCAGGGGTGTCATCAACTACTTCGACCTCTACTTCCTTGTCTTCTACCACTTTTACTTCCCGTGGTTCTTTCTTAGGTTTCTCTATAACTTCACGGCCTACAGCCCCCTCCACCTCTATATCTGGTGTTTTCTCTGGGGTATCAACTTCTACTTCTGCTGCCGCTTCCATCTTGTCTGGATCAGGAAACTCGTACTCTACTTTTTGTATAGGCATAATTTATTCCTCAATTTGCACGAGCTATTACGCTCGGATCATCAACGACAGCCTCAATAGAATCGTCATTCATTAGACGATACTCTTGGTTGCCAACTTTAAAACGTGTCCCGGTATTAGCGCGAAACATTACATAGTCACCTTGTTTACACCAAGGGCCAGTAGGGAATCGGTCTTTGTCCGCATAAGCTTGGTCACCCATGTCAAGCACTAACCCTATCGTAGACAGAATGTACTCATCACGGAGAGTCTTAGCGGCTTTGACAATACCACCATCAAATGTTTCTTCTATGTTAGGTAACGCAATAAGTACCCTATACCCCACAGGCTTGGGGATAAGAGCATCTAACTTGTCTTGCGCCATATCTTCTTCTTTCAATTTCTCCTTACGTTTTATCTCTAAAGCCGTCATTTCAGTCATCTTGGTTTTCCATGTGTATACGCGAGAGGTCATTTATTTCTCGTAATGCGGTGTCCAGACCCCGAAGCACACCACACACTTCTTTATAATCGGCGTAATCTTTAGCTGCGCCAGTTCTTATAAATTCTTCGCTAGACCGTTTTTGGTCTGTAATTCTATCTACTAGCACTTCAAAGACATTCTTTGCCATTACCTATCCTCTCGGTCATCGCGGTAGGCTTCAGACGCATCACGATGCGCTTCGGCTCTAGTTCGTTTTTCTTCGCCAGCAGCTTTGGAGATGTCTAATATAGTTTTAGCTTCCTCTATATCGTTCTTAGCCTCTGCCTGTTTATTTTGTGAGGCTATCCTGTTAGCTTCCAGGGCCGCATTGGTTTGTGCTTTTTCTCTATCCAAGTTGATACGTTCCTGGTCAAGCTCTATATCTGCTATATCTTTAGCCGCTTTACGCTGCGCGTCTTGCTCTTTGATTGCCAACTCTCGCTGTGCCATTTGGAATACAGGGTCTTCAGCTTTCTGCTGTGCAGCAGCTTGTTGGGCTTGCGCCTGTTTCTGTTGCGTAAGCTGTTGCCCCGCTGAAGCCATAAGACTTGCCAGTTGAGCAGCCTGTTCTTCAGGCAACTCTGCGTTTGGTACAGGTAGAGGAGCACCGATCTTCTCTTCCATCTGCTGCCTATACAGGAAGGCCATGTGTTCAGCAATATGAGCTTTAAGTGCTGCTACAGTTTGCTGTCCTGTAGGGGTCTGCCCTAGCATTGCTGCTACTTGTGGATCAGCAAGGAAAGATTCATGCACCGCCATGTGTGCCCTATGGTCTTGAAATATAAAGGCTTTTATTGGGCTACCATTAAGCGCATCCATGTTCTCACTGACCGGATCAGTTGGTTTCTCATCATCCTCAGTGGGTACAAGTTTATCTGCGTTCTTAATACCTAAGACTTCAATCATCTGCCGATGCAGTTGAGGTAGGTCATAGATTTGTGGGTTGGCCTGTGCCATCTGAAGTACGGTTTGGTATTGCACAACGCGCTGTGCCATCGTACTACTATTGGGATCGCTGACAGGAATTACTTCCACCGTGGCATAGTCGGCTTGGCGGGCACGAGGAGAGCCACGGTCAGGCTCATAACCGTACTCTAGTGGGGCATACTCAGCCATAATCGCTCTGAGCAGCTTAAATTCCTGCTTCATAGCGTAGTGAACACGGGATTGAACCGCAGCCATTGGCTTTAAGGTACGCTCTAACAGAGCTAATGTTGTACCGACAGGCGCATTTGCGCTCATATCGGAGATATTCATGTCTGAAATAGCCCCTAATCTGCGGCCTTCTTCAGTAATCTTGTCTAATAGAGCTAATAACGTCTGACTTGGCTCTTTGTAGGGCAACGGGAGGATATTCTCGCGGATTGACCCGCTAGGCACGTCCACATCACGGAATTCACCCGGCCCAATGGGTGTATCGCCCGTAGTTACCCGCATTCCACGGGATTTTAGGCCACCTGGGAGGTTAGATAACGTACCTGCGTCCACTAATTGACGAATTATGGAGGTTCCAGCCCGTGCATAACCCCCAATAATGTGAATTAGTCCCAATCCGTAGAAACCAAACCCCGGAACGTACACATAATGTACAAAATGTTGGCGTTTTAGCATCAATGGATCGTCAGGATTCCAGTTTCTACGCACTGCCAGCACTGTTCCTGTGCCTTTTTCGATGGTAACTACGTAAGGCTTGGCGATTTGCAGGTCATCAGCCTGTTTATCCGCGCCATCTACTTCATCAATCACAATATCCGCGTGGATTTCATACACTGCGTAGCGATCATCCGAAGAAAGAGAGATTCCAGACTGTTCAGCCTTGGCTTCTTCAATGTCTGTGGTGAAAGATACAGGGTCACCAAGGTCTACTTCCCGATAAAACCCCTGATCTTGCAGTTTTACCATCTCATTCTTGGTCTTACGCATCACATGGGTGACACGTTCGGCTGATTCTAGGTTAGATGCGCCGTAGGGGACGATCATGTCTTCCGCTGGAATGTAGATTGCCGTCTGCCGATCAAGGTTTGGATCAAAATAAATCTTTTTAAATGCCGAACCAGCCAACCCAAGGCTGTATAACAGCCTCTCATGCTCTGGCCTGTACTCCACCATCACATCAGTCAGCTCGTAGTTCATATCCGTTTTGACACGATCTGCGGCATCCTCCTTTTCGCGGGTCATTTCGCCCAGTATTTTAGTTTTAACTGGGCCAGCCGCTGGGAATGTCTCACTCATAGCCTCTGCTTGGAACCGTATAGCCGCTTCAGCAAGCACGGTGCTGTACACACCACAGGCATTTTCCCAAGGTTCAGTCCTGTCCTCGTAACTAAACCCAAGCACTTCCAGACCTTTAACGAAAGTCTCAGCCCAATCACGGCGTGAGCCTATATCCCCATCCACCGCTTCTATTAAATTACTAGACAATTCATTAAGTTGCCCGTCATCCATATACTCAGCCAGATTAGCCTCGAACGGTGCATTGGCAATGTCCGAGTCGGCCATATCAGGAACCAGGGTTATCTCTACACCCCCATCCTCCAGCGCCGTTATCTCTGGTTCTATAGCAATCTCTAGCTGCTCTGTGACTTCTACTTCTTCACCTTGTGGCCCTGCAAATAAACTTTTCTCAATAGCCATAATTATATCCCTTCCATCACACCCCATTTGTTTAACGGACAACTTGCCTTTTTAAAAAACACTTTAGCGGGCATCAAGCACCCGCATTGTTTGCACCTATTAAGTCTAGGGGTTAGTTGCGGGCACTCTTTACACACAGCAAGTCTTGCCAGTGCTTGTCTTTTAACTTCTTCACTAAACAACGGTAAGTTCTTGGTTATCCACTCTTTAGAGGCGTTATCTAACATTAGTAGTAACCGCCCCTACGTTGTTTGAAATACTCTATCTCTTCTACTTCATCTGAAGGCAGCCGTATGAATCCACCCTTGCGATACCGCATCAGTGCCAAAGATACGGAGTCCACGTAGTCATCATGCTCCCCTGACGGGAATGCTGCCACTTCATCAATTACTTCTTCAGCCCAACGTCTGTTGGGTGCCCATACCATACCAGAGGCAAACAGATCAGACACGGCATTTAAGCGTGTTATCTTGTCATTCCCTTTGGTCGGAGTAAACTCCTGCACCGGTATACCCATCGCCCGTAGCTCNTAGATCAACGGGGAACCTGATGCCTTCTTCTCCACAATCAGTGTATCGGGTTGCCACTCCATGTACTGTTCCACTGCGGTTTTCTTCAGTGACGGAAACTCCATCCTGTCCCTAAAGGCATTGAGCAGTATCAAGTTTGCTTGCTCTACTCCGTTGTCATCATCCTGATAAAACACACCCCATGTNGTNCAAGCCGAGTAGTCAGCNCGATTGTTCTTCTCAAACGCCGTATCCCAAGCCATCAACAAAAACTCACAAGCAGGGGGTTCCTCTTCTTCCCAGGGTTGCCACCACTCCCGTTTTACAATGGCTGATGTTTCCGATGTCGGCTGCTGCTGGTACTGAGCCATCCACTTGGAATTAGGCAGTTCCTCCCGTAAGGCTTCCAGCTCCTTACGCTCCCAGAACTCAGGCCACAACGGTGTGCCACTAGGCATAAGTGCAGGGAATTCAATGACTTCCCAATCATCCCCTCCACGTTCCGCTGCTGCTTTCAACACTTTAGCGGTTAGGTCACGCAGACTCCAACGAGTCATAACAACGACAATAGCTCCACCCGGTTGCAGACGCTGCCGTGGCCCTGATGTGTACCACTCATAAGTCTTGTCGTAGATGTCAGGGTTTATCTCAGCCAGTGCTGCTTCTTGTTCCGAGTGAGGGTCGTCAATAATCAATAAGTCCGCGCCCTTACCAGTAACCGCGCCGCCCACACCAATCGCAAAATAATCTCCACCTTTGCTGGTGTTCCAGCGCCCTGCTGCCTTGCTATCTGCTGATAAGTGCAAGTCAGGGAATATCCCATGAAAGGCATCCTGATCTACAAGGTTCCTCACCTTACGACCAAACCCTACCGCCAACTCTGCGGTATGCGAGGTCTGGATGACCTTCTTGTGGGGGTACTGTCCCAGAAACCACGCAGGTAATAAATAACTAGCAAACTCAGACTTAGTATGACGAGGAGGCATATTAACAATAAGCCGCTTACACTCGCCACGAGCCACACGCTCGAACGCTTCAGCCATCTTCGCATGGTGTTTCCCGCTGATGAACGTAGGCCACATCTGTTTTACAAACTCAATAAACCGCGTCTCAGCCTTCTTTTTCTGTTTTAATTTATCAAGATGTTCTAGTTCAGCCAGCAGTTTTTCCTGCTCTGGCTGTGAAAGCAATGGAAGGATGGAAGGTATATCCCTGAGACTGATGTTCTCAAAGGGGGATGATGCGCTATTCGCCATCTGTTTCTAAAACCCCAAACTCTTCATCCAGTTCCTCTCGTATTTTTTGTTGGTTTAACTTACCAAACTCTTCATCCAGGGGGACTACATCTACTACCGTAGCGTTAAGTAAGTTCTTAACCTTCTCTTTGATTGCCTTTTCCAGCTCCTCTGGACTCTTGTAGTTAATGGTAATCTCACTTCTTTCAGTGAAAACCCCAATATCACTATGCTTACCAAGAAGCTCTAAAGCCTTTAGCTCGTAACGCGGGTCGCCGCAGTCAGCTATTTCCATAAGTTTGTTTGTTATAGCGGCCCTGGCCTGTGCTGCATCCATCGCAAGCTGGGAACCGTAGGTACGCAAAAACGCAGCCGCAGCAAACGCCGTGGTCTGGTTTGTCAGGTTTGATGGTTTCTTTGCTTCCGCTACTGCACGCAGTAGTTCTTTCTCGCGTTCGGCATCGCCCTCTGCAACATCAAGGGGTGCGCCTAAAGATTCCTGTATCTCTGCTGTGTTGCCAGCTACCGCCATCTCTTCCAGAAGAGTCGCAGGTTTCTCCTCTGACAAATCATAGGGGACGGGGTGATCCTTTGTAGGTTCTATCTGTACTACAGACATATCGCAGGTATCCAGTACCGGTTTTGCGAAGTGTAGCACAGGTATACCCCCTGTATTCAAGAGGAGGTATGGGACTCCAAAGGGGGGTATTGTTACAAAACCAGGGGTGGGGTGCGAGTCAGACGGGTACAGGAAAAAGGGGGAGGGGGGTAAGTTATTGATTTACTTAGAGTTTATACTTTGGAGTTGTCAAAGTGTTTCGTATTTTGAGCATATTATTAAGTACAGGTGGTGGGCTACTGAGTCTAGGTAAAAAGGGGGTACCCCCTGGGTACCCTCCTTAACCGGAGCGAAGCGAATAAAGAGTGCCCTCGACTTGTCGAGGCATTAGACCGAGCGAGGCACGAGCGAGCGATTTTTTCAGGACAAAAAAAACCCCAGTATAAACTGGGGCTTGATTGGTTGGTTGGCTAATCTTCTTATAATGGTGCGTCTGTAGTTGTGCAAACTAGGCGTTGTGGGAACCATGCTTCACAATCACAACACCGGCTCCACCATCCTTGGGTTTTAGCTATTGGGCCGTCTTGAGCGGGTAACCATTTATATCCATCTATTTTTGTGGACTTGCATTCTGGACAAATTAACTGCCCATTATCATCCTCGTTATCGTAATAGTTTCTTACTGCTAGGGATAAATTCATGTCCTTGTTCCAGTAATGAGCGCCCGACAATCGGGCGCTCTGGGGTTAATGGTTAAGATGTTTGCTTTGCTTTATAAGGTCGGCCGATCTTCTCAAGTGCTGCCTTTAATAACTCACCTGCTCCAGATAGGTTTTCAATGTCATCGTCTGACAGTTTGAATTGCCCTCTGTATACATTAAGCTTTGCTTCGCTGCACTCTGACCATGCATTGATTAACGGAGTCAATTCTAATTCGCCACGTTCGAAAGGATGGCGCTCTCTGCTTGGATTGCCGTCTTTTTTCTTAACCTCTGGCTTGCCCTCTACCAGTTCACGCCCTGCGTTCTTAACCTCTCTGACAAACTGGGCTGGGTTGGAATGATTACGCGCTGCTGCGGTGTCTCTGATCTTGGTTCTAAATGGCTCGAAGGCTGCACCGGCCGTTCCAGCTTTGTCACTGGCTTTTGAGTTGTACCAGTCGGGAAAATCTGCGCCTATTTCCATATTAACTTTAATCGCTGCTGTTCTGGTCGCGCCTATCTTGGCCCGTTCTGCTCCGCACGCCGCTGTGACTATTGCAGTTATATCAATTTCGCTAATTGCCTTCTGCACTATATCGACCGCTGCATCTGCGTAGCGTGCGAAATCGTCTACACTAATAACTGCACTCTGTACATCTACTGCGGTCGGGCCGTTCGTGGTTACTTTGTCTAATATACTCATTCTATCTGTCTCCTGAAATGTGCTCTGGCTGCACACGGAATTGTCGCCAGTGATCCAATAATAACAAACACCTTTATATATACTCTGCTATGTGTAGACGAATAAATAATTTATTTTGAGCCTATAAGAATCTTATAGATTGACGAACTTTAATCAGCCTCTGGCTGATGATAGTAATCCAGGTGGTGAGCGGCCCTTGTATTTACTGGGCTGTAGGCTACCGGTTGCTTTCCGACTTGATGATAGTATCCAAGCGGTGCTTGGATAAAAACTAAAACGTACTACAATGATACGTTTATTTTCTAATGTTATGTTTAATGTTACACTGTAAGCTACTGATAACGTTAAACAAAACACATTGTTACGAATGTTACGCTAAAAAACAAGGCATTACTTTTTTGCTCTATGCTTAGGCTGCTCTGCACATGAAAAAGGAAAATCCTGCATATAGTGTCTTATTCTTAAAAACTCGTAACAATATAACAATACAAATAAAAATCGCTACACCCCGCACCTTTGCTGAACCCTTGTGTGTACTACACTGTTATACCCGCCCATAACACCAGCATAACAATACCCCTACTTTTGTAACATCCCCAAACCACTCAGGACTCAACTTGTAATTCTGACAAAAACGTAGTACAATGTTACAATGTTTTTATGTCTGGTAAACGANCAACGTCACGACCCTATAAGATTCTTATACCGTGACGAACATAAATTCATACATCACGACTCTATAAGATACTTATACAATCAGGAGAACGATATGGCTATATGTACACAATGTGGTAAGCCTTACTCACACGCACGCTACCTATTAGGCAAACTCACTTGCCTGACGTGTGGTGAACAAGCAGCACAACAGAAGAAGCACACTGTGGTTCCGCTGCACAAATCAAACTACATAGTCCCAGCCAACAAGAGTGAAGTACGCGGTATCAACAACAAGGGGGGATTCACCCGATGAGTGAAGACAACTTCGAAAGCTTGAATATCCATGACCCACACAATGAGCACGTATGGGTAGAGACTACACCTACTTGGGTAACAGTACTCAAGGTAGCAGGGTTCATAGCAGGTGGAATCGGACTGTTCGCTGTATTCAGTCTGTTCACAATCATCATGTTCCAAGTGGGAGGGTAAGCATGGCTATATACAAACCAAGACGGCCACGCCAATACCATGTGCATGAGGCGATACGTGAGTGGAACAAACAGCTCTCCGCACTTAGACAGCACCAATGCCCGTGTCGTACAGGCACTATTGCACGAAGATGTTACGCCTGAACAGATTGCGGATATGCGCGTAGGGCTAAGAAAATTGTACAAATCTGCCAACGAGGTTTATGGCAAGTTGGTGGAGAAGTACAAGAATGAATATGCCGGTGGTAGAAGATTAACTGACCGATTACGTAGTCCAACTTTAGCCGTCAAACTAGCTGAATTGGCTTGCGGGGACAACGAGGAGAAATAGCAATGAGTGAACCAAAGAAAAGAGGGCGCAAACCTCATACAGAGGGACAACGCAAAGCCGCTAAGAAAAAACATATAGAGGCTTACGCAAGCGTAAACGTACCGAAGACTGTACATGGGAGAATTACGCAAGCCCAAGCAGTGCTTCAGCATAAGTTAGGTGAGGTGGTAGGGTTGCAGAATCTTTCAGTAACTAAAGGCCAAACACTCACAGCTATTATAGATGAGTGGCTTGAAAAGAACGATCCAACAGGGGAACTAAGAAAAGGAGAACAACAATGAGTGACAAAGATAAAGAACTCAGTGACTTACTAGCAGAGTACGACCCTGAGACTTTGCGAGAGTGGGTAGATAAAGCAGAGAAGAAGGCGCGAGATAAACGTGCGCCAGTGGAACCATTGAAGCAAATCACTACGCTTATCAAGAAGAGTACTGGTAAGCCTGTAGAGATAGGCAACGTGGTGCATGACCGACAGGGGCGTAGGTATTACATACAGTCCATAGGCCCACGCAGTATGACTTGCGTATCCATGTGTGAGCGCAAGTATATATCCACCGCGAGTCATCACGACTTTGGGTGTTACATGAAAGGTTCGAGCGTACATGACGAGGGCTATGACGGTGCGTCAAAAGCCAAGCAACAACTACGCGAGTACTGGGAAAGTAGTTTAATCATCAAACAGTGAGTCTCACGACCACATAAGATACTTATACAATCAGGAGAACGAGAATGTCAGAAGATCAAAACAAGCCAATATTTACATCATTAGCCGGTGCGGTAAAACTCATAGCTAACACACCAAGAGTGCGCTTCTTGCTACGTGGCGAACCTGGGGTCGGTAAGAGTGCTATTGTGAAAGAGCTTAAACGCTTACTTGGCTACCCCGAAGCTTACGTGGACTGCGCTAACTTATCACTGGGTGACTTGGCTATACCTGTACCCAACCATGAGAATGGGACAATCAACTGGTATCACAATGCACGTTTCAAGTTGCAGCTAGGTGAACCAGTTATTGTGATGCTTGACGAATTCCTTAAAGCCGGTGAAGAAGAAATGAATATGCTTCACCCCATGCTAGAGGTAGACAACCCACGGCTAGGTGATGTATCTGTCCCTGAAGGTAGCATTATCTTTGCTACCAGTAACCTAGACTCTGATGGTGTAGGCGATCAACTGGCCGAGCATACACGCCAACGTGTCGTGGAGTTGATTATACGCAAACCCAACGCAGAGGAATTTTTGAAGTGGGCAGCGCAGAACAACATCAATCCTACTATGCGTGCTTGGGTGGATCGTTACCCATACGCGCTTGACTCTTACGTTGATGGTAACGTCAACGAGTTCAACCTTGACCCAACCAAACCCAACCGCAACGTGGTATCCCCTCGTGTATTTGAGATAGCAGGTAGATTGCTTGACCAACGGGCAGCCATCAACGATGACGATGCCTTACTTGCTGCACTGTGTGGGGCGGGGGGCAAGCCGTTCGGGGAAAGCCTGATGGCCTTTGTTCATTACCAAGATCAGATGCCTAAGTTCCAGCAGATTGTAGATGATCCGTTCAACACTGACATACCGCACGAAGTGGGAGCACGAGCGGTGCTTATCTATGGGCTAGTACACAGAGCTACCCCTGAGAACTTTGCATCATTGATGGACTACATCGAGCGCATTGAAGACCCTGAGTGGCAAACAGTGTTCTGCCTCAACGTGGCAAACACCAACGGTAAGAAGATGATTGCGTTTACTGATGGGCGGTTCGCTAAGTGGCTTGAAGAAAATGAGGACATACTGTAATGCAACTAGCACCTAAAACACACATGACTACAGAGAGACGCTTTACTGCTATTCGCGTAAGGGTAATGCGCAGTGCTCAGTTCGTACAACTGACTGGTCTATTGATGTATGGCAAGCATGAGATTGTCGATGATATACCGACAGCATGTACCAATGGGGTAGATGAGAAGTATGGGCGTGCTTGGATAGAGCGATGGAATGATAAGGTGATTGCTTTCACTATTGTTCACGAAGCTCTACACAAAGCGGGCCGACACTTATGTATCTATTACAGGCTATATGAGAAAGACCCAAAGATTGCCAACCAAGCTTGTGATTACTGGAATAATGCCAAGGTAAAGGAAGCTGACCCCAACAACTTAGTGACCGAGTTTCCCTATGGTGACGATGGAAAATGCTTGATTCTCTACGATGAGAAGTACGTGGGGTGGGACATCAAGCGCATCTTCTATGACCTGTACCAAAAGAAACAGGAGCAAGGTCAGGGTCAAGGTCAGGGCCAAGGCCAAGGGCAAGGTCAAGGGGGTGATGGCGAGGGTATGGAATCCTTNGACTCCCATGAGTGGGAAGATGCTCAANGTGAAGGTGAACAAGCCGAGAAGGTGAAGCGTGATATAGATCACGCCATCCGACAAGGACACTACGCTGCACGCCAACATGGTAGTGGGGGTGGCACAGATGTGCTTGGCCTCAATGGTTTACTTGCACCGCGCATTGCATGGGAGCAAGAGCTGCGCGTGTTTTGGTCTAGTAGTGTCAGGAAGAAAACAAAGAGTACGTGGGCCAGACCCAACAGACGGCACTTACCACAAAACTTGATACTCCCCTCCCGTAAGGGTAACGGGATAAACGAGGTGGTCTATGCGCGTGATACGTCTGGGTCTATGAACCTGAAGAACCGCTTGTCTCGTGTGACAACAGAAGTTTTGGCTTTGGCCAAGCTAGTGCACATTGAGCGCATACACTTCATTGACTGGGATGGTGAGGTGGAGAGGCACGAGGTCTACAGTAGTGACCAGTTGGAACAGGCAGACATGACCCTGAAGCCTACGGGTGGGGGTGGGACTGACCCTAGTTGTGTTTCGGATTACTTGCGTGAGCACAACATCAAACCCGATTGCATCATCATGGCAACTGACGGTGAGGTAGGTAACTGGGGTACATGGCAATCACCCCTGCTCTGGGTAATTACTAACAATGACCCTATCGTTGCACCGGTAGGTAAATCAATTCATGTGGAGGATGATTAGATGAAAGGAATAATTAAATTGGGATGGCAAGAGTATGTCATGGACTTGGAAGATGCGTTAGAGGTACTAGAGAAAATACAAAGCGCAGAACGGTTTGAAGAACATGAGAACCGTAAGACCAAAGAAGTCACATACCATGTATGGAAAGAAGGCGCAGGTGCTGTGCGCTTTAAGTTGGACACAATAACTGACAATGGTTACAGGGCAGCTAAGTTGCTAGGTAGGCATGAAAGCTAACGTGGTGACCCTATAAGAAACTTATACAATCAGGAGAACGATATGTTTGGACAGATAACAGATATGCCCTTCTTGCGTAATTACGCAGAGGCTTTGGAACACTATGAAAGTATTAAACCTATAAGGGGGAGCAATAACCTACGCCCGATATGTGATACCCCCAACGGTAGACGCAAGAAACACATGGAGATAAGGACTACTAAAGTAAATGGTATGAACGCTGTAGTGTGCCGTCTCTATGACACTGATGTAGTTACTTACCTAGAGTCGGATGAAGTCTGGTTCAAGACAGGGGGGTGGTCAACCAACACTACCCATGACTTTGCCGACAAACTACTGGCAGGGTGGGGTAATTACATAACAGTGTTCACCAAGAATGGTCGCACAGAGTTGCATTGCAATGGGGAAGGGGTAGCCGTTGACAGGGGTGACACCATCAAACTCAAGTGGGATGACACTTCTACGTATTCCCCTGGGTGGAAGTTTGTAGATAAGCCACAACAGTACGAATACCGAGTCAATCGTAAGGCTATGAATAAGCGCATGAGAGAAATGGAATCGTTCATTACATTTACTAGCGGACTGCTAAAGGTGATGGACTTCAAAGAGTTGGGGAGAATAAAAACTTTTCTTGAAAAATACAAGACCGTTGTAAGATACGAGGATATTACTCCCTCTACGTTTGACCTTGACGCTTATTCCTTAGATTTTTTACACGGCATATACAACGTAAGGAGTTGCTTCACGCTACACGAAATAGCGTGTAGTGGGGTGAGAGGAGAGACAGCCACGCAGGTAGCAATGTTCATGCTTGTAAACGCAGGTAGCTACAGTTGGGGTAACTCCATTGACTACCCACCTACTAACCAAGCAATTAGAAAAACGTTTGGTAAGTTAGTTAAACATTTGTTCTTTGATGAGGTGTTCATGCGCGTAGCATCAGACAGACCACCTTCAAACAACAACGAGAAGTTCATAGATGTACCTTTTAAACTCGCCACTACATAAGAAACTTATACAATCAGGAGAACGATATGAGTATTGACCAAAGAGCATTACTAGTAGAGTTAAACATATCCACTTGGACAGCGAACAAGTTGGACAGGGGTAAGACAGACCAGATACTACACGATAGCAAGGCCGGTAATCGTGCAGGGAAATTCCACAAGAACTTAATGGCAGGGACATCACTAGTCAAGGACTTGTCCGATTTTGCTGCTCAGTGTAGGACTTGGAACAATAAGCAAACACTACCTTGGAAAGACAAAGGCCCACGCGCTGTACCTACTAGCATGTACCTAGAGTACAAGAAGGGTATCAATGAGAGGTGCGTAACATTCTGGGACAAGGTTGAGGGTGTAGTGCAAGGCTACGAAGCAGCTAAACACACCGCACGTCTACACTTGGGTGACTTGTACAACCCTGATGACTACCCACACGCTGAACAAGTACGAGCTAAGTATGGGTGGGACTTTGAGACAAACATGATACCCAAGTCAGGACATTTCATGTTGGATGTACCTGCGGAAGAACTGGCAGAAATGAAAGACTCATGTGAGGCCAGAGTCAATGAACGTTTCAAGGAAGCCATGCAGGAAGCGTGGAACAGATTGCATAGCATGTGTGCAGATATGAGTAAGAAGCTAACAGAGAATGAAGATGACAAAAAGAAAAAGAGGTGGCATGACTCTTTTATCAGTAACCCTCTGGAGTTATGTGCTCTGCTCTCTCACTTAAATGTAACCAATGACCCTGAGTTGGAGCGTGCGCGTGCACAGCTTGAGCGCACCATACAGGGGGCAGACATTGAAACCATTAAGGAGTCGGCTGCAACACGAGAAGCATTGAAGCGTGATGTAGATTCAATCATTGAAGAATATGAGTGGTAAGGAGATAACGATGGATAACTTTGATTATTACAAAATCAAAAAGAACGGGGAACCCCTCTTTAATAACGTAGGTAAAGACCCCTACCTTAACAACTCGCATAGAGGTTTACCTAAAGCTGACCCTTTAGGTAGGCCGTATGTCATATCCGTATCCAGCATAATGGAGGAATTGATGCACGCTGTGGTTAGCCGTTGGCGTGCCAGAGACTTGATCTTTACGATTAAGGACTGGGTTCCAATACAAGTCGGTCACGACACAACTAAAGAGTACGTCATAGCTATTAGGACTATGCACGTAATGGAAAGAACACGTAATGGTGTTGAAAGTTGTGGAGACATACGTGCATGGGGTGAGGACAAAGACTGGTTAAGAAAACAAGACTTTGATGGTATGGGTGTGCGTTCGTCATCGTTAGGGTATGGCCATCGGGAAGCCAAGCTTGAGTTTGCCAGTTCGAGCCTAACACAAATGAAAAAGAAAAAGATAAATAGCCGTAGTTACACAGTGACTACTACTGTAATCAAAAGAGCTATAGACATCTTTGAAGAGCACATGCACCCCGTTGATAATGACCACATACTAAATGAGCGTAGTAAGCTAATGAGAGAAGTGCGTCATAGGGTATCTAAAGATAGGTTTGACTTGAATTATGAGATTGACCGTTTGATTAACTTTAAACCGGTGCGTCAAGTGATTGAAGAAACCTTACCCCAACTTTATTCACAAGCTTACAAATATGTAACTGACAAGAATGAATATCAAACTCAATTACAGGTAATGAAAGACTTGAAAGAACGGGTTATCGACCAAGAGATACACGAGAGTGTGGTGTTTGGCAGTTGGCTGTCGGGTAATTACGGAGACTCAGTTAAGCGTAAAGAGTGCTTACCGGAGTATGGGTATGAGGTGTTTTTACATACAGATGAGGACACCAAGCGGTTTGGGAAACCTTGTTCCGTTAAATACTACAGTCTAGGTGAAAGCAAAATACGTCACTTTGATCGCGTACCCGTCACGTTGCGTAGCGCAGTGGGTATGTTGAAACTAGTAGAGGATGATTCCTTTGTGAAGAACGTAGGCTTTCGTGTAAACGAAAAACATTTTTTCATAGCAAAAGAGGTAGGCGGAAATGAAAGAAGCAATGGTTAAAATAAACGTGCGCTTACCTGCGTATGTGGTAGAACATTTCAGGCAGCACGATAACTATACAGGTGCGGTGCGGACGGTGCTTAAAGATTATGTCGATGCACTTAATTCTCCAGTGTTGATTGAAGGGGAAACTTATGAAGCAGACGAATAAGGATAAGCTAAAAGCGTTGGAGGCAAACTTAGCTGTAATGACTAGGAAGTATGAAAGTTATGAAGCTAAGTTGGATGCGCTTTATCACCAGCGTAAAGCATTGAGGCAAGAGAAAGGAGCGTGTGCGGACTTGGTGAAAGAGTTGAAGGAAGAACGAGTGAGGTTGACTAAAGCCGTAGCACGTAACGAGTACAGCCAAACATACTCCAAAGTACAGAAACTATGTAAGAAGTATGACATAGAGTATGACGTAGATATTGTGAACTCGGACTACGACTACGACTTGGGTGTGCCTATAAACAGTCGCACTTATTGGGTAAGCCAACCAGATTGGCTAGAAGGGGATGACCCTTTAGTGGATGGGCATTACGCTCACAGTATGCGAGGGGTATGGTCTCTCGTAGACTTTTACGCCAAGCACCATCCCGACCATCCTGACCATGCTAACCGTGAATATAACGAAGGATACGAAGGAGAACGATGATGAGTGAAATAAAACTAACGAAAGAGCAAGTGCAAGGAAACATTGTTGAGATGTTACAGCAAGTAGAGTACTGGCAAGACGTGGTGGATAACTGGCCGAGTGATGCCAAGTATCTTATTTTAAAAAACAAAGAGGAGAACGAAGATGAAGAAACAAAAGGATGATGGGTCTTGTCCTACTCTAGCAGAGGTACGCAAGCAAGACCCGACAATGAACAAAAGCAGATACGCATCTTATAAGCGGGGATGGCTACAAGTTAAAAACAAAAAGAAATCCTGACCCTATAAGATTCTTATACCTTCACGACTAACCCCGCCCAGTGCGGGGTTTTTTATGTCTTTACAAAGTCCAACCTATAGTCTATCCTTTCTGGATGGCTTTAACTCCTGAGAAAAAAGTTAAGAACAATGTAGTGCGTTTGCTAAAGGAACGCGGTGCTTATTACTTTTTCCCTGCTAGTTACGGTATGGGGCGTAGTGGTGTGCCAGATATTGTGTGTTGTTTACATGGACAATTCATAGGCATTGAGTGTAAAGCCGGTAACAATAAACCTACCCCATTACAAGAACGAGAGCTTGCAGCTATTAAAGTAGCAGGTGGCTTATCTTGTGTAATCAATGAATCTAACATACCTCAACTTGCGGCTATGTTGGATTTACTAACGGAGAACGCAGATGAACAAAGGGCTGAAACTATTGATGGCACGTTTGCGGAGCCACCCTGAAGAGTTTATTAAATCCATAGATGTTGCACCTAAAGCTGGCGGGGCTGATTGGCGGTGGGCTATCAACCTTGTGGTCAATCACCCAGAGAAATGTCCTTACCTAGACCCTGAAGATAGAGAACAGTTTGTTCGTGGGTACTGGGACGTACAAGAAAAACATTTCAATGAGAAAATTATCTCTCAACTCTTACACTTAGATGCCGACTGATGATAGTACCCAGGATAGCTACTGGGTGCTTACTGTAGGTGGATAGCCCAAACACATAACTATGAATTTACTAACGATAGATTTTGAAACTTATTACTCGAAAGAGTATGGACTTAACAAACTAACAACAGAGGAGTACATACGTGACTCGCGCTTTGAGATTATTGGTGTAGCAGTAAAGGTCAATGGTGGTAAAACTGAATGGGCTAGTGGTGGGAAAAAAGCTATAACTAAATTCCTAAACAAGTTTGATTGGGCAAACTCTGCGGTGTTAGCGCATAACGCTATGTTTGATATGGCGATACTTAATTGGCATTTCAAGCTTAAACCTAAAAAAATTGTGGACACCTTGTCTATGTCTCGTGCCTTACATTCCATAGAAGTAAGCAACAGTCTTTCAGCATTGTCTGAATACTACGAGCTGGGAGCAAAGGGCACAGAAGTGCAAGACGCTATAGATAAACGGCGTTTGGACTTTACTCCAGAAGAACTGGAGGCATACGGTGGTTATTGCATACAGGATGTTGATCTTACTTATAAGTTGTTTGGTGTATTGGTCAAAGGGTTTCCGGTGTTTGAATTAGACTTAATTGATTTAACTATCCGTATGTTTAGTGAACCCGCGTTACAACTGGACAACGAAGTTTTAAACAATCATTTAGCCCAAGTAATAGATGCTAAAGAACAACTAATGGCAAAGGTAGCACACGAGAAAACTAAACTAACTAGTAACCCTCAGTTTGCTGAGTTGTTACGAGAGTATGGTATTGAACCTCCCATGAAGATAAGCCCCACTACAGGTAAAGAAACATACGCATTTGCCAAAACTGATGAGGGGTTGAAAGCTCTGCAAGAGCACCCTAACTCAGAGGTGCAAGCTATTGTAGCTGCTAGGCTAGGAGTAAGGTCTACCATTGAAGAAAAACGTACTGAACGTTTTATAGCTATTGGGGAGCGTGGACGGTTGCCTATACCTCTTAGATATTACGCTGCCCATACAGGCAGGTGGGGTGGTTCCGATAAGATTAACATGCAGAACTTACCCCGTGGCTCCAAGCTGAAGTACGCGCTGTGCGCCCCAGAGGGGTACAAGTTCGTGGACTGTGACCTGTCTCAGATAGAAGCACGTATGCTGGCGTGGTTAGCCGAAGCCGATGAGTTAGTAGCGGCGTTTGACAGAGGCGATGATGTGTACAAGATAATGGCCTCGGCTATCTATGATAAAAAACCTGAAGAGGTTACCAAGGAAGAACGGTTCATAGGTAAACAAACAGTGTTGGGTTGTGGCTACGGAATGGGAGCTGTGAGATTCCAAGCCCAACTTAAAAGCTTTGGGGTAGAGCTAGAAGAAGACGAGTGCCAAGATATTATAGACATATACCGTAGCACTTATTCAGAGATACCTGATCTGTGGTATGAAGCATCTGATTGCCTTGATGACATAATGGGGGATGATGTTTCCACGTTAGGTAAGAACGACTTACTTAGGGTGGACGGCCAAAAGGGGATAAGGTTGCCCAACGGCCTGTATTTAAAATATCCCAACTTGCGGGAACAAACTGTAGTTGTGGAGGATAGTGAGTTACCAGACGATACGTATACAGAAGTTGTTTACGATACTAAAAAGGGAAGAACCATTATACCTACTCGCATATATGGTGGTAAGGTAATAGAAAATGTATGCCAAGCATTGGCTAGAATAGTTATTGGAGAACAGTTGTTACAGGTAGCAAAGAAATACAAAGTGGTGATGACGGTACATGACGCTATCGGATGTATTGTTCCACAGCACAAAGTAAAAGAAGGCATGAAGTACGTTGAAAAGTGTATGAAAGTGCGACCTGGATGGGCACCCGATTTACCTTTGGATTGTGAAGGGGGTGTAGGTAATTCCTATGGGGAATGTCAATAGTGTCCCAGTGGGCGGTGGGCAGGGGTTTTTTTATCATTCTCCCCCGAAAACACCCACAACATACGATGACGGCTTTCCATAACCTGTGTTCCACTCGACACGGCGTTCTCCTGCCACCATGCGTATGTCGGTTAAGCCACGCTACGGTTAGTCGTGCCTCATGTAAGGCACGCCCCAAATTATGAGGAATATGATATGGATACACCAGATGACGATCAATTAGAAAAACTACAAGAGTATGTAGATAACTTGATGGAGATGCACCAAGCCGTACATGAGTTTGTGGGTGAAGCTATTAAGGGAGGTGCAAACCCTTATGTAATTGCTGCTAGTTTGAATTATAACTTAGTGCGCCTTTTTAAAATGTTAGACCACGACAAAAACTACATGCACGAGTTGTTGGATACTACGTGGGAAATTGAAGCAGGGGGAATAGTAGAAATTAAAACAGAACGCGAGTTTAAGAAAAAACTACGCGCTTTTGGTATTCCTATGGTTGAAGATGTAGGCGAAGGAACTTTGCACTAATGGAAATAAAGATAAAACTTGATGACAACGACACAGCAGACAAATACATAGAACGTTTGCTTGCTGTCTTAGAACGTATAGCTGATGCACTGGAAGATGAACCGGAGGATAGTGATGACGGATGATCTGCGTACCAACATTTGCCCCAAGTGCAAAGCTACCTCGGAGCAAGTGCTCAACATGGAAACAGGTAAACGAGTCGGGTGGTATTGTTTACAGTGCCACCATTTTGAAGAAGCTATATTACGTGAAACAGTTATAACAGAAGCTGACATAAAGAAAGTACATATATAAGGAGAGGGTTATGCTTTATGAATACAACTGTGTTATTCGATCTATTACAGACGGTGATGGACTACGTGTGGACATCGACTTGGGTTTTGGTGTTGTGCTGCGTGGTGATGACGGCAGGGGCGTTAACATTCGTTTGCATGGAATTGACGCACCCGAATCTAGGACTCGAAATAAAAAGGAGAAACTACATGGCTTACTCGCAAAACAATGCCTCATCAAGGAATGTAAAGTTGGAGAAACATATATCCTTAGAACGAAAGAGAGGGGCAAGTTTGGTCGATGGTTGGGAGACATCAAAACGTCAAAGGGATGGATTACGAAGTTCCTTCTCCAAGCAAAGTTGGCTGTCCCGTACGAAGGACAGAATAAAAAAGCAATTAAAGAAGCTCACGAAAAGAACCGTTTAGAGTTAGTTAAGATGGGGTTACTAGAGGGTTAACTATATGGAAGCCTGGAGTTACAGCAAAGCCAATACATTTAAACAGTGCCCGAAAAAGTATTACCATTTGAAAGTAGCCAAAGACGTTGTAGATAGGCCCAGTGCAGCTATGGCTTATGGGACAAGAGTACACAGAGCGGCAGAGAATTACATAAAAAACGACACAGAGTTGGAGACAGAGTATGAGTTTTTACGCCCTGTGCTAGATGCTTTTAATAACATAGAAGGGGAAAAATATTGTGAGTTACGTCTAGGCGTGGCTAAACATAAAGGTGATTACTACCCTACTAAGTTTTTTGGAAAAGATGTTTGGTATAGGGGTGTAGCTGATCTGCTTATAGTCAATGGTGACAAAGCTTATTTGGTTGATTATAAGACAGGCAAAAGCATAGATTATGCAGACACCACTCAGTTAGATTTAATGGCTGGAGCTGTATTTGTAAATTTCCCTGAAGTAAAAGTTATAAAGTCCGCGCTTTCTTTTGTAGTTTGTAACGGGTTTATAAAGAAAGAACATACTGTGGACATGTATGAATCTTACTTATCCGTATTTGATGAAGTGTTAGATAGAATAGAAGTGGCGCACGACACAGGAGTTTGGAATGCTGTAGAAGGTGGCCTCTGTGGGTTTTGCCCAGTTACTAGTTGTGAACATAACAGGAGATAGAAATGCCTAGCAAGAAACGTAACTACAAAGAAGAATATGAAAAGTACCAAGGCAAAGAAGAACAAAAAAAGAATCGTGCTAAACGCAACGCAGCCAGACGCAAGGCTACTCGCACTGGTAAAGTAGCAAAAGGAGACGGCAAAGATGTAGCACACAAGAAAGCTATATCTAAAGGAGGTAAGAATTCAGGCAATACTAAAATAGAGTCAGCCGCAAAAAATCGTTCTTTTAAACGAAACTCTAGTGGGAAGTTAGTGTCTGAAAGAAGTACACGAGAAAGGAAAAACAATGCGCGTAGTAAATAACAGGGCTATTGTATTACAGACTAAACGCCCCCACTTAGTTACCGAACATGTAAAAAATTGCAAGATACTAGAAGCAGAAGGCGGTGTATACAAACTAATTGTAAAGTGGGGTTTACATGAAGCACAAGTATTAAACTCATTACGTGTTAAAGATGTACCCTCCCCTATACTACGCGATTACCAATGGGGTGGCCGTTACACTCCCTTTGACCACCAGAAAAAAACGTCTGGGTTTCTTACTCTTAACAACAAAGCTTTCTGTTTTAATGAACAGGGTACAGGTAAAACGGCTTCAGTTATTTGGGCAGCAGACTACTTAATTAACTTGGGGCAGTTGAGCAGAGTTTTAGTAATATGCCCTTTGTCCATAATGAAGTCAGCATGGCAAGAAGATTTGTTTAAGTTTGCCATGCACCGCACTTGTTCAATAGCCCACGGATCAGCCGCTCAACGCAGGAAGATACTAAACGCGGGCGCAGAGTTTGTAATTATAAACTTTGATGGTGTTGCAGTAATCAAAGATGAGATTATGAATGGTGGGTTTGACATGGTGGTAGTAGATGAAGCTAACGCTTACAAAAACGCACAGACTAACCGATGGAAAACCTTACGCGATATAGTTGCGAATGTCCCCTGGCTTTGGATGCTTACAGGCACACCCGCTGCACAGTCTCCTGTTGATGCCTTTGGGCTGGCTAAGTTAGTTAACCCAGACAGCGCACCTAAGTACTTTGGGCAATTTAGAGACAGAGTGATGTACAAAGTCACGCAGTTTACTTGGAGACCAAAACCAAACGCGGATAAGATAGTGCATGAAGTATTACAACCCGCTATACGTTTTGAGAAAGATCAATGCCTAGACTTACCTCCACTTACGTATGTAGAACGTGAAGCTCCCTTAACTAAACAACAAGCTGCTTACTACAAACTACTCAAAGATAAAATGGTTATGGAAGCCGATGGGGAGTCTGTTACTTCAGTAAATGCAGCCACTAACCTAAACAAATTACTACAAGTGTCGGGAGGGGCTGTTTACTCAGACGATAAAGAAGTAATAGAGTTTGATGTAAGCAACCGGCTCAAAGTAATAAAAGAAGCCATAGATGAATCGTCAAACAAGGTATTAGTGTTTGTGCCCTTTACTCACACTATAGAATTACTTAATGATTTTTTACACACTAACAACATAAGCTGCAAAGTTATATCAGGTAAAGTACCTGTGGGTAAACGAAGTGAAATAATAAAAAACTTCCAAGAAAAACCTGACCCACATGTTTTAATAATCCAACCCCAAGCCGCATCTCACGGCCTTACCCTTACCGCTGCCAACACTGTTATTTGGTACGCTCCTGTTACTAGCGTAGAGACATACTTACAAGCCAATGCACGTATAGATCGCCCAGGCCAACATAGCCCCATGACTGTAGTGCACATAAAAGGTAGTGAAGTAGAAGCTAGGCTATACCACATGTTGCGGTCAAACATTAGTCACCACCACAAGATAGTCGATTTGTACAAACAAGAATTAAACACTTGACAATGTAAAACACACTGCTAAACTGGTCGTCCCTTTTAAGGAGGAGCGATGAACACAACAGATAAAGCAGATAAGTTAGCAGCCATCTATATCAAGATGCGCGAGTCCATACGAGAGAAAGAAGAAGAGATCAAAAGCATCAAGCACCAGCAAGAAAAGATTAGTGCAGAACTAGATGCGTTGTTTGGCCCTAAAACAGAATCTATAAAAACTCACTCTGGTACAGTATCACGTAGGGTACACACTACCTACGGCGTTGAAGACTGGGAAAAGATGCACGAGTTTATTATTGATAACAAGGCTACTCATCTTCTGGAGAAACGTATACATGGGAACAACATGAAGGAGTTCCTAGAAGTTAATCCCGATGTAGTCCCCCCTAGTTTACAAGTTAACCGCCGACACATTATATCTGTTCGTAAACCTACTAAGAAATGATTAGGTTACTACACACAGACGGGTGTTTCAGTGCGCCTGATACCAACGAGCCTGTATCTTCATTACATGCAGTTGTGGTAGACCCTGGGAAGTTATGCAGAGCTTACTATGAAGAAGGTAATCAAGTTAAGTGTTGGTCACAAGGCTGCACCGTGCCACATGAATCTGTTCCAGATATGTTACGGGAAGCTAATCGCTGTCTGGACTGCACCAAAAGCATAAAGAACAGCTATCGTGCACGGGGGTCACCCTGTAAATTTTTTACATTTATTAAGCTAGTTCTACCATATCGGGATGAAGTTTATACACTGCGAATAGGGGGACTAAGTTTATTTTCTAAAGATCGTAACAAGACCAATTTTTATAAGTACATAGAGTATTTAAAAAGCAACAGTGAACAACTAGGAAATGTTTTAACCGAGATATATTTTGAAGAACAAGATGGTTACAACAAGATGTATTTCAAACCCGTTCGACCTCTTACAGAGGAAGAATTGCAACACGTAGCAACTGTAGTAGAAGCTACGGACAACATTAACGCACCAACTGAGGTAATATTTATGACAGACCAATCGCACAAAGTTAAAAACGTAGAGTTCCTATTCCCCCGTCTTAACCAACCTTACAAGTTTGATAGGAACGCGGGTAAAAAAGGACGGAGCGTACCCTGTGCTGCGGAAGACGATGGAGCTAAGTATGAAATAAGCTTTGCAATGACCAACGCGCAAACCAAGGAATTGTATGGCCTTATGCAAAAAGCTTTTCTTGCTTCCCCAAAGCGCGATGAATCTTGGGGTGACACACTTCCAAACCCATTCGAGAAGAACGAAGATGGTTTATGGGTTGGTAAGGCAAACAAAAAAGCTGCTTACAACAAGGAAGCTACTAAACCGCCCAGGCAGTATGATGCAAAAAACAAATTGCTTGATAGTGATTTCATGTTGACCACAGGAAGCAAAGGCAATCTTTTAGTCAAGTTTATACCTTACAAAATGTCAGCAAAAAACTTGGGCGTATCTTTGCAGTTGGTAGCGGTTCAAGTCCTAGACTACAAACCCTATAAGACACGCTCCCCGTTTGATGAAGAAGAAGGTTTTACCGCAGACGAATCTGCCTCTAGTCCGTTTGAGGAAGAAGCTACCAGCGATACGGCTACGGACATGTTTGACGATGAACCTGCACCTGCTAAAGCACCAGTAGAGGATGATCTTTTTGGTGATGACGATGATGAAGAAATAAAGGAGCCGGTAAAGCGTAAGAAAAAGAAAGAAGACAAAGCCGACACTCCAGAAAAGATAGCAGACATAATTGATATGTGGGGGGATGACTAAATCCAATGAGCTATGGCTATACGACACGTATAGATAGGCTTAACAAAGAAGCTACTCCTACCCTGGGGGTTAAGTTAGGAAGAGTGTGCATTAAAAAAGATGTACCTGTTTCTGAAGTAGCCTCCAGGCTGGGAGTTAGCCGTCAAACTATCTATAACTGGTTCATGGGTACACATGAACCTAATGAAGAATTAACTGAAACCATAAAAGAATTAATAACCGAGTATCGCTAATGGAAGATTTTGACCTCATAGATTATGCAGTCCCTAGTGGCGGCATTTATTGTGTGGTTGGCATGAGGAATAATAATAAAGAAGTAGAGCCTCATTTTACTAAAGACAGAAAAGAATTAGATGAGTACATAGCTGATCTAGTTGAAAGAAAGTTTAATGTCTACATAACGCTAGGCAAACTAGTAAAAGAACGCCGTAAGGCTGAAAACGTAGAGTCCTTTGCATCTATTTGGGTGGACTTAGATTGCGGTGAAGGTAAAGCTACTCCTAATGAAAAGACAGGCATACCTGAAGGTTACGCTTCACAGGAAGATGCTAGTATTGCATTGTTTAATTTCTGTGAACTAGTAGAGTTACCTAGACCTGCGCTCGTAAACTCAGGCAACGGGCTACATGCTTACTGGGGATTTACTGAGGAAGTACCCAAGGATAAGTGGTTAGCTTTAGCAACCAGATTGAAGGCGCTGTGTGTCACACAAAAGTTCTACGCTGATCCCAACGTGTACGATGCTGCACGTATAATGCGTTTGCCAAACACCTTTAATTACAAAAGTGATCCACCTAAAAAAGCTTCTGTGTGGATTCCTAATAAGGATCGTTACGATTTCCAAGAGTTGTGCGACTTGTTAGGAGTTACTAAAGAAGATGCTATTGTCCCTGTAAAAAAGACAGGGCGCATAATGGATGCACTTGATAAAGAGAAAGCACAGAACGAAGAGTATTCGTTTAAGAGAATAGTAACTCGTGAAGATGGGTGCTTGCAGTTACAGGACTCCATTCGTAACCGTGCCACACTAGCTGAACCTCGTTGGTATGATGCGTTAGCTGTGGCTAAGTTTTGCAACGACAGGGACAAGGCTATTGAAGTGGTGTCACTAGATCACCCCGACTATGACCCTGATGCTGTGGAACGTAAGCTTACACCTATTGCAGCCCCGCATACTTGTAAACAGTTTGAGGCTAATAACCCTAAAGGGTGCGATGAATGTCCGCACAAGAAAAACTCTAAGATAAAAACTCCTTGGAGTTTAGGTAAAATAGTGCGCGAGGCTGTTGACCATAAATACCCTGCACCTTACTTTCGAGGTGAGCATGGGGGTATATACAAACGTGTAGAAGACCATGATCCAGTGTTTGTATACAACTATGATTTTTATTTAAAAGATAGGTTACGAGACCACGAAAATAAATACACATGCTTTTTTGAACTGCACACGCCCCATGACGGTATACAAGAGTTCACAATAGCAAATTCAAATTTAGGTAAACGAGATTTGTTGAGAGAGTTAGCAGCTAACGGTGTAGTGCCACACACTAAGCAAACCGATTTGCTAGTTGAGTATGTTATAGAGTCAATAAATCTTTTACAGGCTAAAAGGAAAGCAGAAATTATGAGAGTCCAATTTGGGTGGGCTGACAATGACACTAAGTTTATTGTTGGGGAAAGAGAAATTACAGTAGACGCGGTGTACCACACCCCCGCTTCTGCGGCTACCGCAGGGTTAGCACCTCACTTTGTACCTAAAGGTACACTAGAAAAGTGGCAAGAAGTATTTAATATGTACAACCGCGAAGGGTTAGAGATACAAGCCTTTGCAGCTTTGTCTGGGTTTGGTGCACCNCTTTTAAAATTTACGGGGCAAAAGGGCGCTATCATTAACCTTATACATCAGAACGCAGGTACAGGTAAAACTACTGTGTTACGTATGGCTAATAGTATTTGTGGTGACCCTGAACATCTATTGGGCAACCCTGGTGACAGCCCCCCAGGAAGGATAAACAAGTTAGGATTTCTTAATAACATTGTTAACACAATGGATGAGTGGACAGACAAAACAGGAGCGGAACTAGGAGAATACGCCTATGCGTGTTCTCAAGGCAAAGGTAGGGAGAAGGCTTCGTTTACTCAAAATGTCAACCGAAAAAACTTTATTACGTGGCGTACGATAACTGTTACTACTTCTAATGCTTCCTTTTACCAAAAGCTACGCACCCAAAAGGTCGCACCCCAAGGGGAGCTAATGCGTATACTAGAGTTTGTAGTGGACTACCAAGATAAAAGTATAGTCAGCACAGACGAGGGTAGGAATATGTTTGACCATCAGCTAAACGCTAACTACGGTCATGCAATAGTGCCTTTCATACAGTATGTAATTGCTAATGTAGAACATGTATCAGAGTATTTGTACCAGATGCAAAACATGATTGATACTACGCTTGGGCTAACGCAACGTGAACGTAATTGGTCAGCCATCATAGCTGCTAACATTACAGGTGGTTACTTTGCGAATAAGCTAGGACTCATAGATTTTAATATGCGGCGTATATACCACAAGGTTACGCCAGTAATACTACGCATGAGGGAAGAAACCCTTGCACCTGTGGATGTAGGTAGTGCGGTTATAGCTGATTTTATTTCTGCACACCACGCCAATATGCTAACTATAAAATCTACAGCAGACTTGCGTAACAGCAAGAATACTAGAGATGTTAAGCACCCGAATGGGCCATTACTAATACGCTACGAGTCAGACACTAAGATGGTTGCTTTGAAAGTAAGTAAATTACGGGAGTACTTTACTAAAACACAAACCGATTACAAGTCTGTGATTAACGAATTGAAAAGTTCAGGTATGTACATTGCTGTTAAGAATGTAAGGCTTGGTAAAGGTGCTCCTGGGGCTTCGGGATTGGAGCGTTGTCTTGTGTTAGACGGCAACCACCCTGACTTTGTAGGTGCAGATCAACCAATGGATGAAGAAGATGAAGATAGAGAAAGTGGAGTACCAGATAAACTGGAAGAAGTTTAAGTTAGGCTGGTCTTTTTTTATTCCTTGTTTAGACGCAAAGGCAGCTCAAAAACGTGTAAAGAAAGAAGTAAGAAGGTTTAAGTACAAAACGGTTAGTAAAGTGACCATAGAGGAAGGGGTGCGAGGCGTTCGGGTATGGAGAGTTTAGTCGTTTTGCAAACTAGGGTCTATGAGAGGCCACACTAGAGGTCTTAGTTTGTCTCTTACATACACCCCTTCCAAAGCTTCACCACGTCTTTCAGCTCGACCTGTTAGTGAACGCTCGATTGTGTCAAAGTCTATTTGGTCGTAAAAATATTTAACATTATATTCAGTTATCTTCTCCAGAGCTTTTAATACACCGTCAGGGTTACGGTCTTGGTTTAACAACGCTCTGTCTAATCGGTCTAATGCTTCCGTTTTCTTGGCTGCTTGGTCACGCACCAAAGTTGCTATTTGGTAATTAAGGTCTTGCATACTTGAGGTTTCAGTACTGGTAAAACCTAACCCTTGGGCAATTAACATTCCTTCGTTGTAAAATTCAGAGGGTTTTAGTTCTACACCTTGACGGTTTACTAAACCTTCTTGAGATAGCCGGTACGCTTTTAAAGGGCCACGGAACATTGCGGGTGACATAGTTTCTAAGCCACGTTGGTATTCTTCATCACTAAAATCTTGGGCTGCCCTAAAAGCACTAGCTGCCATGCTACCAAAAGGCCCAGTAAAAGTGTTGTATGTAAAGTTTATCCACGCATTTTCAAAATCACCTTTGGGTAAATCATTNCTAAACCACAACCCATCTAAACTNGTAGACGCTCCTATNTTAGCATCAGTAATTGCAGACAATGGCCCCATTTCTACAGACTTGGCAAGTAAGGCAGCTTGTTCTTCNCTTAACCCTAAAGCGTTAGATATGTCACCATTAGGGCCGAACATTTTAGGGATGAACACAGACCTTATCCACACTTCAGTAGGTACATTTTTAAATGAAAGAAGGTCATAATCTCGCTCCTCTTCTTCATCATCTCCAAACAATTCATTTTTAATTAAGTCAATGCCAGAGGCAAACACAGAGAATAAAGGCATACCGACAGTACCTGCGAACAACCATGTAATACCCAACATACCTGCAAATGTTCCCAAAGCCTCCATGCGATCCGTGTTAGACATACCCATCCCTTTGTACCCAAACACTCCCCGTGCAAAGTTTCTAAAAAGGATAGAAGACATTTGCAAAGGGAACGTCATAAACTGAGTAGCTATGCGCCCAATCGGGCCTTTCATAAGATCAGGTTTGTTGTAGTTGGTGTAGTTAAATAGTCCTTTGTACGTCAACTCTATTGCGCGTTTCTGTGCTTCTTCTTGGGCCTCTGCCGCAGATAACCCTCTGTTTTTTGCCTCTGCGTACGCTAGTTCAAAAGAAGACATGTACATTATTTCACGGTTCAATCGTTCTGCATGGTGAAATGCAAAGCTTAAACCCTTAGTTACAAACCTCATTACTTTGCTACCAGGGCGACCAAACTCATCACTAGGTGTTCTACTACGTGAGGTCATATCCGAAGCATAGGTAGACATAAATATGTCCCGCCCCACTGCATACTCATGGGCTTTTAGCAAAGCTTCGCGCATCTCAGGGTCACTGTTTTGCATGACATAATTACTTTTTGCCATGTTAACTTCTTTATACCGGGGAACTAACTCCCCACTTTCATCTTCTACATACTCTTGTGACCCCAAACCCTGCAACGTAGCTAAGTTGGTGGTGTACTTTAGCAATTATCTTAGTTGTTGCAACGCCTCCAAATTCTGCACTTAGCACGGGTATGCCCACGATAGGTAGTTGGGTAAATTGTATTGCGGCAGATTTAGGAGAACTTAACATGTAATAAAAGACCGCACTGTTACCCCAAGAAGCAGCTTTGTCTAAAAAGTTAGTCATGTCAGGCGGCGCAGCTTCTTGCAAAGCTCGTGAAGCTAAAACTGCTGTGTAAGGGTCTACTTTGGCTTTTACTTCTACTGGCATACCTACAGTTGCAGCCTCTACTCCTGCAATAGCGGCTCTAAGTTCATCTGTGTGCTCCAACCTTGCTAGTTGGTTAGCGGCTGTATTCTGAGAAACAATAAAATTTCTAAGCACGTCTGAACTAAACCCTGTTCTTGCTTTTCTTCTTGTAAATTTTCGGCGTATATCTGCTTCGGGTAATGTCATCAAATACATTTGGTATATTTGATCTTTTAACAAATCCGTATTACCCATGCTGTTATCGTCAATAAGTTTGTAGACCTCTCTTAGCATGTTGCTTGAACTTTTTATGTCTCGTTCTACTGTTTCAATAGAGTTATCCCCAACCCTTTCTACCGTGATATTTGGATCGTTTTGCATTTTTTCTAACTGCATGTTTCTGTCTGTTTCAGATTCATACATAAAATACATTACATCCCCACCTTCTTTGGCTCGTATGTAGTATTGCCCATAGCGCATTAGAGGAAAATATATTTCCATTTTTTTAGCACGTTGGTAGTTAGCTGTAATACGCGCCAGTAAATCCTTTTTATCGTCTTCAGAATCCATTTCCGCTTGTTCTATCTTAGCTATGAGTAACTTCTGATGATCGTCAAAAGTTTTTTCATAAGCGTCTTTAGCCATGTTATAAATTCTAACGCCCCGTTGCCCTCCATTTTCTGCTTCTTGGAGGCGGTTCCACATATCAAATATTTCTTTTATTTGGTTTTCACGTCTTGTAATGTTGCCTTTTGCTGCATTTACTACTGCTGTACTGGCTGTAGGGTCGTTATATAAATCTGTGTATTGCTTGCGTAACCCAGGGTCATCTTTGGTTGTACTATTAAGCTTGGGGTCATTTTGCAATGCGTCTTGTAAGTTTTTATATAGGGAAGGGTCAAAGCCATCTATTGTAGCCATGTGCATTATATCCGCTAACAAGTCTGCCCCGTCTACAAACTCACCGTTGAAATTTTCCCAATTAGGTATTTTGTCTGCTAATTCTCTTATACGTCTAGCCCGCGTTGCAGACATTTCCATTACCACATCGTTAACTCTAGTGGCGCTCTCTATTCCAAAATCATTTACCAGCGTGCGCGTTATACCTTCAGTGGTAAATGCTTTAACCAATAGCTTTCGTGTTTTACTACCTACCGAAGCAGCAGTAGCATTTATTGCACTGGCAGCTAACTGAGGGTCACGGTTTTTTACAAGGTTACCTATTCCTTTCATCTGTTGATTGTAAGTTCTACTCTTCTCCACTTTCCGTGCTGTGCCTTTGATTTTGTTAGCTACTTTCTTAGCGGCTGCTATAGTACTTGTAGGCACGCGCTTAGTGGGTCTACCGGCACGTAGCAACTGATCTGTTGTGTCTAACAAAGTAATAAAGCCATTAAGCGTGTTATCACCGAACCCAAACAGTCGCCTTACTACATTGATAAGTCCTGACAAACCGTTCTTTTGTATGTCTTGTATGTACCCTATGGTAGGTTGCACTGTGCTCAAAAATTCTTGGAACTCTGGTTGAGTAATACCGTAAGCTACAAACTCCATCAGGTCTGTAAATATATCTAGTTCTTCGGCTAATTTGTCCAGTTCAGGAGTAGTGCGACCATTAGCTTTGTCTACCGCGTACTTCATTGCCGCCTCTTCCATCTGGTCAAGTATTTCTTGCCTCAACCTGTTTACTCTTTCAGGTACAGAGTCAGGGTCGTTTATGGAACGAGCTAATAAATTCATTGTAGCTGCGTGTACAGCCTCATGCAGAAACGTAACGTTGTTTAATCCTTCGTTGCGAGGAGAAAGGTATATAGTGTTTGTCTCATCGAAATACACCCCCGCTGCACCCGTTACAAACTCACTCGCTATTTGAGTATCAACCGCACCTAAGTCTGTAGGCATTACTTGTAGCTTAGTGTCCTTAATAAAGGGGCGTAGTCTACGTGCTACAAAGCTTTCAAACTTTTTACCCCCCTTTACGATTGAGTCTAGTGCGCTTTCAAGAGTGACGTTGGGGTCAGCTAATGCAGGATTTACTTCTTCCTCTACATACTCTGATATAGGGGTAGATCGTGCAGATTCTTTTAACGCCGCTTGCTTCTTTATACGTAAAGCCCTAGCTTCTTTTTTCTCCAAGTCAGTAAACGCACTACCATCAATAAACTCTTGTGCGCGGGTGCGTGCTTTTTTATTGCCTTTGAATGCAGGGTTAAGAGTTATTTCATAGGCATCAGCTAACGCTTCAATACGATTTCCTTTGTTATTAGTATCTTCTACCGCAGTTGCGTCTCGTATTACATTAAGTGTTTCTTGCTTTTCGTTAAATTCTTTGTTTAGCTCTACTGCTCTTTCACCCCGTTCGGGATCAGTAAACATACCTGCATCGCGTATTTCTCTAAGTTCAGCAACTCGATTTTTTAGCTCGTTGTATTCTTGGTATGTGTTTATGCCTGTTTGTTTTTTACTACGTGTTATAGCGCGTTCAATAATTTGTTGGGGGTTGGCATTGAGGATGNTGTCTATTCTTTTATTAACCCGCGCTGCAAATTGTGATCTGTTCTTCTGTTCTTTTTTATTTTGCTCTACGCGAGCTTGGTCTTCAGGCGTGCGTTCAAGCGCAGGTCGCCCCCGTTTGCCTTTGGGTTTTAGCTCAACTTCTACATTGTAAGAAAGTGTTTCGGGGTTTTGTTTTATGTTAGGAATTTTGTTTACTGCATCTTGTGCAGGGTTAAAACCTATTTTAAATTCATTCTGTATTTCAGAAATGGTTGCCCCATTGTTTTTGGAGATAAACGTAGCTATTTGTTTATCCAGGGAAAGGTCTTCTTGTAACTCTCCAACTTGCGGGCCGGTATCTTCTACCTCTATTCCTTCTCCTATCTCAGGGTCTTGCTCTACAGTTAATGTTACTGCTTCTCCTGATGCGTCAGTTTCTACTGGCCCTAAGTTCCCAAGGCGCTCGATCTCTTGCTGTAAGAACACACCAGCATCATTACCCCCTAATCCTGCTTCTTGTGAGACTACATAAGCACTGTATGAATCTATTACTGTAGGATCAGCACCTTCTTTTACTACCTGCTCTGCTATTTCTGTAATCTGGGTTTGTTGGTTGTCATTAAGAGTGGTTACATCTGTTGTTGCCGTTTCTTCTTTTGCCAACTCAATTTGAAGTACTTCTTCAGCAGCTTGACGTAAAGCCATAGCTTCATCTGCGTCAGGAGAGTCTTGCATTATAGCCCCAGCGCGTTTGACTATTTCTTGTCGAGCCTCTGGTGTGTCTAATAATTTTTTAGTTGTGTCTATAGCAGTCTGGGTTTGTTGCTTTATTTTTTCATCCATTTCCCGCCGTGCTTGCCGTCTACCTGTGGCTACGTCTACACCTACGTTAAAAGAAGTACCAGCTAAAGAACCCGCAGCTTCTGCCGCAGCAGCATCAATAACTCGTTTTATATTTTCTGGGCTAAATACATCCCCTTCTTGTTCACCTAGACTGCGTTGCCCTGCTATCTGTGTAATTTCTTGAGCACCACCCGTAAGCCCTTCTTCGCCCATCTCTTTCGCAAATTGTTTGGGTATGCTTTCAGTTAATTCTTGGCCGACTTCTTTAGCTAACTGCCGTTTAAGTATGCCACCTACCGGCCCTGCCAAGTCTAATGCGCCAGACGCGATGGCGGTTATGGTAGAAGTATCTTTAGTGGCGTTAAGGTAGTCACTAATAGCTTGAGCTTGATCTTCTACAGGCAACTCTTTAGTTAAATCCCGTATAAATTCTAGTCTATTACCTATTGTTTCACTGCCCGCTAAAGCAGTACCCGCAGTCACCGCACCCGTTGGGCCAGCAACCATAGCGGATGCCATTACCGGTGCAAGCTGGACAGCGCCCGAACCTATGCTGTATGCCAACCAATCCCTAAAATCTCCCAGACTCCTTATGTCTGTTATACCTTCAACTCTAGGGCCGTATTTTTGGGCTGTCTCTTGTTGTCTGCGTTGTAACTCTGGGAGCGTTTCTAAAATGTCTGCTCTGGATTCAGCAACAGTAGTTTCTATATTACCTCTTAACCTCGCACGTTCTTCTGCATCAGCTTCTTGGTAGGTTACAAAATCACCAAGTTCAACAGGGCCAAATACTTTTGCTTCTTTGTTAGCCTCACGGTACAACTCACGAGGGTCAGCGCCTTCGTCTATAGCTTTGTATATATCTAATTTTTTAGGAAGTTGGTTTACTCGGAAGGCATCAAACTGTAGGTCAATAGTATCTGGTAAAGTAGCTAACCCTTGAGCAGCACTTGCCGCGCCCCGCCCTATATTTGAGAAGAACCCTCTTTCACCTTGCTCTGGACACTCCTCATTTTCACTTACCACCGTACCATCAGGACATACTTTAGTGCCTAAAGCCATAAACTCTTCGGGTGTGTAAGCTTGTTTGTCGGGCGGGGCAGTGCCTAAAGCCATAAACTCTTCGGGTGTGTAAGCTTTTTTTTGTTCTGCCACGGGGTATTCCTTCTTCTAACCTGAAACAGGATCAAAACCAGTGCCGTTCCATCTTCCCAGTGCTCCCCTTGGTGTTACATATAATTGACCTACGGTTAAAGAATCCCAATCACCAAAAGTAAAAGGTAAAGTTATGGGTTGGTTGAGGTCACCCCCACCTTCACTAGTTCCAGCACTTGATAAAAACCCTTGTGCACCTTGTACATAGTTTTTTATAAATTCAAACCTAATGGCTTCTTTTCGCTGTGCGGAAGTATTGGGATCAAAATATTCTCGGCCCAACACGGTATTCTTGAACGACCCCATACTACCACTCAACGCAACTGCGTTATCGAACATTTCCGATGCGTCATTGTACAACTGAATTACTTCAGAATCGGCCCTACCAGTGGCGCTTATTAGGGCTGTCATTTGTTTGTATTCTCTGGCAGCGTCTACTCTTAGTTGCGCTTCGTTGGCATTGGGGTCTTTAGCTAAAGCCGCTGCAACGTAATCCTCCACAAAAGAACGTTCATTGGTTTCACTCCCCCGCGCAGCGTATAGCCTTGCTACATCTACCTGTGTGTCTTGACCACGTTGTGTGGTAGCTGCCTGAGTAACCATCTGGTCGTAAGCAGTTTCAGCTTGTCGTTGTGCGTTGAGTAATGACGCGGCTGAACTTAACCCACTGTTGATTCCATCCCTTACCAACTTCTGTGCATTTCGCTGTGCTTCAAACCTACTCATGCCAAGCTGTTGAAAAGTATCGGTAATCTTGTCCATAGTAGCCACATCTTCTTGTGCAGCTTCTAGTTCTTCTGCGTATATTTTGTTCTCAGCATCTCTCATGCCTCTGGCAAAACCACCTAGTCCTTGTTCTGCTGTGCCCAATAAAGCGTCTCGTAGCAACCGTCTGCGTTTTTCGTCAGGAGAGAACCTTCCTTCCCGCAATGCTTTCCGTGTTTGTTCCGCTTCTCTTTGTGCCGCTCTGTAAGCTTCAAGTCCTACAGCCTCATCAAAACTTTCTGCTGCTTCCTGCATCATTTCTCTTTCGTCCCCCTGTGCTAGGCCCAAAGCTACGTCCAGGGCTTCTTTTTCTTCCGTCTTTTGGCCCCTAAAATCAGGCACTCCTACACGAGGTTGGTATTCAATAACTTCTTCTGATACTTCTTCTTCTACTTCATCAGGTATAAGCCCAGGGGGTGGGTATTCAGTAAAGTCTGTAAATTCTTCCTCTTCTACCAAGCCACGGTTTTGGAAACCCACTACTCCACCGCCAGCCATACCACCTTGTTGCCTCCTGCTAACTTCCTGCATCATGGCAGCGTACTGATCCATTGTCATGTTGCCACCTTCTTGTATGGGTCTTAGAGAGTCTAAGGTAGCCCTAGCAAAAGCCTTTTCTTGGTCAGTAGAATTGGGGTTATTAAGCACTGCTTGAGCACTCATGTAACTGTCTGCTTCTGACAGTGGCCCACCTTCGGCTTTACTAACTACTCCTCTACCCATAAGTATGTCTTTACGTGTAACTTTTCCATCACCACTTAAATCTGGGAAACCACCGTCTTTAAACGCCACAATACCGCCCTGTGCAGCTCTTGGTAGATTAGAAGGCAGTTGCGGTAAGCCTCCAGCCATAGGGGGTCTAGGTGCAGGAGCACGTTGAGGTGCGTTCTGCATGGGCATTGGAGGACGTTGTGGGGCAGGTGCTCGTCTACCTTGTTGGTTAGCCGCAGCCATCTGTTGTGCCATACCCATTATTCCGGGGGGCATTGGACGCGGTGGTGGTGTTTGACGTGGCATAGGTCTGGGCAATCCTTGTGGAGCACCCTGCATACGAGCGGTTAGCGCAGCTATGCCCGCAGGGACTTCTTGTTGTAGTTGTTGCACTATGTTAGCGGGGTTAGGCGCAAGCACTTTATTAGCTGATTGCAGTAACTCTTTCGCTTCGCCCAGCTTTAACGCTGCTTCCAGTTTAGGGTCTAGGTTAAGTGGTTCTATGTCATCATTGACCACCTCTATAGCCATCTGCTCTCTAACAGTGGGTTTTGGCCCACCCATGAGCTGCCCTAGTCCTTGATTCTGTGGAGGAGTTTGAAACCCTTTTGGTGTTATTGAAGCTAATCCGTTCATGGGTTTCCTCCTGCATCATTAGTAGCTTCTTCTTGGGTGTTGTATTTTGCAATTAAATCAGCAATACCAAAAATATCTGCGGCTCCTCCGGCCAGACTGCTTAGTCCTGATGGACTGTAGTAGCTGTAACTTTGCGTACCTAAAGGCAACCCACCCAATAAGTCTTGCATATACTTTACTTGCCTGTAAGGAAAATCTCGTTCTTCTTCAAACTGAGCTATATCTGCGGCTATACCTTCAGCGGTTACTGCACGTTGGTCTTTACCTACAGAAGCTAAATCTTTCAGTGCGCCCAACCCATACTGTCTGTCTTTGTTAAACATGTCTTGGGCGTTAGCAAAAGCGTCTCTATAACCTTCACCACGTATATCAGCAAGAGTGCCAAGAAGCCCAGAAGTTAACTCTCCTTCCCCAACACCTTGCCTACTACCACCAAAAGCTCCTGCTCGTGCGTACTTATCTCCTAAATCACGCATGGCTACTTCATAGTCACTTCTAGCCCCTGCAAACTGTGGTTCAAGGGCTGCTTCAAGGTAGGGATTCATGTATTGCTGAACAACATTGCCAGAAGCAGGTGTGTAGTAACCTTCCCCTGCTGTAGCCCCGGCTTCTATTTCCTCTATTGTAGGTAACTTGTACTCCGATCCAGTAAAAGACCCTGTAGTAAATGCTTGAGGTACACCTAAACTAGCAAGCCCTGAATAGGCTTGCTTTTGTAACGGAGAAAAATCGGCTGTTAAATCACCCCCGTAGGCCGTGTATGGCATTGAAGCCACCGCTTCGCCACGTCCCAACATTTCAGAAACGTATGGCCCAGCCCATGAGGAAAGAGACGATTCTTCTGCTCTTTTTTCCTGCCCAGATAAAGTGTTATCGCCGTTTGCCATTTTTTACCTCACGCTAAATATTTATTAGGGTCTATTTCTTTGCCCTGTTGTGTGCGACCTGTTCTGTCTTTTCGCACTCTATCCATCATAGAAAACAATTCTTGTGCACCTGCATCAGAGTTGCCGTTACCTAAGTGACTAACCACATCTGCGGGGATTACAAACTCACCGTCACTTAACGCAGCAGGTTGGGAATTGCCAATCATAGCAGGTATTTGGTCTGCCATTCCATCTGTAGAACCCCCCAAGTAGTAACCCTGATGGGGTAAAGAAGCTAACCCACCTCCAGCCATTTCGTCCGTTTCTTTTGCTACAAAGCTGGCATCTTGAAAATAACGTCTACCTTTCCCACCCGGACGGCGTGGGATGTATTGTTCGTCAACATCTAAGGACAATACTCCCGCATTATCTCGCTCATAATCACTAAACGCATTTGGCACAAGCTCACGGGAATAAGTGTAATTGGGGATGCCACCGGTATACCCTGTAGGGGTAGGATCACCCATACCAAAAAAGTCTCCAAGGGTTTCAGAATCATCAGCACGGCTTATGCCATACAAACCACCTAATAATGCTAAGTTTTGGAGGTTGAATTTTCCATCATCATAGAACAGCCCCAGGGCATCTGACCCTAACCCTTTAATGCTTTCCAATAGACTTCCTAAACCCATTTTTACCGTCCTCTTAAAATAGTTTCAACTTCACTTAACAAATCGTTAGGCCCAAAAACCCCGCTTTCCATGCCTATATCATAATACCCTTTCTCAGCAATTTCTCCAGGTTCTGTAGACACAAAGGTTCCACCTCCACCGGGCATACTGTATTGGGGAGATGCGCCACAGATTTCAGGATTAAGCATAGCGTATACCTCATCACCGCACAGGGAAGGAATGGTTTCTTCTCCGTCAGGGGGTATAGTTGAGGAGCATTTTTCAGGGTTAGCGGCTGCATAAGCTGGATCGTCACAAAAATTTAGTTCCTCACCCCCACCACATTCTACAGGGTTAGCGGCTGCATAGTCTGGATCGTCACAAGGGTCTGCTAGGGGTGGTAATTCGGGTGGCGTTTCTGGCCCTACGTTTCCACACTCTACCGGATTTTCAAGGGCATAAACTGGATCAGTACAATCGGGTTCTGGTTCTGGGTCTGGCCCTGGCCCTAAAGGTTTATCGGGGCATTTATCATTAATATCTACAACACTACCATCCCAACATTCCTTAGTAATTGGAGTAGTACCGGGGCAATCTTCGTCTATACCTACAACACTACCATCCCAACATTCCTTAGTAATTGGAGTAATACCGGGGCAATCTTCATTTATATCTACTTCACTGCCGTCAGGACATGTCTTAGTATCTCCCCCTGGAGGGTCTACAATAGGACACTTAGCATCTATATCTACCAGTTCACCATTAGGGCACATTTTTTGTTGGATCGGCCCTACTCCTCCCGCAGGTGTTCCATCCCCTGTATTTGGGCCAACTACTAAACATTCTAATGGGTTAGCGGCTGCATAGTCTGGATCATCGCAAGGGTCAGTTTGAGTAGCTGTACTCCCACCTATGGTTACTGTAGTACTTGCATCTTCATCATCATCATCATCTGCCCCACCCCCACCTGTAGTGGTAGTACCTCCCGCAGTTGATCCACCGGGTGGTTGGCTGGGGGGTGCTTGTTTACACAGCCCTGTGTTTTCATCGTATTCTCTACCTTGTACAGCACATACCCCACGCATTATAAATTCAGTGTCAGTGCCTTCCCCACTCCCAAGACCGCCCATTTCCCCTAAAGTACCACCTGTTAAAAGTACGTTACCCGCTGCGCTGCCTGTGTCTACACTAACTGTAGTGTTACCACTCTGAGTTTGCACTGCACCGCCTCCGGTGTTTTGCGAAGGTTGGTTGGGGTCTCTTATTACTACCACTACCCCATCTGGGCCAAGTATTACATCTTTTGCCCAATCTCCTCCTATCCCTGTATATTCCGAAATACCATCAAATATATCGGCTATACCACCTAACCCGCTGTTTACCGCATCTCCTATTCCGGGTATATCTAAAAGCCCCGGTATCTTTACTCCCGCTAAATCTTCAAGTGCGTCTGCTAACGTAGCACCTGCACCGCCTAAAACTGTGCTTCCTTCTTTTGGAGGTATACAAACTTGTAATACAGGATCAAAGTCTTTCCCCATAGCAGCGCAAGAAGCTCTGGTTTGATCGGATGCTTGGGCAAAACCTTGGGCCGCATTTAGGGCATCACTGGCAGCAGCATCTGCCATAGCGTCATCCATTTGGTATCCGCTAAGTGCATCCATAAACTGGCGCAACGAATCCATGCCGAGAGAATCCGAAGGACTAAAGGTATCAAAATTAAACCCGTCCGATGCGTCACCTTTTCTAACTCCGTAAGCCATATCTACCCGTCTATTAACACGCCTTCAAACGAGGCGCTTATCTGGTTGTTGTTTGTAGTCGCTATGGCGCGACACTCAATGTCTGTTTTTGCTGGTATAGCTAAAGGATATGCAAACGGTGCTACTGTAGTATTGCTCTCCAACACTTGAATAAACCGTGTTCTAAATGCGTTAGTAGCGTTCTCCCGTGTTTTGAGCTTAACAGTTGCAGAATTAGTAGCTGAAGCTATGGCTGCGGTAAATGCTATCTCGTCTATATACAAGGTTTTGTTTGCAGGTACTGTGTAAACTGCCATCTGCGTTTGGTTAGAGTCACCAAAACTAGCGTACACCGTAGGTGGCACACCCGCTGTTGCTCCCGTTGTACCAACATAAACAGTCCCTGCACTTCCCCCGTTTGATCCAGCAGTAAGTACGTAAGCTTTTAATATCCTTAGATATTCTTTAGTGGTGATTACCTGCGTTTGACCGTTCATTGCAATGTCTTCTTCAATCTGCAAGTAATTAGCATCCA